>MDSW01007417.1_pt1 | contig 35192 bp, 30 predicted proteins | sample 811171 | NCBI WGS metagenome assembly MDSW01 (sample SAMN05326641, study PRJNA326480) | marine metagenome | isolation source: seawater | place: Atlantic Ocean: North West | collected 2012 | reverse complement strand
ATTCTTTAAAAATAATAAAATAGATACTTTAATAAATTGTGTTGCTTACACTAATGTAGATAATGCACAAATTAAAAAAAATATTTGTAATAAGGTTAACCATAAAGCCATCGGTTTCTTATCTAGATTATGTGAAAAATTTAATATACAACTGGTTCACATATCCACTGATTACGTTTTTGACGGAAAAAAAGATTCGCCTTACAATGAATCTGATTTTACTGAGCCACTAAATAATTATGGTTTATCAAAATTACAAGGTGAAAAAGCCGTTATGAATTATAATTTAAAAAACTCCATAATTATTAGAACTTCCCTTTTGTACTACGATAATGGTGATAGTTTCGTAAATAAAATAATTAACAAAATCATAAAAGGTGAAAGTATTGAAGTTGTAAATGATCAATTTTCATCACCAACATATGCAGATGATTTAGCACATGCTATTTTGAAAATTATTCCATTAATTAGAAACAATATCACTGAAATATATCATTACTCAAACAAAGGACATTGTTCTAGATATGATTTAGCGATAAAAATAAATGAATTAATAAATGGTGATTCAAAAATTAGTTCGATAAAATCAAAAAATGAAATCACAGTTAGACCTTTGTATTCAGTCCTTGAAACTTCAAAAATCATTAATAAATTTAATCTAAGACTGAGACATTGGGAGGAATCTTTGGAAGAATTTATTTCAAATCAAAATTTTATATCAAATGAAATTTAGGAGTAAAGATTTATTGGTTACAGGAGGTGCTGGATTTATAGGGTCAAATTTTATTAATTATTTATTAAAAAAATATGATTCATTAAAAATTTATAATCTTGACTTGTTAACTTATGCAGGCAATCTTGAGAACACAAATTTATTTAAAGATAATCCAAATTATTTTTTTATAAAGGGTGATATTTCTAATGAAGGTTTAGTTCAATCATTGTTTGATGAATATGAAATTGATGGGGTAATTAATTTTGCTGCTGAGTCACATGTTGATAATTCTATTGTAAATCCTGAAGTATTTATAAAAACCAATATTAATGGAGTCTTTAATTTGTTAAATATTTCTTACAAGAACTGGATGAGTTCTAATTTTAAGCTAAAAAATAAATTCAAACATTCGAGATTTCATCAAATTTCAACAGATGAAGTTTACGGAAGTATCATTGACGGAAGCTTTTCTGAGAAAAGCCAATATAGACCTAATTCCCCATACTCTGCTTCAAAGGCAAGTGCAGACATGCTTGTTAGAAGCTTCAATAAAACTTTTGGTTTAAATACAACAATATCCGTGTGCTCAAATAATTATGGTAAAAATCAAAATAAAGAGAAATTTATTCCGACCATAATAAATTCTTTAATCAACGGAAAATCCATTCCTGTTTACGGCGATGGGTTAAATGTTAGAGATTGGATAAATGTCAAAGATCATTGTGAGGCTATAGAAAAGGTGTTTAATAATTCATCAAGTGGTGAAACATATAATGTAGGGGCAAATAATGAGATTTCTAATTTAGAACTAATTGATAAAATTTATTTTGATTTAAAGAAAAAATATAAAATAGAAAAAAAAATAAAGTTTATTGATGACAGGTTTGGTCATGATAGAAGATATAGTCTAAGTACTTCTAAAATTTTCAATGATTTAAATTGGGAAGCTAAATATAAAATGGAAATTGATGAAATTCTCTGATAAAAAAATACTTGTAACTGGTGGAGCTGGATTTATAGGTTCAAATTTATGTGAAGAACTTTTAAAACTTGGCGCTGAAGTTGTATGCTTTGATAATTTTTCGACTGGTAAGATGAACAATGTAAAAGGTTTTTTAAAAAACCCAAAGTTTAAACTCGTTGAAGGCGATATTAGAGATTTAAAGAAATGCTTGGATGTTTGTAGAGGAATAGATTATGTACTTCATCAAGCTGCATTGGGTTCTGTTCCCAGATCAATTAAAGACCCTAAAACTACTAATGAAGTAAATATTGGCGGTTTTTTAAACATGTTAATAGCTTCAAGAGATAATAAAGTTAAAAGATTTGTGTATGCGGCAAGTTCATCAACTTATGGAGACTCTAAAAAATTACCAAAAATTGAAGAAAATATCGGTAAGCCTTTATCACCATATGCTATTACAAAATATGTGAATGAATTATATGCTGAAATTTTTAGCAGGGTCTATTCCTTGGAAACAATAGGTCTAAGGTATTTTAATGTATTTGGAAGGAAGCAAGACACTAATGGAGCCTACGCTGCAGTAATTCCAAAATTTGTCAGTCAATTAATGAAGGGTGAATCTCCAGTAATTAACGGGGATGGCAAATATTCTCGAGATTTCACATACATTGATAATGTAATTCAGGCAAATTTATTAAGTATTACTACCAAAAATGAAAAGGCAATAAACAACGTATTTAATATTGCTTATGGAGAACGAAATACATTAAATGATCTTATGGCTTGCATAAAGGATTGTTTATCAAAATTTGATTCAAGTATTCCAGAAATTGAAGTTGTTTTTGGTCCTAACAGACCCGGTGATATTCCTCATTCTCATGCAAGTATTAAAAAAGCAAAAGAATTATTATGTTACAATCCCCAATTTTCACTTCAATCGGGCTTAGATGAGGCTGTGAAATGGTATTGGGAAAATTTATGATATTATGAAAAAAGATAAAATAGCTATTATAGGATTAGGATATGTCGGTTTGCCACTGGCAAGACTGTTCGCAACTAGATATTCAGTGGTTGGATTTGATATAAACAAACAAAGAGTTTCTGAAATTATGTCTGGAGTTGACTCAACACTTGAAGTCAATAACAAAGAATTATTGTCTGTTCTAGTAGAAGAAAATTATCACTCAAATGGACTGTTTTGTTCCAATAATTTAAATAATATTAAAGATTGTAATTATTATATAATAACAGTTCCAACCCCCGTTGATAAAAACAATCGACCTATTTTAACTCCTCTTCTTAAGGCAAGTGAAACTGTCGGGAGTGTTTTAAAAAAGGGAGATATTGTTATTTATGAATCTACCGTTTATCCTGGTGCTACAGAGGATGATTGTGTTCCTGTCCTAGAAAAAGTGTCTAATCTGAAATTTAACAAAGATTTTAATGTCGGATATTCTCCTGAGAGAATTAATCCGGGAGATAAGGAGCATACAGTTGAAAAGATACTAAAAGTTACATCGGGATCTACACCAAAGGCAGCGCAAAAAGTTAATGATTTATACAAATCTGTTATTACTGCTGGTACGCATCTAACTTCAACAATTAAAGAGGCTGAAGCATCAAAAGTGATTGAGAATTCTCAAAGAGATATTAATATTGCTTTTGTTAATGAACTTACCAAGATATTTGATTTGATGGGTATTGATACTAACCGGGTTTTGGAAGCAGCAGGTACCAAATGGAATTTCTTAAAATTTAAACCAGGTTTAGTTGGAGGACATTGTATAGGAGTAGACCCTTATTATCTAGCTCAAAAAGCTATCGAGGTAGGATATCATCCTGAAATTATTTTAGCAGGAAGAAGAATAAATGATTCAATGAGTGAGTTTGTCGTTAGTAAAATTATAAAACTGATGATTTCTAAAAATATCAAGATAAATAATTCGAATATTTTAGTCTTGGGAGTTACATTCAAAGAAAATTGTCCAGATATTAGAAATTCAAAGGTCTTTGATATGATTAATGAGTTTAAAAAATATAAAATTAATGTTGATATTCATGATCCACTTGCTGATTCTAAAGAGGTATTTGATTTACACAAAATAAACTTGATACACAAATTTGATAAAAAGAAGTATGATGCGTTAGTTATTGCGGTTGCTCACCAAAAATTTAAAAATTTTGATTACGAAAAAATTTCAAATAAAAACTCGATAATTTTTGATTTAAAAAATATAGTTCCAAAAGAAATAAAAAAATATAATTTATAAATAAATGAATAATACACTTAAACAGGCTTATCTTCTATATAAACATTATAGAAAAAAGAAAACAAATCAAATAGATAAATATAATATTCATCATATTTTAAAAGAATTGAACTCTAAAGGTTATTATGTGATTGAAAATTATTTTGATAATGAAACATGTAATGAATTAGTAAAGGAAATTAATCTTTTACACAAGGACACTGAGAAAATAAAATTTGATTCAAACTCAAATGATTTCAGGTTAAACGGAGCTGATAGAATTTCTTTAAAAGTAAAATCTTTTGCTGATGACAAGTATTTATTAGCAATAGCAAATACTTTTTTAAAAGAACCAACAGCATGTTTTTTTACTCTAGCAGCAAAAATAGAAAGTAAAAAAAATAGTTTAGGCTCTGGGGGAGATTGGCACAGGGATATTACACTACCTGACCAATTTAAATCAATGATTTATTTGTGTGATGTTTCGGAGGAAAATGGACCATTTGAATATCTTGAAAACTCTAACAAAGCTCTATCATTAATTGATATGACAATTAATTTTGGTTTAGAGCACAGTCAAAATAGATTAACAAACAAAATTGTTTCCGAAAAAATTCTTAGAAAAAAAAGATATAAATCGGTTGACTTTAAAGCTAAAAAAGGTACATTAATTTTATTTAATTCATTTGGTATTCATAGAGGTAAACCCTTAAACTCTGGTAATAGATATGCTTTAACCAACTATTATTTCCCAAAGGCATACATTCAAAAAAATATTAAATATTTAACAGAAAAATTTAAATTACCAAATGAGAAATAAAACATATATTATTGCAGAAATTGGAAATACCCATGAGGGAAGTGTTGGTCTAGCAAAAAAATTTATTAAATCAGCTAAAGACTGTGGAGTGGATGCTGTAAAATTACAAACTCATATTTTTAGTGCTGAAAGTTTGGATGATGCTCCTAATCCCCCATATTTCAAAGATGAGACAAGGAAGGAGTATTTTGAAAGAACAGCTTTTAACCTATTACAATACAAGGAACTTGTTAGATATACTGAAGATATTTGTAAAATTGACTTCATTTCATCACCATTTTCTCATCAGGCTGTTGATTTATTGGTAAAATCTGGTGTAAATAAATTAAAAATTGCCTCAGGTGAAGTTTCCAACATCCCCCTACTGGAATACATTTCTAATAAAAATGTTGAGGTGATTCTTTCATCAGGTATGAGCTCATGGGATGAAATTGATAAAGCAGTTTCAGTTCTTAAAAGCTCTAAAAACTTTTCTCTATTACAATGTACTTCTTTATACCCATGCCCTCCATCAATGGCTGGATTAAATGTAATTGAACAGATGAAAAGCAGATACAACATTAAAGTTGGTTTTTCAGATCACACAAGTGGATACGGAGTTTCAATTGCCGCTATTATGAAAGGAGCTGAAATTATTGAAAAACATTTCACACTTTCTAAAAAAATGTACGGAAGCGATGCTAAAAATTCTATGGAGCCTGATGAATTAGAGCTTTTTGTAAAAAATATAAGGGAAGTAGATGAAGCAAGAAGTAATATCCTTAACAAAGATTCCAAAAATAGTCAATTATCTGAAATGAAAAATATATTTGAAAAATCAGTTGTTTCATTAAATGATCTCAAGTCTGGTCACAAACTTACAATTAATGATATTTGTTTTAAAAAGCCAGGTATCGGAATAAACGCATCCAATTATAAAAAAGTTATAGGTATGAGAATAATTAATGACATCTCATCAGATCAAAGAATTTTATGGGATAATTTAAAAAAATAAAAATGAAAAAAATTTGTGTATTTGTAGGAAGTAGAGCCAATTACAGTAGTATTAAATCTGTAATGAACTCTATCAAGAATCATAAAAACTTAGAATTGCAAGTTGTTATTGGATCTTCATCTGTTTTGGAAAGATATGGAAAGGTTGAAGATTTAATTATCAAAGATGGTTTTAAGATTGATTATAAATTCTACAATATAGTTGAAGGTGAAAACCCGTTAACTATGGCAAAGTCAACTGGTCTTGGAATTATTGAATTTTCAACTATTCTTGATAATTTAAATTCAGATTTTTTAATTGTTGTAGGTGATAGGTTTGAAATGATGTCGGTTACAATTGCTGCCGCTTACATGAACATAAGAATAGCACATACAATGGGTGGTGAGGTCACGGGAACTATTGATGAAAGTATAAGACATGCAATAACAAAATTTTCACATTTGCATTTCACTGCCAGTTCTGACGCATATGAAAGAGTGGTGAAATTAGGTGAAGACCCTAAATACGTTTTTAATACTGGTTGCCCTAGAATGGACCTGGTAAAAGAAGAATTAAAAAATGATTCAATACCAATTTTATCAGATTTTTTTAAAAATAATAAAGGGGTTGGAAGCAATGTATTTGATTTTAGTAAACCCTTTTTATTAGTTTCTCAACACCCTGTTACAACAGAGTACAAAAATAATAGAAATAACTTTCAAAAAACATTGAATGCAATAAATAAGCTTAATATTCAAACAATTATGTTATGGCCAAATATTGATGCAGGAAGTGATAAGATATCTAAAAGTATCAGAAGCTTTAGAGAAAATAATCCTGATTCAAATAAGTGGCTCACTGTTTTTAAAAACTTACCCATTAAGGTTTATATTCATCTTATGAATACTACAGCCTGTCTAATAGGAAATAGTAGTTCAGGAATCAGAGAAGGTGCTACAATAGGAACGCCTGTAGTAAACATAGGAACAAGACAAAATCAGAGACAAATGGGTGGTAATGTTATCAATTCAGGATATAATGATGATGAGATTTTAAATTCGATAAAAAGACAATTGGGTAATGGAAAACATCCTCCAAGTGATATATATGGTTCAGGAAATGCAGGAAATACAATAGCAAATTTACTACATAAAAGTAATCCTCCTGTTCAAAAAATTATTATATACTAGTAATGGATATACTCACAATTATTCCTGCCAGAGCTGGTAGTAAAGGAATAAAAAATAAAAATTTAAAAAAATTAAATGGTATTCATCTAATTGAGTATACCATCAGAGCTGCCCAAGAGTCAAAATGTAAAAATATTATCATATCATCTGATTCAGAAAACATTATTAATATTGCTAAAAAGTATAAATTAAATTTTATGAGAAGGCCAAAATCACTTGCTCAAGATGATTCCCTAATTATTGATGTGGTTTTGGATATAATACAAAAGACAGAAAAAAAATTTGATTATGTCATGCTTTTACAGCCTACTTCTCCGTTAAGAAATTCTACACATATTTTAGAATCTATTAAAAAATTAAAAAAATTTAAAAGTGCGGATAGTTTGGTAAGTGTTGTTAAAGTTCCACATAATTTTAATCCTGATTCCATTTATAATCTTGACAATCAAAAATTATCTAGTTATTCAAAATCGAAAAAGAAATATAGAAGGCAGGATAAAAAAAAATATTTTGCAAGAAATGGCCCTGCTATTGTAATTGCAAAAACAAAAAATATAAAAAAATATAGATCTCTGTATGGAGAAAATTTAATTCCTTATGAAATGAGCTATATTGACTCATTTGACATTGATGATTTAGAAGATTTTAACATTGTAGAGTCAATAATAAAATTTAGTAGAACTGAAAAATAAATTTAATATTCATGAATATATAGTCACAGAGTCTTTAAAAATAAGAAGTTCTGTTATTAGTCATTATTTTCAAACTTTTTCATTTGAAATCTCATCAATTATTGAAAATAGTATTGAACACAGAGATTATTATAATTTTATTGTTACTAAACTAACCAACACACAGATATTAAAATATTTTTTTAAAACAAAAATTAAATTATTTTTTAAATTATTTAGAAGAAAAAGTCCAATTCAATTTAAACCTTTTGAAAATATTTTTTTTGTAAGATTCAAAAATCACCTTTCTCAATTTGAGATGATTGAAGATAAATTAATTGAGGCAGGGATTGATTATTGTTTAATTTTTTTAAACCGAGAATTGTACAACAAAAATATTCACAAAAAAAACATATATCTAATAGAGGATTTTTATTCAAACTATGATAAATTACTTAATTTTTTTAAATCAATTTTAATTAATATTTCAATATTCAAAAAAAGTTTAATCAATGATTTACATTTTTTAAAAAAGAAAAAAGTTGAGAGAATTTCATTTCAAATTCTATTTTTAAACTCTAAGTTTCTTTTTAATGCCCTTAATAATCAATCATGCGTAAAAAATCTAATTACTCACAAAACTAAGCAGGCTATATTTTTTAAGGCAGAGGGATTTGAAATTAAGAATTTAATCTTGAGTTTAAAAAAGGAAAAAATTAAAACCATTGCAATTCAGCATGGATTTGTTACCGAAAGTAGTAAATTTTCCAATTTAATTGTTGATGAATATTGGGTATGGTCTAAGTTTTTTAAAGATATATTACAAAAACAAAATAATACCCTAAAAATTATTATTTCAGGAAACCCTGCTTATGATAATTTATTTAAAATTTCCAAAGAAAATAAAACCGAAGACAATTTAAATTTAATTTTTTTACCAAATTCAGGTAAATCAGAAACTACATTAGAAAATGTAAAGTTTTCTATTGAAATGTGTACAAAATTTTTTGCAAATCAATCAAAATATACTTTATATATTAAACCTCACCCAGGCGGAGACAATGATTTAGTTAAAGATATAATTAGCAAAGCAAATTCGAATTATGTTAAATTCATAGAAAAAAATAAAAAAATTAATTTATGTAATTATAAGATTATATTTACCATGAACTCGACAGTTGGTTTAGAATCTTCCATTTTTAAAAAACCTTTGATTATTTTACTTTCAGCTAAAGAATCTTTAATTGTTGATGAATATATAAAAGAAAATATTGCGCTATTAGCGACTGATGAAAATCAATTAAAAACTGCATTTACAAAAGTTATTAATGAATACAAATCATTTGAAAAAAGTTGCAACAACTTTAAAAATAAATATTTAAACTTTCAGGGAAATTCATCAAATCGTATTATATCTTTAATAACTTCTAATGTTTAAAAGGATTAAGGAACTAGCTGGGGATAGTTTGATTTATGGACTAGGGTCCTTTTTTTCACAGTTTCTTGCACTATTTTTAGTCCCTTTTTATACTAACGAATTTACAACTCAAGAATATGGGGTTTTAGCAATGGTTGCATTGTTGACTCAGTTTATTAATCCTGTTATGTCACTGGGTCTCGACAATTCTTTGTTTAGATATTTTTCTATGACTGATGATTATAATTTAAAAAAAAGCTACATATCATCATCTATTGCTTTAAAATCAATTTTTGTTTTATTCTCTGTGCCAATTATTTATTTTTCTTACGATTATTTAAATAAATTTCTATTTGATGAAATATTAACAAAACAAATATTTCTGATTATGCTATTTTCTATTATTTTAACAACAATGGGATCTGTTTCTGAGACAGTTATTCGTGCTGATAGAAGACCCAAAATATTTGTAATTATATCTGTAACTAATGCTTTAATTGGTATCATTTTTTCGGTTTATTTTGTCTTTTGGCTTAAGTATGGAATATTTGGAGCTCTTTTGGGAACAGCAATTGGACTTTTCTTTAGAGCTTTAATGCTAACAATATATATCATAAGATATTTTGATTTGAATTTAGTTTCAAAAGACTCTTCGAGCCAACTGCTCTCTTATGGCCTTCCTTATATTCCTCATTCTATTCAGGCTCAACTTATAATGTTATTTCCGCTTTTTATAATAAATCAAAAGATGGGTATGTCAATTGTAGGTATATATAATGTAATTAATAAATTTACTAAACCATTTTGGTTAATTAAAAATTCGGTACAAAAAGCCTGGGTGCCATATAAATTTTATATTCACAAGAAAAAAAACCCTGTAGAAATTTTTAATTTTTTAATCAGGAATTATTGGATATTAACAATATTCATTTGGTCTGTTTCCTGTATATTATTTCCTCCTGTATTTAAATTTTTAATTAATGAAAAGTACCATAACGGGATAGATTTTTTCCCTTTCTTATCATTATTACCAGTTTTTCAAATTTTTTTCCATAAAGTCCATACAGGTGTGGAATTGGCAAAGAGTCAAAAAATATTACCCAAATCATCATTTGTTGGTATGCTGGCAGTTATTATTATTTCAATACTCACTATAGATTATTTCTCTGTATATGGTCCAATTCTAAGCCAATCTTTAGCTTTTTTCTTAATGGGTATAATCACTTACTATTATGCAAAATCAATAATAAATATTAAATACTCTTTTCATATAATTCTTACTTTTTTTTTAATTTCATTATTGCCCGTAATATATATATATACTATTGGAGATTCTTTTTTGAATATTACAATTTCAATTCTATTTCAGACTACAATAACATTATTGTTTTTGATGATTTTAAACAATATAAAAAAACTCAATCAGATAAACTTTAAAAGATGGTAAAGCTCATAGACAAATTTTTTTACATAATTAATTTTTATTTTTTAAGAAAATTATTAAACTACATTGACCGTAAAATTTACACTATGCATGCCTATAAAAGATGTAGCAAAGTAGGAGTTAATTTACAGCTGAATGGTAAGACCCACGGATTAGCAAAAAATATTTATTTTGGTGATAATTGTCAGATAAATAAAAATGCTTTCTTTTCAGGAAATGAAAATATTCACATTGGTAATTATTTTCATTCTGGTGAAAATTTAACAATCATGTCATCAAATCATAATTACGATGGAGGAGATGCAATTCCTTACTCTTCTTATTTGAGTAAAAAAGTTATTATTGCTGATTTTGTTTGGTGTGGATCGAATGTTACAATTTTACCCGGAGTGAAAATTGGCGAGGGTGCAATTATAGCTGCGTCGTCTGTTGTAACAAAAAGTGTTGAGCCTTACAGTATAGTTGGTGGAAATCCAGCCAAACACATTAAGTTTAGAGATATACAACATTTTAAGAGACTAAAAAAACTTAAAAAATTTCATTAATATTTGAAAATAAAACAAATCAATGTACTTTTTTTGCTCCCATCAAATAATATTGGTGGTGCTGAAATTAGTGCATTGAACTTGATAAAATATTTAAGTAAAAGTGGACATAATATTTTTATAGCTATTCCCTTTAAAAAAAATGATAATTATATAAAAAAACTTAAACCATTTGTCAAGGAAATTATGTTTATGAATTTTATGCAATGGTCTATAAATTTTAAATTCTCAACTTTAAATAGAATTATAAATTTTTTTTACAGATCATTAAAAAGTAATGGTTGGTTTTTAACTCCTTTTTTCAAAATATTAAAATTTTCTAAAAGAAATAATATTGATATTATTTACACGAATACGATATCTACTTTTGATGGAGCTATTGCTTCAAAAATATTAGGTTTACCCCATATTTTACACCTGAGAGAAATTACGGGAATAGGAAATAATTCAATAATGTATTTACCATTCCAAAAGTATCCTTTGGTTTTTAATTTCATTACTGAATTTTTTCCATCATTCGTTATCTATAACTCAAAATATACTAAATCAGCCTCTTTGAAATTTTTTAGCAAAAGCCAAAACAAAATAATTTATAATTCACTCGATGACCACTTTTTTGAAGAAAAAAATTCTACAAAAGTTAGAAAAAAAACAAAAGTTATCGGAATAGTTGCAAATGTAGTACCCCTAAAAAATCATATGTTATTTTTAAAAATAGCTAAAATATTTATGGAAAAATTTCCGAAGATCGATGTATCTTTTAGAATATATGGCAACGTTCCAGATAATGACTATACTAGAAAAATTAAATCTTTTGTCATCAATACAAAATTAACCTCAAAAGTGAAATTTATGGGGCTATTTACTGATCCAGTATCAATATATAAAGATATTGATATACTTCTGCACACAAATAATAAGGAATCGTTTGGCAGGATATTTATAGAGGCCATGGCTATGGGAGTTCCAGTTGTAACTCTTGGTGGAGGGGTTTCAGACGAGCTAATCGATAATTATAAAACTGGATTTTTGATTAGTGGCGAAAATCCTCAGGAATACATCAATATAATTCATAAACTGATTACAAATAATAAATTATATTCTGAAGTTAAAAAAAATGCAAAAATATTTTCTAAATATTTCAAAAATGATATCCTTTCAAAAGAAATAGAGGACACAATAAAAAATATTTACTATCAAAAAGATGAATGATTTGAAGCCTACTTTACAAATGGATGGTCACTCAGGTTGTGTAATTAAGATCATTGAAAATAAAGGAACATTTTATATAAGAAAATTTTCTTCAGGAATAAATTATAATAGTAGATTGATTAATCAGATGCAAAAGCAAATTGATTTTTACAAAAATAAAAAAAATAATAATCTAAAAACATCAAAAGTTATACAGAGCGGTTACAGAGAAGGGATTTTTTGGTTTGATATGGAATACATTAATGGTTTGAACGCTATCAGTCACTTTTCAAGGTGCAGCACAAATGAAATAAAAGAAATTGTATTAAAACTTAAAAATTATTTAAAAAATAATATTGACGATGCCGAACTTATTAAACCACCTATTAAAAAAATTAAAGAAAAGATATTATCTCTGACAAAAAATATTAATAAATCGGATACCATTCAAAATTACGAAATGGTTTTTGATTATTTAAATAACAATATTCCTAATCTGAATATTTATAAAAATGTTTGCCACGGCGACTTAACTCTGTCTAATCTTATTTTTAAGAAAAATGAAGTTTATTGCATTGATTTTCTTGATTCATTTATCAATTCGCCAATTATTGATTTAGTTAAATTAAAACAGGATTCATCTATCGGAAGAATATTTCACATAAATAAATCTTTTAGTAAATTTAATCTTACTAGATCAAGACTTCTTACTAACTATCTAGATAAAGAACTAAGTAAAATAATAGATGATGATATAATATTTTCTAAATGGTATAACTATTTACAAGTTTTAAATCTTGTTCGAATAATACCATACACAAAAACCAAAAAAGAATTAATTTTTTTAAACAATAACATAACTAAAATTATAAAAGAATGAATTTAATTATACCAATGGCTGGAAAATCTTCAAGATTTCCAAATATGAGACCTAAATGGATGTTGACTCATCCTTCAGGAAACTTTATGGTAATAGAGGCAATAAAATCTTTAGATTTAGATTTCTACAAGCATATTTACCTTGTAGTTCTAAGAGAACACGAAGAAATATTTAAATTTAAAAAAGGTCTTTGTGAAGAACTTGAAGAAATTGGAATTTTAAATAAATCTAATTTCATTTTTCTTAATAGAGCAACTAAAGATCAACCCGAAACTGTCAAACAAGCAATTGAAATTGGTAAAATCAAAGGTCCAATTTTTATAAAAGACTCAGATAATCATTTTTCATGTGAAGGCAAAAAAGGAAATTTTGTATGCTTTCATGATCTTAACAATTCGGGTTTAATACAACCATCAAATAAAAGCTATATTTCGATTGACAGAAATGGTTTTATAACAAATATTGTTGAAAAAGAAGTTATCAGTTCATCATATTGTGTAGGAGGTTATTCATTCTCATCTTCTAATGATTTTATTTCATATCTCGAGGGATTGTCAAAGAAGCAAAACAGATATATCAGTGATGTAATTTTTTCGATGATTCTTGACGGAAAAAAATTTTTAACAAAAAAGGTTGAAAATTATTTAGATTGGGGGACCGTTGAAGATTGGAATAGATTTAAAAGAAGTTATGCAACACTTTTTCTAGATATTGACGGTACTCTAGTAATCAACTCATCATCTCATTTCCCACCCTACATTGGAAATACTAAACCACTAAAATCAAATATTGAAATTATAAATTTTCTTTATATGTCGGGAAAATTTCAAATTATACTTACAACATCGAGAAAAGAAAAATTTAGAAAATTAACTGAAAAGCAACTAAAAAAAGAGGGTATTCCTTACGATAAATTAATTATGGATCTTTTTCATGCTAAAAGAATAATAGTTAATGATTATGGACCATCAAATCCTTTTAAGAGTTGTGATGCGATAAATCTTAAGAGAAACTCTGAGGAACTTAAGGATATTTTAAAAGAGGCCTTGGGCATAGATTACCAAGAAATTTAATTTTTATGAAAAAACCATTATTTTCAATTTGTATTCCAAATTATAATTACGCACATTATATTAAGCAAACTATAGATAGTGTTTTAAATCAAAATTACTCTGATTTTGAAATTATTATAGCTGATAATGCTTCAACCGACAATTCGGTTAATGTAATAAATTCTTATAATGATGATAGAATTAGACTATATGTGAACAAATATAATGTAGGTTTTGGGCCAAATTTAGATAAAGCTACATTGAATGCAAGAGGTCATTACATAATTCTTCTATCATCTGATGATTTAATGAAGCAAGGAGCATTATTAAAATACTCTGAAATAATTAATCAGAATTTAAAAAATAAAGATAATCTGATGATTATGTCTGGTTGCGATGTTATAAATTCTGAAAACAAAGTTATCGGAGAAAAATCTGCAATGACAGGGGATTTAACTCATAAATTAAAAAAAGACAAGATTAATTTTAATGTTAAAAATCATATAAAACTAAATGGTTTATACATACTGGAAGCTCTTTTAAGCGGAAAGTTTCAACCTGGGGGTCAATTTTTAACAACCTGTTTTTCAAAAAAATTATATGATGAGGTTGAAGGTTATAATTCCATCATGTCAATATGGCCAGATGCTAACTTTAGTCATAAGATTTTATTTCAAAATCCAGATGTTATTTATATAAATCAATCATTGTTTGCTTATCGAGTTCATTCGGAGGGTAATTTGTCAGCTACTCTCAATTTTAATAACATTAAGCACTTAATCGATGGTTACTTATTAACATTTACATACTCAGAAAAGGAATTAGAAAAGATTGGAAAAACAAAAAAGGAATTACAACAAACTTTTGTTAATAAAAGTTGTTTAAACGGTCTTTTTTATAAAATATTTAAAGGTGATTTTCAATCAGTCTCAAGGACGATTTTTTTCCTACTTTCTGCATTTCCAAATTTATTAATATCAAATATTAAATTTTACTTGCTGGTTTTATTAATTCCTTTATGCCCATTTTTTAAATTTACATATAACCTTTATAAATTTTTAAAATAGTTAAATATTATATGTCATTTTGAAAATTAATAAATCTATAGCCATACATCATCACGCACTGATTTATAAATCAGAAAGCTATTATTATATAAATTCATTTATCGGTGCATGGATTAATGAAATTTGTAAATATTATAAGAGTGTTTCTTACATTGCTCATTGCTCTCAAAAAAAATCTATTGAACAGGATTTTAAGATTAAAAGTTCTGATATAAATTTTATATCACTTGGTCCAGAGTTAAGATTTAGAAATTTCAACAAAAAAAAAATTATTATTGATCATTTGCTTAAAGCAAATGACATTAAATATGACTTATTGCTTGTTAGAGGTATAACTCCATATCAGAATTTAGTAATTAGGAACTTCAAAGCTAAAAAAATGTTCTATTTGCTTGTGGGAAATCTCAGAGGCGGTGATAATTCTTTTAATTTTAAAATGAGCTTTCTTTTACAGATTATATTTTATTTTTTGAGAATTTATAAAATGAGAATTTTTTCAGATAAAGTTGAATTTTTGGTGAATTCTCCCGGCTTAATAAAAGAAATAAAACAGGTGACTACGAAAAAGCCCAAATTTGTCCCCACAAATACACTCAAAAATGATGATTTTAATAGTTATTTAAATTATGACATCATTTTTTCTGAAAAAATTAGTCTAATTTTTGTCGGTAGAGTCGTGGAGGACAAAGGAATTTATGAACTAATTAAGGCTTTTATTCATTTAAATAAATCCAAAAAAAATAAATATTTCTTAAACATTATTGGTTCGTGTACAAAAAAAATGAAGAGAAAAATTTTAGATTTAATTCCTAAACAAATAGAAAGTAGGATTAAATTTCACGGCTTTATAAAATTTGGACCTAATCTCTTTGAATTATATAAACAAAATAATTTTTTTATTTTGCCTTCTTATCATGAAGGATTTCCTCATACAATTTGGGAAGCAGCGAGCCAAAAAATTTCTGTAATCACAACTAAAGTGGGAGGAATTCCTGATTTAGTGAATGAAAATGAAGTTACCTTTATTAAAAAAAAGAATGTAAAAAGTTTAATCGAAAAAATTTTATACTTGCAAAATAACCCACGGATAACAAATAAAAAAATAGAGGCATTATATAATAAAAGTTTAAAATATTCATTAGAAAATTGTGTAAAGATTTTATCAAATACAGTCAATTAATATGAAAAATATTATAAAATTAATATTAATTTTTCCTATTCTTTTGGAGCTTCTTGATTCATCTCGATTTGTAATCGAATTACCTATCCCTCTTAGTCTTGGAAGACTTTTGCTTTTATTTTTCTCATTTTACTATATATTTGGTAATATATTTAAAGTATTTTCTGATAAAATATTTAATTCTTTTTTTATTATTTTTTCTTCAATTCTTTTAGCATCAATTTTAAAAGCATCGCCTGAAATGATCAATAAAAGTTTTGGACAAATTTTATTGCTTATTTCAAGTTTTGGTTTTGTTTACATATTTACATCTAAGTTTTTAAATAAAATAATTAGATTTTTTTTAATTGTTAATCTAATTTACTGGTTATCTATTACTTACTCTTCTCTTTTCGCTGATACCTTTTTTGATTTCTCATTTTATTCGGGTTATTCCGCAGAAATGATTAACCATCATACTGTTGGAATACCAATTTTAATTTCTTCAATATTTATATACCATTATTATTTTTTTACTAATGGTAAATATTCATTATTCGGTAATATATTTTTACTGCTGTCCCTAATAACAATGTTTTTAATAGAAAACAGATCTGGATTATTATGTCTAACTGTAACTTTTGTAGTTTTAAATTTATCTAAGATTAAAAAATTTGATTCAGTTTTATCCTTATCACTATTTTCCGTTTTAGTGTTTTTTACAGTCATATTCTTATTTCAATTTGAGACTATATTTCAAAGATTTAATTTTTATGATACCGATTATTTAGAACGTTCAAATGATGAAAGGCTATTTCTCTACTACCAATTTTTTCCAACTTTCTTTAACAATATTTTTGGATTAGGCTCGTATGCATATGTTGATTTAGGCTTTCAAAAAATTCTAATACATAATCAGTATTTGACTTTTATTCTTGCAGGAGGAATTTTGTCTGTCTACAGTGTTTTTAGATTTTTATTTGACTATTTTACGCTAGCCAAAAAAATTATTTCTGAAAAAATAGATAATCTAGATAAAATGGAAATATCATTATTTTTATCAACTATACCATTTTTTATTAAATTATTTTTTTTGGAACAGGGAGGTTTAATTTTCTTTATTTGTTTATCTATTGTCATATATGTAAATCTTAAATTAAATAATAAATTATCAATTTGAAATTAGGTGTTCATTATCATATTCCTGTATTGCGAAGCAAAGGAAGTCTATATACCCATGGAAATTTTGGAATTTTTATCAATTTTCTAGCAAAAGAAGTTTCTGAATTATTTCTTGTAGCTCATTCTCCAAAAGAAAATCAGTTAAATGATTGTAATTATAAAATTGAATCACAAAATGTTACATTAATAGACTTAGGTGAACATTGCTCAGTAGCAAGCAGATACTTAAATTTTTTTAGTCATTACAAAAAAATAAAGTATGCGGAAAAAAAAGTTAATTTTTTTATTTTAAGAGCACCAACTCCACTGCTTCCTATATTTTTGTTTGTTAATATAAGGAAAACTTTAATTTATGCTATTGGTGATTATTTAGAAGTAATTAAATCAATAAAAATTAAGAACTTTAAATATCCAATTCTATTGATTTATGCATACTTTATAACTTTTTGTACAAAAATCTTGTCTTACAGAGGGTTGGTTATGACTAATAGCATTGAATTGAAAAATAAATTAAAAACAAAATATAACTCTGTAAAAATAGTTTACTCATCGACTATTAGAAATAATGAGTTAATAAATTCATCTTCTAAAAATTTTCACAATCCAATTAGACTTCTATATACGGGAAGATTCGATGATGCAAAGGGAATTGATGATATTATTCAAGCTATATATATTTTAAAGAAAAAAGAAATCAATATTAATTTGCATTTGGCTGGATATTTTGGAAACGGAAAATATTTAAAACATTTAAAAAAAATCTCCAAAAAACTATATGTCTCTGATAAAATTATTTATCATGGCCTATTAAAATTAGGAGATGAACTAAATACTTTATATAGAAATTCAGATATATTGATAATAGCTTCAAAAAGTGAAGGTTTCCCAAGATCTATTTGGGAAGCATTCTCAAATTCAGTTCCTGTTATAACCACCAACGTTGGTTCGATTCCCTATATTTTAAAAAATAAACATGATTCTATAATAATTAATCATTCATCTCCAATTGAAATTGTTGATGCTGTAATAGAATTAAAGACTAATAAAAGGCTTCGAAAAAAAATTTTAATAAACTCAATAAAATTAGCCAAAACTGCTACAATTGAAAATAATAGTAAAAAAATGGTAGAGCTTATTGAAAATATAAATATTAACCAATAATGCCATTTATTTTTTCAAATAACCGATATAATCCTAAACTTCTTGATAAATCATTTGGCCAATTAAACTCTAGAAGAATAGGAGATTTTTTATTCACCTATGATGGAGAAAAAAAACACAGATTATTTGAAGATGATAAAAAAATAATATTATTGTATGGCGTCATATACGATTTAAATATTTCTCATCTAAAAAGTGTAAAATTTCATGTTAATTCAATCTTTAAAAATTTAAAATTTAAGTGGCCATTTTCCTTCAATATTAGCGGTTCATATTCAATCTTTATTTATGATAAAATTAATGATGAGATAATTATAATGAATGATCAAATAGGGATTTACCCTATTTATTACAAAACACATGAAAATAAAATAATTATATCTTCAAATATTTCTATGGTTTCTTTAACACACAATGTTGAAGAAGATAAAACAGGAATATTTCAAAGATTATACTGCACTGAGATGTCAAATATTGGATCAAGAACAATTGTTAAAAATCTCAAAAGATTACTTCCGGGTGAATTAATAAGATTAAATGTAAATAAAAAAAGTAGTTTAAAATTCTTTGATAACTCATTGTTTAATTCATTGAATAACTCAAAAAGTTCTCTAAAAAAAATTTCCAATGAATATTGGATTAATTTTAAAAGAGAGCTTAAATACATAAACAAATCAGAAGATTTATATTTAGCCTTAAGTGGTGGGATGGATTCAAGGATTCTTCTTAGTGGAATAGATAGATCCAATAAACTTACATGTCTAACCTATGGAAGTGAAAAAAATTATGAGGTGAAAATAGCAAAAAGATTGTCTGAAAGAATTGGTTTAAAATTCCATTCATTTTATGATTCATCCGTATATCAGCCAGATTTAGATACAATGAAAAAATATACTTATAAAACAGAATCAATGGGTGTAATTAGTTGGCTTGAAATATTAGAATCAGAAAAAATTAAATCCATTAAAAATTATCCTATACTTTTATATGGTGATATGTGTGAGGCATTACCGGGAAGAAATATTGGAAATTTTAATAAAAGAATAAATAGGATAAAAAATTTTATATTCAAAACATTTTTAAATCGTCCATATAATTTTACCGAAATAAATAATTACAATTTAATTGAGTGGAAAAAAAGAATTATAAGAAATGAAATAGAAAGATTTCCAAATGAAATATCGGGAGCTAATTTGAAAAAAATTGAAATTGAAACGACAAAAGATATTAATCAGCTGATTGATAGAATATTATGTCATAATATCCAATATACAGAGCTCCTTGATGAATTATATAAATGGTATACTCATGGAAGAGTTCCAATGGGAAAGCAGGTAAATCTCAGTCAAAGTTTATTCAAACCGATATGCCCTGGAATGACTTCAAATATACTCAGGTTTTGCAGCAATATTCATCCTAATAATAGAATAGATTACAGATTAATAAATAACATGACTAAAACCATCCCTGATATTGCAATTTTTAATGATATTCCTATAGTTCAATCTCCATTTATAAACCTAAATTTTCCAAATTATTTAAGATTATTAACTTGGGGCCTTAGATCTTTGATTGATCAATTTTTGATATGGCGCATGATGAAAAAAAGAAATCCTGAATTAAGATATAGATTATTAAACTCTACAAATTGGCCAAAAATATATCAGTATAAATATATTTTGAAAAACTTTGATGAGTGTCTTAAAAAAACATGTTTTGATGAAAAAATAGTAAATAAATTCAGAAAATTATTGATTAATAGAAAAAAACTAAAATCTTGGCCCATGACTAATTACGATATAATTTCATTTTGCTCACTTAATTTAGAATTAAATCTAATTAACAAAAAAAATGAATCAAAAGAATAACATATTATTAATATCCCCAATTGCTCCACCTGATGGAGGTATGTCAACTTTAGCAAAATCAATAATTTATGGGCTAAAAAATAATGGTTATAATGTAGACATTTTAAATACCAATAAATTTTTAGGTTTTGTTTCAAATATCTATGTTTTAAAGATATTTCAGTTTTTTTATTACATGAGAAGTCTATTGTTTAAAATAAGTAAATCAAAATTAATTTTTATTATTTCATCATCTGGTAACTACTATTATTTTAAAGCTATACCAGCATTAATTACTTCTAAAATTTTAAGAAAAAAAATAATTATAAATTTTGTGGGTGGTGCTTTGAATGAAAAGTCCTTTATATTTAAATCAATTAATTTTTTTGATAAAATTATTGTTCCAACAAACTATATGAAAAATCTTTTTCTCAAGAGTGGTATACAAGTATCAAAATATCCTAATATGGTTAATACAGAAAAGTTTAAGTCAAAAACAAAAATCGAAAATTTTAAAATTTTATGTGCAAAAAGCCTTACTAAATATAGTAATGTAAAGTCATTGGTAATCGCATTTCAAAAAATCAAGAAAAAAATCCCTGATGCAGTCCTTGAAATAGCTGGTAATGGTCCAGAAAAAGAAAACCTCTTAAATTATATTAATAAAAATAATATAAAAGATGTACGATTTCTCGGCAATGTTAATCATTCAGAAATGCCTAATACTCTTATGAATTCAGATATATTTTTTCATGGAACTAAATATGAATCTTTCGGCATAGTTTTAATTGAAGCTATGGCAGCAGGTGTTCCTGTCATTTCATCAAATGTTGGAGGTATTTCAGAATTAATTATCAACAATAAAAATGGCATTTTAGTTGAATATGATAACAGTGAGTCATTTGCTAGAAATGCATTAGAATTATACAATAATAACTCACTGAGAAATCTTATAATCGCTAATGGTTTTAAAACATCAGAAAATTATTCTGTAAAGAATCTTATTTCCGGTTTTATTAAAATTATAGAAAAATAGTATTTTGAATTTATTTGAAATTTCCCTTAAGTTAAATCAATTTCCTTTAAAAAAGGCTAAGTCATTTTATGATAAAATAAATAAATTGAATTATGGTGAATTTCTAAATTATCAAAATGATTCAAAATTAAATATTTTTAATTATCATTTTAAAAAAAATAATTTTTATAGGGATTTTTTAAGACAGAAAAACTTTAAAAAATTAAATAAATGGGAGGATATACCAATCATTAAGAAAAAAAATTTTCAACTACCAATTAATAAGATGCTATCATCAGATTATAATATTAATAATATACATGTCCACAATACTTCGGGTTCATCAGGGATCCCATTTTATTTTGCTAAAGACAGATTCAGTCATGCTCTTTCTTGGGTAAATAATATCAATTTGTATAAATCTCATGATATTGATTACGGAAAATCTCTACAAGCTAGATTTTATGGAATTCCATTAGATTTCCATAAAAATTTGAAGGAGAGGTTTAAAGACTTCCTTTCTTCTAGAATCAGACTAAATATTTTTGATTTATCAGAAAAGTCACTTTCTAAATATTTGAAAATCTTTGAAAGAAACCGAATTGAATACCTTAATGGATATACTAGTTCAATTCTTTTATTTGCAAAATATTTAGTGAAAAATAAAATTATTTTGAAAGACATATGTAAGACACTCAAAGTTTGTATACCAACTTCAGAAATCCTTTTTGATTTAGACAGAGAAATAATGCAAAGAGCATTTGGTGTTCCTGTAATTAACGAATACGGAGCAGCCGAATTAGAAATTATCGCAATGGAAGACAAAAAATCTAATTTTATCATAAATGATTCTAATTTATTTGTCGAGGTGGTTAATGAAGAGGGAAAGATTTTAAAATATGGAAGTGAGGGAAGAATTATTATTACCTCATTACACAATAAAGCAATGCCTTTTATTAGATACGAAATTGGAGATATTGGAATTATTAAGAATCTGAAAAACAGTAATAAAAAAGTTATTTCAAAACTACAGGGAAGAATTAATGATAATATTTTGCTTCCAAGTGGAAAAATATCTCCAGGATTGGCCTTTTATTATATTTCCAAAGCCATCTTAGAAAAGGGTGGGTTTTTCAAAGAGTTTATAATTAAACAAAAAACTAAACAAAAATTTATAATTGAGTATGTTTCTGATTTTGAAATAAACTCAAATGACAGAAATAAAATATATATTGCAATGGATAAATATCTTGAACCTGGATTAGAAATCAAATTTTTTAAAAAGAAAAAAATAGATAGAACTCAGCATGGTAAATTAAGACATTTTCAAAGATTATTTTAAAATGAAAATATCTCATTCTTCAAACGAATTTATTCAAGAAATAGCAGAAGTTCACATTTCTTCATTTCCAAACTCTATTAGCTCATTGTTGGGAAAGAGTTATGTGGTTAGTATGTTGAACTGGTACATAAAAACTGAAAACGCATTTCTTTTTCATGTCTCAGCGGGAAATGATATTGTTGGTTATTGCGGAGCATTGATAAGTGATGGAATGAGAAAAAATGGTTCTTCTACTCGGATATTTCAATTAACATTTTTTGATTTATTTCTGTCTTTCCTAAAAAAACCTTGGCTAATTTTTAAAATAAATATCCCCCAAAATATCTTATTTATTATAAAAAATATATTAATAAAATTTAAAAAACTCGTGACTCAAAAAAATATTGAAAAAGATTTAGATAAAGAAAGACTTTATATTTCTATTATCTCTATTGGAGTTAAAGATGATTATTTAGGTAAAGGATATGGCAATGCATTGTTGAAAGAATTAGAAATACATTCTATCAAGAAAAATATTGATTTACTGAAACTTTCTGTAAAAAAAACAAATAATAGAGCAATCAGAGCATATAAGAGACAAGGGTGGATTGTGGTCTCAGAGGGTAAAATTAATCTTCAATTAATAAAAAAACTCTAGACATTTGAAAAAAATTATAAACATTATAAGAGATTTAATTTTTTCACGAATCATAATTATGATTGATTCCGTAATTATTTTTATTGTTTTTTATTCCATTTCATTTTATTCAAAACTAAATACATATTCATTATTCTTGATAAATGATTTAACAGTTTCATCAATTATAGTATCACTGGCTTTTATGATTAGCTTTTTACTTTTTCAAACAAATAACATAGCACTGGCTCATTTTAGTTTTCAGGATACCTCGAGAATAATTTTTAGTTCTTTTTGCTCATTTATTTTTTTAATTATTACAATAATATGTCTCAATAATTTAAATTTTGATACATTTATTTTACTGTTTATACACCTTATCCTAAGCTCTTATTTAATCATATTTTACAGATTTGTTTTTAGAAAATTCTATTATAACTTATCTAGCCCTAGCAACAGGGTAACATTAAATACAATTATTTACGGAGCTAACCCGTCCTCAATATTAACAAGATCTGCCTTACTTAGAGATAGAAAATATATATATAATATAAAAGCTTTTGTAAGTGAGGATATCACTGATAAAAAAATTTTAAGTGGGGTGCCTATATTAAATGAAAAGAAAGCTTTAGAAAAAAAATATTTGATTAAAAATAATATCGATGAGTTTATATTTACTTCAGATAAAATTTCAAGTACAAGAAGAAATGAGATAATTGAGTATCTGCTAAAATTACAAATTAAAACTAGAATTGTACCAACTATTGACAAATGGGTTAATAATAAATTTCAAAAATTACAGATTAAGGAAATAGAAATTGAGGATTTGCTTGGAAGAGATGCAGTTTTAGTAAGTACTGAGGCTTATGATAATGGTCTAAAAGATAAGACCATAATGGTAACAGGAGGAGCAGGATCAATAGGTCAGGAAATTATAAAGCAGTTAATAAGCTATGGGCCCAAAAAAATAGTTGTTCTGGATAACGCTGAAACTCCAATTTTTCATTTAAAACATCAACTTAATCAAATTTTATCAAAAGAAACTAGACTTAATATAATTTTTGAAATTGCTGATATATGCAATAATAAAAAAATGAAACATATCTTTAATAAATACAAAATTAATTATGTGTTTCATGCAGCTGCGTATAAACATGTTCCTCTGATGGAAGAAAATCCAGATCAAGCTGTAAGAGTAAATGTATTCGGTTCTAAGCTTATTGCTGATTTATCAATTGAATATAATATTGAGAAATTCATTTTTATATCAACTGATAAAGCTATTAATCCAACAAATGTAATGGGTGCAACTAAAAGAATTGCTGAAATGTACATTCAATCACTTTCTAATAAAAATACTGAATTTATTACAACAAGATTTGGAAATGTGTTGGGGTCAAACGGTTCAGTTATAAACATATTTAAAGAACAAATTAAAAACGGCGGACCAATTACAATTACTGATAATAGAATAATTAGATATTTTATGACATCAAGGGAGGCGTGTAATTTAGTTATTCAGGCCGCATTAATAGGAAATAATCAAGAGATATTAATGTTTGATATGGGTAATCCGGTTAAAATTTATGACTTGGCGTATAAAATGATAGAGCTTAGTGGGCAAATTCCAAATCGGGACATTATGATTAAGCAGATTGGTCTTAGAGCAGGAGAAAAATTATATGAGGAATTACTAACAGACAAAGAAATTGCATTAAAAACTCATCACCCTAAAATTCTAAAAGCCAAAACCCAAAATCATGATTTTAATTTATTATCCAAATCTTTAAAAAAATTGGAAAATTATATTAAAATAAATGATAATCTTAAAATCGTTAAGGAAATGAAAGTTATTGTTCCTGAGTTTGTTAGTAATAATTCAAATTATTCAATCTTAGACTAGTCTTTTTATATTTATAAGAATGAAATTTGTGATTTAGTATGATTTCAATAATAGTCCCTGTATTTAATGAAGAAAAATATATTGAAAAATTTCTTCAGTTTATCACAAAAAATTGTATGTATAAATACGAGTTGATTTTAGTTGATGGAAGATCAGAAGACAAAACAATTCGAATAATTAATGATTATATTAATGTAAATAATGTCAAAAATTTTATTTTAATTGATAATCCTAATAGATATGTTTCTTACTCATTAAATAAAGCTGTTAATATAAGTAAATATGAAATTATAATTAGAATGGATGTACATACTAAATATTCAAACAATTATTTTGATTCAATAATTGAAACATTTAATAATACTAATGCTGATATAGTTGGTGGTCCAACTGACACAATATATAATGGACACATACAAGAATCAATTGCATATTGTTATTCTCACATATTTGGAATGGGTGGAGGCAAAGTACACGATATGAAATTTAATGGATTTACAAATGGAGTTACTTTTGGAGCATTCAAAAAATATGTTTTTGAAAATAATTTTTTTGATGAAGATCTAATTAGAAATCAAGATGATGAGTTTTTTTCTAGATGTAATAATTTAGGCTATAAAATATATCAGTCTTCAAAAATTAAACTGTTTTACAGTCCACGAAGAAATTTTTTTGCGTTGTCAAAACAATATTTTCAGTATGGTTATTATAAGCCTATGGCTTTAAAAAAAGTAAAAAACAGCTTTCGTTTAAGACATTTGGTTCCGTCAATTTTTTTAATTTATTTTATTACATCTTTATTATTTTATCAAATTTTTTTATTAATATATTTCATTCCTCTTCTATTGTTTTCCTTTATTAATAATAAAAAAATTAGTATTAAGATTTTAAATATTATTTCATTTGCTGTAATGCATATTTCCTATGGGTTAGGTTTCATTTTCGGATTAAAAAAAATAATTTGAAATGGTTTTTATTTAATAAGATTATAGCAGTATTTATTTATTTGACTTTATTTTTGATTTTAAAAAATTTAAATTTTAAATCATTATATTTTTTCTTAATTTATGTGTAAAACGTTTTAATAAAAAGTTTTTTATGAATATACCATTTTCAAAACCACTTATTGATAAGGATGTGATTTTTGAGGTTAACGATTGTCTATCTAATACCGGCTGGCTTACTACAGGCCCTAAGACAAAAGAATTAGAAGAAGAGATTAAAAGTTACACTGGTTCAAATAATGTTTTGTGCGTAAATTCTTGGACCTCTGCCGCTATGTTAATACTAAAATGGTTTGGCATAAAGAAAGGAGATGAAGTTATTATCCCATCCTACTCATACAGTGCAACAGCCCTTTGTATAATTAATTCTGGCGCAAATGCTGTTATGGTTGATGTTTCTGAAGATTTTAATATTAATGTTAATAAAATAAAAAGTGCAATAACCACAAAAACCAAAGCCATTATGCCTGTTGATATTGGTGGTTTTCCGTGCTGCTATGATAAGATTTTAGACATATTAAATCAAACCGAAGTTAAGAGATTATTTAATCCTGAAAATGATATTCAAAAAAAACTTGGTAGAATTTTACTTATGTCGGATTCAGCTCACTCTATAGGTGCAAAATTAAATGGAAAACATATAGCACAATACGCCGATTTTACATTATATTCTTTTCACTCTGTTAAGAACATAACTTCTGGTGAGGGTGGTGCTATTTGTGAAAATCTTCCCAATGACAAGTTTGATCATAATTCAGAATTTATAAATCTAAAATATATGTCTTTGAATGGCCAAACAAAATCTGCTTTTGAGAAATATAAAATAGGTGGTTGGCGATATGATATTATTTATCCTGGATTAAAAATAAATATGCCTGATGTGTGTGCCTCGATTGCATTAGCTCAAATTAAAAAATATGAAAGTAAATTACTTCCCGAAAGAAAAAAGATATTTGAAAAATACAATTCTTATTTCAAAAAATTAAATTGGGCAATCATACCTCCTCAAATGGGTAATAATAAAGAGTCATCATATCATTTGTATATGATCAGAATAAAAAATATTAGTGAAAAGGACAGGGATATGATGATCGAATACATATCAAAAAAAAATGTAGGTGTAAATGTTCATTACATTCCAATGCCAATGCTTACTTTATTCCAAAAACTAGGATATGACATAAATAATTATCCCAACACTTATAAAATTTACTCTAACGAAATTACCCTGCCTGTCTATAATGGGTTAACTACCGATCAAGTTTCTTATGTGTGCAGTGTGGTTTATGAATCCTATAAACATATTACAAATAATAAATAATTATGAATTTTAATTTAGATGAATTTATTTCCAATAGAATAACTAAAAGAAATTTCAGTTTATTTAAGTCTGATTTAGATTTAAATGCAGATAAAATCAAAGATCGTGTGTGTGCTAAATCTGTGCTTGTAATTGGAGGAGCAGGTACAATAGGATTGAATTTTATAAAGGCTCTTTTAATTTTTCATCCAGCTAAATTAGTAGTAGTCGATAAAAATGAAAATGCTTTAACAGAATTGACCAGAGATTTGAGAAGTTCTTATGATATTGTTGTCCCAAAAGAATATAAAACTTATCCTATCGATTTTGGAGACAGTTCATTTTATCAACTAATAACAAACATTGGGCCTTTTGACATAGTTGCTAACTTTGCTGCTCACAAACATGTTAGAAGTGAAAAAGATAATTTTTCAACAATTGAAATCTTAAAAAATAATATTTTAAATAACATTAATTTGGTAAATTTTTTAAATCAATTTCCCCCTTCCCATTTTTTTTGTGTTTCAACTGATAAAGCTTCAAATCCTGTAAATATTATGGGTGCAAGTAAAAGAATTATGGAGTTAGTTATCTTTAATAATTTTAATTCGTTTCCTGTGACATCTGCAAGATTTGCAAATGTTGCATTTTCTAACGGAAGCCTATTAGATGGTTTTATAAATAGAATTCTTAAAAGACAACCTATTTCAGCACCAAATGATGTGAAAAGATATTTTGTGTCTCCAAAAGAGTCAGGTGAGTTATGTTTGTTAGCGTGCATTTTAGGAAAATCAAATCAAATTTTTTATCCAAAACTTGAATTTAAAAGTATGTTGACGTTCTCGGAAATCAGTGATAATTTTCTTAAACATCTAGGCTATACTCCTTATCACAGTTCTAGTGAAGATGAAGCTAAATCCTTATCATCAAATTTATTTGATCCTGACAAATATCCTGTATACTACTTTAAATCAAATACAACTGGAGAAAAACTTTATGAAGAGTTTTATACAGAAAGAGAAAAAATTAATGAAGATTTATATGACTCTGTTGGAGTTATTGATGTATCACAAACGACACATAAAAATGATATTAACGACTTGTTAGAAGAATTAAACATGTTAATTTCCGATACACCTAACAAAAAAGAAATTATATTTTTATTAAAAAAATACCTAAATAATTTTTCACATATTGAAAAAAATAAAAATTTGGACGAAAAAATGTGATTTATGTATAATTCTTTTTTTAAAAAATGTTTTGATATAATTATGGTTAGCTTTTTATTAATCCTACTTCTGCCATTTTTAACCTTTATTTCAATAATTCTTTTATGCACTGGTGAGAATCAAATTTTTTATTTGCAAGAAAGGGTCGGTCTCAAAAACAAGATTTTCAAAATATTTAAATTTGCTACCATGGTTAAAAATAGTTCAAATATGGGAACTGGTAGTTTGACTCTTCGTAATGATCCAAGAATCTTACCTTTTGGTAAATTTTTAAGAATTTCAAAAATTAATGAGTTTCCACAGCTATTAAATGTTTTTTTAGGAAACATGTCAGTTGTTGGGCCAAGACCGCAAATGCATGTAGATTTCATGAAATTCCCTGATGCTGTTCAGAAGAAAATTTATAATGTAAAGCCAGGAATAACTGGTATTGGTTCAATAATTTTTAGGGATGAAGAAAAGTGGATTTCTGCTTACAAAGGAAATAAGCATGAGTATTATAAAAATTTTATTGCACCTTATAAGGGAGAGTTAGAATTATGGTATCAAAAAAATATATCATTTAAAACAGATGTTCTATTGATATTATCAACCATTATTTCAATTATAAGACCTTCGAGCAATTTTGTTTATAAATTATTTCCAAGTTTACCTGAGAAACCCAACCATTTAAAAATTTAAAATACTTATTTTTTTACCCAATAAATTATAACTCCAATCAATTTAACCACATACATATAGGTTAAATATATGTACAGATTCGAGTTTAGAATTTTATAAAGTGTTAGATAAGTTATATTCCTTTTAAAATTTATTTTTTTTGATAATTTATTGAATCCTAAATATTCACACAGAGTTAAGTACTCATTTATATAAGTTTCGTTAAAATTAACTTCTTTGTAAGTCTCTTCTTTATCTTTTATGATGGTTAATGAATCTGAAATACTTCTAAGGGAAACTTTGAATTTTAACCTACCCCTATCATTTATTTGAAATGACAAGATATTTATTAGCAATTGATGTAATCGATTTGGAATTGAAGTCCATTTTTTATTAATTTTTTTATCAAGTATAATTTCTGAGCTTATTATATTATTTTCTTTTGAAAAACACCTGCTATGAATTTCAACTGCGAATAAATTATTTTTTTTTATTAACCTTGGTAAGTGTCTATGCTCTGAAGACCTTATTTTTTTTAAATCAGCTGAATTTGTAAAACCAAAATCCTTCAGTTTTTGTTGAGCTTTTTGTAGTTTATCTTTTTTAACTAAAATATCGATATCTCCAATCATTCTTTCATTAAGTATATATTCTTCATCAAATATGAATGAACTACCTTTAATCAGTACAAATTCAATTTTTTCAATTTTAAAAATTTCAGAAATAAACTTAACTTCATCAATAAGTTTTAAATTTCTGTTATAATTTATTTGGTGTATTTTTTGAATATATTCTATAAAATCGCAGGGAAAATGTTTAAGTAATTTAAACTTTTTTAATTTAAAAAAAAGCGAGGGAATTAACAGTTCCTTGCTTGAGATTTTAATCAGTTTTTTTAAATTAATTTTGGGAATTAATTTTAGAGCTATTTCTTTTTTGTCTTGAATCAGATGAATTAAAAAATTTAGCTCATTAGAATTATTCATATATTTTCCTAATTTTAATCTTTTTGTCAATATAGTAATATATTTTGTAGATTTGCGTTCCATTATTTGTATATGAAAAATTTGATTTACATTTTTTTAGTATTATTCATTTCATGTAGCTCTAAAAAAGATATTCTATATTTAAACAATGTAGATTTTGAAGACTCGTATAAGATACAAACAAATGAATACTTACTTAAAACCGATGATATTCTTAAAATTGATGTTTTTTTTGGTGATAATCAGTTTATTAATGATTTTTCAAAACCAGGTATTACAACTAATTCAATTGAATCTGTTCAAATAGAAGGATATCAGGTTGATTCAAATGGTAATATCAATTATCCTGGAATAGGTGAGATCTATGTTAAAGAGATGACAATCCTTGACCTGAGAAAATTTATTACCGATTTCTTAATAGAAAAAGAACAATTTATAAAATTGGTAGTTGACATAAAGTTGGTTAATAATCATATTACTGTTTTGGGTGAGGTAAATAATCCTGGTAGATTCCAATTTTTAGACACTAATATAAATATTTTTGAAGCTATAGGCTTTGCTGGTGATATGACTATTTTTGGAGATAGAGAAAATGTTAGAATCATCAGGTCTAACGAAGGAACATCCACTGTACACAATATAAGTTTAACAAATAAAGATATTTTTGATTCGGATTTGTTTCAAGTTGTTTCAGGGGATGTTATAATTGTAAATCAAAATAGTACACGAGTTAAAAATGCCGGAATAATTGGTAACTCTGGAACACTTCTTAGTTTACTTTCTTTTCTTTTAAGTTCAATTATTATAATTTCTAATGCTGGTTAATGGATAAAGATTTATTTAATATTAAAAATGAAATTTCTAAATATATCCTTTTTTGGCCTTATATATTATCGTCTGTTTTAGTTTTTTTATTTTCTGCTTTTATATATTTAAGATATGCCGACTATGTATATCTGTCTGAGGCTAAAATAGAAATAATTGATAAAGCTCAAGATTCAGAAATGTCTCTACCAACATCCATGACAATATTTAACAGATCAATGATTAATATTGAAAATGAAATTGGAGTTTTAACATCATTTCGTATTAATAGCAGAACTGTAAAAAGTCTAAAATCAAATGTCCGTTATTTTACATCTGGAAATATAAAGATTTCCGAAAACCATGTTTCAGATTGGTTTGAAAATTATAATTTAAAATTTAAAATTGATACTGACACAGTTAGACGAAGACATAAGTTTTCCTTTTCATCAGAAAATCAGGGTTTAGTTATTAAAAAAATTGATTCTGAAGATAATATTGTCAAAGAATATATTTTTGATAAAAGTTTTTCTACAAAATCTTATGCCAATGATTTACCATTTGATTTTGAGTTAAAAAACAACACTGATTTTGATGAAAGAATTTTAACCATCTCGCCTGTAGCACAAATTGCGAATTTATACAAAGGTAGAATTTCAGTATCTCCAGCAGCAAAAAATAGTGATCAGCTAAGCATCTCTATGGTTGGTCCAAATAGAAAAATTATTGATGAGTTTTTAAACGCATTAATCAATGAATTTGACAGAGATGGAATAGTTGATAGACAGCTTGAATATAAAAGAACAATGGATTTCGTTGACTCAAGATCTACATTTTTGACTGACGAGCTAGAAAAAATCGAATTAGAAAAACAAGAATTCCAACAAAATAATGATTTGTATGATATAAAATCCGATGTAACAATTAATGTTAATCAAAAACTGACATATAATGCAGAATTGTTTGATGCCGAAGCCCAAAGGGATCTAGCTATATTATTAGATGAATCCTTAATTATAAATGATTATAATTTACTTCCTTATAACATTGGTATACAGGATCAACGAATAAATGATCTCATTAATGAATTTAATTTACTCGTCAAAGAAAGAAACAGGTTGTCATTTAATGTTGGTAGCCAAAATTATATGCTTTTAAGAATTGACAATCAATTAGATGAGTATTTCCAGAGTATTAAAGTTTCAATAAAAAATTATATAAATAGTTTAAACCTTAAAATACAAAAACTAACCAAAAAGGAAAACGAGTTTTCTCAGGTATTTAATTCAATTCCAGAAAACGAAAAAATATTACGTTCTATAGAAAGAGAACTAGAAATTAAAGAATCATTATTTTTGTTACTTCTTCAAAAAAGAGAAGAGGCAGCTATTAACTATGCAGTAGTAAAACCCTCAATTAAAATCATTGACTCGGCTATGAGTTTTTCAAATCCTGTTGCCCCCAACAGATTTCAATACCTATTTCTTTCATTTATTGCAGGAATTGCAGTTCCAGTGATATTTTTATATATTAAGTTTACCACTGATACCAAAATTCACACAAGATTTCAATTAGAAAAAGCTGTTAACGATAAAATTTCAATTGTTGCTGAAATACCTCATGTAGCAAAAGATGATTATATACTAGATGTGTTCAATTATGACTCAAGAAACCCAATAACCGAAAGCTTTAGAATGTTAATTTCGAATTTGGGCTTTACTAAATTAAATAATTCAAATGAAAAAGTTTATTTGGTTACATCTTCAATAAAAGGAGAAGGAAAGACTTTGGTATCAGTCTCAACTGCAGCTGTTTTATCACACAGTAATAAGGTCATTTTAATAGGATGTGATTTAAGAAACCCACAAATACATAAATATTTAGGAGTTGATAAATCTATTCAAGGATTGAGTGATTACATTTATAAGAATGATTTAGACTACAAAGATTTAATTGTCAAAAAAAATAATCTTGACATTCTTTTATCGGGAACTATACCCCCCAATCCAAACCAGATACTAATGAGTAAAAAGTTTTCATCGTTAATTAATGAGTTAAGGTCAAAATATGATTATATAATATTAGATACTGCTCCTAGTTTAGTTGTTTCTGATACTTTTGACATTTCAAATAATGTAGATTCTACCCTTTATGTAATTAGATCAAATTACTCTGAATCTTCACTTGTCGAGTATATTAATAATACTTTTGAAGAAAAAAAATTGCCTAACATGAATATGGTTTTAAATTCTGTAGGAAATAGCCGTGAGTATGGATATGGATACGGATATCAATATGGTTACAGATATAAATATAATTATTCGTATAATTATGGTTACGGATATGGTTACGGCGAAAATCCCAGTAAATCTTAATAAAAGTTTTGATTAGCATTAAGAATTCTGTTGAAATTATTTATTTTTTTCAACTTCACGGTTGAATTTTTGATATGATTTATGTGTTTTATTGAGTGAGTATCGCTGCCACAATAGTCTATCATATTTTCTTGAATTAAATAATCACTAACCTTCAAAACATCTGCACCGTAATATCCAGTTGTTGATAATAAATTTATTTGAAATAAACATCCTGCGTTTTTTAATTTAAAATACATTTTTTTATTACTGTGAATGAAAAAATATCTTTCGGGATGCGCAAGAACAGGAACATAACCATTAACTCTTAATTCAAAAATTATTTCAAATAAGTATTTTGGAGCAGCAGCATAACTCATTTCAACCAACACAAAATTATCCTTGATGCATAATAGTTTTTTTTCTTCTGCATTATTTATAATACTTTTATCTATCAGATATTCTGAAGCATAAGATATCTCAATTCCATTGGGAATTTTACCTTTTAATTTCTTAAAAGCATTATTAATTGTTTGATTGGTGTTATTATATAGTCCTTGGTATGTGTGAGGTGTTCCAATAATTTTGGAAAAACCAAGTTCCTTCATTTTTTTTATAATAAGTATGGATTCTTCAACATTTTTAGCACCGTCATCTATTCCAGGAAGAATGTGTGAATGAATATCCACAAATCCCTTGGGTATTAGGTCAGATAAAACCGGTTTTGACTTAAATAAATTAAAAAACATACCTTAAATTATTAATCTTTATGATTAAATGGTTATTAATTTTAAAGACATTATAATATACACTATTTAAATTATTAAATTTGAATGATGAATTATTCAGAATTTCCTTTTTTCATATATTATTTAGGTGTTTTAACCGGTACTCTTTTTTTATCAAGATTTATTTTTAGAAAATATATTCAATTTGCAAAGACTTATAATCTCGTTAAAGCTACAAATTCAAGGGCAGCCCACAAAGGAATAGTATTCACAGGAGGCGGAGTTGTTTATGCTGCTGTTATAATGGTCGCCGCTTTAATTTTAGACAATGTGGATTTTGTTGAGTTCTCTAATTTTAGCCCAATTGTGGCAACAGCTATTTTAGTGTCAATTCTTGGGTTTTATGATGACTTTATTGAAATGTCACCATTCAATAAATATATAGTACTTACTTTTTTAATTTTAATGCTCTTGTATGCAAATGCGACCTTACCAATTATTAAAAATTTGAATGGATTTTTGGGAATATATGAAATAGGATATATTCCAGGCTTAATATTCACATCTTTCGTTTATTTATCCATTATGAATGCTATAAATTTAACTGATGGTATCGATGGCTATTTAGCAATTTTTTCAATTTTCTTTTTTACTTCCTTGCTGTATAATTTTAATATTAATCAATTCTATACGCTAAATACAGTCTCGGTGATTATAATTGGGT
>MDSW01133315.1_pt1 | contig 35199 bp, 16 predicted proteins | sample 811171 | NCBI WGS metagenome assembly MDSW01 (sample SAMN05326641, study PRJNA326480) | marine metagenome | isolation source: seawater | place: Atlantic Ocean: North West | collected 2012 | reverse complement strand
GGAGGCGGAGAAGGCGGAGGCGGTGGCGTCCCTCGCGTCCGCGGAGGCGAGCGCGGGCGCTTTGGCGTCGTCGCGCGACGCGGCGCGTCGCGAGTGCGAATCGCTTCGCGCGGACGCGGCGTCGGCGCGCGAGCGGAGTCGCGCGTTGGCGGACGAACTCGCGAGCGTGAGCAAAATACACTCCGACGCCAGGCGCGAGGCGGCGAACGTCGCGGCGAAGGACGCGACGGACGAGGCGCGGTCGGCGGAGATGCGCACGTTCACGGAGCTCGCGAAGGTTCGCGAGGAGGAGGGGTACCGAGGCGAGCTCGACGAGCTGAAGAAGGCACTCGAGAAGTCGCGCGACCAGTGCAAACGCGCGATGGCCGGCGAGGCGGACGCCGCGCGCGCGAAGGACGCGGCGGAGGCGAGGCTTCGCGAGGCGCGCGAGGAGATGGCTAAGCTCGCGGGCGAGCGCCGCGCCGCCGACGCCAACGCGGCGAGCGCCGTCGCGGCGCTCGCGGCGGCGGAGCGCGAGAAGGGCGAGCTCGAGCGCCGCGCGTCGCGCCTCGACGCCGACGTCGCCGACGCCGAGGCGCGCGTCGCCGCCGCCGAGGCGCGCACGAACGCCTCAGCCTCGAGGCTCGAGGAGACGAAGGACGCGCTCCGGAACGCGCGCTCGGAGGCCCAGAGCGCGGAGACGGCGACGGCGGAGATGGAGCGCCGCGCGAGCGCCGCGCAGAGAGCCGCCGCGGAGGCGGAGAGCGCGCTCGCGCGCGCCAACGCGTCCAAGGCGCTCGCGGATCGCCGCGTCGCCGAGCGCGACGCGCGCCTCGAGACCCTCGAACGAACGCTGAGCGACGCGGAGAGGAAACGGGAGGAGAACGAGCGCGAACACGCCGAGCGCGTCGTCCAACTGGAGCGACGCCGACGCGAATCGAACGACCGCGTCGAGGCGCTCGAGTCGGCGCTCGAGTCGGCGCGCGCGGAACTCGCGGCGGCGTTTGAGAACAAAGCCGTCCTCGCGGGCGCCGCCGCCGACGCCGAGCGGCGCGCGGAGACGCTCGAGCGAAGGGTCGCGAAGCTCCGCGCGAGGCTCTTCGTCGGTTCGAGTCCTTCTTCGGGCCCCGGGCATAATAAACCGCTCTCCTCCGAGGCGGCGTCCGACGCGGCGGGGTCCGAATGCTCGTCCGACGATTCGGGCGACTCCGACGGTTCGCGACCCCGTCGGGTCGGCCACGAGCTCGCGATTCTCCGCGCGACGCTCGTCGGGCACCCCGTCGGCGAGGACGTCGACGTCACCGCGTCCGTTCGCGCGCGGCTCAAAACGACCGCGAACCGAACGTTGGTGATCCGCGCGAGCGAAAACCTCGCGGAGGACCTGCTCCGGAACCAGTGGCCCAAGAAGAGAACGACGCCGGGTTCGAACGCGGGGGCGCGAACGACGGCGGACCCGGGGACGCCTCCGGCTTCGCTCGTCATCGAGTACGCGTCGAGTTGGTCGCCCAAACAGGGCTCGAAAATGAAACACGAATCGCGCGGCGGCGGCGGCGGCGGCATCGACGCGTTCCCCCTCGGCGGGACCCCGTCCAGGGTCACCGTCCTCATCGGCGGCGTGGATTCCGCCGCGCCGTACGCGACGAACTCGCTCCGGCTGGACGCGAAGCCGCTCGCCGCCGACGCCGCGTTTCGCGCGTCGCGAAGCCGCGTCGCGGACGCCGAGCGCGTCGCCGCCGAGCAGAGAGCCGCGACGGTCGCCGCCGAGCGGGTCCTGGAGGACGTCCGGAACCAGCTGTTCGAGACCAGGAGCGCCCTAGAGGTGTGTAGGCTGGACGCCCTGGAGTCCAACGCGGCGCTGGCGAAGATGCAGCGTCGATCGATCGTCCTCGAAACCTCCGCCCGGCGAGAGCAGGAGGACGCGACGCGGGCGAAGGCGCGGGAGGAGGAGGCGCGGCGCGCGGCGAATCGCGCCGTCGCCGAGGCGCGAGCGATCGCCGAGAGGCGGGTCGCGGAGGCGGTCCGGGACGAGCGCCTGCGGGCGGAGAGGAAGGCGAGGGAGGCGAGGCTCGCGAACGCCGCCGCGAGGCGCCGGGGGGAGGGAGGGGCTCTTCCGGGCTCGTCCTGGGGCGTGCCGCCGAGCGCGACGGATTCCGGCGCCGATAAGTATTCCCCCTCGGGGTCCGCGGTGGCGTTTTTCGGCGCCGGGGGGGACCTCGCGAGCTTCAGGGCGCGCACCAGGGCCGCCGAGCTCGAGTCGGCCGAGCGAGAGGCGTGGGCGAAAGCGAAGCAGCGTGAGGTGGCCCCGCTCGAGCGAGCTGAGAGCGAGGAGGACCCGAGCCGCGGCGTCCGAACGCCCCCGGAGAGCGACGGCGAGGACGACGACGCGTTTGAAAGGGCGGAGGTCGACGCACTCGGAGAAAGCCTCCTCGCGAGGTCGAACCGCGAGGCCGCGCCCTCGCCCGCGGCCGCGCCTCCGCCGGTGTCATCGCTGGCCCCGTCCTCGCCCCTGGTACCGGCGTCGACGGTGACGGAGGCGCGGGCGCGGGCGCGGGCGCGGCTCGCGGCGGCGAACGGCCTTCCGACGCGAACGCCGGCGGAGCGGGTGGAGGCGGCGTTGGGAGGTTCCTCCTCCTCCTCGCGACGGGCGGTGTTCGTCGGGGACGGCGCGCCCCCCGGAACAAAAACAACCCCCGGAACCACCAAAACGCCGGACAAAAGGCGACCGTTCGACCCCCCGCGGTTCACCGCGAGCGAGCGGCGCGCGGCTGACGTCGAGCCCACGGCGTCGGCGCGGCTGAGGCGCGCGGAGGAGGAGCTGAGGGCGGCGAAGGCGCGCGCGGCGGAGGCGAGCGCGCTGCGGCGCCGCGCGGCGGAGGCGGAGCGCCAACTCGCCGAGCGGGACGAGCGGCTCAGGGCGGCGCACGCGAAGGCGCGGGAGGCGCGCGGGATCGGGGGGGCGGGGGAGGGAGGCGTGGCGCGAGCGCGAGCGGGAGAGCGCGCGCTCGATCCCCGCGCGCTCGCCGAGGGGTTACTCGCGTCGAGCGAGGCGGTGCTCGAAAAAGGCCTACGAGGCGCGGGGGGGTTTGATGAGAAACGTCCCCGGTGATTTTGGATGATGATGAAAGTCGCCACGTGTGCATTGCCCGCGCGTCTTCCTCACAAGAAACGGCCGGGACACTTCCCGCCTCGGATCCGAGAAAAAAGTCAACGCTCCGGCCTCTCCGAGACCCCGCCCTCCCCGCGCGGGACGTCGCCACTCTCGCTCGCGTCTCCGACCCGTCGACGCGCGAAGGCTCCTCCTCGCGCGTGCGTCGCCGTCGCGGGTATTCGCGTCGTCGCGGCGTTTTCGTCCGCCTCGCCCTCGAAGAACCGTCCGGGGCTTCGTCCGCCGCGCCCCGAGGATCGCCTCGGCGCGAATCGTGACGTGACGTCCGCCTCCCGCGCCGATCGCGATGGACAAGTACCGGCGCGTCAGGCTCCTCGGGAAGGGGTCCTACGGCGCGGCGACGCTCGTGACCCTGGCGACGGACCCGAGCAAGAAATACGTCGTGGTGCGTGCGTCGCTCGACCAGCGCCGCGTTCCGGGGAGCGCCCGCGGGGTCCCGGGAGCGCTTTTCACGACGGGCAGGGCCGCGGGGCGGTCGAAAAAGTCAACGCGAATCGATCGCGAGCGATCGGAACCCGACCCCGCCGTCCTCGAACGCGCCGTCACCCTCGTTTCGCGTTTCGATTCGTCGAACGCCTCGACTGAGACGCCTCCCCCCACCCCACCCCACCCCCCACCGCCCCGCGTAGAAAGAGGTGGACATCTCCAAGATGCCCAAGGGCGAGCGCGACGCGTCGCTCCAGGAGGCGAAGCTGTTGGCCGCTTTGCACCACCCCAACATCGTCGCGTGCGTCGAGTCCTTCACCGAGCGCGGCCGCCTGTGCATCGTCCAGGACTACTGCGCGGGCGGGGATCTGTACCATCGCCTGAAGGCGCAGAGGGGCGTGCTCTTGCCCGAGCGCAGGGTGATCGAGTGGTTCACGCAGATTCTTCTCGGTCTGAAACACGTCCACGACCGGAAGGTTCTGCACCGCGACTTGAAGACGCAAAACGTTTTCGTCACCGCGCGCGACGGTTTGACGCTGGGCGACTTCGGCGTGTCCAAGGTCCTCGCCGGGACGCACCAGCTCGCGTCCACCGCGGTCGGGACGCCGTACTACCTCTCCCCCGAGATTTGCGAGAACAAACCGTACGACCACAAGTCCGACGTGTGGAGCGCGGGGTGCGTGCTGTACGAGATGTGCGCGCTGACCCACCCCTTTGACGGCGCGAGCTTGAAACTGCTCATCTGCAAAATTCTGAGGGGCGCGTACAAGCCCCTGGACGCCGCCAAGTATGGACGCGAACTCCGCGACACGGTCAAGGAGATGCTGAGTAAGGACCCGGGGAAGAGGCCGAGCGTGAACGAGCTTCTGAGCAGGCAGCCGTTCAAGGCGGTGGCGAAGAGGCTACTGGACGAAGACGTCCACGCGGAGGAGTTTTCCCACACCGTCATCCACTCCAAGAAAAAACGCTCCCCGAAGGCGACGGACGGAAGCGCTTTTTCGTCGGCGAGCGCGAGTCCGACGCGGCGAGCGGACCGAATCGAACCTCCGCGGCGAGCGGACCTCCCCTCGCGGGCGGCGGCGGCGTCCCCGAAGACGTCCCCGAAGGCGTCCCCTCAGAAACCGTCCCCGGCGCGCGCGCCGCTCACGGCGGCGAAGCGAGCGAGGTATCCGTCCGTCGCGTACCCCCCCGCCGCGCCGCTCCCGAGGGGACGAGGCGGAGACCGCGTCGGTTCGCCGGAGAACCGACCGAACAACTCGAACAACTTCCCCCCTCAGACCAGAGACCTCCCCCCGCGCCAGCGCCCGAACCCGCCGAACGTGCCCGCGCGCGTCGTCGCCTCGGCGGCGGTTCCGTCGCGCGTCGATCGCCTCGCGCGGCGAGAGCTCGCGATCCCGCTTCGCCCCGCGAGCCGCGAGCGGGACGTGCTCGAGGCCAAGGCGCTCCGCGCGCGAGACGTCGCGGAGCGGGAGCGGCGCCGGGACGCGCTTCGCGCCGAGGCGGACGCGAGGCGGCAGAAGGCGCGGGACGACGCGCGGCGCGAGTTCAAGGCGCGCCAAGCGCAAGCGCGCGCGAACCGGCGGGCGTGCCGCCCGGACGGGGACGCAGACGCAGACGCGAACGTCGCGAAGAAGAATCCTCTCGTCGAGGTTGAGATTTTCGCCCCGCCGCCGCCCGTCGCGCCTTCCCGATTCGATCGGGGGCCTTCGCCGGTCGATCGCGCGCTTCACCGCGAGCGCGATCACCGCGCTTCACCCGATCCGTTCGCGCCTCGCGGGGACCCGGCGCCGCTCCCCCTCGCGCCGGACTGGGAGGCTCGGCGCGCGGCGTACGCCGAGACGCGCGCGGCGGCGGCGCGGAACCGCGCGCGGGCCGAGGCGGAGGCGCGAGGAGACGTTCACGCGGGGCACCGGATCACGCCGGATCACGGAGCACCCAGGACCCCGGAGCACCGCGGGTTCGGAAACCGGTTCGAACGGCCTTCGAACGAACCGACGCGGCTCGCGGACGCCGGGTGCGCCCTCACGGAGGCGTACGAGGCCCGCGAGAGGTCGCCGCCGCGAGGGACGGACGGCGCGGCGAAAATCGCAATCTCCGACGCGGCGCGGCGGGAGGCGTACGCGAGCGGGAAGGCGCAGGCGGCGCGAAACCGCGCGCGCGCGACGGAGGACGCGAAAGGGCTGATCGGGGATGAGCGCTCAGGTTTGATCGGCGAGGTCGCGCTCGCCGAGGGCGGCGCGAAGCTCTTGATCGAGGCGCTCGGGTCGGGCGAGTACGGCGCGCTGGGCGCGTCCACCGCGCCGCCGGACGGGTTCGTCGCCGCGCAAATCGTCGCCGCGGGCGCCGACGCGCTCGAGAAGCAAAAAAACGAAGAATCCGGGGGAACCCGGGGTTCGAACCCGCGCTCGGAGACGACGTACTCCGGTGCGACGAGCGAGGGTACCTCGAGCGACGAGCGAGGATCGTCCGAGGTGGACGACGTCCTGGCGTACTCCAAGTTTCGGCTTCACGACGGCGCGACGCTTCGCCTCCCCGAGCTCGCTCCCGACGCGGCGCTCCGGACGCGCGCGGAGGGTCTGCGCGCCTTCCTCGCGCGCGAGCTCGGGCGCGCGAAGTTCGTCGCCGCGTACGCCGCGCTGGACGGCCTCGACGGCGCGGGTCCCGAGGGGGACGGGGAGGAGGCGGAGGCGGCCGCCGAGCGGCTGTGCGCCGCCCTGGGCGAGGACGTCAGGTACCTCGGCCTCGTGCATCAGCTCATCGTGTGCAAGGACAGGCTCGCGATGGAACGCGACGAGCCCTCTCTCGTGAACGACGGCGAAGGGAAGGAGGCGGGGAAGCGCGGGTTGGCGTCGGGAAGCGTGCCCGTGGCGGTCGCGTGAGGCGGGGGGAAGCCGCGAGACGGTCGCGGCCGCGCGCGGGAGAGGGGCATGTTTTGAAATCACGGCAAAAGAGCAGGTTTTGTGTCACGAGAAAGAAACGCCCCGGGGGCGGGCGTTCCAAAATGCTGATGGCACCGCGCGTCGATCGTTTCGTGCCACGACCACCAACGTTCGTTTTCTCCGCGGCGCCCGCGCGGGGGGCAGATTCCCACCGCGCGCGCGCGTCCCGCTCGCGCCTCGCCTCGACGCACGCGCGCCCGCGCGTCGCCCGTCCGTTCGCCCCGACCCTGCTCGCGCCGTTCGTCGCGATGACCGTCCCGAGCGTGGGAAAGATCCTCAACGAGGCGCAAATCAGCCTGGCGGTGCACAAGAAATGCGTCAAGCAGATGCTGCAGAGGAGGCACGCCGACGTGGAGACCTTCCTCCCCGAGCTGTGCAACTGTATCCTCCCCGTCCTGCTCGAGTTTAAGGTGCGCGGTCGGCGATACCACGAGCCGCGCCGCGGCCCGCGGGGAACCCGCGGCGGCCGCGACGGCGCCCGCGTCGGGGTCGGCGTCGCACCCCGCGTCGCGACGGCGAACGATGCTTCTTCTCTTCCCCCCGAGAGGGGTCCTAAGCCCCCGCCCATCCACCGCGCGCGCGTTCGCACCGCGCGTCGCGTTTCCGACCGCGGTGACGCCCCGGGTATCGACCCGCGCGACTCGCGCCGCGCCCGGAGTACTCCCGCGCCGCGCCGTCTCCCGCCTTCCGACCCCCGCGCTCACGCTCCCCCTCCCCACCCCCCCGGCCGACGGCGGAATCCGTCTTCCTCGGAACGTCCGCTTTTCGCCATTCCCCCGCGCACGCATCTGAATCCGCTTCAGCGCGACTTGTGCGCCGAACGCGTCGTTCGTTTCGTCGTGAGCTTCACGGCGACTCGCGCGGCCGGCCTCGAGGAGGAGTCGGACGACTTCGCCGAGGCGTTCCTTGGTTTCCTCCTGAACCTCGCGACGGCGAAGGACAAGGCGGTTCGTTTCCGCGTGTGTCAGATTGTCGCCGGCGTGCTCAACTCGCTCGGCGCCGACGCGGAGATCTCGGACGACCTGTACGAGCGCATGGAGGCGGTGATGCTCGAGCGCCTTCGCGACAAGGTGTCCGGGGTCCGGGCCCAGGCCGCCCGGGCGTTATCGCGCCTCCAGGACGGCGGACAGGACGGCAGCTTCGCGGACGACGCCATCACGCACTCGTTCGTGAAGCTCCTCGGCGCGGAGAAGAACAAGGACGTGCGGAAAGCCATCCTCGGGTCGCTCGCCATCTCCGACTTCACCATCCCGCACGTCGTGGAGCGGACCCGGGACGCGTCCGAGGACGTCCGCCGCGTCGCGTTCCTGGCGCTCGCGAGCAAGGTCCCCGTGGACGCCATCTCCATCGCCCTTCGCGCCACCGCGGCGCGTCGCGGGCTGAACGAGCGCGCCCCCTCGGTGCGCGCCGCCGCCGTCGAGATGCTCAAGCGTTGGCACGAGGCGTTCGAGGGCGACGTCCTGGCCCTTCTCGCGGCGTTGGACGTGGAGACGAACGAGGCGGTGGGCGAGATGGTCGTCCGCGAGCTCATCGCGTGCGGTAAGATGAAGCCGAAGGAGATTTCCGCGTCGACGGCGAACGGGAACCCGCCCGGGGGCGGGCTCCGCCGCGACGTCTCCGCGGGCGTCGCCGACCCCGACGCGCTCATGAAGCCCGAGGCGGCGGTGTACTGGCGCGTCGTGTGCGAGAGCCTGCACCGCGAGGCGCAGACCTCGCAGCTCACCGCCGCGACCGCGGTCGGGCAGAACCAGGTGGTGAACTCGGCCGCGGCGGGAGAATTGCTCGAGGCGCTCGAGGCGGCGCTCCCCGCCTCCGCCGTCGACCTCCTGCTTCTCGTCAAGGCGCACGCGGAGGCCGGCGCGCGCTTCGTCGCCAGGCAGCTCCTGGCCCTCCTCGCCCTCGTCGATCTCGCGGACGCGACCGCGCGCAGGGGCGCGGCGACGCTCGTCGACCAACAGCTGCGGGCGAAGCCCTCCTCGGCGGATGACGTCCACCTCGACGTCGCGGGGGCGCAGAGCTCGTACGCGCTCGGGGGCTCGGGCGAGTGGGAACGCGCGTTGGTGAGCGCCGCCAGGCTCGTCAGGGATTCCCCCGCGGACGCCGCGCGCGCCGTGCTCGGCGCGGCGGAGCACCTGCGTCTCGAGCACGACGACGACGCGTCGTGTCGCGCGCAGAGCCTGTTCCTCGCGTCGCTTCTGCTCGAGTCGGCGCCCGCGCGGTCGCTCGACGACGAAACCGTCGAGGCGACGATGGCGAACCTCGTCCGCCCGGGCCTCGCCAACGCGTCCGCGAGCGTGCGGAAGGAGGCCGTCCGGGCGCTGGGGCTGCTCGGGATCCTGTGCGCGAAGGACGGCGCGCCGTCGAAGGAGTGCGTCCGCGTGCTCCGCGCCGCGTTGGCGGCGGACGCGCCCTCGGTGCGTTGCGTCGCCGCCAAGGCGCTCGGCGACCTCGCGCTCTTGCACGGCCCCGCCGCGCTCGACGCCACCACCGAGAGCTTCTCCGGCGACGGCTCGGAGGAGTCGGACGATAATGGTGCGCCGGGGATGTCCCTGCTGACGTGCACGCTGGAGGCGGCGCTTCTGAGCGTGCTGGACGAGAACCCCGGCCCCGGGTTCGACGCCCTGGACGAGAACGCGCCGAAGGTTTCGGAGGTTGACGTCACGGGCGGCGCCGCGCTGGCGGAGGCGGAGGCGGAGGGGTGCCCCGGGACGGCGGTCGCGGAGGCGCTCGTCAAACTCATCCTGCGCCGCGGCGCCGCCGCGTTCGCGCCGAACAACGCACACATCGTCGTCGCGAAGCTCGTCACGCAGTTCTTCGCCGCGGACGTGAGGGTCAGGCCGAGGCTGACGCAGTGCCTCTCGGTGTTCTTCCCGGCGCTCGCCGCCGCGCCCGTCGACCGGAGGAGGCTCGTGTGCCTCGCCGCGCTGCCCACGCTCCGCGCGCACAACGACCGAAAGGGCATCGCGAAAATCGCGAGCTACTTCTCGAGCCTGATGAACGCCGGCCTGGCCGCGGACGAAGCCCTGGACGCGAACGTCAACCGCCCGTACAACCCCGAGCCGACGATGCTCGCCGTCGCCGTCGCCGAGGAGGCGCTCGCCGTCGCGTCGGCGCCGATTGCGAAAAATGCCTCCGTCACCGAAAAGGCGCTCAGGAAAGCGTACATCGCCGCGCTCGCGAACGTCGCCCTGAGCGTCTCGTACAACTTCACGCGCGTCAAGGACGCGCCGGACTACGACCAGAAGAGCGTCCTGGCGGAAGCGTTGGCGCGCGGCGCGGAGGCGGCGGAGAGCGCCGCCGCGATGGTGAACGAAAAGATCGCCAGCAAAAACCTCGGCGTCGTCGCCGAGAAGATGCGCGCGGCGCGCGAGGACGACGCGTTCGAAAACGAAAGCGCCGAGGACGAAGGCGCGGCGGTGCCAGCGCCGATGATCGAGCCGAAGGAATCCGAGGAGGCCGAGGAGGCCGAGGAGGCCGAGGAGGCGCCGGAGACGGCGGAGGCGGCGCCGGCGACGGCGGAGGCTGGAGACGATGAGGCCGGAGACCTCGAAGAGGCCGGCGAAGAAGCCGTCGCCCCCGAGGCGGAGGCTGAGCCGGCGAAGCGCGCGAGCCGGAAGAAGCCCGCGGCGAAGGAGAAGCCCGCGGCGAAGACGACGCGCGCTTCTAGGCGCGGAGCGCCGTTACGCGAGAACGTCGCGCACTGATTGGAACCGACGGGACGAGTACGGGTCGGGGGCGGCGCGCGCGATTCAGACTCGGGCTCGTACTTCCGCGCTTGTAAAACGTACCACCCCGCGCTGTGTCGATATTATACACCACCATCACCGCACCTTCGTTTTGACTCGCCGTCGTCGCCCTAAGGGTATCATATCTATCTCACGAACTGGTCTACGTATTCCGCGCCCAGCCCGACCTTCTCGTAGTGCGCCTTCGCCATGGCGAGCTTGTCGAAGACGTCCTCGGCGTGGGTCACGTTTCCGTTTTCGTCGCAGTAGAGCAGCGCGCCGGTGACGTTGAAGAGCGTGATCATCTCCTTGACGCCCTCGGGCACGACGAGGGTGTGCGTCTCCCCGGGGGGTTCGAACACGTACGACCCCTCCTCCGCGACCCAGTCGTGCTCGAGGTAGGCCCAGGAGCCCTTCAGCACCCAGCCGTGGACGGGCCCGGGGTGGCGGTGCCGCGAGAGCACGCCCGCGCCCTTGACGCGGAGGAGGTTGACGTAGTAGCCCTGCGAGACGTTCAGGAGCAGGGGGCGAAACGACACGTCCGCGGTCTGGGGGACCCAGACGCGCTCGTCCACCTCGTCGAGCGCGCCGGGGGAGGGCATCTTCACGATCACCTCGGGGAGGACCTCGGGGGGGACGAAGCCGGCGTACGGGGTGGGGGCGGCGTCCGAGGACGAGGTGGACGGGGGCGTCGTGACGGTGGACGATTCCGACGCGCGCGCGGGGACGCCGCGCGAGCGCGCGCGCGCCGGGGCGGTGCATCGCGACGCGCGAGGGACGCGTCGGGGGAGGGCGCGCGCGGACGAGGCGAGCGCGGACGCCATCCTCGACGGCGACTCCGGGGGGCTCCGGGCGCGAAGGGGGAGTGGAGTGATGGACGGCACGACGCGAGGGCCAGTGCCGCCAACTGGCTGCGACGCTCGAGATCCTTCCGGGAACCTCTCGGCAGAGCAGATCTTCGTAGTCTGGCAGAGCACCCGCGTGTGAAGGGCGATTTACCTCTGTGTCGATCGTGCCGATGCCCTTTTGCTGACACACCTCACTACTTCGGGTGTTCGGCATTGACGCTCGCACGCCGGTCCGCGCCCTCGCGCGCGATGGCGTCGCTCCGCGGCCGCGGCTCAGGCCGCGCGCCCTCCGCCGCGGATTCCGGCGCGTCTCTCTCTCCGTCGACCAGCTTCGGCGCGGGTTCTTCCGTTCGCTCGGTCGGGCGCGAGGCGTCGTTCACGGCGGCCGATTTCCGGCAGACGGCGACGGCGACGCTCCGGAGCGATCGCCGGGGGAACGCGTTCCTGAACCAGTACGTCGTGATCAAGAACCTCGGCCAGGGCGCGTTCGGGAAGGTGAAGCTGTGTCTGAACACGCAGACGAACAAGCTGTGCGCGCTGAAGTGCATCAACCGAAAGCTCCTGCGGCGCAAGTACGCGGGCATGGGGCGGGACAAGGGCTCGCAGGCGGTGGCGACGGAGATCGCGATCATGAAGAAGCTGCACCACCCCAACGTCGTGCGCCTGTACGAGGTGATCGACGACGCCACGGGTCAGTACATATTCATGGTGCTCGAGTACGCCGCGGGCGGGCCGATATACGACCCCGAGCGGCACGACGGCGCGGGCCTGGGCGAGGACCTCGCGTGGCATTACTTTCGCGAAACCTGCGAGGCGCTCGACTTTCTCCACCGCGCCGGCGTGATACACCGCGACTTGAAACCGGATAACATCCTCAAAACCACCGACGGCACGGTCAAGCTCACCGACTTCGGCGTCAGCACCCTCTTCGACGAGAACAGCAAGGGCGAGCTCGTCACCGTCGGCGAGCGCGCGAGCGGTCCCTTCGCGGGGACCCCCGCGTTCGCCGCCCCGGAGAGTTTCTCATCCGACGCTTCCGACTCATCCTCGGAATCGCGTCTCGGCGCCGCGTCGGACGTGTGGAGCTTGGGCGTGTGCCTGTATTACGTCGTGTGCGGCCGCGTGCCGTTCCCGGGCGACACCGTCGAGGAGGTTCGCCGCGCGGCGGCGGAGGACGACCCGCCGTTCCCGGAGTCGACGTTTTGCGCGGAGCTCGCGGATCTGCTGACCCGGATGCTCGACAAGAACCCGACCGCGCGGATCACCCTCGACGACGTCGCGACCCACGAGTGGGTCACAAAGAACGGCGCCGTCCCGCTCCGGTACCTCCGCGGCGGCGAGAAGGGGGGAGGCGAGCTCGAGCCTGGGGATGGTGACGCTCTCGATCGGCGAGCTTCCTTCGAGCTGACCGCGTCGGAGTTGGAGCGCGCGGTGACGCGGGACCTGCGCGTGCTCGGTTTCGACGCGGAGGAGGCGACGACGCGAGCGTTCGAGGAGGGGGAGTTCCTCATCCGCCAGGGCGAGCGGGGCGACGAGATGTTCGTCATCGAGAGCGGAAGCGTGGAGGTGATCACGCTCAAGAGCGGCGCCGATCCCTCGCGCGGAGGGAGCCGCGAAGGGAGCGACGACGACGATAAAAGTATCGACATCGACATGTCCGACGACATCGTCGCCGCCGCGATGATGAACCGCGACGACGACGAGCGGCGCGACGATCCCGGAACCCGAGGAGGACGAGGAGAGGACGAGGAGGACGAGGCGGAAACGACGCCGAAGAACGGAACAAGCGAGGTTCGGGCTCGAGGCGGCGGCGGTCTGTTCTCGTTTTGCTGCTTCGGCGGCGACCCCGAGGGCGGCGACTCCGCGGAGCTCCACTCGTCCGACGCTTTTTGGGACGTGCACCGCTCGGCGCCGTCGGCGCACGCCGTCATCGCTCGCCGCGGGCCCGGGGACGTCCTGGGGGAGATGTCTCTGCTCGCGCCGCGCGACGACGAGAAGGAAGATGGGGGAGCGTCGATTCGGTCCGCCTCGGTTCGGGCGTTGGAGCGGACCGTCGTGAGCGTGGTTTCGCGCGAGGCGCTCTGGAAGAGCCTCCGCGGCCGCCCGGAGGCGCTCGAGTCCCTGCGCCTGACGTCGAGCCGCCGCGAGAGCGAGCTCATCATGGGGCGGACGCAGCTCGGCGTCGGGACGTTCGGGGGGCCGCCCGTGCTCGGGAGAGAGAGCTCGAGCCCGAGCCTCGCGTCGAAGCTCCCGTCCGTGCTCTTAGGGGAGAGGAGGAGCGGCCGAGGAGAGGCCGAGAAGCGCGAACGAGAAGACGGAGGCGCGAACGAGAAGACGGGAGCCGCGAGGGTTGATTAGAGTACCAGTAGGGGAGTATCACGTGATAGTATGATATGATATCGTAGCGTAGGGAAGGCGTCGTTTCGGGAATGCATGCGTCGCTCCGGGATCACTCGAACTTCCCGGTTCTCGTCCTCGGCCGCACCGCGTCGCCGACGCGGACGACCGCGCCGACGCGTTCTCCCACGGCGTTCCACGCGAAGAACGCCTCCTCGGCCCACGCGTCGCGAAACCCGCACTTCAGGCCGCTCCGCGTCTCGCGCATCGTCCGCAGCGGCTCCGCCTCGGGACCCCCTCTCGCGCCCGTGCGCTGGTCCACCGTCGTCATCACGCACCGCGCGCATGGCTTGACGAACCGAAGCGTCGTCGAAGCGCCGAGGTCGGTTCGCGACGCGTCACCCTCCGGGTTTCCGCCGAACGCGACCACGTCCCACGCGTCCTCGGCGAAGGCCGGCGCGCCCGGGCCTCCGATCACGACGTTCGCTCGAAACCGGTTCATGGGTACCGAGACCGCGGAGGCCGAGGGCGGCGCGGAGGCCTCTGAGGGCGGCGCGGAGGCCTCTGAGGGCGGCGCGGAGGCACCCGCATCAGCACCCGCCGAGGGCGGCGCATCAGCACCTGCCGAGGGCGGCGCATCAGCACCCGCCGAGGGCGGCGCATCACCACCCACCTCGGCACCTCCCGCCTCGGCACCTCCCGCCTCGGCACCGCTCCTCAGACCTTCCGCGCTCCCCCCTCCCGCCTCCTTCGCGTCCCCCCCGCGCCCCGCGTCGTTTTTCGCGATGGCTTCGTTGAGCTTCGCGAGGCTCGCCTCGTTCGCAACGAGGATCGGGAACCCGTCGGAGAAACACGCGTCGGCGCCCGATTCCCCCGCGAACTCGGCGTCGACCCGCCGCCGCGGCGCCCCGACGAGCCCCGTGGACAACGCGTGCGCCGCCGCCGAAAAGGCGCCCAAGCCGGTTTCGAGGATCATCCCGAGCCGGACGAGGGACCTTTTTAAGGACTTTTTTTTCGCCTTTTCGTCGCCTTTCACTCCGGGCGACTCCGGGCGCCCCTTTCGTCCCGGAAGCGCACGACCCTCGTCCGAGGTGTGATGCCCGCGGAGCTTCACGACGTCGCACGCGCGCCTCGCGACGTCGCCCGCGACGAAGGCGGCCGCGAGCGACGCGAGCGCGTCGCGGGGACGGAGGCGCGCGGCGCCGCCTCGGCACCCCGAGGGCAGGCCTCCGCGGCCGAGCCAGCGCACGAGGCGGACGCTCTTGGCCCTCTCGGGGCTTCGGCCGAGGTAGGCTGAGAACCACGCGGCGGCGTCGTCGCCCTCGTCGCCAGCCTCGCCCGTCCACTCCCACACCCCCACGCGGACGCGCGGGAGGGGCGCCGTCGGGACGAGCGGGACGCGCAGGGGCGCGGGCATTCCTGGCGCGGTCACGCGAAGGCACGCGCCCTCGGGCACGCTCGCGCCGTCCCAACCCCCGGCGAGAAGGTCGGGGGGGAGGGAAACCTGGACGAGCGCGAGCGTCGGCTCGGTGCGCTGCGAGACGAACATCGCGGGGGGCGGGGGGTCCGACGCGCGGCGGCGAGAGGAGGGGGGCGGGGGGCGTTGCTCCGCGAGCATCCAGCACCGATCGAACCGGAAGCCCGTCTCCGTGACGACCGCGGCGTGCACGGCGACGCCCGCGCAGCTCTTCACGGGGTACACCGAGAGCTCGGTGACGACCGCGGGAGCGGTCATCCGCGCCGATCCGAGACCCGCGAGGGCGCGCCGACCCTGGGAACGGGCGAGGGTGGAGGGAGCGCGAAGACTGAGGGAGGGTGGGCGCCGATGGATGACGGAATATACTCCGACGATTTCTCGTCGGATGACACGAAACTTCGCGCTCATCCACCTCGCTCGCCTCGCCCTCCAGAGCGCGGCGCGCGGGGCCCCTCTCGCCGTCATGCGGGTGACGGTTCGAACCCTCCGCCATGGCTGGTCCGCGGAGATCGACGTCCCGGCCAAGTGCACGGTCGGGACGCTCCGTCGCCTCGCCGCGAAGGCGGCGGACATCTCCCCCCCCGCGAACGCGAAGCTGGTCCTCAGAGGCGCCCCGCTCGCGGACGACGCCGAGGTCGCCTCCCTCAAGCCCGGGGACACGCTCCTCGTCGCCGTCGCCCCCCCCGCGCCCGTTCGCGTCGACGCCGAGCGCTCGTCCCCCGCCGCGATCCCCGCCGCGCGACGGCGACCCGCGCCGACGAGACGCGACGGCGACGATTCGGACGACGACGACGCCCTCCCCGCGCCCGTGGACGCGTCGACGCTGCGCCCCGCCGCCCGCGCGCTTGTCGCCGCGCTCCGCCGCGCGCGCGTCCCCGAGCCCGCGATCAGCCTCGCGATCGCCGTCCCGACCCGCGCCTGGGTCGGCGTCGGGCTGTGGCTCGCGATGTGTCGCCTCTCGCACAGCGCGGACCTCGGGCCCGTGTTCGTCATCTGCTCGGGCATCTTCGCCATCTTCGCCTTCGGGTTGGGGAAGAGGAAGCCCGGGGAGTGGAGCGCGTACTCGATATTCAACGAAGGCGTCCGGGAGCTCCCGGGGACGTTCAACGCGGGGGCGGTGGATAACCACATCAGGCGGCGGATGGAGTGAAGAGGCGAGCGAGGGGTTCTACGTAACGAACTGAGCTATTCTCATAAGGGTATCGCGTCTATGACCGGTAGAGACGCGAACGTTTCGAGGGGCTCGAACCGACGCAAACAGACTCTCTCGGGGCGGTCGTTCCGCGGGACGACGGGTTCCCGACGCGCGTCGCGTTTGGTGCTTCGCGTCCCCGCCGCCGATTTCTATATCGCCTCACGCGCGATTCCGGCTCGGCCGCTCCCCTCTCCTCGACCGGCCTTCGCCGTCGCCTCCTTCCCTCCGCGACTCCGCGTCTTCCATGCGCTCGAAGATGACGCTGTACCTGTCGCTCATGTCGCCCAGGGTGCTCCTGACGTCCTCGAGCAGCCGGAACCGGTCTGCGAGCGCGCCCTCCTCCCCCGCCCACCCCTGGTCGAACGCGGAGTCCTTGTCCCCCGCGTCGTCGTCTCCCGCGCCGCCGAGCGAATCCCGCGGGGTCGGCGAATCCTCCGCGCGAGGCGAGCCGCGCTCGAGCGCGTCGATCTCGTACGCGGAGAGCGCGACGACGGGGTCGCGAGGCGTCGGAGGGGTCGGCCCTCGGGACGCGCCTCGGGACGCCCCTGCTCCGGGCGCGGCGGTCGTCGCCGAGTCGCCCGCGAGACGTTCGATGAGCCGCCGCCTGCGCGCGGAGGGGGGAGGGGGGAGGGAGGAGGGAGGGGGAGGGGTTCGCGGCGTCAGCGAAGGCGAAGGAGGCGCGCGTTCGGAGGTGGTGCGGGAGCTCGGGGAGGGGCGCGCGGAGGCGCGGTGCCGAAGCGTCGCGACGCGCCTTCGATCGCGCCTCGTCTTGACGCTCCACCACCCCATAGCCACCCAGCACAGGAGCGCCGAGCTGAGCGGAATCACCCCGAACACGATCGCGGCGCGCCCGGCGTCCGACATACGGGCCCGCAGAGGAATCCCGCGCCGCGCCGTCCCGCCGCGCGCCGGCCTCTGGGGGAGAAGGAGGGCGGAGGAGGGCGTGTCGGGCTCAACTTCGCTTCGTGACTCAGTTTTTCGCGCGCGGACGTCGATCGTCTCGCGCGTGTTCGAGTCGCCGGCCGAAGTTGTTGTTGGCACACTCGAGATCCGCGCGCGTGCGATCGCCCGCGCCGCCCCCGTCGCGCGCGCGCCATGGGCACGCTCGTCGTCTGGTCGCAGGCCCACGCGGTGTTCACGCGCGGGGCGACCGTGCGATGGCGCGACTTCCGGGTGCGTCGATCGCCCGCAGTCATCAGAGCCCGCCCCCCCCGATGACCCGGTCGTTCCGTCCTCGGTCGGTTCGAGCCTTTTCGCGCTCGTCTCATCCTCCGTCGTCATCCTCTGACCCCACGCCTCCCGTCTCTCCCCTCCCCCCCCCGCTCGCCCCCAGTCTCTCGTCCGCGACGTCCTCACTCCGGTGTACATCGTCCTCCTCCTGATTTTGCTGAAGCTCCTGGTCGGCGAGGAGTCCCTCCCCCCGGTCCCGCGCCTCCCCGACGTCACCCCCGAGTGCGCGCCCGTGGACGCGAGCGTCTCCCCCCGCGCCGTGTGCTGGCACTACCCCCCCCGAACCCCCGCGGAGAAGGTCCTGGCGTACGCCCCGAGCGGCCACCCCGAGGTGGACGCCGTCGTGAACGACGCCCTCGCCCGCGCCGCCCGCGCCGCCCCGCACCCGACGAGCGCCGCGCCCGTCGTCGCGCGCGCGTTCGAGACGCCCGAGGCGCTCGAGACGTTTTACAGGCGAGAACCGCACGCGATGTACCTCGGCGTCGCGTTCGTCGCCTTCTTCGACCCCGAGCGAGACATCCCGTGGGAACGCTCGGGCGGGCGCCGGTACGCGGACTGGGCCGCGAGCGGTGGGAGCCGACTCGTCTCCTCGGCCGACGTCTCGTCGTTTCCTCGTCCCGCCGAGCGGTTCGCGATTTTGATCAACGGGTCGTACGTCCCGAGCGCGGGCGCGAGGGGGCCGGGCGCGGGCGACGCGTGCCGCCCCCTGTTCAAACCGGACGGCCTCAACGTCTACGAGCCCCGGCGCGGGCCGGACAGCGGAAGGCTCCCGACGTACTGCGGGTCGATGACGTACCTCTCCGCGGGCGTGTTGGAGGTCCAAGCCGCGCTCGCCGGCGCCCTCGGCGACGCGGCGCTCGAGCGAAGCCGCGCGCGAGGCATCGCGAGGGCGTGCAAGTCCGACGAGTCCGATTCCGGTGATGGTCAATTGACTAACGCGACGGCCGCCGGGTCCCAGACGCGGAACGCCCTCGACCTCCGGATTTCGTACGCGCAGGCGCCTCTTCCCGCGTACGAGCGCACGTTCGGTTCTCTGACGGTTCGTCTGTTCGCGTCTGTGTATTTGACGGCGTCTCTTTCGTCGCTCCTCGGCGCGGCGGCGGCGACGGCGCGGGAGGACGTCGCGAGCGGCTTCCGGGTGAGCGCGGTGCTGTCCGGCCTCTCCCCCCGCGCGTACGAGCTCGGGACGGCGTGCGTTCTGGTGGCGGCGAACTTGAGTTCAGCGGCGTGCTTGAGTTTCCTGACGTGCTTCTTGGGTCTCTTCGCGTGGGACAGTCTCGCGGCGATTTTTTTGCTCGCCGGCGCCTTCGCCGCGGGGTTGGCGCCGCTGGGTTTTTTTCTGGCGGCGGTCTTCGAGCGACGGCCGCTCGCGGTCCAGCAGTCCGCGGTGACGATGATGCAGATCGTCGCGCCTCTGTTGTACGTCCCCCTGGCGTACTTCGGCGCGCACTCCGGGGCGTTTTTTTTCTTTTCGTTTCTCTTCTCCCCGGTGGCTTTCGCCGCGGCGGTGGACGTCGCGACGCAGGCGGAGGCCGGGCGCGCGCCGCTGACGCTCGCGAACCTCGCGAGTCCGACGATCGGGAGGGACGTGCGGCTGGGCGGCGACGGCGGCGCGCACGCGATGAGCGCCGCCGCCGCGTTGGGCGTTTTGGTGTTGGACGCGTTCGCGTACGCGTTCGCCGCGTGGTACGTGCGAAGGGCTCGGGAGAAGGGGGGCGATTTTTGGTTCGCGTTTCGCAAACGGTACTGGCGCGGGTCGAAGCTCTTCGGGGACGCGTTTTCGGACTCGGACGCGAAGAGGCACGAGGTCGCGGTGGAGATGGACGACCCGAGCAGGGGCGGGCGGTACGAGGTCATCGGGTTCGACGAGGAGGACGCGGAGGGGGAAACGGCGGAGGCGGAGGCGGAGGCGGAGGCGGACGAGGACGGGTCGCAGGTCGCGGACGGGCCATCGCGGTCGACGGCGGCGCACCTCCCATCCTCTGCTCGAACGGGCCCTCCCGCCCTCGCGCCCGCGATTCAGCTCGAGCGCGTGTGCGCGCTCGCGGATCCCCCGGGCGGGTGGGCGTCCGACGGCGGAGGACCCGTCGGTACCCCCTCGGGCGGCGGCGGCGCGTCGTTCCTCCCGAACCCTCGCGCGTTTTTCACTTCTCTTCTCGGCGGGTCCCCTTCTCGCGGCGCCCCGGGTACTCACGCGGTCGGTTTCGGCGGCCCTCCCCTGGGTCGTCGCTCGCGGGTCGTCGACGGCGTCACGCTCTCGGTTTCGACCGGTCAGTGCCTCGCGCTCTTGGGCCACTCGGGTTCCGGCGCGAGCGCGATCCTCGACGTCGCGGCGGGGCGGCGGCCGCGGTCGAGCGGCGACGTGCTCTTCGACGGCGCGCCGGCGCCGGTGGACTTCTCCCCGGCGGACATCGGCGCGTCCCGGAAAACCGTCGGCGCGCGGTTCGCCAACTCCAGGCTCGAGCCCCTCCTCACCCCGCGCGAACACGCCGCGTTCCACGCCCAGCTCCACAGACGCCGTAGGAACGCGCTGTCGAGCGACGGAGAAGGCGCCGTTCGCGGAGGCTCCGGGGGGGGCTCGGATCGCGGCGCTCTGGAGGCGCTTCTTCGCGACGCCGGGTTCGACGACGACGCGACTCGGGACGCGAACGTCGGCGATCTGGACGTCGGGGCGCAGCGCGCGCTACAGGTCGCGCTCGCGTTCGTGGGCGCCGCGATCGGGGACGCCGAGGTGGACGCTTCGGGTCACGATTCCGGCGCCGCTTCGGGGCCTCGGAGTCGGAACGGGTCCGACGAGTGGTTTCGGCATTTGGTTTTTCTGGACGATCCGACGACGGACGCGACGGACCCCGGGACGCGGGACGCGACGTGGGGGTTGATTCGGCGGCGGTGGCGCGAGCCGACGACGGTCGTGATGGCCACGGGTTCGTGCGCGGAGGCCACCGCCGTCGCGGACGTCATAAGCGTCGTCAGCCACGGAAGGGTGAAGTGCTGCGGCGGCGCCGGGTTCCTGCGCAAAATCTACGGCCTCGGGTACGTCCTCAGGGCGCAGGTTTCCGAGCGGAGGGTCGGACCCGACGACGGAGGACACGGAGGCGGAGGACACGGAGGCGGAGAACCCGTCGGCACCTCCCCGCCCCCCTCCGCCGCGCATCGCCTTCTGGACGTGATCCGCCCGCACTGCCCCGACGCGACGCCGGAGGACGGGTCGGATGGGTCGAACGGGTCGGATGGGTCGGACGGGTCGGATGGGTCGGATGGGTCGGATGGGTCGTCGACCCGGACGGTTTCGATTACGCTCGGGACGACCCGCTCGCGCGTGCGCCTGGGCGCGACGCTCGCGGCGCTGGAGGCGTCCTCCTCGTCGCTCGCCCTCGTCGACGTCGCCCTGGAGGCGACGACGCTGGAGGAGGTGTTCGCGAGGACCGCGCACGAGTCCGCGCGCGAGCGCGAGCGCGTGCGCGCCGAGGGCCCGGGCCCTTCTTCCTCGGACCGCGCCGCGGGCGCGCGCCAGTCGCTCCTCGGCGACGCCGAACGCGGCGACGAGGAAAACGACGGGTTCGACTTCGGAGGCGCGTCCGGCGGCGACGGCGACGACGGTTCGGGAGGCGGCGCATCGACGTTCAGCCGCGGAGGAGGACTCGCGTCGTTCCGACGAACCGCGAAGTGGCGCCGGGACGTCCTTTGCTTCGCCGCGACGAGGCTCGCGCGGGTCACGAGGGCGCCGCTCGCCGCGTGCCGCGCGTACCTGCTCCCCGCGCTCGTCGCGTTCGTCTGCGTCGTCCTCCAGGCGAGCCGCGACCGCGCCGCGAAGCACTTCGCCGACGCGTTCGTCGCCGAGAGCGTCTGGAAAGTTCCGCCGAGAGTTACGGGCGGCGCTCCATATTCGGACGACGGTGAACCCAGCCCGCCGCGTGGGCCTCCGGACGCGCCCAGCGTCTCGTACGTGACGTACGGCGTGGACGCCACCGTCGCGGACGCCGCCGGCGCGCACGCCGTCATGCGCCGCGCGACGGGCGACGCGGACCCGAGCGACGCGTTCGTCTCCGAGTTCTCCGAGTTCGGTTCGCAGACGATCCCCGCCCCCGGCGGGCTCCACGTTCGGTTCCGCGACGTCGACCTGGACGCGTGTCGCGTCTCCGCGAGCGTCGAGTACGACCCCCTGACGGACTTCCACGTCCTCCCCAAAATCACGAGCGTTCTCGCGTCGGCGGCGTACGCCGCGTCGGCCGCTCGGCTCGGCGACGCCGACTTGGCGGCGCGCCTCGACCTGGGCGCGGCGGTGGTGGACCTGCCGCAGGAGACGCCGCTCGGGGAGGCGTGGAGCTACCTGGCCGCGATCGCGCTCCCCGTGCTTTTGCTCGAGGTCCCGAGCCGGTTGGTCGCGACGCTGACGTCGGAGCGCCTCGGCCCGCACAGGCACGCGCTCGAGCTCTGGGGGTTATCGTCGAGCGCGTACTGGGTCGCGTCGATCGGCTTCGAGACGTTTTTTTTGGCGTTTGCGATTTGCTCGGCGGGCGTCGCGTGCGCGACGGTCGGCGCCGCGCCGTGGGACCCGGCCGCCGGGCCCGTCGCGCTCGCGGTGTTGCTCGGCGCGGCGCCGGCTCTCGTCGCGCAGGCGTGCGCGTTTTCGTTCCGTCGCGTGCCCGGCTTGGACCCCGAGACGGCGGCGAGCGAGTACCGCGTCATCACGACGTTCGTCGCCTTCTTCTTGCTCCTCGTCGTCGCCGCGATGGACGACGACGCGGACGAGGCGACGGGGGAGTGGGGGCACAAGGCCCGGTTCCACTTCGGCGCGAGCGTGTTTCTCCCCGCGCACGCGATGCTCTTCGGGTCGCACGCCGTCGTGTGGCGCGCGCTGAGCGACGATAACGGCGTACGGGCGCCGAGGCCCTCGGATTATTTCGAGGGCGCGCGAGGCGTCACGCTCCGCGCGGGGTGTCAGGGCGCCGCGTGCGGGTTCGCGCTCTGGACCCTCGCGCTCCTCGCGTGCGAAAACCACAGGGCGAAGCGGCTCGCGCGCGGCTCGCCGCTCGCCGCGGCCATCGCCGCCGCGACGCGCGCCGAGGATCAGTCGGCGGGGGAGGACGGAGGCGGGGCGGAGGCGGGGCGCGACGCGTCCGCGGAGACGGAAAAGGCGACCCTCCGGCGACGCTTCCGCCGAGACGCCGCCGGCGAATTCGGTACGTCGTCGGCGGCGGCGACGCGCGATGGTCCATCGGCGGCGCCCCCCGGGGCGACGATCGATACCGATACCGAACCCTCATCGTCGGCGGAAAGGGCTCCTCCTTTGGCGTTTGCCGCGCTCGGCGTCACGGCGGCGCCTCCTCAGTACGCCGACGCCGACGAGGAGGACGTCCAGGCGCACGTGGCGGACGCGCGGCGGCGCTTCGGGGACGCCTCCGGACCCTCGGGACCCTCGGGACCCTCGTTCGGCTCCTCCGCGCCCGCCCAGTCCTTCGCCGCCTTCGTCCCTCCGAGGGGCCACGCCGCGGACGCGTGGTTCTCCGTCGCGCCGGGAGAAATCGTCGCCGTCGCCGGCGGCGCGGGCGCGGGCGCCGCAGCGCTCATCCGCGCCGTCGCCGGCGCGGACCCTCACCACGGCGACGCGATGTTCTTCGTCCCCTTAGCGAGCGGAGGGCTCGGCGCGCTCGAAGAACCGAACGCCGCGACGACTGGTACCGCCGCTCAGGGTGACACCGACACTCCGAGCGGCATCGGCTCCGCGTCGTCGTCGTTTTCGGCGTCGGGTCGGTTCGCGTCGAGCCGCGTCGAGGGTTTGGGGGCGCTTCGCGCGTCCGGGGCGAGCGTGTGCCTCCGCGAGGACGCGCTCTTCGAGCCGAGCCTGACGCCGCTCGAGCACCTCGCCGCCGCGGCGACGTTCAGGGGCGCGAGGAACCCCGAGGCGGTCGCGAGGAACGTCGCGAGGCGCCTCGGGTTCCTCGAGCGCGAGCGCGGGGGCGAGGACGCCGACCGCCGTCTGGAGGACTGGGACGAGGGGTTCGAGGGCGAGGGCGAGGGCTTCGACTTCGGATCGTCCGGGAGCGCCGCCGGTCGATTCTCCCTCTCCCGGATCGTCTCCGCGTCGTGTCGACCGCTTCGCCTCCTCGCGCCGCTCGGGTTTTTAGGCGTCCCGGGCCTGAGCCGCCCCGGGTCCGACGCGCCGACGGCCACCGCCGCGCCGATCGCGTCGCTGTCCCCCTCGAACCGAAGGCTCTTAGCGCTCGCGAGCGCCGGCGTGGGGCTCGACGGGTCGCGCGGCGTCGCGGCGGTGGACCAGCCCACCGCGGGCGTGGACAGCGAACGCCGCGCCCACGTCTGGGCCGCGTTGGCCTCGCGCGCCGAGCGCGGGGGCGCGGCGATCGTCGCCACCGACGCGCTGGACGAGGCGGAGGCGATCGCGACGAAGATCGTGGTGATGCGCGGGGGAAGGGTCGTCGCGGCGGACGCGCCGGCGGCGCTCAAGGCGAGGTGCGCGACGAGCTACCGCCTCGAAGCGACGCTCGGGAAGGAGGCGACGACGGAGGACGCGATCGAGGCGCTGGACGCGCTCGTCGCGAGCGCCGCGCCGACGCTCGAGGAGAGAGGAGCTACGGGTACGGGTGAGGGCGGAGACCGAGACCCGCGGGACCCCCTCCGACCTCCGACCGAGACCTTCGATTCGCGAACCTCGGACCATTTCGCGCGCGTCGCCGCGCGGAGCCGTCGAAGGCGGAGGGGCGGGAGCTCCGCGCTCTCCGCGCTCGGCGCCGCGAAGGAACGGCGGTACGACCTGGGGCCGATGCGGCTCAGCGCCCTGGCGCGGCTCTGCGCGACGCTCGACGCCGCCGTCGCCAACGAAACGCTCGAGGGGTACACGCTCTCCAGGCCGACGCTCGCGAGGGCCATCCTAGACCTCGCCAAGGAGTGACGAGGGCCTAGACGTTCGCGCCGCGAGGGTATATCTATCGTAAAGGCGACGCGACGTTTGATCGCGTCTCTGACGAAGTGACCGAGAGAGTCTTTTAAAGCATCGCATCCTAGTAGGCTTCAACCGATGTTCGCTTCGCGCGCCTCGCTCGCGTCTCTCGGGTCGTCCTCCTCGGACTCGGACGCTCTCCGACTCCCGCTCGAGCTCGCCGCGCTGGACCCGCTCGCGCCGCTTCGAAACACCGCCTCCCCCTCGACGCGTTCGCCGCTCTCGTCGTCACTCTCCGCTCCCCCGCCCGTGGGCGTCAGGCAGCCCCCCGGGTTGATCTTGAGCTTGAAGCTCGGCATCCTGATGACCAGGTGGCCGATCCCCACGAGCGGCGTGCCCGAGCTCGTGAGCCTCACGTCCAGAGGCGAGTCCTCGGCGCCCGCGAGAACCTCCTCCGCCTCCCGCTCCTCCGCCTCCCACATTCGCCGCTCCGCCGCCTTCTCCCACTCCTCCCTGTCGTCGCACCGAACGACGACCGTCACCGTCTCGTCCGGGTTCACGACGCGGAACCCCTTGGAGACGGAGCGCTCGTACCGGCGCGCGTCCAGCTCCTCGAGCATCTTCTCCCTCGCGACGCGACTCGCCTCGCGACGAAGTCGCTCGCGACGCTCGAGCGGGATCATGTAGCACCGACATGCGAAGGCGACGAGCGCAAACGCCGCCAGGCCGACGAGGAGGGAGATGCCGAGGACGGGGACCAGGCGCGAGTGACCGCCCGCGGAATCGCACCCGCGGATCTGATCGGTAGTGTGTGAGTGGGGGGCGGGGTAGGGTTGGGGCGGGGTCAGAAGACGGGGAGGGAGGAAGACTGTGTCAACGCGAGAAATCGCGAGAAGAACGCGCGTGTCGGACGCGGATCTCGACTCCGGATCGGCTTCGGGGGCGGGCGTGTAGAACACTCGCGGACTCGCGGACGGAATCTGGGCGAGAAACGCGCGGTGCGGACCGCGCACCTGCTCGCCGTGGGTCACCGCGCGCTCGCAGGGGCACTCGCTCGCGTCGAACGCGCCGTGGCCGACCGTTCGGCGCCACTGCTCGCACTTCCTCGCGATCTCGTACGAGTGCTGCGTCTCCGACATCGGCGCTGGGGGCGAGCCCGCGGCGACGGCCTCGTGGAGCGTCCGCCCCATCGCGTCCCGACGCGTTTTTTTTCGATAGGGAAGACGGTGGGTTTTCTCGTTCGGGTCGGTCGGGCGAAGGCGCGGCGACCGACGTCCCCCTTCGCGCTCGACGGCGCGTCTCACGCGCGCGCGCCGACCCCGCGAGGACTCGCGATCTCGACGCGCGATCGATCGCGCGCGCGGCCGACCGCCCGCGCGCGCGTGGTGTGTCGCCGCGGTCGTCCCGCGACGGCCCCCGCGCCCGATGGCGCTCGAAACCGCCGAAAGGTCACCGCTTCCCGCGGAATATGCCAACCCGTCGAGGCATTTCCGCCGCGTGTCCGCGCTCGCGCGGTTTTTCTTTTGGAATCTGGTATCGAGTCGAAAATGAAACAAACCACAGCACGCCGCGAGCCAAGGGCGCACCCGGGCGATCGCGCGCCTCCAGCCGCCAAAACCCTCCGATCGCGCGCCTCCGCCTCCCTTTCCCCGCGCGCGCACGTCTCCCAGCGAGACGCACCGCGCCGCCCATGGTGGCTTTCCTCCCCGTGATGGGAGCCGGCGAGGTGGTCGCCTCCACCGTCCACCCCGTCGTCGTCTTCAACATCTGCGACAGGTGCGACGCGCGCGGGAGAGGCGCGGGCGCGGAAAAGAAACACAATGCCCACCGACTCCCTTGCGACCGGACCAGACCCTCTTTTCCCCTCCGCTTTTCCCCTCCGCTCACGCGCCTTTCCCCCCCCTCCGACGCCCTCCCGCAGCTACATCCGCCGCCAGGAGACGCGCGATCGCGTGATCGGCACCCTGCTCGGCTCGGTGGACGCGGCCGGGCGCGTCACGGTGAAGAACTCGTACGCGGTGCCGCACAACGAGCAGGACGGGCAGGTGTTCGTGGACGTGGAGTTCCACCGCGCCATGGCGGATCTCCACCGCAAGGTGAACCCGAACGAGAAGGTCGTCGGGTGGTACGCCACGGGCGACGGCGTCGTGCCCACGGACGCGCTGATCCACGACTTCTACGCGCACGAGTGCGCCAACCCCGTGCACCTCACCCTCGACGTCGCGTTCAAGGACCCCGCCAACCTCATGCGCGCGTGGGTCGGAAAAAGCCTCGTCGTCGGCGCGTCCAAAGAAGCCGCCGCGGGGGACGACGCCGCCGAGGCCGCCGCCGCCGAGCCCCCCACCGACGCATCCGCCGCCAACACTAAGTCCCCCACGGGCTCGCGCTCGAACTCGGAGGCGACGAAACGCGAGGCGGTTCCCGCGGGGCCCGCGAGCTCGGCGACGCATTTCCAGGAGATTCCGCTCGAGCAGTCTCTGGCGGACATCGAGCGCGTGGGCGCGACGCGCGTGATCGGCGCCGAGTCGGAGGGTTCTCGCGACGGCGAGGGGTTGGAGAGCACGGTGCGGAAGCTGGGCGATATGCTCGCGAAGGCGGCGGAGTACGTCGCGGGGGTGAACGAGGGGAAGGCGCCGGGCGACGCCGAGATTGGGAGGCGGCTGGCCGACGCGCTCGGCGCCGTCCCGCGGCTCACCAGGGAGCAGTTCGAAAAGGTCTTCGGCGACGCCATCCAGGACGTCCTGCTCGTCATGTACCTCAGCAACGTCACGAAGATGCAGCTCACGCTCGCGGAAAAGCTCCAGACCGCCAGTCTCCTCATCTGATGATGTGTGACGTTTTATCCGAGGAGAGGCGAGTGCGTCGGGAATCGGGAATCGCCGTTATCCCATACATATGGGGATTTTTCGGGGGCGTCCCGAAGAGAAGAGCGCGTCCCGAACGAGTAGCGTCACGAGTACACTCGTATCCTTCGTCCAAATATCTACTACACGCCTCGTCGTCCCCGCGTCGTCATCGCTCCCCTAGTATGATAAGATAAGATACACCCGACACCTCCCCGTTCCTCTCAGTACGCGTCGTGTCCGTCTGCGAAGTTGTGCGCCAACTCGGCGACGTCCAGCGGCGCGTGCATCCACTCGTCCGGGTCCCTGGACATGGCGACGACGGGATGTTCGTCGGCGTACCTCCGCACGATCGCCTCCGCCCTCGCGATGCCCTCGGCGTCCCCCGCCACGCCGAGCTCGGGAACCGCGCGCGCGAACAGAAGCGGCCAGAACTTCAAAACCAACCCCTCCAGCGTCTCCGCCGAGCGCTTCGCGTCGCGCCACTGCGACGCGGACCAGCGCGACGTCATGCGATGATGCGTCTCCGCCAACGTCTCGGCGACGAGCGGCCACGCGAGAAGCGAAGGCAACGCACGCAGCGTCGGGTGACACGAGTTGGCGTGCAAGGAATCGCGAGAAGAAACGCCCGCGTTTCCTCCTTCGGGGAGGGCGCCCGCGTTCTCCTTGTCGCCCCCGGCGGCGTTCGTACTCTCCGTCGCCTCCGCGGCGCACAGGTCTCGGTAGACGGCGACGAGGGGCACGAACGCGCGGGGCAACACGAGGGGGCCTCTGGGAAGCCTCGCGACGTTCGCCGCGGCTTCCGGCTTGACCGCCGTGAACTTCACGCTGACCGTGGGCCCCTTGGCCAACAGGCGCCCCTTCGCGGTGAACTTGCGGAAGAACGACCCGGCGCGTTCCTTGGCCAGGGGCGAGGACTCGATGGTCATCGGGTCGTCGTGCCCCGCGCCGCTGAGGGGGACGTCGACGCTGGCGACGCCGGATTTGAAATCGCCGGGCGCGGGCAAAGCGACGCGACCCCACGCGCAGCAAATCTCGTCAACCTCCGACGAGCCGCCCCCCTCGCCGCCCTTCGCCCTCCGCGCGATGTACCCCGGGTCCCCGCGGACCGGACCGAGGGCCCCCGCGGAGCTCGCGGCGGCCTCCTCGGGCGTCGCCGCGGGGACGACGCAGAGCTCGACGTGGAGCTGAGGCGCGCGCACGTCCCCCGCGCGAATCGCGAGGTGGAACTGGCCGAGGCTCGGGTCCCCCGCGACCGCCTCGGGGAACTTCCACGCCGCCACGCCCTGCGCGTCCGTCGCCTCCCTCGCCGGCACGGAGGCGACGTTCCCCACGAACGCGCCAGCGTCCGCGTCCCAGAGGCAGACGCGGACGAGCACGCGAGCGATCTTTCGGTCCACCTCGGCGCTCGGGACGTCGAGCGCGCGCGTGAACGTGCACAGCGCGGAGGGCGCCGGCGCGATCGGACGGGTCGCGCCGCAGTCCACGACGCCCGAGGCGTCCGGGGCGACGCGAGGAACGATCGCGGCGGGGTAGGCGTGCTCGGGCTTGAGCGAAAGCTCCTTGAGCTTGCTCGGACGCGCGTACGCCGCCATCTTGCCGACGCGCTCGATGAACGTCATCATGCGAACCGCGCGCTTGACGCTCTTCCACTTGCCCTTACCGCCGGAGCCGAGGAGGGACATCGAACGCGCCGCCGCCGCGGGGGGTCCGGAAGACCCGGCGGGGGCGGCGGCCGCCGCGCCCGAGCTCGCGCCGGCGAGTCCGAGGTCGCCGTCGAGGCCGAAGTCGCCGCCGGCGCCGGCGGCGGCCTTGGACGCGTCGTGGACGACGGTCGGGCGCAGCGGAGCCGACGACGACGGCGCCGACGCGGGCGCGCCCGGAGCCGCGGGCGCGAGCTCGGGCGCGGACGCCGCCGCGGGCGCGGCCGCGGCCGGGGGAGGCGCGGCGGGCGGAGGAGACGCGGCCGAGGGAGGCGCGACGGCGGGGCGCCCCGTGAGGTCCCCGACGAGCCCGAACTCGGACGCGGCGGGCGCGTTCGCCGACATCGCGCGGACGATGTCCCGTCAGACGCGGTCCGGTCGCCCGCGACGACGCGGCGGGAGAGGGCGGGGTCCGGGCCGGCCGCGAGGCGCGACGCGAGCGCGAAACGTGCGCCGAGACGAGCGCGACGCGGGACTCCGGCGCGCGTCGAGGTGTGCCGGGGGCGCGAACGGAGCCCCGGGCGTTTCCGACGGTCGCGCCAACGGTTAAAATCTATCGCGCGCGGCGGACGACACGAAAATCAACAATTTTGCGACGTCGGACGAAGAGCTGAGTATGACTCGTCACGGCGGAACCCGGCGGCGCGCTGCGGCGCGCCGTTCTCCGCCGCGTCGAGGGTCGGTCGGACGTCGTCCCGTCACTCACAAACGGCCGCGTCGCGTGCGTTGATACCGGACTCGCTCACGCGGTCGCCTGGGACGCCGACCCCTCGGCGCTCGGCGAAGGATCCGGCGGCGCCTCGCCCGGCCGCTCCCCCGGCCGCTCGGACTCCTCCTCCGCTTTCGCTTCCTCCGCCGAAGCCTCGCCTTCCGGTTTCGAAACCGCTACCGTCGCGTTCGCCGAGTTCGGCGCGTCTCCAGAACCGTTCGGTTTCGATCTCTTCCCCTCGCCGGCGATCGTGGCGGCGGCGGCGGACGCGGCGATGCCGAGCGCCGGGAGGACGATCTCGGCGGTTTTGCGGAGACACTTCTTCTCCTTTCGGAACGTTCTCGCGATCCACGCCTCGAACGCGGTCGGGTCGGCGTGGCTCCTTCCCTTCGGCGGCGGGAGCCCGAGCGGCAGCTGACCGCGGCGGCTCATTTCGTTGTGCCTGAGGTAGAGGAAGTCGTTCGTGCTCTTGGAAACGACGAAGTTCTGCAGCGCGCCCGGGCGGGCGTCGCCGGGCTTGGCCCGCTCGGCGACGAAATAGTCGACGAGGACGAGCTTCAGCACCGCGTCGCCGAGCATCGCGTCCACCGCGAGGTGCGACGCGCGGTCCTCCGAGGGGACGCAGGGGGGCGTCCGGGGGGCGCTGGCGTCCGCCTCGCGCGCGCGGAACCACTCCAGCATCGCGCGGCACGCGTCCTTCTTCGCCGCTTTGACTGTACAAACATTCAGGAGTCGGGTGGACGAGGTGAGAGGAGTCTCAAAAAACAAAGTTTCGGAAAGAAAAATAAAAACTGACGCGACGTGACGCGACCCCCGTCTCGTCGTCGAGGTGTTTTCTCGGACCGCGCGACGCTCGCGAGCGTCGTGGTCGCGTCTCGCGCACCCGTGCGGCAGTGCGCGCCCTTGACCTCGTGGTGGAGGCCCATGTCGTCGGAGTCCACGGCGAGGGTGCACCTGTGCCTGGCGCCGTGCGCGGGACCGGCGGTGTGATACGCCTCGCGGAACACGGGCGAGCCGACGTCGAGGCCGTAGCGGTGCTGCAGGAACTCGTTCAGCGCGCCCGTCCAGTTCACCGCCCCCGCTCGCGTCGCCTCGTCCGCGGGGTCTTCCGGCGCGAGCCCTCCGCGCGCCTCCGCCTCCGCCTCCAGGCGGAACTCCGTGCGCCGGTCCGCCGCCGCGTGCGCGTCCTCGTCGTAGATCGCCTCCGCGGCGGGGTCGAGGAGGAAACCGGCGCGAACGCCCGTCGTCATATCGGTCGTTGAGCGGGGGGGGCGAAGCCAACCTGCGCGCGCGCGGGAGCGACTGGAAGAGCAGACGCGAGGATCGTCGGTCCGAGGGCCGAGGACGAAACGACCGCCCGGAGTCGTTGGAACGCGACGAGCGGGAGAGAGCGTTATCACGTCATCGGACGTGACGGCGTCCGACGCTCATCATTTTTGGGATGCCAAAAAACCCCTCCTAATAGGACTCGGTCCGTCCGTCCTCCTCGTCTCGTCACTTCCTCCCCGCGAGCATATCGTTCACGAAGTCGAACGCCTTGCTGTCCTTCTGCTGCGTGTACGCGCTCTGCCCGCCGTTGATGGCCGTGGGCGAGCTCGGCGATTTCGGGGAGAGGGGCGCGGCGCGCCCCCCGATCCCGGCGCTCGGCGGCGTCCCCACGCGGATCCCCAAGCCGGGGGACGCCGCGGGCATCCCCGTCCCCGGGGACGCCATCCCCATCCCCATCCCCATCCCCATCCCCGGGGGTGGCATCCCCATCCCCGGTTGCGCCATCCCCATCCCTATCCCAGGGGGTGGCATCCCCATCCCCGGTTGCGCCATCCCCATCCCCGGTTGCGCCATCCCCATCCCCGTCCCCGTCCCCGTCCCCGCCCCGGGCGCGCCCCCCATCCCCATCCCCATCCCCATCATCTGCAGCTGCATCTGTTGCATCTGCCGCGTCTGCTGGTCACTCGCCCCCGCGCCTCCGAACAGACCCGTCAGACCGCCCCCGCCGGGCGCGCCCCCGCCGAGAAGGTCGGGCGGCGCTCCCGAAGGCGCGGGGGCGGCGGCGAAGAAATCCAACGCCTCCGATGTGTTCGCCGCGTTCGGGTCGGCGCGCTTCTCCTCGCCGCCGCGCGCCTCGGCCCGCGCCGCCGCGATCGCCCGCCTCGCCGCCTCCGCCTTCTCCGCGAGCTTCCCGTTCCCCGCGTTCGACCCCGCGGCGTGGCCCAGCGCCTCGAACAGCTCGTTCGATTCCCCGAACGCTCGGACGAGCCTCCGCGCGCCCTCCTCGCTCGCGCGCCGCTCCGCCGCGTACTCGAGGCAGCACGCCGCCTTGTACGCCTCCTTCCACGCGTCGTCCGTCTCGCCGGCGGCGCCCATCCTCAGTTTGGCGCTCAGGGCGCGGACGATGCCCGGGTGGTGCAGGCACTCGCACGCGGCGACGAAGGCTCGGAGTCGCTCGGGGCTCGGCGCGAGCTTGAACCCGCCCCGCGCGCACGTCGCGTCCACCCTCCGAAGCTCCTCCGACCCGGCGAGCGCGAAGGGCGCGTTCGCCGCGGCGCTCAGAGCGTTGTTCGTCGGGGACTGAGGCGCCGCCGCGGGCATTTTTACCGAGGCGCTGCCGCTCAGGGCGTTGTTTCGGAACGAGGGCGAACTGGTCGTCACTTTCGGTGGGGAGGCGAGGGCGGCCGTGCCCGGGGTGGGGGAGGCGAGGGCGTCGACGGAGGCGACGGCGGCGGCGGAGAGCAAATCGGACGCGCCGCTCGAGAGGCGCCTGTGAAGTTGTTGGCTCGTCGACGTTTGGTTTGGTTTGTCGACGCCTTCCGACGGGTTTGGCGCCGTCTCGCGCTCGGGGCCCCAGGTCCCGCTCGTCTTGTTCAGGCGCGGCGGGTTCGCGGAGGCGTCGCCGATGATGGGCGCGGCGGAGGGGGACGATCCCACGGCGGCGGCGTCTTCGCGCGTCGCGGGGGCGGGCGATGGGCGATCGTCGCCGTGGATGGCCGCCATCGCCTCCTCCGCCATCGCGCGCACGGCTCTGTGCGGGGCGTCGCCGCGGAACTCGTCCGGCGGGCCCGAGTGCGTGGCGCACGCGCGGACGCGGCCGCTTCGGCGCGACATGAGGCGCGCGAACCGGCCGTCCGCCGCGCGCGCCGCGCAGAGGTACTTGATGGCGCGGAGCGCCTTGAGCTTCACGACGGGCGAGCGGTGCTCGCACCGCCGCGCGAGGTGTTCCGCGCAATCCTCTAGCGCGTCCGGGGGCATCGCGCGCATGGACGCGACGAGCTCGTCCAGGAGGTACGCTGGAGGAGGTACGCGGGGTTTTTTGGGGGGGGGCGAAGGGGGGCGACGGGGGGCGGTCAGGACGGACGCCGTCGGGATTCGTCGAGGGCGGGGGTTGTTCGTTGTTAGGGCATCGGATCTCGGCGTCGGTCCGACGAACGCACCGGGCGCGGTCTTGTCCTCGTCCGTGCACACCGCGTCGAGCTTGCGCCGACGCACGAACGCCTCCGAGCTCGCCGCGAGCTCGGAGGCGCCCTGGGCGGCCAAGTTACGAAGGTCCGACACGAAACCGGACATCGCGGCGCTGGTCGGGCGCGGCGCACGCGCGGGGGAGTGAGAGAATCGCGGGAGAGAGACCCAAAAAAAGCTTTGTCTTCGCGCGCGTTGTTGAACAGCAGCGCGCAAATTTTGTCGAACCGGCGGGAGTTTGCCTCGTCATCGTCGAACGAGACGGCGGTTTGAGCGGGCGCGGCCGCGACGCGAAGCGCGTCTTGTCTCGGGAACGAAAGCGCGCCGCTTGCTTCGCGCTCCCCCAGATCGATCCGTCTCGCGCGCGCCGATGGCCGCGGGGGCGTCCTCGGATCCGCCCCTCGGGTCGCGCGAGGCCCTGCGCGATCGCGTCAAGGCTCTGTACGCCGAGCGCGAGACGCTCGAGTCCGAGATGGCGTCCATCTCCGAGCGCCTGTCCGCGCCCGGCGCGCCCGGCCTGCGCGGCGCCCTGGTCGATCGCGAGGGCTTCCCGATCCCGGGCGTGGACCTGTACGCCGTCCGCGCGGACCGCGGGCGGTACGCCACCCTCCGCAACGACCACGTCGCGCTCACCGCCGAGGTCGAGCGCGCGATCGCGGACCTCCACGCGAGCGCTCCGAGCTCGTCCGGGCGGCACGCGGACGCCTCCGCGCCCGCCGCGCCCGCGCCCGCCGCTCCTTCGCGTCCCCCCGTCGTCGTCGCCGCCCCTCCCCCGGGATCATCCCCCGGGATCCCGTTCGCGATCATCGACGACGTCACCCCGGGCTCCCCCGCTCACGACGCCGGGCTCGCAGTGGGCGACCGCGTGGTGGCGTTCGGGGGCGTCACCGCGGAGCGGAACCCCTCGTCGGACCCGCTCCCGGCGGTGGCCGCGCGACTCGCCGCGTGCGAAAACGTCCCCGTCCCGGCGCTCGTCATCAGGCGAGGCGCGCGGGTCGAGGTCCAGGTCACGCCAAGGCGGTGGGGCGGGCGAGGGCTGCTGGGGTGCCACATGAGGCCGGTGTGATGAGGCCGGTGCGACGCGTGGCGCTTGGAACCGGTATCCACGCGGCGCGGAGAGGGTTCGCTTAGCGAGCGAGCGCTTTCACGCGTCGGCGTTTCGGTAGTCTAGTCTAGTAGTCGGCCCGGGCGCGAGCTCTCGTCGTCGATATCCTATATAATGGAGTCTATACAACGCTCAGACCCCGAGGGAAGCGTCACCTCGCGCGCGGCCCTCCCGTCGTCGCGATGCGATATCTACCTCGCGTACCTTCGCACGTTGAGATGTTTCTTCTCGCGCCGTTTCTTCTTCGCCGCCCGCCGAAGAGCCTCCGCCGCCTCCGAGCGCTCGTCCCCGTTGTCGGTTTTTTTCTCGCGCGCGGCGTTTTTCTGTTTTTTTGTCGGGCGGTCCCCGACGTCCTCGTCCTCGTCCCCTCCGTCCTCGTCCTCGTCCTCGTCCTCGTCCCCCCAACCGCCCGCCGCCCACGCGTGTTCCGACCCGGACGCCATCGCGTCGATCGCGGCGCGCCCGCGCGACGCCCACGACACCCCCTTCGGCGCCGCGCCCTCGCGAACCTCCACGATCTTCACCACCCCCGAGGCGTTTCGGGGCGCGTCGTCGGACGAGCGCGCTTTATCGTTCGACGCGTTCGTTTCGTCCCGCGCCTTACCCACGTTCACCGCCACGAGCTCCTGGAGGAAACTCGTCCCCGGCGCCCCGGGCAGCGACGACGACGACGGCGCCTTCTGGGGGTCACTTTTTCCCCGGGAACCCTTTCCCCGGGTTCCTTCGGGTTTTCCTCCTCCTCTCCCGCGAAGCGCTCGCACCTCCTCCGTCATGCGTCGCTCCTCCTCGTCCATCTCGTCGTCTTCCGACGGTTCTTCCGACGACGACGCGTCCTCCTTTCCCTCCTCCGGGTCCGACGCCACTCTCGGGGCGTGGAGCGGTTCGTCCTCGAGCGGGTCCAGCCCCGCGGCCCTCCTCGCCGCCGCGAACGCGGAGCGGTCTTCGGCGGAGCGGTCTTCTTTGGAAGCGTCGCGGTCGTCTTTGGAAGCGCCCGGAGGATCCTTCCACCCGCGCGGGCCGATCGCGCGCCCGTCCAGGGTCTTCAGCCGCCCTCCCGACCCCGCCGCGCACATCTTCGCGACCGTCGCGTCGTACCCGCTCAGTCGGCTCAGCGGCGACCCGCGCAGGGTCAGCTGCTCCAGCCGACCCATCTTCGCGACGGCGGC
>MDSW01150025.1_pt1 | contig 35264 bp, 29 predicted proteins | sample 811171 | NCBI WGS metagenome assembly MDSW01 (sample SAMN05326641, study PRJNA326480) | marine metagenome | isolation source: seawater | place: Atlantic Ocean: North West | collected 2012 | reverse complement strand
TGAAAAGAAATTATATTGGTTCAGGAGATGTGTGGTCAGGTTCTGACCTTTCTATTGTAGAATACAATAATGGAAAAATGCTATTATCAACTTTGAAACTATATGAAAATATTGGATTAGACCCCGTAGCTGACAAAATTCTTTTTAATATTATAAATTACTTTAATTAATAATTAATTTAAGTATTTTAGGTTAATGAATAGTTCATTATTGGTATTTTTTCAACAAAGATATCCTCCCTATGTTATAGACTTGATCTCAATTGAAGGTATAAGGAACTTTTCAATTACATTCTTTTTAATTTTATTTTTTTTATGGTCTGCAAGGTTTATTGAACTAAAAAATAAAATTATTTTTGCTAAGACTATCTCAATTATAACATTAATAATTACTGTATCTAATCACATAATTGATATAAATAACGGTAATTGGGATATTTATGAAAATTTACCTCTACACTTATGTTCAATTTCCAATTTAATAGCTTGCTTTATTCTTTTTATTCCTAAAAATCAAAAATTATTTGAATTTCTTTTTTATTGTGGCTTTTGGGGGGGATTAATGGCGATTTTAACCGCTCAAATAAACGATTATGATGGGAGTTTGTTTAAGTATATACAATACTACACAAGCCACGGAACAATAATCTTCATGCCTTTATACATGTTCTATCACCTTAATTATAAATTATCAAAATTATCCTGGTTAAAACTTTTACTAATATTAAACATTTGTATGGCCATAATAATTCCTATAAATTTTAAAATTGGGTCAAATTATATGTATTTAGCAGAAGCTCCAAATATTAAAAATCCACTTGTGTATGGAGATTGGCCATTTTATATTATTAATTGGGAGTTTATAATACTTATATTGTTTTACATAACCTATGTGATTTTTTCAAAACAAAAAACCTGATACATATGAAGAAACATCCTATAGAAATATTTAGTGATTGGGTTACTAGTGGAAAAGACGATGGAATGGAAATAAATCATTTAGAATCTGTCACAAATATGTTAGATTATTCTTTAAAAGATTTAGAAAATTTCAATTTTATTGATGCTGGATGTGGAACTGGATGGGTAGTTCGTATGGTATCTAAGATGAATTTATGCAATAGTGCATGCGGAGTAGATGGTTCAAAAAAAATGATTGAAAAAGCTAAAAGTTTAGATATTAATAATCAATATTTTTGTTCTGATTTGTTAACTTGGAAACCTAAACTTAAAAAAGACCTGGTTCATTCTATGGAAGTTTTGTATTATTTTAAAAACCCATCAATAGTTTTAAAAAATTTCTATAATAATTGGTTAAATGATAATGGACGTTTAATAATAGGAATTGACTTTTATAAAGAAAATCTCTCATGTCATGATTGGCCTGATAAAACAAATGTAAGTATAATGAATATGATGTCTATTTCAGAATGGATAAAAATGTTTGAAAACTGTGGATTTAAAAACGTTAAAAGCTGGAGAACTGGACAAAAAAAAGACTGGGGAGGAACTTTAGTTGTTTATGGAACTAAAACTTAATTATCCTTCAACTCATTTAGATTCCATTCAATATAGCCTCCTTTTAAATCGTATACCTTAGAAAAACCCAGCTCAATAAGTTTATCAGCTGATTTTTTACTTCTATTTCCAGATCTGCAATAAAGATAAACTGGTTTTGATTTATTAATATTATTAAAAGATTTATAAAAAACCTCCTCATTCTTAAAGTCAATATTAACTGCCCCTTTAATATGCCCCAAATTATATTCCTCAGGTGTTCTAACATCGAAAAATTGAATATTATTATCGTTTACTCTAGTTTTAAAATCTTTGTAATCAAGTAAAACAAACTTTTCTTCCTGTAACACACAGGAATTTAAAGTTAAAAAAAGTGATAATATTATAAATAAATTTTTCATGTTCAGTTGATTTTTAAATTTACTTTTCTTATTTCTGCAAATCCTCCACTTATATCAAAAAGTGAACTAAACCCTAATCTTTTAAGTAAAGAACAAGCAATCATACTTCTATATCCGCCAGCACAATGAATATAATAAGTATCTGACTTAATTAAAGTATTTGTATCAAAATCGTTTAGAGGAATGTTTATCGAATTTTTTAAAAGCCCTTTTTCTCTTTCCAATTTACTTCTCACATCAATCAAACTAATATCTGAATCAATTATTTCTTTTAAATTCAAGGGTAAAATGGATTTAACAGAATCTATCTTTTCGTTTGATTTTTTCCAAACATCAAATCCATCTTTCAAATATCCTAATACATTATCAAAACCTACTCTTGATAATCTAGTTATAGTTTCTACCTCAAAATCCTTTTCACAAACTACTAATATTTTAGTGTTAATATCTTTAACAACTGAACCAACCCAGGGTGCAAAACCACCTTTTAATCCAATAAAAATAGAACCTGGAATAAATCCTTGTTTAAAAACATCTTGATCCCTGACATCTAAAATTACTGTATCATCATTTTTAGATAAAGATTTAAAATCATTCAAGCTTAAAGGATTTAAGCTCTTTTTTAAAACAATGTCAAAATCTTTATATCCTTCTTGATTTAATTTAACATTTGAGGGGAAATAAGTTGGAGGTACTGGTAAATCATCTGTTAATTCCTTAATAAAATCATCTTTTGAAAAAGAACCATTTAAAGAATAATTAATTTTTTTTTGATTTTTGAGTGTATCGACCGTTTCCTTCATCATATTTTTTCCACAAGCTGAACCTGCTCCATGACCTGGATAAACTAAAATATCCCCAGAAAGGGGTTTAATTTTATTGTTTATAGAATCATAAAGAATTCCTGCTAATTCCTCCTTAGAAACTCCCATATATCTCTGAGCTACATCTGGTATACCAACATCACCTAAAAAAAGAGTGTCTCCAGTGAAAATACAATTATCTTTTCCTTGTTCATCTTTTAACAAATATGAGGAGCTTTCTAAGGTATGGCCTGGAGTATGAATTAAGGTTAAAGTAATATTACCAATTTCAAACACTTCATTATCTTTTGCTATGATTGCTTTAAATTCAGGGTCAGCATTAGGGCCATAAACAATTGAAGCCCCTGTTTTATTTGCTAAAGTTAAATGGCCACTCACAAAATCTGCATGAAAGTGAGTTTCGAAAATATATTTGATTTTAGCATTATATTTTTTTGATAATTTTAAGTAACTAGAAATCTCTCTTAATGGGTCTATAACAGCTGCTTCACCGTTACTTTCTATAAAGTAAGCCCCCTGGGATAAACACCCTGTGTATATTTGTTTAATTGTCATTTATTTTAAGTCAAATTTATAAGGTAAAATTAAAAAACTAATCAGGATACTCAACCCTCAGATGATATATATTATTTAATTTTTCTTTTAATATTTTTTTAGCTGTTTGAATTTCTTTTAAAGTAATATCCGAATTTATAAATTGGTTGTCTTCAATTTGACTATCGATTATTTTATCAACAAAGTTTTCTATTAGTTTAACACTAGGATCCTTTAAACTCTTAGATGCAGCCTCAACACTATCGGCCATCATGACTATTGCCGTTTCTTTAGAAAATGGTTTTGGACCAGAATAACGAAAATCAAGTTCATTAGCATTTGAGTTTGATTTAATTGCTTTTTCATAAAAAAATCTAATCATAGATGTTCCATGGTGAGTTCTTATAAAATCTATAACTCTATCAGGAAGTCTATTGGCTTTTGCCGTTTCAACACCATTTAAAATATGATTTTTTATAATTGTTGAACTTTCTAAAGCATCTAAATCATCATGAGGATTAAAAGAACTACTTTGATTTTCAATAAAATAATTTGGGTTGCTCATTTTTCCAATATCATGATACAGTGCTCCTACTCTTACCAACATTACATTGGCCGAAATTTGAATTGCAACTGATTCTGCAAGGTTAGAAACAGCTAAAGAATGATAAAATGTTCCAGGGGCTTTTTCTGAAAGTTCTTTTAAAAGAAAGGAATTTGTATTTGTAAGCTCTAAAAGAGAAACATCGGATACTAAACCAAATATCTTTTCAAAAATATAAATTAATGGGTGGACAAAAAGAGTAGCCAATCCATTAAAAATAAAAAGTAATGGAATGTTTAAATTAACGTCATTAATATCTCCATTAGCAATTATTGAAATAGAAAAATATGATATAATATATATGCTGGTAATTATGAAAACTGATAAGAACAAATTAGCTCTTTGATAAAGATCAGATGGTGTTAAGATTGTAATGATTCCTGCTATTGTATGTAAAAATAAAAATTGAAAACTATTTGGAACAACAAAACCCAAAATAAGTAAAGTCAGTACATGCACAAACAACCCTAACCTTGAATCAAAAAAAGCTCTTATAAGTAATGGAATAGAACACAAAGGAACTACATATATGTAATTGGGTTGAAATTTGTAAACAGAAATAGTAATTAAAATAAAAAGTAAAATTATCAAGAAGACAAAAGTAATTTTTGTGTTATCTAAATATATATTTAATCTGTTTTTTCTAAGAAATAATAACAAGAAAAACAAAGTCCCACCTACAATTACAGCATAACCAATCGTCATTAAATTAAAATTTGATTTAGACCAAATTTGAGATTCAAATTTAAATTTTAATGATTCTAAAATTGATAATTTATCTAAGTCAATTATTTCTCCTCTTGAAATTATTCTAACGCCTCTGTTTATAGATCCTTTAAAATTAGAAATTTGATTTAAAAAATTATTTATGTTACGATCTGTTGATATTTGATCATATACTAAATCTGGCTTTATATTACTTTTTATAATTGAATTAAAAGTAATTGAATCTTTAGGGGAATTATATGAGATTGAATCAAAATCAAAATTATTTATTTGATTTAAATCATAATAATTCAATTTCTTTACTTCATTTCCATGAATTAATAAAATAGAATCATTAACTAAGTTAATTACATCACCTATTAGACCAGGACGATATATATCTTTTAGTTTTATTAATGCTTTTTCTTTTAGATAGGGAAGTGAATCTCTTAGCTTATAGCCAATATTAAGTATTATTGAATCTGAAATAGTATTTGATTTGAAAAAATATTTTTTTGAATTTTTTATAATTTCTGATTTTTCAGCCTCAAGTTCTGATTTTGTCTTTAAAATTGAAAAATCAAAAGGAGCAATCAAAGTTTCATACTTCCAAGGCTTTCCTTCATCAAATTCATATTGAAATTTTCCCTTCTTTGGAATTATATAAACTATTAATGTAACAGAAAGAAAAAAAAGAATAAATCTATAAATCTGAGACTGAAGTTTAAAAAAAATATTTAACTTATCTTTCATTTTAAAGAGTAGTTTCAAAAGTATAAAAAATATTTAGTAAAATTTAAGAAAAGCCTTCGATAGATAAAAACACATTAAATTATGAAAAATTATGGTATTTGTGAATTATCTGTAGTTCCCGTGAGAAAAAATCAGGGAAGTAAAAATGAAATGGTTACTCAATTGTTATTTGGAGAGATATTTACCATCATTAAATTAGACAAAAAGTGGTCAAAAATTTCAAATGAATATGATAATTATATAGGATGGGTAAATAACATACAAATAAAATTTATAGATAAAATAAGTTACGAATCAATAAAAAAAAACAAACCATTCTACTCAACTAATAATAAAGGGTATTTAATTAATAAATATAAAAATAAGATATCTGCTCCCTTGGGAAGTTTAATTAGTTCGTCTAAATTTTTAGAAACTACCTTTCAAGGTGAATTATCAAATTTAAATAGAGATAATATTTCTAAAGTAAGCATGTTGTTTTTAGATTCTCCTTATTTATGGGGAGGAAGAACTACACATGGAATTGACTGTTCAGGGTTTTCACAAATAATTTATAAAGTCTGTGGAATTAAAATTAGTAGAGATGCAAGACAACAAGCTGTTGAGGGAAAATTAATTGATAAAAGAAATGTTAATTGTGGTGATCTAGCTTTTTTTGGAGAATCTAAAAAGAAAATCACACATGTAGGTATAATGATTAGTAAAAGTGAAATTATTCATGCTTTTGGAAAAATCAGGATTGACAAAGTTAATATGGAAGGTGTTATTAATTCAAAAACAGGAAAAAATACACATAAATTAATTGAATTTAGAAATTATTGATTTTCTAATTCATCTATCTTAGCGCTCATTAGTTTATAATTTTCATTATCTCCAACAGTGTAGTAAATATTCTTTGCTGTTTTTAAAGCTTCGATGTTTGTTGGATCAATTTCAATGAGTTTTTCTAGATAAGGTAAACATGAAGCGTACAAGTCTTCTCTGTCTTGTTTTAGCTTGTCATATTTCTCAAAATCACTTCTTTTATTTGAAGTAGCTAATTCATTCATTTGTTCTACAAGAGCTTCCTCACCTTCTAAAATCAAACCAACCAAATTTAAATATGTTGACGCATAATTAGGGTCTAATTCTAATGATTTTTTATAGTAATTCATAGCATCTTCAAATTCACCTTGCTCAACGTTAATAACACCTAAATTATAATATAAAATAGCGTTATCCGGATCTTTTGTTATAGCTTCCTGCATTAGAGTTTTAAACTTTTCTTTATTTCCAAGCTTCATATATAAATCCGCCTCTGAAAGTAAAAGATTTAAGTCATCAGGTCTAATTTTTCTAGCATCTTCAATTGCTGATACTGCCATATCTGTTTCGCCTAACTGAACGTATATAAGTGCAATATTTTTAACAATTTCAGGTAACCTTGATTCTGTTTTACCAACCCTTGGGTTTGTATAATCCTTAGAGGATTTAAAAAGATTATATTCGGTTTCACTTACCTTCTCTTCAATTTGAGTTTCTACAGGCGTAATAAAATATTCCGAGACAATTCCTGTATAATTCATTTTTTTTAGCTTATTGTAATATTCTAAAGCAACTTGATAATCATTACCATTTACTGAGCTTGAAGCAGCAAAATATAAATAGTTGATATTCTCATCTTTATCTGGATTAATTAAATAAGCGTCATATAATCTTTTTGAGGCACTGATGAAATCTTCGTTCTTGTTGTCTTGTACTGCTAAATTTACCAACTCAATTTCAATTTGATCTATTAGAATGCCAGCGTCCTCTGTATATTTATCAAAATTATCTAAATCAATAGCTTTTCTAAGTAATGGGACAGCATCATCATAATTCGTATCGCCTTTGCTAGCCCAACCTAGTAAATAATAGTAGTGAGCCTGATACTTTTGTTCTGAAGATATTATTACGCCCTCTATTTGAGAAAGAATATCTAAAGCCTCATTATAAAAACCTTCATTTAAACGTTTTTCAGCATTTCTTAATTCTTTCTTTTGAGAAAAACCAAAAACTGTTGTGAACATTATAATTATAACTATAATTTTTTTCATCGGTTAAATTATTTTAAATCGTTATTATTTTCTGTAGATTCATCTGTAATATCAACTTCAATATCTTCCAAATCTTGTACATCGTCATCATCATGGACAACTTTAGCAACAGCGGCTATTGAATCATTTTCTTTTAAATTTATTAATTTCACACCCTGTGTTGCCCTTCCCATGACTCTTAGTGAGGACACCTCCATTCTAATCGCAATTCCAGACTTATTTATGATCATCAAATCATCATTATCTGTGACATTTTTTAGAGAAACAAGTTTGCCAGTTTTTTCAGTAACTGAAATGGTTTTAACTCCTTTACCACCTCTATTGGTCATTCGGTATGCATCTAAACTAGATCTTTTACCATAACCATTTTCAGAAACAACTAAAATATCACTGTCCATATCATTAACTGAAATCATACCAACTACCTCGTCGTTATCATCTTTAAGTCTTATTCCTCTGACACCAGAGGCATTTCTACCCATAGGACGAGTTTTACTTTCCTCAAACCTAATACATTTTCCTGATTGAACTGCTATAAGAACTTGTGAGTTTCCAGTTGTTAATTTAGCCTCTAATAATTCATCATCATCCTTAATAGTAATTGCATTAATACCATTTGATCTTGGTCTTGAATATTGCTCTAAAGAAGTTTTCTTGACCTGGCCTTTTTTTGTAGCCATGATAACATAATGAGTATTGATATATTCTTCATCTTTTAAATCTTGAGTGCAAATAAAAGCTTTTACATCATCATCTTGTTCTATATTGATCAAGTTTTGAATTGCTCTACCTTTAGATGTTTTACTTCCCTCAGGAATTTCATAAACTCTCATCCAGAAACATTTACCTTTTTGTGTAAAAAATAGCATGTATTGGTGATTTGTTCCTATAAATAAATGTTCTAAAAAGTCTTCATTCCTAGTTGTTGATGCTTTTTGGCCTACACCCCCTCTGTGTTGTGTTTTATATTCAACTAGCGGAGTTCTTTTAATGTAACCAGCATTAGAGATAGTTAAAACAACTTTTTCGTCTGGAATCATATCCTCAATACTGAGATCTCCCCCTGCATATTCAATTGTTGATCTTCTCTCATCTCCGTATTTTTCTAATATTTCAGAAAGTTCAGATTTAATAATATCCATTCTTCTATCCTTACTATCTAATATTCCTTTAAGATCTTTAATAGTCATCATTAACTCATCAAATTCAGATCTAAGTTTATCTTGCTCTAAACCAGTTAATTGTCTTAATCTCATTTCAACAATTGCCTTAGATTGAATTTCACTTAATTTAAATTCAGCTATTAACTTTTCTTTTGCTTGATCAGCGTTTGATGAGGATCGAATTAGAGAAATAACCTTATCAATATTATCAGACGCAATAATCAAACCTTCTAAAATATGTGCTCTTTCTTCTGCTTTTTTTAACTCATATTTAGTTCTTCTGACTACTACCTCATGTCTATGATCTACAAAATGACTAATCATTTCTTTTAAATTTAACATCTGAGGTCTACCTTTAACTAATGCTATGTTATTAACACTAAAAGACGATTGGAGTGGAGTATACTTATAAAGTGTATTTAAAACTATATTCGGAATAGCGTCTCTTTTTAAAACGTATACAATTCTCATTCCTTTTCTATCAGATTCATCTCGAATCGTGGAAATACCATCAATTTTTTTATCATTAACCATCTCAGCAGTTTTCCTAATCATTTCTGCTTTATTAACCTGGTAAGGAATTTCTGTAACAATGATGCATTCTCTTCCAGAAACTTCTTCAATTTCAGCTTTTGCTCTCATCACAATTCTTCCTCTACCAGTATGAAATGCTTCTTTTACACCATCATAACCATAAATAGTTCCCCCAGTAGGAAAGTCAGGAGCTTTAACAAATTCAATTAATTGATCGATAGTTATATCATTGTTTTCAATAAAAGCAATTGTACCATTAATAACTTCGGATAAATTGTGGGGAGGCATATTAGTAGCCATACCAACAGCAATCCCTGAAGCTCCATTTACTAATAAATTTGGAATTTTTGTTGGTAAAACAGTTGGTTCCATAATTGAATCATCATAATTCAACTGATGATCTACTGTTTCTTTGTCTAGGTCAGCTACCATTTCTTCTGAAATTTTTTGCATTCTTGCTTCAGTGTAACGCATCGCTGCAGGGCTATCTCCATCAACTGAACCATAGTTACCCTGACCATCTACCATCAAATATCTTAAACTCCAATCTTGAGCCATTCTAACCATGGTATCATAGACTGAAGAATCACCGTGAGGATGGTACTTACCTAATACTTCTCCAACAATGAAAGCTGATTTTTTAAACTTACTTGACGATCTCAATCCAAGTTGATGCATTCCATACAAAACCCTGCGATGTACAGGTTTTAAACCATCTCTAACATCGGGAAGAGCCCTGGAAACGATAACAGACATTGAATAATCAATATATGCTGACTTCATTGCATCTTCAATATTAACAGGGATAAGTTTTTCTCCTTCGCTCATAATTATTTATAATTAATCTATTAATAAAAAAACATCTAATCAAAGATAACAATTACCTCAGTCATAAACATATTTAAGTTCCATAATTTTAAATAATTTTATTAACATATTTTATTTAATATTATTGTTTAATTACAGATAAAAAAACTTGGAATTAATTTATTTTTTTTGTCTATTTACTTTGTAATTAATAATAAAGTTATTTAGAATGGATGATAATTTCTCTTCAAGGGTTAAGGATGTGATTACCTACAGCAAGGAAGAAGCGTTGAGACTTGGACACGATTTTATAGGAACAGAGCACCTTTTACTCGGAATGTTAAGAGATGGAGGAGGAAAAGCTATTTCAATCTTAAATTCATTAGAAGTTGATTTAGACTATTTAAGAAAAAAAGTGGAAATATTAAGTCCTCCTAACCCCATTAATGATTTTGATCAAAATCATAAAAAAAACTTACACCTTACTAGACAAGCAGAAAGAGCATTAAAAACCACTTTTTTAGAAGCAAAACTTTTTCAAGGAAAATCAATTAACACGGCTCATCTTCTGCTATGTATTCTAAGAAATGAGAATGACCCAACAACTAAACTTTTAATAAAGCTTCAACTTGATTATGAAACTGTAAAAGAGCAGTTTAAATACATGTTGACAGAATCTGACGATAACTATTCTAACCTACCATCCTCAGAAACTTTTCCTGATGACTCAAAAGATGAACAAAGTCCTATTGAAGAAAATCCATTTACAATTAAAACGGATAGTAAATCTAAAATAAAATCAAAAACACCAGTATTAGATAATTTTGGAAGAGACTTAACCGCATTTGCTACACAAGGAAAACTAGACCCAGTAATAGGTAGAGAAAAAGAAATAGAAAGAGTGTCTCAAATTTTAAGTAGAAGAAAGAAAAATAATCCATTACTTATTGGTGAACCTGGAGTTGGTAAGTCTGCCATCGCTGAGGGATTAGCATTAAGGATTATTGAAAAAAAAGTATCAAGAATATTATACAATAAAAGGGTAGTAACGCTTGATTTAGCTAGTATAGTTGCTGGAACAAAATACAGAGGACAGTTTGAAGAAAGAATGAAAGCGGTTATGAACGAAATTGAAAAGAATGAAGATATAATATTATTTATTGACGAAATTCATACAATTGTTGGAGCTGGCGGGGCAACAGGTAGTCTTGATGCATCAAATATGTTTAAACCTGCACTTGCAAGAGGAGAAATTCAATGTATAGGGGCTACCACTTTAGATGAATACAGACAGTACATAGAAAAGGATGGTGCTTTAGAAAGAAGGTTTCAAAAGATAATTGTTCAACCCACCGACATTGATGAAACGATTGAAATTCTAAAAAACATTAAAGATAAATACGAATCTCATCATAATGTAAATTTTACAGATAAAGCTATTATTGCTTGTGTAAAATTAACTGACAGATATATATCTGATCGTTTTCTCCCAGATAAGGCAATCGATGCAATGGATGAAGCTGGTTCTAGAGTACATATAACAAATATGGATGTCCCAAAAAATATTGTTGAATTAGAAAATAACCTTGAAAAAGTTAGAGAAAATAAAAACACTGTAGTTAAAAAACAAAAATATGAAGAGGCTGCGAAACTTAGAGATGATGAAAAAAGAATTGAAAAAGAACTTTTGTTGGCTCAGGAAAAATGGCAAGAAGACATAAAACAACATAGAGAAACTGTAACAGAAGATGATATTTCTCAAGTAGTTTCAATGATAACTGGAATTCCAATAAATAAAATTGCCAAAGCTGAGCTTAATCAATTATCTAATCTTGACAAAAAAATATCTGGAAAGGTTATTGGACAACAAGATGCTGTTCTCAAGGTGGTTAAAGCAATTCAAAGAAATAGAGCTGGAATAAAAGACCCTAACAAACCGATCGGATCATTTATCTTTTTGGGACAAACTGGAGTTGGAAAAACACAGCTTGCTAAAATATTATCATCCGAACTATTTAATGGAAGCGATTCGCTAATCAGAATCGACATGAGTGAATATATGGAGAAATTTGCTGTTTCTAGACTAATTGGAGCACCTCCTGGTTATGTTGGATATGAGGAGGGTGGACAATTAACTGAAAAAGTCAGAAGAAAACCATATAGTGTTATTTTATTGGATGAAGTTGAGAAAGCCCATCCAGATATTTTTAACATGCTTTTACAGGTTTTAGATGAAGGAACTTTAACTGATAGCTTAGGTAGAAAAATTGATTTTAAAAACACAGTAATAATCATGACTTCAAATCTTGGAGCCAGAGAAGTTAAAGATTTTGGAAATGGAGTTGGATTCGGAACTGAAGCTTTAAAAGCCCAAGAGTCAAAAAATATTAGAAATACTATTGAAAAATCTTTGAAAAAAGCGTTTTCACCCGAATTTTTAAACAGAGTTGATGAAATAGTTATTTTTAATAGTTTAGAAAAAGATGATTTAAAGAAAATAATAGATATCGAACTCCAAACTCTATTGAAAAGAACAAAAGATCTTGGTTATAATGTCAAAATATCATCAAAAGCATTAAACTTTCTATGCGATAAAGGTTTCGATAAAAAATATGGTGCTAGACCATTAAAAAGAGCTATTCAGAAATATATTGAGGACTTGCTAGCTGAAGAGATTGTAAAAGCAAAGTTAAATATTGGCGATTCAATTAAAATAGATTGGGATGGTAAGTCTGATAATCTATCCACAGATAATAGTAAATAATATTTCTTTTTTTCCTCACTCAAACAATATTTTTACAAAAATAAATGATAGTTATAAAATTTGGTGGGTCATCAATTTCAAATTCTAAAAATATTGAGAAATCAATCAAAATAATTAATAACTATAAGGGAAACATAATTGTTATTTTTTCTGCGTTTGGAGGTGTAACAGATCTTTTAATGGAATCTGGAAAATTAGCAAGCAATCAAGATAAAAATTATGTAAAAAAATTTAACTTAATTAAAAAAATACATTTTGATATATGTACTTCTCTATTTGATATAAATAATCAAAGTCAAATATTATGTTATGTTCAACAAAATCTAAATATTCTAGAAAGTATTTTAGAAGGTATATATAATTTAAAAGAGTTTAGTAATAAATCTTCTGCTACTATTTCAGGTTTTGGAGAGTTAATGTCATATTATATTATAGGAAAATTAGGTGAAGTTAGGAATTTAGAATTTCAGATTAAAGATTCAAGAGAAATCATAACAACTAAGCTTATTAAAATTAATAACTCTCAAGTTGACTTCAAATTAACTAAAAAAAAATGGGATAGTTTTTTTAAAGAAAAAAATAAGCGAATAATCATAATGCCAGGATTTATTGCTAGGGATAACTTTGGAAATGATGTAACTCTTGGCAGAGGCGGATCAGACTATACCGCGTCAATAATAGCATCAGTTAGTGGAGCAAATAAATTAGATATTTGGACTGATGTTAGTGGAATGTTTACTGCTAATCCAACTATTGTTAAGCAAGCTATATCCATTGATTCACTTTCTTATCAGGAAGCTATGGAATTATCACATTTCGGAGCAAAAGTTATTTTTCCACCAACCATTCAGCCTGTAATGAACAAAAATATTCCTGTATCTATAAAAAATACTTTTAAACCAGATGATAGTGGAACTGAAATATCTAATAAAAATAATTCGCGTTTCAATATAGTAAAAGGAATTAGCCATATCCAAGGAATTTCACTGTTAACATTAGAGGGAAGCGGTATGATTGGCAGCCCTGGATACTCAAAAAAATTGTTTGAAATATTGTCAGTTAGTAATATTAATATAATAATGATTACTCAAGCATCTTCAGAACACTCTATTTGTATTGGTGTTAAAGGTGAAGAGCGTGAGAAAGCAAAAAAAATAATTGATGAAGAGTTTTATAATGAAATAACTAACAATATTATAAAACCATTAAAAGTAGAAAGAGATCTTGCGATAATTGCCTTAGTTGGAGATAAAATGAAGAATCATCAAGGTATTAGTGGGAAAATGTTTAGTGTTTTGGGCTACAATAACATTAATGTTAAAGCTATATCTCAAGGCGCCTCAGAAAGAAATATCACAGCGGTAATTAAAAAAAAAGATGTTAAAAAAGCTCTTAACACTTTACATGAAAAGTTTTTTGAAAAGAACATAAAACAATTAAACTTATTTATTACTGGAGTTGGAAATGTTGGAAAAAAATTATTAGAACAAATTTTTAATCAAACTAAATATTTAGAAGAAAATTTACATATCCAAATTAAAATAGTTGGAATATCTAATTCAAAAAAAATGCTATTCAATAATAATGGAATAGTAATTAATAATTGGCAGAATGAACTAAAAAAGGGAGAAAAATCGAGCGAGGAAAAGTTTTTTAAAAGAGCTAACACATTAAATCTTAGAAATAGCATTTTTATTGATAATACTGCTAGTGAAATAATTGCAAATACTTATAAAGATTATTTGAGAAATAGCATAAGTGTTGTCACATGTAATAAAATTGCTTGTTCAGATAATTATTTAAATTACAAAAATTTAAATGATCTTTCTAAACAATATGGCTCATCGTTTTTGTTTGAAACAAATGTTGGGGCTGGCTTACCAATAATTGATACCTTAAATAACCTAATTGCCTCAGGAGACAGAATAAAATCAATTCAAGCTGTTCTCTCAGGAAGTTTAAACTACATCTTTAATAATTTTAACAAAAAAAATTCTTTCGAAAATACAGTTAAAAGCGCTATGAGTGAGGGTTATACAGAGCCTGATCCTAAAATTGATTTAAGCGGAATAGATGTTGCTAGAAAAATTCTAATTCTAGCTAGAGTGAGTGGTATTAAATTAGAACTAAATGATATAAAAAATAATTCTTTTCTTCCAAAAGATTGTTTAAATACTAAAAATAATGATGAACTTTTAAAATGTCTCTCATCAAATGCAAATCATTTTAATGAAATTTTAAAAGATGCTAACAATAAAAAATGTAAAATTAAATATGTTGCTGAATTAAATAATGGGAAAGCTAGCGTTGGACTTAAATTAATTCCAAAGGGACATGATTTTTATAATCTAGAGGGAAGTGACAACATTGTATTATTTTATACCGATAGATATCATACACAACCTTTAATTGTAAAAGGAGCTGGAGCGGGAGCAGAGGTGACTGCAGCTGGTATTTTTGGAGATATAATTAAAATTGGTAAAAGGTAAAATGAACGAAATAAAAGTATTTTCGCCTGCAAGTGTAGCAAACCTTTCATGTGGATATGATATTTTAGGTGCATGTTTAGATGGAATAGGTGATGAAATAACAGTTCGTAAAACAAAAAATAAAGAAATAAAAATAAATAAAGTTTCGGGCCAAAAATTAAGTAAAAATGTAAGAAAAAATGTAGCTGGTGTTTCTGCTGTTGCATTTTTAAATGATATTAAAGTTGATTGTGGTTTTGAGATTGAAATAAAAAAAGGAATAAAACCAGGAAGCGGAATTGGAAGCAGTGCCGCTAGTGCTGCTGGAAGTGTTTTTGCTATTAATGAATTATTAGGAAAGCCATTATCGAATAAAGACTTAATTAAATATGCTGCTGAAGGAGAAAAAGCTGCATGCGGAAGTGCAATCTATGATAATGTGGCAGCAGTTTTATTAGGCGGTTTTACTCTTGTAAGAGAAAAAAATGATATTATTAAGCTAAACTCACCCATTGGATTAGCCTTTACAATACTTCATCCGCAAATTGAAGTGAAAACTTCTGATTCTAGAGCTTTGATTAAAAAAGTTGTTTCTTTAGAAACTATGGTAAAACAATCAGCTAATTTAGGTGCATTTGTTAGTGGATTATACACAGAAGATTATGAATTAATAGGTAGATCAATGAAAGATATAGTTATTGAGCCTCTCAGATCTATTCTAATACCTGATTTTGAAAAACTTAAAAAAATTTGTTACTCAAATGGAGCACTAGGATTTGGTATTTCTGGATCTGGACCATCTGTATTTGCTCTTTCTAATGGAATTATTCAGGCTAAAAAAATAAGCCAATCCCTTGAAAAAAAATATAAAAAATTAAACATACCATTTGATATTCATTGTTCATATGTCAATAATCTTGGGGTTAGAATTATTGATTTAAAATAAATCATGTTATTTAAAAGTTTAAACGGAATTTCTAAAAAAGTAAACTTTGAAACTGCTGTTAAAAAAGGTCTAGCAGATGATGGTGGTTTATATTTCCCAGAACACATAAGACCTTTAAAAAAAGATTTTATAGAAAATTTAGAAAATTATTCTAATATTGACATCGCCCTAACAGTGCTCGAACAATTTATTGGGGACTCAATAAATAAAATAGATTTAAGAAAAATATTATCCAATACAATTGATTTCGATTTTCCTTTGGTTGATCTAGGAAAAAATATTTATTCATTAGAATTGTTTCACGGTCCTACCCTAGCATTTAAAGATGTTGGGGCTAGGTTCATGGCTAATTGTTTAGCTTATTTTAATAAAAACAGTTCTAAATTAAATACAGTTTTGGTAGCAACTTCAGGGGATACTGGAGCGGCAGTTGCTAACGGTTTTTATAAAGTCAAAGGAACAAACGTTATAATTTTATATCCCAAAAACAAAGTTAGTGAAATACAAGAAAGACAATTAACTACGAACGGAAATAACATTACCGCGTTGAGAGTTAAAGGCAGTTTTGATGATTGTCAAAAAATAGTTAAAAATGCTTTTCTGGATAAAGAATTAAATGAAAAATTTAATTTAACATCGGCAAATTCAATAAATATTGCTAGATGGCTTCCTCAATCACTATATTATTTTTATGCTGTTAAAAATCTAAAAAAAGATAATTTAGTGTTTAGTATTCCAAGTGGAAACTTTGGAAATATTTGTGCAGGATTAATTGCAATGAAATTAGGCCTTCCGATTAAACATTTTGTTGCTAGTACAAACTTAAACGATACAATTCCAAGATATTTTGAATCTCAAGTTTTATCACCAAAACCAACAATACAAACAATATCAAACGCAATGGATGTCTCCATACCTAGTAATTTTATAAGAATACAAGAAATGTTTGAAAATTTTCAAGATTTATCATCTGTAATGTCATCTTATTCTTTCAATGACAAACAAACATTAGAAGCTGTTAAAAAAATCTACAATAACAACAAGTATATTTTAGATCCTCATGGTGCTGTAGGTTATTTGGGTTTAAAAAAACACTTAGAAAGTTGTTCAGCTCAAAAAACTGGAGTTTTTTTAGAAACAGCCCACCCTATAAAATTTGCAAATGATATAGAAAAATCAATAAAAGTCAAAATCAAATTTCCTGAGAGAATTAATGGTATTTTATCAAAAAAGAAAAAATATTATAATATAGTTAGTTATAATAATTTTAAAACTAAAATTATGTCTATGGATTTTTATTGAATGAAAAATTTTTGGGAGGTTCTATACCTTTTAAATGTTTTACAAAAAAATCCCATTTTCTTCTCATCATATAGTTGCTCATATCTCCATAACCGTGTCTTTTATTTGGAAATAAAATTAAATCAAAATCTTTATTAGCCTTAATTAACTCTTCGACTACAAGCATTGTATTTGAAGGAGGAACATTATCATCTAACATACCATGCGCTATTAATAATTTTCCTTTCAAATTTTCAACTAATAATTGATTCGCTTGACTATCATAATTTGTTTTTTTAAAATCATATTCAGAATCATTGTCATTAGAATTCAAATCAATATGATTCATAAGACCATGCCATTTTTCCCCCCAGTCAGCTTCATAATTTCTATTATCATGATTTCCAGAACTTGAAACTGCTACATCGTAAAATTCAGGGTATCTTAATAAAGCACCTGTAGAGGCGAATCCACCTCCAGAATGTCCCCAAATACCTACTTTAGATAAATCCATCGCTGTATATTTTTTTGATAACTGTTGGATTGTCTTAATATTATCTGGGAGTCCATTGTCTCCCATATTTCCATAATATGCATCATGGAAAGATTTGGATCTTCCCGGAGTTCCCATGGCATCAACTGCAACGACAACAAAACCCAGTTCAGCAAGAGCTTGAAAATCCCTTCTAGCAATCATAAATGAATAATTACCAACACTTCCAGATTGTGGTCCAGGATAAATGTAGTTTAAAACAGGATATTTTTTGTCGGTTTTATAATAGCTAGGCAAGTACAAAAGACCATAAAGATCGGTTTTATCATCTCTTGCCTTTACGTTAAACTCTATTGGTTCTTGCCAGCCGTTACTTTGAAGCTTATCAATATTAGATATCGATAATTGTAATAAGGTTTTTCCGTTTTTATCTTTTAAAATTGAAGTCGGTGGATTTTTAGTTGTTGAGTATGTTGTTACAAAATAATTCCAATTAGGTGAGGGATTGATAATATGAGTACCTTTTTCAGGAGTTAAACATTTCAGTCCAGATCCATCAAAATTAATTTTATACAAATAAACATGGTATGGGTTTCCTTTTTCTCTACCTCCCGCTGTAAAAAATAATTCTCTTTTATTTTCGTCAATATGAAGCAATTTTCTTACCAACCAATTTCCCTTGGTAATCCTATTTTTTAATTGTTTGGTTTTTAAATCATATAAATAAAGGTGTCCCCAATTATCTTTCTCTGAATACCAAATAAATTCATCCGAATCAAATAACACCTTCCAATTTTCGCTTCCTAAACCTGATTCATAGTAAGTATCTACAGTTTCCTTAAAAACAGATGATACTTGACCGGTTTTTGTATTAGCAATTTTCAAATTTGCCATTTTATGATCTCTTGATGAAGAAATGAAGGCTAGCTTAGATCCATCTTCATTCCATTGAGTGTCTAATAATTCGCCGTCTCTTCCAGCAATATGATCTGTTGTTGTAGACCTTTGAAAATCATTTTCCATATTAAGCCTTACGATATTATTGTTTTTCAGATCAATAATCAGCCTTTCAATTTCAAAAATTTTTTCATCACCAGGTAATGCATACTTCCAAGATTGAAGTTTTGGGTGACCTACATTAGTAGTAGTTAAATACATTTCACCGACTCCTCTTGCATCTTGTCTGAAAGTTGCTATTTTGTCAGATTTAGGACTCCATTTTAGTACTGGGCCTTCACTTTTAATCCAACCAGCGTTGTTAGTAGCGTATCCATAATCTTCTTTACCATCAAATGTAAGTTGTGTTTTTTTGTTTGTCTTTAGATCTCTAATCCAAAGATTATAATTATCAATAAATGCAGCTAAATTTCCATTTGGAGATAGAAATTCATCCCTATTAGTTTTGGGTTCAAAATTATTAAAATGTTCTTGTTTATTTAACGAAATTTTTTTGTAAGATTTTAAGTCTATTTTAAAGCTTTCTATTTTACTCTCTTTCTTAACCTTATAAAAAAGAAAATCTTCTTTATCCCATTTTTGAGAATTTATGGTATTTAAAAGATATTTATTTAAATTTTTGGAAAGGTGTTTAGAAGCATTTTCATAATCATTGATTGAATAAGATTTCTTGTTTATTTGATTACAAGAAAAAAAACTCGATAGGATAATTAATAAAAAAAAAGAAAATACTTTTTTCATGTTACTAAAGAATTAATTAGTTAAAAACTTTTTGTTAACGTAGTAATTATCATCAAAAATAAAATTGTCTGATTTTAATTTTAATTCTTTCCATTCTTTTGTTGGAAATATTCGTATATTTTTTTCGTTAACTATTAATTCCATAGGCATTTCAAAATTATCTATAACATCAGTCCATCTAAATTTAAGGACATTGTTTTTAATACTATATTGTAATGTTGGGATTCTATTATCTCTTAAATATTGATTAAAAAATGGATTTAAATTCATTTTCATTTTTTTAGAAATATAATTCTCAATTTGAGAAGTTGTAACAGTTTGATGATAAAACTCACTATTTAAACCTCTTAATATTTTTCTCCATCTTACATCATTACCTGTTATTTGTCTCAATGTATGCAATAAATTGGCTCCCTTCGCGTACATATCACTTGAACCACCTTTATTAACATTATATGGACCAATAATTGGTTTTAAATTACGAATATTTCTTCTAGTTCCAATAACATATTCAGAGGCAGCTTTCTTTCCATAATGATAATCTACAAAGAGATTTTCAGAGTACGTAGTAAAACCCTCATGAACCCACATATCAGCAATATCTTTATATGTAATATTATTAGCAAACCATTCATGACCTGTCTCATGAATTATTATATAGTCAAATTTCAATCCCCAACCTGTTCCAGACAAGTCTCTACCTAAATAACCTTTTTTATATTTATTTCCATATGTAACTGAACTTTGATGTTCCATACCTAAATAAGGCGTCTCAACTAATTTAAAACTATCCTCATAGAATGGATATGGACCAAACCAATATTCAAAAGCTTGCATAGTTTTAACAGCATCCTCAAAATGAATTTTAGCTTTTTCTAAATTGTAACTTAAAATATAATAATCCATATCTAAATCACCGTTTTCCCCCTGATATATCTCAGAAAAATTTACATAATCGCCTATATTAATATTTACTCCATAATTATTTATTGGATTAACAACCTGCCAATGAAATGTTGTTGATTCAGACATTTCATCAACTTTTACAAGTCTTCCATTAGAAATATTGGTAAGTCCTTTTGGAACATTTACACTCATGAGCATGCCTTCAACTTCATCATACATATGATCCTTATTTGGCCACCATACACTTGCTCCTAAACCTTGACATGAAGATGCTATGAAATGATTTCCATTTTTATCTCTTTCCCATGATATTCCTCCATCCCATGGAGCTCTGACTGCAACTCTTGGCTTACCTTCGTAAAAAACTTTTATTTTATTATTTTCTCCTTTAATTTGAGTGTCCTTCAACTTAATAAAATGAGCATTACCGTCGTGCCTTATTTCTAAATCTTTTCCATTTTGTTCTGCTCTTGTGAGAATTAATGGTTGCTGAAGATCAATTTGCATTTCATGATAAGATTCGATTACATGATAACTTATTTCGTTTGAACCATAAATTGTTCTCTTTTCAGGATCTACAGAAATGTCTAAATGATAATAAGTTAAATCCCACCAAATTCGTTCTTTCGTTATAGAACCTCTTAAAGTATCTTGACGATTAAAATCATTTTTATCACTCAAAATTCCTTGAGCATTGACTGACAAAGTAAAACTCAGAATGATAATAATTATAAAAAATTTATAGTTCATAATATTTAAATGTAAAGTATATAATTAAATTTACACATATTTTAAATAACATGAAAAAAACAACTCTTTACAATAAACACTTACAGCTTAATGCCAAAATAATTCCATTTTCTGGATATTTAATGCCTGTTCAGTATGAAGGAGTAAATACTGAGCACTTACATGTCAGAAATTCTGTTGGTCTTTTTGATGTTTCTCACATGGGAGAATTCTTTTTAGAAGGAGAAAAATCAACTGATTTACTACAATTAATATGTACAAATGATATTTCTAAAATTGGAAATGAAAAAGCTCAATACAGTTGTTTGACGAATGAAAAAGGTGGTATTATTGATGATTTAATAATATACAAGTTTAACGATAATAAATTCATGTTGGTTGTTAATGCAGATAATATTAAAAAAGACTGGGATTGGATCAAAAATAAAAATGAAAAATTTGGAAATAAATTGGATAACAGATCTGACCAAATGTCTTTACTTGCCTTACAAGGTCCAAAAGCATATGATTTATTACAAAAAATAGTAGAATTTGATGTTAAAAGTTTAGAAAATTATTGTTTCCTAGAAACTGATTTAAATAAATTTAAAAACATAATTATATCTACAACTGGATATACTGGTTCTGGCGGGTTTGAAATTTACTGTGAAAATAAAGATGTTATTGGTATTTGGGAAATTCTGTTTGAATATGGAAAAGAATTTAATGTAAAACCTATTGGGTTGGCTGCGAGAGACACTTTAAGATTAGAAATGGGATATTGTTTATATGGAAACGATATAAATGAAAAAACTACACCTGTAGAGGCTGGTTTGAAATGGATTACTAAAACAGATAAAAATTTTATTGGAAAAAATAATATCTTATTTCAAATCAAAAATAGTCCTAATAAAAAACTTGTTGGTTTTAAATTAGAAGAAAGAGGAATTCCAAGACATGATTATGAGATTTTTGATAATGATGATAAAAAAATTGGAGTTGTAACATCTGGAACCATGTCACCAGTTCTTAAACAAGGTATAGGGCTTGGTTATGTTGATATTAAAAACTCCAAGATTGAATCAGTAATCTATATAAAAATTAGAAGTAAAAAAATAAAAGCCTCTGTTGTAAAACTTCCATTTGTAAAAATATAGTTAGGTGATAAAGATATTAATTTTTGGAGGTAGTGGATATTTAGGAAATACTATTTTCAAAGAATTAAATCCCTTTTATGATGTTTACTGTACATATTTTCAAAATATCCATTTTAAGAAAAATAAAAGATTTTTTTGTTTTGATTTAAACGATGACTTTACCAGGATTGTAAAAAAAGTTAATCCAAATCACATAATTTCTAGTTTAAAAGGGGATTTTAATAAACAAATGTTTTTTCATAAAAAACTTATAAATTACTGTGATGATAAAAACATTAAACTACTTTTTGTTTCCTCGTCTAACGTTTTTGATACGTTCACCAATTATCCTAGTTATGAAAATGATAAAACATTTTCCGAGAGTATATTTGGAAGGTTTAAAATAAATATTGAAAATAAAATATTAAGAATGAAATCAAAAAAATGGGTTATTTTAAGGTCACCTATGATATTTGATAAAAACTCCCCAAGAATAAAGGATATACTTATTAAATCGAAAAGATCTATTGCAATTGAAATATTTCCAAATTTGATAGTTAATATAAATTCTGCAAAAAAATTTGCCAAACAGATTCATTACTTAATAAGTAGAGATATAAATGGAATTATACACCACGGGAGTAATGATTTGGTTAATCATGATGAATATATATTCTCAGTTGTAAAAAAACTAAATATTAAAAAAATTAATTATAAATATATTTATACAACTAATGATAATAGATATTTAGCATTATTTTCTAATCAAACTATCTTTCCAAATCATCTACAGTTTAGTTTTGAAGAAGTTTTAAGAGAAATTATTAAATAATGAATTTTACAAAGGTTTAATTTTAATCTATCTTTGAATCTATGGGAAGGGCATTTGAGTTTAGAAAGGCTAGAAAAATGAAACGTTGGTCAGCAATGGCTAAAACATTTACTAGAATTGGCAAGGACATAGTAATGGCTGTAAAAGATGGTGGCCCGGCACCTGAATCAAATTCTAAGCTAAGAGCAGTAATTCAAAACGCTAAGTCTGCTAATATGCCCAAAGAAAACATTGAAAGAGCAATAAAGAAAGCTTCTGACAAAACATCAGAAAATTATAAAGAAATTTTATTTGAAGGATATGGTCCTTTTGGAATAGCTATAATAGTTGAAACTGCAACTGATAATAACAATCGAACAGTTGCTAATGTTAGAAGCTACTTTAATAAATATGAGGGAAGCCTGGGTACTGCTGGATCAGTAGAGTTTATGTTTGATCGCTTGTGTCACTTTAAAATTAGGACTGATTTGGATGTCGAAGAGTTAGAATTAGACCTAATTGATTTTGGGATTGATGAAGTTATTATTGATGAAAATGAAATTTTAATATACTCTTCTTTTGAAAATTATGGAATAATTCAAAAAGAATTAGAATTTAGAAAGATTAATATTATATCTTCTGAATTTGAAAGAATTCCAAAACAGTTCAAAACATTAAGTGAAGAAAAAAAAGATAAAGTAAATGTCTTAATTGAAAAAATTGAGGAAGATGATGATGTTCAAAATGTATTCCATAATATGAATTAAATTTAAGAATACTCTTCCACTTTTCCTTTTACTCCTTTAAAAAAACCTCTTAATTTTTTAATATCATCCTCCATATTATCTGTGGTAAAAAACGGATCAGAAAATTTGATGTTTTTATCTTTAAAATTTAATGTTGCGCTAATAATTGGTACAGAAGCTTTTTTAGCAATAAAATAAAAACCTGTCTTCCATTTTAAGACTTTTTTTCTTGTACCTTCTGGTGAGATTCCTAATCTAAATTCTGATTTATTATTGAATATATCAGCAATTAAATCAACTGATTTTGTTTTGCTTCCTCTATCTACAGGCGTACCTCCCACCCATTTAAAGAAAAATCCAAATGGAAATTTAAATAATTCTTTTTTTCCAATAAAATTAATTTGTTGTTTAATTACTTTTCTAATCACAATTGCAATAAAGAAGTCAAACCAATGTGTATGAGGAGCAACAATAATAACACATTTTTTAGGCAAATTTGTATTGCCTAATATTTCCCATCCAAATAATTTAAATAAGATGAAATCAGCTAGTTTTTTCATCCAATATTTTTCTAGCATTAATTAAATCTTCCATAACATCAATACCATATCCCTCATAATCAGTTAGAACCATTTTTATTTTCTTAGCATTTTCTAAAAACCTTAATTGTTCCAGCTTTTCTAATTTCTCTAATTTGGTTGATTTTGATTTATAATAATATAATAAACTTTCTTTTCTAAAAGCATAAACTCCGATATGCTTAAAGTATTTTATATTCTTGTCTTTGGATCTATTAAAAGGTATTATAGATCTAGAAAAATACATAGCAAAGTTGTTCTTATCGACTACTACTTTTACATTATTTGGGCTAAGTATTTCTCTCTCATTTGTAATTAGCTGCATAATAGAGGCTAAATCAATATTTTTTTTGTCATCATCAATAAAAACTGAAATTAATTTTTCAAGACTTGATTTGTCAATAAAAGGTTCATCACCTTGAACATTTAAAATCAAATCTGAATTAATCTTTGAAGCAAATTCAGCAATTCTGTCCGAACCATTATCATGTTTTACAGAACTCATAAAAACGTTTCCTCCATTCTTTTTTATTAACCTAAATATCATTTCTGAATCTGTAACAACAAAAACATCATCAAATAATCCTGAACGGATTACACTTTGATACGTTCTTAAAATAATTGGAATTCCTCCTAAATCCATCATTAATTTTCCTGGGAGTCTCTCAGAGTCGTATCTAGCCGGAATCATTGCTACAATCTTCATTTTTATTTTTTGTAAAAATACAGTTATATTTTTATTTAAAAACCTATTAAAAAAAGTTTACTTTCTGCTCTTGTTACAGCAGTATACAACCAGCGCATATAATCAATATCAGGGCCATCTTTTAAGAAAGGTTTTTCAATGAACACCACAGGCCACTGTCCTCCTTGCGCCTTATGACAAGTGATAGCATAGGAAAACTTCACATGAAGAGCATTAAAAAATGGATTTTCTTTGGTCTTCAAAAATCTTTTATATTTTGACTTAATATTCAAATAATCTTTTTGTATTTCATGATACAACAGATTAGACTGTTCGAAAGAAAGAGATGGTAAATCTGAGTCTAGTGTGTTTAGAATAATAATTGTATCAAATGGAGGTTGATTGTTATAATCAACCATTTTTATTTTAACCTCTGCAAATTCAAATCCATATAATTCTCTTATTCGTTGAATTTCTAAAATTTCTATTATATCTCCATTTGCAAGAAAAGGTATTTCTGAATCTGAAGAAGTCCAAAAATAATTATTCTTCGTAATCATTAAAAGGTCACCAGAACACACTTTGTGGTCATGTGATAAAATGGTTTTTCTTATCTGTTGGTTATATTGATTTGCGCGTTTATTAGAACGTACAATTATTATAGAATTCTCTCTTCCAATATCATTAAAACTATTTTCTATTGACTCTTGAATTTCAAATCCATCACTAAGACTTATAATATCATTAAATTTTTTGAATTTAAATTCTAAATCGCTATTAATTATACTATTTCTAATTAAAGTGGCATTAAATAGAATTCCTGATTCTTCCGTTTGTCTAACTACATCACTAATTTCATATTCATTAATTTTTAAATTATATGTTTTTTGTAAAAACTGAGAATCAAGAGCTGGACTAATGGTTTGATTAACAGGGGGAAGCTGAGCAGTGTCACCAATAAAAATTAATTTTGAATTAGTTTTAAAATCTGCAAAATCAATTATATCATTTAATATAGATTTTTTTTTAAACAGATCATTAGAATTTGAGAAATCTGAAATCATTGAAGCTTCATCAATAATAAAAACAGTATTTTTTATTTTATTTGTTTTTAAAGTAGATTTAAAATTTCCAGATTTATCAACTTTTGAATAATAAATTTTTTTATGGATAGTTGATGCTTTTCTCTTAGTATACTTTGACAAAACTTTTGCAGCTCTGCCTGTTGGAGCCAGTAAACAAAAATTCATTTTATTAAAATGTAAATTATCTACTAAAGTTTTCATTAGTGTAGTTTTTCCTGTACCTGCATACCCCTTTAATAAAAAAACACTAACCTTAGTTTTATTAAATAAAAAATCACTCAAACTTTCGATAGCCAAAGATTGATCGTTAGTTGGTTCTAACTTAAAATTTCTCAAAAGTATTTTATTAAATTCTATCGAATTCATGACTTTTTTTAATTTAAATTAACTAATATTAAAACTAACTTTAGAGAATAAAAAAAAATTGTAGTTTTGTCTAAATATAATTAATAATATAATGGAATTAATATCTAAATACATGAGATTTATTAAGGTAATTCTTTGGTTGCTTATTATCTTTTTCGCTTGGAAAGTTTACGGATCAATTAATGGACCTATTGAGTTTAATAAAGTTAAAAATGAGAGATATTTAAAAGTCATTGATAAGCTAAAAGATATTCGTAACGCTCAAATAGCTTATAAAAGTGTAAACGGTATTTATTCAGATAATTTTGAAGGTTTAATAAAATTTATTGACACTGCTCAATACACATTAATTCAAAAAAGAGATTCGAGTTTTTTAGAATATGACCGTACTTTTAGAATTGATATGTTAAGAGAAGTTGTAGTTATTGATACACTTGGTTTTGCCTCTGTTAAAGATTCTTTATTTGGAAATTCAGATAGATATAAAAATATGTCTAAAGTTCCTATTGAAGGGGTTGATGAAATTTTTAAAATAAAATCTGATGTTATTGATAAAAATGGATATAATGTTCCAGTATTTGAAGTTAGAGTTTCAAAAGATGTCGTTTTGTTTGATCAAAATAAAGATCTTTTAAAGCAAGAAAAAGGATTAATGTCTGTTGATGGTGTTAATGGCCCAGATATCGTGTTAGGGTCGCTTACAGAAGTTAGTACCAATGGAAATTGGCCAACAACCTATGACGCAATCGCAAGAAACTAAAATATCCGCAAGTACTAAACTTATAATAAAACTCAGCTCTAGTGCTGTTTCTGTTATTTTATCTGATCAGATTGGAAATATTATTAAATATATTCACAATGATTTCGTAGAAAAAATTGAACCTAAAAATCTTCCAGAAAAATTAGATTTAATTTTTAATAAATTTAAAATAGATAATTCAGAAATAATAAATATTAAACTTATTGTTTGTAATAAACTTTCCTCATTAGTTCCTAAAAATCTTTTTGACGAAAAATTGAGCTTAGAATATTTAAAATTCAATTCTAAATTATTAGAAAATGATTTTGCTGCCAATGATTCCATAGACGAAATAGAAGCGGTAAATGTATTTCTTCCTTATGTTAATGTAAACAATTATCTAATTGATAGGTTTGGGTCATTTAACTACTATCATTATTCCACTGTTTTAATAAAAAAAATAATTAAATACAACTCTGTAAAGGAAATATCTGTTTATGCTAATATTCAATCTGATTACTTTCAGATTTTAATTTTAAAAAACAAAAACCTCATTTACTTTAATAGTTTTGATGTAAATAATAAAGAAGATATCTTGTATTTTTTACTTTTTTGCTTCGAACAAAATAAAATTGACAATATCAAGACTAAACTTTCATTGATTGGAAATATTGAATTTGAAAATAATACTTACAGATTAATAGAGAAATTTATAAATAATATAGAAATAATTGATTTTTTTCAAAAAGAAAAAACTAAAGTTCAAAATATAAAAAACTATTCCGAAATTGATTATTTAATTTTATGAGAATTATATCGGGGATAAATAAAGGAAGAAAAATTCAAGCCCCCAAAAACTTACCTGTTAGGCCGACAACTGATCAATCTAAAGAGGCTTTATTCAATATTATTTCTAATGATTATGATCTTTCAAAAATTTCAATACTTGATTTATTTTCAGGGACAGGAAACATAAGCTATGAATTTTTCTCAAGAGGAACAAAAAATATAACTTGTGTAGATTTAAATGGAAGGTGTATAAATTTTATAAAAAGTATTTCAAATAATTTGTCATTTAATTTGAAAATTATTAAATCAGATGTTTATAAATTTTTAAAAAGAAATACTACAAACTATGATATAATATTTGCTGACCCACCATACAGTTTTGAAGACGTTAGTTATGAAAAAATAATTGAATTAATAATTGAAAAAGAAATATTGAATCAAGGGGGCTTGATAATTATTGAACATTCCAAAAAAACTAATTTAAAAAATATTCAAAACCACACAGAAACTAGAGAATACGGCGGATGTTGTTTTAGTTTTTTTAAAATATAAAATACTCTATTCCAGTAATTTATGTATATTTATATTAACCTTTAGATTAGATATCTAAAAATGCACTAATAGGTTTATGATCAGACAAATTTTCATCAAAAATATAAAAACTTTTAGCATAAATGGATGGTGAAATAAAAACATAATCTATTCTAATTGGCAAAAATTTAAACTCATATGTAGAGCCAAAACCATTACCTTTTAATTTAAATACATCATCAAATTTTTCTATTATTTTTTTATAAATATAAGAATGCTCTGTATTATTTAAATCAACTGTCAATATCGATTTATAAGGAGATCTTGAAACATGATTTAGCAAGCTGTCTAATTGTTTTTTTTGAGCTATGTAAGAGTATTTGATTTTATCTATAACATTTTTAATTGTTGTCAAATCTGTATTTAAACTATTAACATCTACCTTAAAAGACTCAAAATGGGCATTATACACCCTAATTGTATCCTTTTTCTCAATTATGTCTATAAAAATTGCATTATTAATTCCACCATCAAACTCTACCACCCCCCTATTAACAATATAATTATTGGTATAAATAGATAAACCTACATTGTCACCAGAGAAATAAATATGTTTATTCCTGTAACTACTAAGCAATTGCTCATAATCCCCGTGGTATTCTTGGATGGACAAAACTTCAGGCATTTCACTAATGAAAAATTTCTTTATTTGATAAGGCACGCTGTCCCTATCAATCCAGTTGTAATGATTAAATAACCTTGAATTAAAACTCATTACCTCAAATCCTTCTTTCTTTATTTCTGCCTCAGCCCCTATTTTATATAAAGAAACTGAATTATAAAATAAAAATAACATAGTTAAAACAGGCAATAAAACCCTCAAATCAATTTTTAAAGCCCAATAGAAAAAAAAACATAGGTTTATAACAAATAATACAGGAAATAAAAAAGTGAGAAATGAAATTATCGAGAAAATTGAATGATGGTAGTTACTTAAAATAAAACAAACTAATATCAACACAGAGTTTAATATGTTGATCAAAAACAACATTCTGTAAAAAAAACTAATGCTGTATTTAAGAAAACTCAATTTTCTCCAGCTTTAAAAAGAGTTTCTTTTTCACTTTTAGTTAAACTGTCATAACCGGACTTACTTATTTTATCTAATATTAAGTCTATTTTTTTTTGATCTATTGATTGATTAGAATTTTTTTTATAATTTCTCTTTTTGTAAACTTTTCTAACTTTAGTTTTTTTATTGAAAAAATATTTTAAATAGTTTATAAAATTGATTAACCAATCTCCACTGTCTTTTCCTTTAGATAATTGTGAATTATAAAAATATCCCCATGCAGCTCCCCCTAAATGAGCTAAATGACCGCCTGAGTTTCCAAATGGAATTTGAATTACATCTACTACTATAAAAAATATCGCGATATATAGAATCTTAACATCAAAAAGCACTAATCTAAAACTATAATGGGGCATGTAGGCTGCTAAAAAAACAAAAACAGCCATCGCTCCTGCAGAAGCACCAATCATAGGTGGTTTTAGACCCTTAAAGACAGGAAATAGATTATAACTAATTAAGTAAGTTAAAGATCCAAACAATAATCCAATTAAAAATATTTTAAGAAATTTTTCTTTTCCAAATAGATCCAAAACAACTCTTCCACTGAAGTAAAGAATTATCATATTACCCAATAGGTGCCATAAATCAGCATGAAAAAAGCCATATGTTATCAATGACCATGGCTTAAAAAATAATTCCGAAATTGACGGAGATACTTGAAATAAATCAATTATAGAATAAGGGCTTATATTAAATAAAAACAAAAATGTATTTAAAATGAAAGGAACTATAAAACAGATAATCATCCAAACTATAATTTGACTTAAAATATTTAAATTATCATATTTATATTTTAAACTATTTATTAATTCCATCTGTTGTTATTAAATTGATTTCTTTTCCAATACCACACCATTATGAACCCAGTCAATGCTCCGCCCACATGTGCAAAATGAGCAATTGGACCAAGTGAAAATGATGAAAAACCGAAAAACAGATCCATTAGGATTAAACCTGGAACTAAAAATTTTGCTTTAATAGGAATCGGTGGGAATAGAAGCATCAGTTCTGAATTAGGAAATGAAAAAGCAAAAGCCACTAAAACTCCATATATAGCACCAGAAGCACCAACTAAAGAGGAATTATAAGCGGAATATGCCGAGTTAATACTTTCCTCGTCAACAAATTGCAAAATAGAAGTATTGTATGATCCCTCTATCAATATTTGCTTAAAAGAGTTAAAAGTAAAATTATTTACCTCTAGGGCGTAGTATACGGATTGAATTTCTAAATGATAAACTAACAATTGTAATGCAGCAGCTCCAAAACCTGCGGAAAAATAAAAAAATAAAAACTTTTTTGAGCCCCACATTTGAACTAAAGGAGAGCCAAACATCCAAAGAGCGAACATATTAAAAAGAATATGATAAAAATTCCCATGCATAAACATGTGAGTAAGGAATTGAGTAAAAATGAACCTATCATTTTTAAAATAATGGAGAGCCAATAGATCGTTAGCTATATCTCCCAAAAAACCAGAACCAATAAAAAACAAAATATTGACGATCAGTAATTGCTTGATGGTTTCAGGGATAGTTCTCATTTAAAAAACATCTTTTTAATCGATTCCAAAGAAATTACTTTAAAAATCAATTTATTAAAAGGAGAAATATTCGCTTCTTTACACGCAAACAAATCATTAACCAAAGATTCTTGTTGAGCAATATCTAGATTATCTCCGGTTTTAATAGCAGAACATTTAGCTAATACTTTTGAAATGTAATCGTTCAAACTATCACTATTATTTTTATAATCTGACATTTGATTATTAATAATGGTCTGAAAAATATCATGTATTTGATTCTCTGAAAAAACAGGGTGAATTGAAGAAACCTCTACTTGATTTTTTGTAAACTTACTAAAGTTAAAACCCAAATGAATTAATGAAGTTTTAGCTTCCATAAGAAATCTAATTTCTGTAGTATTTAAATCTAATTTTACAGGAAATATTAATGCTTGAGAAACATTATTATCAAAAGACAGCTCAGATAAAAATTTTTCATAAAGAATTCTTTGATGTGCTCTTTTTTGATCTATTATTACCATGCCTGAACTAATCTTTGTAATTATATATGAATTATCAAACTGAAAAGCAGAAAAAGAAGTTTGACTAACGTTTTCAGCAAAAATATTTTGAAATAAAGATTCTTTTTCAATTGAAGTCTCAGGATTTAAATCAATATTCTGAGTTGAATCTATACTAATATCAAAGGGGTTATATGATTTATTAAAGTCAATATTGGGAATAGTTGCTTTTTTATTCTTGTAATTATAAGGGGTATTTAAATTAACACTGTTATCAAAATCTATTGATGGACAAATATTAAATTGACCTAAACTATGCTTAATTGCAGACTTGAGTATCGCATATATGGACTGATCATTATCAAACTTTATTTCTGTTTTATTTGGATGAATATTTACATCTATTGAATCTTTTGGAACACTAAATTGTAAATAATAAGATGGTTGATGATTTTCAACTATCATACCCTCGTAGGCTGACCTAACAGCGTGGTGCAAATGGCTATTTCTTACAAATCTATTGTTTACAAAAAAGAATTGAGAGGTCTTTGTTTTCCTAGAATATTCAGGTTTAATGATAAACCCTTCAATATTAGCAATTTGAGTTAATTCATTGATAGGAACAAGTTTTTCCTTAGTTGATTTTCCGAAAATTCTAACAATTCTTTCTTTAAAAATAGATTTTTTTAAGTTGAAAATTTCATTTTCATTGTTGATAAATATAAAATTAGTATTGTGATTTATTAAAGCAACCCTATGAAATTCATCAATAATATGTCTTAATTCAACATTATCTGATTTTAAAAAATTTCTTCTAGCAGGAATATTAAAAAACAAATTTTTAACAGATATTGAAGTTCCTTTTTTGCATAAAACCTCGTCTTTCGAAATTATTTTTCCTCCCTCTAATTTAATCTCATTGCCTAAATTCTTATCTGAAATTTGATTTGAGGTAATTGATAAATGAGAAACAGAAGCTATACTAGATAAAGCCTCGCCTCTAAAACCCATTGTTTTTAAATCAAATAAATCTTTTGGTTTTCTAATTTTTGAGGTTGCATGTCTTACATAACACAGACTCAAATCGTCACTATTCATACCTAATCCATCATCAATAACTTGAATAAGTGTTTTACCTGCATGTTTTATTATTAATTTGATGTTTTTAGATCCGCAATCAACAGAGTTCTCTAAAAGTTCTTTTACCACGGAAGAAGGTCTTTGAACTACCTCACCTGCAGCAATTTGATTAGCAACATTTTCAGGAAGTAATTTAATTAAACTGCTCATTAAAGAAATATTGAAAGATCAAAATCTATAATAAATAAAAAAACCAAAACCAATAATAAAACAATAACAATAATTACTTTAGAAAAACTACTATTAGATCTATTTCTGTGCATAATCCTAGCTTCTTTCCATCGAGAGGATATATCGGCTGAACTAGTTGAAGTTCTATTCTTTGAATAAACTGATTCAAAATCGTATATATTATCTACAGATTTGTCTTTATAATATCTTGGATTATAAGTAAAACGTTTGTTTTTTTCTAATTTAAATAAATTAACTTTCAATAGATTGGATATTTAATGTCAAATGTACAAAAATGAGCATATAAATTAAGTCAAAACATCAAACAGGAATGATTATCTTAGCAAATTATGAAAAATAAAAATACTTCCATTTTAAAAGACTTAATTTCCGATAAAAAAAAAGTAGTAATTGTTCCACATACTAGCCCAGATGGAGACGCCATTGGGAGTAGCCTGGCTTTAATGCATCTTTTAAAAAACATGGGGCATACAGTCAATGTATTAAGTCCAAATCAACCTCCTTATTTTTTAAAATGGAGTCCAGGTTTTGAAGAAATAATATACTATGAATTTGATGAAGAAAAATGCTCTAAAATAATCAATAATTCAGATTTAATCTTCACTTTAGACTTTAATGATTTAAATCGAATTGGAGAATTAGGAAATCTAGTTAAATCATCCTCTTCAAAAATTATTATGATTGATCATCATCAAAATCCAAATGATTATGCAGATTTAATTTTCTCCAAACCAGACATAGGTTCCACTTGTGAGTTACTATATGAAATAATTACACAATTGGGCTACAAAGAATTGATAAATTCTAAAATTGCTTCGTGTTTATATCTGGGTATAATGACAGACACCGGCTCATTTCAATATTCTAATGTCACATCACGCACTCATGAAATTGTAGCCGATCTAATTAAAAATGGAGTTGATCAAAGTGAAATTTACAATAAAGTTTATAACGATGCCTCACAAAGCAAATTAAAAGTATTGGGTTGTGCTCTCAGCAATTTAAAACAAATAAAAGAATTAAATACAGCTTACATGTATTTAAAGAGAAAAGATTTAAAGGAATTTGATTTTAAAAAAGGAGATTCTGAAGGTATAGTAAATTACGGTCTTTCTCTTAAAAATATAAAATTTAGTGTTATTTTCATTGAAGATTTCGAAGTGGAAAACAAAATAAAAATTTCTTTTAGATCTCAAGGAGATTTCTCCTGTAATAAATTTGCTAATAATCATTTCAACGGAGGAGGGCATACTAATGCAGCAGGGGGAATTGATAAAGGACCAATTGAAGAAACAATAAATAAATTTAAAGAAGTAATCAATCAATATAAAGAAGAATTAACAAATAACTAAATGAAAAATATAATATACTTATTAATAACAACCCTATCGATATCCTCTTGTGTAAGCTCTCATCCAGATTTAAATGAAGGCTTATATGCTGAAATAAAAACAAATAAAGGGGATATGATAATAAATCTTAATTACAAAGAAACTCCAGTCACGGTTGCAAATTTTATCTCACTAAGTGAAGGAAAAAACAAAGAGGTCAGTCCAGAATTTGATAAAAAAAAATATTATGACGGATTAGTATTTCATAGAGTAATAGATAATTTTATGATTCAAGGAGGATGCCCTTTAGGAACGGGAACAGGAGATCCAGGGTATAAATTCAAAGATGAATTTAATGAAAATTTAATTCATGATGGACCTGGGATTTTATCAATGGCTAATTCTGGCCCAAATACAAATGGAAGTCAATTTTTTATAACTCACAAAGAAACACCATGGTTAAATGGTGTTCATTCTGTTTTTGGAAAAGTTATTAATGGTATTGAAGTGATTGATTCTATTGAACAGAATGATACTATTAAAAATGTCTCAATTATCAGAATAGGAAAAGAGGCGAAAAAATTTAAAGCATCAAAAATATTTTCAAATCATTTTGAAGAAGACAGAATTAATAAAGAAGAAAAATTAGCATTATTAGAAAACACTAAACTTGGAAAAAAAACAGAACATGAACAGAAAAAATCAGTATCTATTTCTACAAATTCTGGATTACAATACATTAAAACATTTGAAAGTAATGGTTCAAAAGTAGATCC
>MDSW01112198.1_pt1 | contig 35271 bp, 44 predicted proteins | sample 811171 | NCBI WGS metagenome assembly MDSW01 (sample SAMN05326641, study PRJNA326480) | marine metagenome | isolation source: seawater | place: Atlantic Ocean: North West | collected 2012 | reverse complement strand
TTCAATTCGCTCTTCAGCTAAGCGCTTGTGTGCGGTGATTATCGTTTTTGCAGCATCACCAAATTGCTGCCTCATGGGCTCTGATACAGTCGGCCCCTCAGTTATTGCGCGAGCATATCTATTTAAAAACTCAATAGCGCCCTCTGCACTTTTATAGATTTTTTGCTCCCCTTCAGTCACTATAGAATTAGGATCTAGAATTTTGTTAAAGGTAGTTACCAAAGCTGAATCTGTTATTGCGTTTTTCTTCTTAATGAGCTCTTCAATGCTTCTGTAAGCCCGTAACCCTTCAGCGTAACTTTTAACAACTTCATCTTCTCCAACTTTATTGTAGGTATCGTCAGCTAGTTTTTGTTGGTTCTCGCTTAGCGAAGAATAAAGAGTGTTTCCTGTTCTGTTAGGAGTCTTAATAGCGGCCTTGTATTTACCGTCCTCAGTGATAACCGAGTAGCTGCCAAGATCCACCGTTTCAATGTCCGGTTTGTCAGGGAATAGCTTGTCTATTTTTGCAGACGCTTCAGCAAAGCGCTCACGGCCCATACTGCGAGCCATCTTGCTAAGCTCGCCTAACGCCAAATCTCTTTGCTCGTCTTCGCTTAATCCAACTGTGCCAGGAACCAGACCTGGCTCCATTAGCAAGCCCCCAATTGTTGGAGCTCCACCAGAAATTTCTGAAGGAATCAATTCTCGTCCCTCTTGGAATCGGCTTAACTTGTCTTCAGCGTCATAAGCCATCCCTGCAAAATTTTTGGACGATTGACGCGCCCAACGCTTGGCAGCTTTCAAGCCCCTAGCCATGACATCGCTCTCATCTAAGAACTGATTAGCAGGGTCTGGTGGCCCGCCTAATTCAACAGGCGGCAACTCAGTTTCAGCCATTACATCATCCGTAGGTTTACCTATGACATCGTATACGAATGAGCGAAAATCGCTGCCTGGCCCAATCATTGGAGGATCTTTTTTCGGCGGCGAAGAGATTGTAGCGTTTAGAGTATGCTCAGGATTTAAGCGTTCTTCTATAAACTGATCGTTGCCAGCCTCGCGCAAGTCATCAATGTCTTTGTCGCGCTTTTTAAAAAGATCAATTAACTCCTGGGGGACTGCACTGTCGCCGCTAGATGCGAACTCTTTTAGTAGCGCTGTCTCATCCTTAATGAGATCTTTAAATCTTTTAGACTCGCGGTTGTAAGCGTTTCTATCACCAGCCAGCTTAGCGCTAAACGCTTTGCTCTCCTCGTTATCAAGTGGGCGACCCCGTTCAACCAAACCAGGTACAGATCCCTGCTTAGTCTCGTCAGGAATCTCGCCAAGGCGCTCCATGAGGTCAAAGTATGAATCGTCTTTGCGCTTCTCAGAGCGGCGCTTAATAACCTCACCAATAGAGCGGCCAACATTTGCCATCGCGTCCGCATATAAGCGTCCGCTCTGCGTTGCCGCTTCCATAAAACCTGGAGGCAGATAGCTTCCCTGACTTTGTCCGCTAAAGTATTTGCTCATTATATTATCCTAATGTAGATGCGTAGCCGCCTCCGATGGCCCCAAACATATTCATCATGCCAGCACCAAGCGCGGCCCTGTTGTTTGCTGTCGCCGTCCGCGCTGCCAGTTGTGCCTGGGCGTTAGCTCCGTATATACCACCAGCGTAATTGCTCTCAGGGTTAAACAGTTGCCCTGACAAGCCCTGGGTTTGCCCGAATATTCCCGCACCAGATCCAGCGCCGACTCTGCCGGATCTGCCGGTGATCTGCTGGAATGGATCGCCCAACATACTTGTTCGCATCCCTGCAACCTGGCCAGCGAAGCGTTGCCTGTCTCTTAGGCGTTGCTGCCTTCCTTGTTGCTGGGCTAGTGCGACGTAAGCAGCCGTGTCTGGGCCGTAGGACATCCCTGTCGCGCTTCTTTGTGCTAAAACGTCTTGGGAGATAGCACGTTTCTCAGCGGCGCTTAGCTGGCCTCCTAGAGCCAATTCTGATTGTGCCTGGTCAGTCAAACCTCGGAGCAATTTGGCTCTCTCAGGATCACTGTCCATCAGCGCCTGAGTCGCTTCTGGCCCTAATTCTCGGACGGCTGAAATATCAGCTTCGCGCTGACGGCGAACAGCCGCAGCGTCCATACGAGAAAGTACTGGGTTAATTTTATTCTCATATAGATCTAATAGGCGAGGGGAGAACATCTCAGCCATCTCAACCTGAGTCTCAGCCATTTGCGGCATGAACTTCCGCTTGGCCGCGATCAGATCCGGCATTAAATCAATCTGCGCTTGCAGCGTATCGCGTGTTTCCCCCGCATAGTCGCGGGGAGGCGGCGCTTCTACATCCCCTTTTTTATAAGACGGCACTCCTCCTGCGGCAGGGCGACCCATGCCTCCCGCTGCTTTAAGTCCGCGCTCCTCCATTGGGTTTACAAATGCCAAGCGCTCACCTGGAGGTGCTGCACGGTTAAGCAAGTCGGCTGCTCTAGTTAAACTATTCATTTTGTCTTATTATAAAATTTCTCCCAGGAGTATGTCCTGAGTTTTGTCTCTCCTGCCGGTGTAACCCTGCGAAACATAAGATAGGGTAGGGGCTCTACAGCGTCCATCATGGCGCGTACTGCTCCGTCTCCCGCCGCCCATCTTACATACCAGGTATCCGGCTTGGTCGCCCACCATTGCCCACTCGGTTCCTGTGATTTGTCTATAGGTTTCAACATTAAAAAGAACTTGGGCGAAGAAATTACCATGCCTCCTACCATGTAGTTGTTGAGCTCTTGAAAGAATTTCTCTGGCTCATGGTATAAGGCAGCAATCTTTTCAAAAGGGGCATACCCCTTCAGCTTCGCTACAAGATCTGTTTTAAGCTGACCCATTACTTTTTCTTTTTGTAGCTAACTTTTTTCCCAGACTTAGCTGCCGCTTTTTTAGCCGCCGCCATGCCTTTCTTAGTATAGCTGTAGGATTTACCGTTTACCTTTGGCATTTGATTTCTTTCTTGGTTTAGATGATTGCTTCAGCGCTTTTGCAGAAGGCGCTCCCGCAGATCCTGGTTTACGCATTCTTTCGCCACTACCAGATGCAATTCTTTTTCGTTTTGCGTGGATGTTTGCCCACAAACCTTTTTTCTTAGCTGCCATATTACCACTTAGTTTTGTTAGACCAATAAGATCCAGACATTTTGTTTTTTATATTTGCCGAGTGCCTCGCCTTGAACGATTTACGTCTAGCGGCAGCGGCCTTGCTCTCACCCTTCTTCGCTGGCGACCCGCTAACACCCTGCTGGCCAAAACGTATAGTCTTAATTTTATCGCCGTCCTTAGCCACTACAATGTGGCTTTTAGTGGGATGGCTAGGAGTCCTCTTCGGCTTGTTATAACCGCTCACCCCAGCCCTCTTTAAGCGAGAGTCTTTTTTAGCCTTCGCCGCCATCGCTAGTTTCCTCCTCTGCCGGAGCAGGGTTAGCTGGACTGCCTACCGCCGGTTCAACCGACATATCCACCGTTACGCTGGGACGCTCCCAATCATCCGGTGGGCCAACAGGCCGCAACTTGGACGCTTCAATCTGGCTGTCCAATTGTGACTGCCAGCCTTGGTCAGCTATATACTGATTAGCTATTGTGCCTATAGTGTTGTTGAACTCGGCAAGCGTAGGTTTGTCGTTTTCTGGAAATTGATAAACCCCGTCAACGTAACCACTATGGTTGCCGTCTTCAGACGTTGCATTGACCCCAATAACTACGCTGCAAACAGCATCCACCCCGTCGCCGCATTCACATTGCGGTTCCAGCCTACATATTGAATAAGTGTTACTCATGTTACTTTTGATCCATTTCCATTAAAGTTGGAAACAACTTAAATTTACTAGTAGTGGCAGCAGGGGCATTGGTATATATAATAGTTACTGGAGGCGGCTCATACCACTCAAGCTCAAGTCCGGTGAGACTTACGTCCGCCTCGGCTAGATTCTTGCACCCTGTCCCTATGCAGAATAAACAGATCATGGTAATTACGATGCTGTTCTTTAAGTTCAGCCAACTGCTGGTTGACCTCGCATAACGACCCTCGGATTTGATTGAGGGCATCAATTTGTTTAATAGTAATCTCCTTGTGTTCATCCAAGCCTCCGGCCAACGTGCGAAACAGAAAATTGGTCAAGCGAATTACATAGTAGGATACTCCCACTAACGCTACCACGCTGACTCCCTGTTCCCATAGTTGGTTTAAGTTTTCCATTCATGCTACCTCTTCAGCCACTCCTTCAAGCTAATCTTCTTCACTTTGTCCTCTGGATTCTTCCCAGCACGTTTCTCCGCTGCGAGTAGTTCACGGTCTGTGAACATTAGCTCCATCTCCACGCCCCATGAGTCCCGCACTTTCAGATATTTGTAGTCGGTGTTCGCTCCCCATTTGGGGTTGGCGTTTGTCACTTTATAAACTCGTCCTAGTTTCGGTTTCATTTCGCCTCCAGTTCTTCAATCCGCTTCAACGCATCTTGTAGTGCTGCCCATAAGATCGGAATCATATCGGTCTGATTTACGCTCTGATATTTCTCCCCATCCTTCTCGTTAATAACCAGATTGTTCTTGTTGATTTTCTCGCTAACCTCATGGGCAAGAAATCCGATTCGGTCTTGATCTTGAACTGATTTAGCTTCGCAGTTGTCGTTCCAACGGTAGCTGTAAACAGGCACATCCTTAACTAATGTCGCAGCTTCAGAGGTGTTCCATAATGTTGCGTTTTCCTTGAGCCTGTAATCTGACCAAGTGGTGTGACCGTATGAAGCTATATAGCCAGCGACCTTTATTCCGTAGGATGTGTCTACAGAAGTTGCTACGCCTAATCGGGAAGAAATATAACCATCTCCAGTAACATATAATCCTCCCGTGCTGTTTTTAATTCCACCAGACACATAGAGTGCGTAAGTGGAATCTGTTTCAGAACTTGTGCTGTTTACAGTTAAGCCAGAAGATGAATTGTATATGAGCTTATGACCTTCTCCTACAGTACTACTTCCAAGATGAACCGCTACTTGATGTTCTGTTCCTGCTGCATGAGTTTCGTTAACAGTCCCGCTGCCGCTGCTAGTTCCGTCTGTTTCAATAACAACACCAGCAGATGTTACAGCCAAATATTTTTCTACCGTTCCTGTGTTGTTGCCTGAACCGTATGTGTGGAGTTTTAATCGTCCTGTTTCGCCAAATACAGTAAACAACCAATCGGTGATTGATCCCGTGCTTCCATGCCTACCAATTTCAAAATTTGCACCAGAGGAATTGTTGTTATTGGAATCCAGATTAACGTATAATGCTCCGTAACTGTTAATCCTTAAATCGTCAGCCGCATTACCGTCATTGTCCCTTGAAGTAATAGCGTGATTCCTGCTACTATCACCATAAAAAGTAATGTAATCCCCCCTTGACTGAAAATCTATATCATCATCTACTAATATTCTTTGAGAAAAATAGCTAGTGCCATTTACATACAGCTTATAAACATCATTAGGAGTCGCACCTAAAGCCAAGCCACCTTCACCCAACTGGAACACGGGAGTGTCGTTTGACGTTCTGGTGATAGTATTCTGCTGGCCAGCAATATGGATGTTAAGCTGCCCCTTGGAACTTCCAGCACAAGTGCCTCGTATTATTGCGTAGTTTAAATCGCTAGTGCCTTGGAAATATATGCCGCCACAATGGTCGCCCGTGCTGGCAGCGTTTCCTTTTTGAAACAGGATGCCGGGGTCTTCGTTTTCGCCTGACCCTTGTTCTTTTAGTCTTACAGAGGAACTTTCAAAACTGGAACCGTAGGTTTCATAAGCGTAAATGCCATTAGTTATTGTGCCGCCAGATAAAAACCTTGTGCCGCTTACATTGCCGTTTACTTCTAGCCTTGCAGCAGACCCTGGCGTAGTAGTGTCTGACTCGCCAAAACCCAACCTAATACTATGAGCGACAGTCAGTTTACCATTGGTAGTCAACGCCATTGCGCCTTGGGCATTAGTGTGAGTTGAGTCTCCCCACCAAAAACCACGGTCAGATTCGTCGTTAAACTGAAAAGTCATGGCATAGTCGTTCAAGCCACCGTAGGTCATGTATGAGTACATACCTATGCCGTAGTTCGTAGACGTATCCCATAATTTTATTTTTGTGCGATTGTTGCCTGTAGATGTGAGGAACTCTGTCGCCCTGACATTCCCAGAAACGTGTAGCTTTTGGCTGGGACTTGTCGTTCCGATGCCAACGCCCGTGGAGGTTATCCTTACTTTCTCTGCGCTGGCAGCAGTTCCGTCCAATCTAAATGAAATGAAACTATTAGCTGAACCAGCACCACCATCAGCGGCAATAATGAAGTCACCTCCAGCCGCATCAATCTGTCCGTAAACGCCATCGGGGTCGCTATCCTCCAGCTTTATAACGGGATTTGCATCTTTTATGTGTAGCTTTGCGCTGGGACTTACCGTCCCGATGCCCAAATTCTGGCCCGTGTTTATATAGTTATCTCCGCTCGTTCTTAATCGCACAACGGCAGAACTAGCAGTAGCCAATCTAAATTCTGGAGATGAGGCTTGAACGTGAAGGGTTGCTGCTGGGGTTACGCCGATGCCAACATTTCCTCCGTTAAAATAGGAATCGCCATTGCCATCAATAATTACTTTAGTAACACCCCCACTCCTTACCCTAAAATAATCGTCAGTATTTATTATATTAGTCGCATGAATAGCACCAGCAACGTGCAAATTTGCCCAGCTAACAGGACTTACCGTGCCGATTCCAACCGATCCATCCGACTTAAAAACAGTATGGACTTGATCATTTATATCATCATAAATCTGAAGGTAATCGTCGCCATCCATCATGGCTAAACGCCACTTATTTGTTCCGTTGGTAGCTAATATGAAGTTGGCATCCGCACTTGTGTTAAATCTGTCAGCTATTACAGAAGCATGAGTGCTGGTGGATTTAACCTCAATTATTTGGGAATTTGCTCCTTCAACTGAAAGATTATAGCTGGGACTTACCGTCCCGATGCCAACTTTCGCCCCGTATGGGCTTATTACTAAATCATTATTGTTCTTGGTTTGAAGCCATGCGTAGTTTCCTGAATCGTTCGCCCCAATATTTAATCCGTTAGTGGCTGTTCCGAAATGTACGCCATGTGCGCTGGCTGATCCATCCGAAGAGGCAACTAACACTTGGAGCTTTGCGCTAGGCACAACACCCACTCCCAAACCCGTGGAATTGTATCTAAGTTCCTGTGATGCAGCTTCGTTACGAATGATAAATGTAGAGGTAGAGTTTTCCCATTTAACGTATGCCTTGTTGCTGCTGCCGCTTTGCCAACGAATGAACGGGTTGGTCGCTCCGCTTAATACTACTGCTTGGTCTGCACTATTATGAACTTGTAGGGGTGCGTATGGTGCTGCAATTCCGATGCCACACCGCCCAGCCCCATCTATGCGAATGCCTCTTGTAAAACTACCATCATAATTAGAAACGCCTATATCGGCAAAGGCGGCTGTTCCTGTTCTACCCCCCTTCAATACCAACCCCCGATCATTGTCGTTGGTTATGCGAACTATAGCCGCACCAGTATCCGCATCGTCGCCACCTCTGAACCTAGCGACCTCTACCTCGCCAACAGTAGTAGTCCCTGCGGAAACCTCAAATTGAGTAGCTGTAGTGTCGTATGCGTATGGACTTGTCGTATTAATTGCGATAGTGCCGCCGACTGTCAGGTTGCCACTAAAATCTCCAGCCGCACCATATATTGTAGGCCAACGATAACTGGATGTTCCTAGCGTGGTTGATGCGGAAGGTGTGGGAGAGTATGGAGATATATTATATCCGTCTGCCATTCGGACATTTATGGTAGTGTAAAGTCCGCTACTCCAATTATCGTTTCCTAAATAAAGAAAATTGTTTGATCGTCTAAATGCATTTCTTCCTCCAATGCGAACCCAGCTTGTGGTGTCTGTGGAAAGGTCGCTAATGCCGCTTACGTTTAAGCTGCCTGTGACCGATACCCCTGTGGAGGTAGTCTCTAATTTTTTTGAGTTGTTGTGGTACAAAGAAACTGGGCCGTCTGGTTCAAACGTGGCTAATTTTTCACCTCCAACTTTGTAAAACCCGCTATCTCCTGTTCCAGCAACCTCAATTAGTAAAGAGCCTGTCCCTGCGTCTTTTATGTATGAGTTAAAACCATCATGGTAAATTTCAAGATCGTTGCTATCTCCTAGTTTGATTTTTGAACTGTCGCCTAGTTTTAAACTATCATCACTTCCCAGCGACAACGTATTAGCAGCAGAGCGGTAAAGCTGAGTGTCAGTTCCAAACAGTATCCCGTTAGTTGGTGGTGTGCCGCTGTAACTGTCGCTGACTTGGATGGAACTAAAACTAGCACGTTGGGCCGACCCGCTGCTGTTGGCTAGAAAGTAAAACGCTTGATCTGAGCGGAGGTATTTGTTTCCAGAATATGTCCACCGAGTGTCTTGGTCTGCAAATGTTGCTTCGCCACCGACTGTCAGGTTTCCACTAAAATCCCCTACATTAAAATAAGCTCCATAATATCTTGCAGAAGTATTACCAACATTGCCCGTGTTGTTAGTATGCGGTTGCAAGCCAGAATGGTTAGACGCTCCCGTACCGGCTGAATGGGTAATAATGTAGCTTGCCCTTAAAAAACCATTCATTTGGGCTATTGCGCCTGAATCTGTGGTAAGCGGCGAGCCGATAAAGAATTTTCCAGAGTTTGTTCCCTTACTGGCAGTATTGATGAGAAGCGCACCATCGTTATCTACCCGCATCCGTTCGCCCATAGAACCGCCAGTAGCTTCGGTATAAAAGACAATACCAGTAGCGTCATCATTGCTTATTCGCCTAAACGATATTTGTGCGCGACCAGCCCCAGAATTGTTTGAACCTAATATGTCGCCGTAATTGCCATCACTAGTTTTAGCTCCAACTAAAGTAAGAGTTGAGCGACCATCAGATTCTTGAAGCGTTAATCCTCCATTAAGTGTGCCGCCACCAGCGGTAATGCTGTTACCGAAAAATGTAGCAGCACCACTACTGGCGATTTGAAAATATGTACTGCTACCTTGGACAACCTCAAAGGCGTTCCCCGTTGTCCTGTTTTGTTCGCCACCTATACGAACGTCTGTTCCCGTGGAGGCGTTTGAAGCAGCACGGTTGCCCAGTATTTTTAGCGTCTGGTTGCCGCCAGAGTCTTCGCAAGATATTAGGTTTTCATATTGGGAGGTACGGGAAAGTTTTATTCCGTTTTCAATTTCAAGACTGCCCGTGAGTGTGCCGCCAGATAGCTCCAACCCAGATGCAGTCGTTAGGATTGTATTGCCGCCAGCAGTAGGTAGTTGGTTGTGATAAACGCCTATTTGGTATGTGCTTACATTGTTACCACCCCTTATAAAAACACCATATCCAGTAGAAGCTGATAGAATGGTATTAGTATCATTGCTAATAAGGCAATATTCTGACCCAGTTTGTGCTGAATGGAATATGCCTCTAAAAGTTCCATTGCCGCTCCACACCCCCGATACCAGACCGTTGGCGTTTAGGTTGCCCGTGAGTGTGCCGCCAGCAGTTGGTAATCCTGTTAATGCATTGCCAGAGGAAGTGCCAACGTACAGCTTATTACTGTCAGTCAGATCAACACCTAGCTCGCCAACTGATAGCGTCCCTAATTCGTTGGTGTTGGTAGCGTCTGTTCGCCGCTTTATCTGTATGGTGTTAGCCATTTAGAAAGTGCCGCCATCAATTGTTACTGTTGTTACAAAGGTATGAATCTGATCGCCGGTTGCAACTGTAGTTGCCCCGTCTGAAACTGCTGCTGTATTAAGTACCGCCGATGTTCCTAAACCTAAAGCTGACCTAGCCCCGCTTACTGTCTGCGCTCCGGTTCCACCATTCGCAAGCGCAACTACCCCAGTTACGTTGGCCGCCGTTCCAGTTGTGTTTTGGTTTCCAGCAGCATTTACTCCTGGCAAATTTATGTTGGCAGTTCCGTTGAAACTAACCCCGCCAATTGTTCTGGCAGTTTCTAATGCTGTTGCGGTATCTGCATTTCCTGTGACATCTCCAGTTATGTCGCCGGTAACATTGCCAGTAACATTTCCGGTAAGATTACCCTCAAATGTCCCTGCTTTAAAAGTGGCGTAACTGCTACCTACTTTAGCTTCCAATTTTGTCCCGTTATGTTCGTAACGAAGAGAAGCTACATCGCTTATGAAAAAACCCGCACCATCACTAGCAGAAGCACTTGCACCATCAGCTACAACAAACGTCTTGTCATCTACGGTTACTATAGTTGAGTTAATGGTTGTGGTTGTGCCATCAACTTGCAAATTGCCCGTTACAGTTAAATTGCCACTAACCGTTGGGTTTGCGGTTAGCCCAACTGTAAATGCACTTGCCGATTCAGTTACGTCAATTTGACTGCTTGTTCCTACAACCGGCTTGTTTATCAACTCCTCGGTTATCGTCGCTGGACTGTTGTTATCTCGCTGAGAACCAATCCAAAGATTGCCGCCATTGCCGTTGTTGTTGTTCCACCCCAACTCGCCATATGCCAATGTAGTTGGATCACCCGTTGAGGTGTAGGTGTTTCGTTTAATTTGAATTACATTTGCCATAGCTATCCTCCTGCGTAAGTGCCTCCGTCAAAGTTTTTATTATCAAATGCTTGGTCTGCTGCTACACCAAAACTTTCTGACGTAACAACCTCATCCCAGCGTGTGCCGTTGTGGACATGAAACTGCCCCGTGTTGGAATCGTAAATAATCCTGCCTTCCTCACCGCCGCCCGTTGAATCCTCGTCAGCTAAACGTAATCCTTTGACCTTGGCGTTGGTCTGGTAGTCATGTGTGACGTATATCTTTTTATCTGCCATCAGCTTTTAAGTCCGAAGATTTTTGCGGTGAAAGTTACGTCTGGTTTTGAAAATTTGATGGTGGATGTTGTTGTGGTGCTAACCACTTCAGTCTCCACCTCCTCATCACCCTCAAACACTTTTACATCCAGCGGGACGTTGCCTAGACCATGCTCAACAATGTAGTCGGTTGTGTTGCTGCTTCCTCCCGTTGAGCTTGCCGTGATCATCGTTAAAGGGATTGTTTGGCTAGTTCCTGCTATCCCGCCGTTTGAGGTGCTGATCGCAGCGGATGATCCGGCGGTGTGGTTGCTTGTGCTGGCGACGTAGGTTGCGTGAGAAGAGTCTAACTGGTTCTTATTGGCATCTGTAAAAGCATTAGTGTCAGCGTTTGCCTCATAAGCATCTTTTAGTTCAACTCCAGTTTTGTCGCGTGTCGCCCCATCCTCAATTCCATCCAGTTTGCGCTTTTGGTCTTCTGTTAAACCGTCGCCCTGGACAACAGTTTTTGATTCGGGAAAATTGACTGTAAGTTTACCAGTGCCGTCCAGTGTCCCATCTCCATGAATGGTGACAGGCTTGAAGCGCTTATGATCTGGCGAAGCAGTGTTATCCTCAGAGACTAAAAGCTGAGCCCCTTCATCTGCCTTTTGAATTTTCTTGTGCTTAAATTCAAACTGCTTTGAGAGATTACTCTCGCGTATGGAGCCAGCTTTTATCATCTAGCTAAAACGTGTAACTCCCATTTGCTCTCATCAATATAAGCCCCGCCATCATTAGTTGGGGTTGCTCCCGCAGTTGCTACGCCTACAGCTTCATTCCCAACATCGTTATCGCTGTATCCTCTGTACCTCATCCAGGCGCGATCAGTTTGATTGTAAGATATAAAATTATCATCAGCGCTAATGTTAATAGCGTGTTCGCCCTCAACAAAGTTAGAAGGATAAACTACTGCTCCCAGTTTGTAGTAGTGTGTTGAAGCATTATTAGAGTTGCTTATGCACTTTAAATACCATTTTAAATCTGTAGGGACAGAAGATAAACCGTGTTTGAGCCTTACAGTTTTTGCACCAGTTTGTGCTGAACCCATTGAGAAATCATTGTAAAAGGTTTCCCAGGTTGGATTAGATGTTCCGTTAGATGTAAGAACAGATCCCGCTGCCCCTTTTGGGATATAAGCGGGAGATCCATTATCAGTAAATCCAATGACGCTGCCATAATAATCACTGCCAACCGTGGCAAGCGGCGCTAGTCCAATTGAATTATCCAACACCACAAGCCGGTCATTGCTGACTCCAATTGTAGGCGTGAAATCATCTGCCGCCGTGCCGCCTATTCCAGAATTGATCATACTTCCTTCAATGGAGTCATTCTGGATAGTTAGTTTTAATGCGTTGTTGGTAACGTCAATCATTACGTCGCCGCCAACAGATGTCGTTGTTCCCAGGCAAGCCCATTCGTTTGGATTTGTCCCCCTGGAAACAGCAAACCGAGCTCGCTTGTTACCGCTCGCACCGTCAACGCCGCCATTCACATAAGCCTTTGTTCCGCTTGTGTTGGACGATGAGTAAATGTCGCCGCTGGCAGCATCTGGATCTAGGGCAATTACCTTGCCACTAGCGACACCGGCAACCATGCAGGACTGCGTTATTTGCAGCTTAGTGTGTTCTATGTTTGCAGTTGCAGATATCTTATTACCCGTAATAACGCCATTACTTAAATCTGCGTTACCTATAGTGCCGGTCAGCTCAACCTGGGGCGTTGCTGCATTTTTCAGCATGGCCCGTGTTATTGGCGTGTTGTCAGGAAAATCCTCGTTTGCTGTTACTGTTACTGTGAAGTCACTCATCGTTTCTCAATTAATTTGGTGTCATGTGGAGTAGCGCCAACAGCAACACTCTTTACTGTGCAACTGCCGACGTTGTTAGTGATCTTTAATTGCACAAATGTGCCGTCACCGTTTATGTAATTTTTCTGCGTAGACTCCTGCAAAGCGTCAGGGTCAAACCCATTTGTTCCAGGCTCAATCGCCTCGCTTCCAGCCAGGGCCAGGCTGTAGTCCTCACGGTATGGATCTAGGTAGTCATCACCAGAGTTACTGATAACATAATCAGCTTTATCAAACGGGCGGCTGTACTTAGTGCGTGAATAATTTTTATCGCTAAAGACTGTTGTCTCTTCTTTGATGCCGTCAAATATAAGCTTTGCGGTGATCCCTTTATTGGTTCCGACAACCCCGTTGGTGTCAAAACTGACCCCTGTCGCCCTAAAGCGTTTTCGGCTATCCAGTTTGCACTTGTAGCCCCTAGTGGTCAGGCTAGTTTCTATCGCTTCCGTAGTGATGTTTTTGCCTGTGTCTGTGCTTGTTGTGACAAGCTCATCTACCGCACCACAATAACGGTCATCGTTGTAGAGATTAATAAAATCAGAAGTGCTGAAGAACAGGCGTTTTTTGCCTTGGTACTTGTAAGTAATAAAATCGCTAATACCGTTTATGGCTGTGCCTTGATCAAAGCCACTCCATGCCTTCATTTTAAAGTCATAGCAAAGAATTGCATTGTTGACCCTTGAGTTATCCAGGGGAACTGCAAGCCAGTACTTAGAGTCATGGTAGGCGCTGCAAGCCAAGTGAGAGTAGGGCCAGCTTATTCTATCTATAACAGGCTGAATCGCTTCACTAGCAGGAGCATCTACGCCTTGCACTTTTCCGCTCTCACTAATTGAAAGAGAAACAACACCGCGCTGGTCGCTTAAAAACCAAACATCCTTACCGACTGAAGTCACAGCCTTGCTTGCCACTAGGCCATAAGCGTCAGTCAACTGGTCTAAGTAGCAATCTGACAGATTGCCATAGACGTTACGAATCGCATAGACGCTGTGCTCTTTGAAACAGAGCAGGGTAGTCTCATCGTATTTGTGCAAAGCAACCAACGAGTCCTCACTGCCGACGTTAATGCGAAACGCCTGGAGGATAGGTTGATACCTGGTTGGATTTGCAACGTCACTGGCGGCTATTAAATCTCTGTTGACAGTGTCAATTACGAACAATCTGTTTTGCATATAAACAGAACCGCCAGCCGAGTTTGGAATGCTTTCTGTGCCGTCGCTATCGTTCTCGTCAAAGTCTGTCCGAGTGTCTTCTTTGCTAATGTCTCGCCAGCCCAGGTCAACGTCCTCCAGTTGCAGGGGAGGCACTGACTCGCCGCGAAACATTATCACCTTATTAAAGCACTGGATGAAATCTACCTTGTTAGCATTAGCCGTGCTCGTTGTGTAACTTGCTGGCAAGCTAGGATCGCCGTTAGTAAGAGTTTTAAGCTCTCTTGGAGGGTTGCCGTCTCTTAGCGCGTAGACTTTTGTAGTCGTTGCCACAAGCAACCAACTAAACCCAGAGACATCTTGGAACTTACCAATACCCTTAATTGTATCGTAAGCCGATAACCCCTGGTTGACGTTTAAAATTAACTTATTGTTATTGAGAGAAGTAGGGCTGCTTGAGGTGTTTTTAATATTTGCAAAGCCAATCTTTTTAATGCCTTTGCGAGGCGTTGCTACGCCTTTATCAAACCTCAAGTTGATAGCCTCACTTACGAGGCCAGGGGGGATCTGGTCTGGGGATAGTTTAGAGTTAACGCCGACAAATGAATTGTCACCGTCGTTTAATGGTAGTGGCGCTGGCATTATTCATTCCGTCTTCGCGAGCTCTGCCTCAAGACGATTTATCTCCTTGAGTACTCCCGCTGTGAAATGTGGTGCTACTTTCGCCGCCGCCGCTGCTTGTGGATGTTTCATCCACTTCTCCGCTCCATTGTACTGAGTCACATGACACGCTGTGCTGACTGATAAAAGCATCAACAGCGCTATCCTTTTCGCGCCTGTGAGACTCAGCTTGAGCATTTCTGTAAAACTTTACAGCGTCCTCAAAAATGTCTGCCAACTTTGGGAACGCCTTAAATAGTCCGCTTAATATATTAAGAAGACTTAGCACTGGGCTCTTCCAGTTTCTTGTCAACTTTAGCCACTGAGTGCCTAAGCGTGACGGCGAGTACTGCTGGAATGCAGACTTGTAACATCTCTGCGAGAGAGATCTCCGACATCTGCCACGCGCCAAGTGCTCCTATAATGGCGGTCAGTGAGGCATATAATGTTTTTGATTTAAGCATCGTCTTTTTTGTTTATATATAAATCGTAGGTTTTCTTGCCTACATACAACAAACTTAGAACTGATATAACCACTTTTAAGACTATATCAATCTCTACCAAAGCTGACCCAAGGCCAGCGCCGCCAACCGCCAATACTCTTATATCATCAAGATTCAACTGGAGTTTCCTCTGGCTGTGCATCGCACTTACCACAGGACTCCAAATGATCCATCAGGCCTTGCGCTGCTTGCTGGCAAACATCATGCTGCTGTTTGCTTAGTAATGCAGTTGCAGCCGCCTGGTACAACATATTCAATTGACCTTTTAGTTCGTCTACTTTTTTAGCGTCCATAAAAATTAACCGAGCTCTGTGTAATTAACATTTGCGGCAGTATCAACTTTCGCTGGGCCAGCATAGTTATCTAAAACAAAATTGCCTTTGCCAGGGATTTGGATGTCGTAGTTTGCTGACGTTGCGTTGACTGTGCCAGTTGCCGCAAGCTTAACGTATAAAGCATTACTGTCATGCGTGTTCTGAATAATAAGTTTTTTACGGTGCTCTCGCTCTGGGAGAACCGCAGTCCCGCTTAGTCTGTTAGATACAATTGTTTTTGCTTCTGTAACTGTCATATCAATAGGTGTTCATTTGTATTAATCTGTTCTGGCCCTCAACGCGCAGAACTTTCTCTATCTCGCGGAAAAGTATAGCCTCTGCATTCTGATCCTCAACTTGTGCTTCCTGAGTCTGACCATTAGCTCTGAGATAATCCGCATAACAACCCTTGACCATGTAGCCTTGGAATATTTTTGGTAACTCTATTACCGTCCACCCAGAAGAGGCAAAAGCGCCAGAGGTGTTGTCATTATTAGCATTGTAGAAGTCGCCTGACGCATAAGCTTGTTCGCCAGCAATATATGTTTTGTTAGAGCTCTGGTGGACATCGCCAATAAATGTCGGCGCTTTCTTTTTGTACTCCACTGTCACGCTAGTGTCTGCCTCCGGCACAATGACCTCGCGAGTCCCTGCATCAGTCTCAACCAATCTAAAGCCATAAGTCTTTATTGTGGTACTGGTGCGAGGATCGTCGCTGTAGACGTTCATTATTACGTCAGCGTCAGTAGGGTAGGTAAATTTATTTAAGTTACCGCTAGTGCCAACTGTAGGCTGTGAATAGCCTATTGTGCCTGGCCACTCGCAGCGATCCCAGGCTTGGCTTACACGGCGATCAGCAAAGTCGCGGATCTGAGTGAAAAAAGAGTTAGGGATTGTGTCCTGGTCAATCCCTGCGGCAGCAGCAACTTGTTTCAGAAATACGCTAAACTTTGTTGCTTCCATACACTTTTCTGAATTTAGGCTTCTTAGAACCGTAGCCAGATTGGATCTTGGTTCCTCCGCAGTTCACACGGGCATACTCATTGTCCCGCTCAAACTCTCTTAAAAATTGTTTATCATGCCAGCACTTATAACCAAGGCGCTGACCAAAGTAGTGATAGGTGTAGGGATCTATCCTCATCCGCAACCGGCCCAGGCCGTTGACCGACTTATAGTCAGTCTCACGGCTGGAGCCTATCGTCTTCGCTCCGTTTTTTTGAGCGTCAACGTGTTGCTTTAATCGGCCCTCCCGAAACTCCTTCTCCAAAGCGGGAAGGAGATCGGAAGGAACCGAGGAGAGGTCAAATTCCAGCGACATTACGCGCAGCGGAAACGACCGAAAGCGAGAGGGTTATAAACCTTCAAGCCCATAATAGCGCGGAGTAGTCTACGCTCACCGCCACCATTGTTTGTTAGCTCAGAGATGTTTGGCGCTGTGTGAACAGCCATCTCAACTTCGTCAAATGGAATTATATAACCATTCGCGGCATTATCAACGTAATGATCGGGAACCAAAGTTATAGTCCCAAAATCGCCTTCAAAAATATCAATTGAAGAGACATAAGACTTACTCCCTTGATCCTTAGAAACTACGCGAGTCCTATCAGCAGCGATACCAGGAAACGCTGCCTGTGTTCCGGCAGTGTTTGAGTCTTGGTCAGCGCTAATTGACGTTTGAACCGTGTTAGTGCTGGCAAGGTTGGTGAACTTACGCTTTAGCGTAGTGCCTACCAAACCAGTGTATTCCCGCACACTACCCGTGTTGTCGTACATCCCTTGCAGAACATTTTGAACAACCTCTTCAGTGATAGTTGTAGCAGCGCCCGTCCAAATAGGAGCAACAGTTGTCGTTGCATTGGATGCGGTCAGCGTGAAGTCTGGAGTTGTAGAAACAGGGAAGGCATCAGTACCGCCCATGTCACCACTTGTCTCCCCAGCCTTACCGTTTTCATGGATGAAAGAACCAAGAGCTTTGGTTTTATATCCAGTAGCGTTTTCGCCGCTGCCTGTTATCTGAGTCACAGCGTTAGAGCGAGAAAGCATATGTTTCTCAATTTCACGCTTCATTTCCACAATACGGCGAGCAACAGAGCGAGCGAGTTCGCTTGGAGCACCGGCAATATTAGAAACGTCCTCTGCCAGGAAACCAATACCCACAGTCTTATCAAAAGTGTGTACATAGTTTTGGGCTAAAACACGGGTTGCACTGTCAGCAAATCCACCAGTTGTGCTCGCGTCAGTACCGTCAATTGTTGACGATGTACCTTGCATAACACTACCGCCGGATGCCTCAGTTTTAGATGCATCAGCGACAGGATCGTTATACTTGTCCATCTGCCACTGGAACACCACGTTCTGAGGAACAGCGCCTTTGCGAGCACTATTATAGAACGGGGTGTTTTTGCGATCTGCGGTTGCGATTAAATCGGAAAGATCTTCTCTTTTTCCCTTTTGACTGCTCTCTAAAAGAATATCTGCCATCTTATTTTACCTTTCTTATCTGACTAGGCCGATTGAGCCCAGTACGCTTGCTAAGTCGTTTACAGATCCTTCGCTACGGTGAAATGTGTTCAGTGAGTCCTGCTTAACTCGGTCAGCGCTTTTTTCAGCTTTAGGCGCGGCACTAGGTGACTCTGGCTGCGGGGGCGCTTTCTTTGCTGGGGCAGGGGCAGACTTTTTATTTATAGCCTGTTCGCGCATATAGCGCCCATATAAGTAGTCCCCGATTATAATCTTATAGTCTGGGAATTGCTTAATGCCTGGGACTGACTTCACAAACTCCTGCGCTACTTTAAACTCAGCACTAACTGGCTTTTTCCAAAACGGGTAAACATCGTTGGCAATAGGGTCATAACTCCTGGCTGCTTCCAGATATTGCTTCTGTTTCGGAATGTGCGTCCTTAGCGCTTTGCGAGCGGCGCGGCGAATTTGCTTGATGTCATCAATGTCATATTCGCGACCTCCTCTGTCGCCCCCGTCTGGATTATCTTCGCACCACTCAAGCCAATCCTCTGCCTCCTCTTCAGCCCGTTCTAATTCGCGAACGGTTGTTTTGTTAGCGTATGGATTGTCCTGGGACGGCGCTGGCTCACTCTTAGAATCTCGCATTTCTGCAAGCTCTTCGCGCATGGCAGCAAGCTCTTGCCGATAGGTATCAGCGTCAGCTTCAGCCTCTTTGCGCTGGCGAGTAAGTTTGTCTATCCGTTTTTGGACGTTAGAGGATTGCTCCTCACCTACCTCTTCCACCTGAGAAAGATCATTCTCCGGTTCGCCATGCTCTTCTGATTCAACCTGGGCGGGGGGTTCCGGCTCAGAATCCGGTTCTTGAGGCTGAACGAAATCCTCTACAGCGGCAGCTAAGCCGTCCTCGTTCAATACATCGCCTACACTGTTGAAGCTTTCTGTAAAGGCAGCGCTTCCCTCTGCCACATTAGTCTCTGACTCAGCCATGCGTTTTTAGGTCTGCAAGATTGACCGCAGGGTTTCTCTAAACCCAGAAAGTCACAGGGCGTTTATACGAACATATATTACCTCCCTATATATTTGTTTTCTATTACGAGACACTTATAGACATATATGGCTCTTGATTGCATGATATAGCTGTGTGTACAAAAAAAGAGCCCCCAGTTTCCTGGGGACTCCGAGCATCGGTTGGCGACCGTAGTTCTGTCACTCAACAGAACCACTGGGATTATTAGCCTCATCCCTTAGTTCCATCAAATAATCCCTAACATCGCCAGCCTCAAACAACACACCGCAATAAAAACTTCGTTCTGTATCAGCTATATCACTTCTAGTTGCGTAGTTATTAGCATTACGAATCCTGTCTTCCAGGCGCTTCATAATTTCATTCCACAATCGGTTTTCGCCTTCCCAGCGAAACATAGTTAGATCTTCTGCCATATTATTGTCCTGTTACTGGACTAGTACCCATTCGCCCAATCTGTGCGTTTTGCTGTTGCTGCACAGAAAACTGTAGGTTCTGCTGGTACGCTTCCAACATCTTTTGAAGCAACTCATCGCCTTGCTGAATCTGTTGCTGCAATTTCGGATTATTAGCCACAATGTTTTCAAGCATTGCCAACTTATTTCCAGCGCTAGGGTCAACCTCTTGATTATACTCCGGCTCAATGCCATTCATCATTTGAGAAACTGCCGTTTTGACATTCTCTTTCATTTTCACCGTAGCCTGTTGCTGCGGGACAATTAGGTCATCTGCGTATTCCGGCGCTATTGCGCGAGTCTGAAACTCAATGAGTTTAGCCCTGTCAATCACACCAGCCATATCCTGGGGGACGATGTACTGAGCGATAGCGCTCAGGCGCTTCTCAACACCTTCCGAATCAAGCGCCTCTGCAACGTCAAATTTCAGAATGATGTCATAGTCATTAACGCTCATGTCCAGCGGCACTTGTGATCCTGTGACGCGATTAATCTCGTCAGGGCTCATATACTGCACGGCCAGGCAAAGCATTTGATGATATGCCTCCTGCCAGACATTTAGCCAGGAATTGGTAGCTCGCTGTTGCTTAACGGCGCTGACTGCCGGAGGCAGCATTGGATTAGGCAAACCAAAGTATCTGTCTGCCTGGGCCTTGACCTCTTCAATCAACTTAAATGCCACAGCCGGATCTTTCCTTGGCCCGTCCAGGTGTTGAATATCGTCTGGCCTGGAAACCATGATCTGCGTCCCTGGGCCATATTTTTTTATTTGGCCCATTCTCCGATTCACCGCCAGCGGCGGGAGCGTTGAGAACGATGTAAAATCATAGACTGAGTCATGCTGTGACTTGAGTTCACTTTGCTGGGTTTGACTGATTTCGGGGATGCCCCTGGACTCTGTAATCTGCCTCCTGACATTTTCTCTTTTATAGAGCACAAAAGGGTACTGGTTGTGTGCATAGTCAACGTGTATATGCTTACCAAAAACAGGCTCGCCCCCAGGATTACCAGATACAAGAGGAGAAAAAACGGTGCAGTAAATACCAATATTATTTTGTTCATCCAAAGCCTTAGTGTACGCATAAACTATCTCAATTAGATTATCCCTAACGATGATGCCGTCACTAACCTTTAGCCCACTTATACTGCTCTGGATCTCGTTGTGGTAGGTGCTGTTTCCCTGGGTACGCAACACTTGATCCACAAAATCCTCGCTCCAGCCTTCGCTCTTTATTTTCTCGCGAACTTGTACAGCCGTCAAAAATACTCGCCTAAAAATTACACGCGCATCTTGGATGTTCACTGTCTCCGGTGGAAACGATACATCCTCAAGCGGTTTTAGAGCGTGGCAAGTCGGTCTGTTCTTTGCCATGTAGGCGACAGGAATAGATGTCTTGCCGGTTTCCCTGAGTTCCTTGATTAGCTTCTTAGCTTTGCGACGAGTGGTGTCAGCTAATTGGCTAGTGATAATATCAACAGCGCTAGACTCGCGCTCTTTGTCCATGATCATCTCAGGCAACTCGGCCAGCATAGATTCCTCATCAACTTGCCCAGCCATTGCAACAAGCTCTTCCATTGACACTTCCATTGGCCTGAGCCCGTATTCCTGCTGCCAACCAACAAACAACAAACTGTAACCATACTGCTGACCATATTGAGCGAGCAGTTCGCTCTCCTTTAGCAAATCATGGCGAAGCTTAGTGCCTACCAGCCATTTCATTAAAGTGCTGGCGGTCTGGGCCACAGGCATATCATTAAGCTCGCTGCCCCCAATCTTTAACTGCGCTCGCTTAAAGGCAGTCTGTAAAATGTCTACCTGGGTATTAATTAAATCATCGGTGTGGAAAATCCTGCCGTCATTCGCTCCCTCAAATGGAAACGCCTGTTGGCCCTGGCTCATATTAGCAGAGTGCTTTTTACCGTCGCTACTCTGAGAGTTCCATCGGGCAAAACGAATATCATCGTTTTCGTTCATTCGCTGGAGCGAGTACCCGTCATCAATTGATCTGTGGTACTCACGCTGCAACTCGGTGATCATCGGTGTATCCACCGCATCCGCTAGTTTATCAAAATCATTCATTGTTCAGTCCAAAGTGGCTTAGCAAATCATCTCTGTAGTAAAGGTGATTCTTACCGTTCACATATTTGTAGGTTTTTATTGCCCCGCATAATCGGAGCTTGTCTATGTAGCGCGGTTTCGCGCCCGTCATTTCTGCCGCCTCCTCCCGCCGGAGCAGGGGAGGCCATTTTTTAGTAGCCGCCGCCTCCATAACTCTTATCACTTTTAGGATCTATGTACATCGGGTTCATCACAGCCAGATACCTGAGCGTGTCAACCGGATCTTTAGTCGCTCCATCTTTTTCCTTATTAGCCCAAGTCCGCATACAGTAGATCAAATTTTCGCATCTTTCTGATATGTAAAGTTTAGGCTCATTTTCAATTGTAATTGGCCGGTCTTCATCGTAGGCCAGCCAATCATTAATTATTCCAACACCTTGATCTATGCGGAGTCCGGCGCTTGGCAAAACGTCCATGCCCTCATCCGCTAACAGATCAATGTAACTAGTGCCGCCAAGTTTCCCAGCGGCCTGAGTCGCCCCCATTCTAGGGTCAATATAGCGTTCCTCAATTATTTCGTCCCCTTCAAGGTCTTTTATATGCTCAACAATGTCAGCAATGCCCAGCAATACGTCCTGTGTCTGGGCCAACCCCTTTTTACCGTCGCCTGGGCCAGGTACAGCCCACTCAGCGTCATCGGGCCACTCACGGTAAATGTAGTAGCGCCCGTGCTCGTCCACAGCGCACCATAAATGGAACCAGTTCTTTTGGCCCCCAGGGTCAGTGCTATGGTAGCGACTCACTCTCTCTGTTGGGATCTTGTCATGCTCTATAATATTATGACTTTTGAACTGCGGAAACTGAGTCGTTGTCGCATCGTCAGCAAAACCGTATGCCCTAATTTTTATCTCTTGCTTAGGGCGACCCTTTAACTGCTTCACCATGCTGTCCCAATCCTGGTACGGGTTCATTTTTGTATGAAACCACATTACAGCACTGTTATTTCGGCCAGACTTGGCAACGTAGGGCATATGCCCGATTTTGCAGCCTTTCACGTTCTGGCCAGGCAACAATTCGCTTATCTCGCTTTTAATAGTCTCAAACCCAGCCAGGTACTCCCTGCACACCGGAGAGAACCCAGTGATTGGTGTGAAGGTCATCAGCAGTTTCCCCCGTCCATCACCCAATCCACGCCTGGTAATTAGCCGATACCTAAGCGTCTCTATCCAATCCAACTCGTCAAAGCCCTCATCTATCCAAACAAGATCCACCTCGCCGCCCTCTATAACTCTTTTCTCTTGGGCAAAGTTGAGGAACGTAATTTGTGAGCCATTCGGCGCTACCATCGTATTATTGCCAAACCCGTTTTTCTGGCTGTACAGAATACTGGTCACTCGCCCCTTTTTAGCCGCCTTCCACTCTAAGGGGACAAAGTTCCAAATTAGAGGGTGCTGCATTTGCACTGAGCTCATGCTGGTTGTATGCAAGCACCAGATCCGCGCATTGGGTATCCTGTTGGCCATTTGCACAACGCGCTTGGCCGCATACATACTCTTGCCAGCCCGATTGCCGCCATTAATGAGCACCTCATCGTACTCATTCAATAACTCGTCAGCGACTCGCCAATTATCGGGCTCATATCCATAATTAAAGGGATCTTCCTGCTCCCGCTGAATCGTCGCCTCGCGCTCAACTATGTACTCGGCCAGGAGTTGCTCCCCGTTATCCTGGGCCAATATAGCCTCTATCATCGCCTCGTCCGGCGCTGGGATAACCGGATGCGGCGTGATGTTGAGATCCTTAATACTAAACTTAGCCATCTAGCCAACTACCATCTAATAGCATCTGCCCAATAATCCCGTAATTAGCTATATCCTGGTAGGTGTCCACCATCGTCTCATGCTTAGGCGTGTTGCCGCTCTCAAGCATATGCCTCAATCTGCATACCTTGTCCTGCAAGCGAACGGCAACGCCGAGTTCACCGCTGTAGGTGATGTTCTTGCTGCCGTAATCTTGCTGCTTGGTGTCAAGCAATCGGACGCATTCAATTGCGAGTGCCAGCGCTCTCTTTCCCTGCGCCGTCGCCAAGCCAAGTTCAGTCTGTAAAGCTGCCAGAACTTGGTCATACCTTTCCCCGTTGTCTGGGGACTTTTCGCTCGTAGTAGTTGCTTCCATCTGTATATACCTCAAAAGTCATACCATCGCAGTAGAGGCCACTATCCCGCACTATAACGGTCTGTATTTCGCCAGTGTCTAGCTCAGCCTCTATGATTTTCTGGTTCCTAAAATTACGCCGCCAAATTGCCAGGGTAGGCTTAGAGGAAGCTTTCTTCGTCGCTTTCGTCTTCGTCTTCGTCATCTTCTAATTCGCTATTAGCTACGCTGTACAGTTCGCACAGCGTTAAAAACTTATGCATCTCAAGCACCCCGATAATGCTGACATATGTCATATCAAGCTCCTCGCGAGCCCAGTTGAGCGCAGAGGCTATCTTGTCGGAAAGGATGTCGGCTTGATCTGACTCGTTCATGCGCTTTTTGGGAAAATTATTTATGGGCAGAAACCCGTCTAGTTTTACCCCCACAGGATACAAACGGCCCCCTCCCCCCATCGCCGCTGTATAAAAAACAACACCTCATGCCATTGCAGAACGATATTCTGGTAGTTGAGGGTTCGTAAAATGTGCGTATTTCCTAATGTTTACGCGCTTTTTGTTGCTCTCCCAGGTCATTTATCTGCCTCTAGCGTAGGTTTTGCGTAGGTTTCCGAGTCTATGTCCACAACTCTCTTCATTTCTTTGAACTTATCCACCAGGCTGTCATGCGTTATGCGGTGCTCATGGACTACCTTTTGCTGTGGCATAGATCCTTCAAGCTCTTGCTTCTTCGTCAGAATAATACCGAGGCTTAATGCCTTCTGACTCCACGGGATATTCTCATGCCCCTCAACAAGCGACTGAGCAATTGCTTCGCTCGCTTCCGAGAGAGCCTTAACTGTACGCCTCTTCCAATTGGGTAGTTCATCTCTATGGTCTTCTCTTATCAACTGCACTGTACTAGGCGCTACGCCAACCTCACTGGCTAGTTGCACCATACCTCTGCCTTCTTTCAGCCCTGCTACAATAGAGTCGTACTTCTTACGATCCTTGTTTATTAGGTGATTCTTGCTGACTGAGTTAGGATCTGGCGCTGGCATACCGTGCTCTTCTACTGCGATTCTTCATCGCTTTGAGGTACGAGTTTAGCTTCTCTTTCTCTGTCCTCAAGTTTCGCGACTGTTCTTTTTTAGCTCTTAATGCCCTTAGCTGTCTATACTGTACGAGTTGAGGATGTTTGGCCCACTTAGGGTCATCTCCTACCATAGCCTCAACTACGTCCAGTACACCTGGATGTATCCTGTCGCTTGGCCCGATGTCGTACACAACTTTTCCATCAAACTTGCTAAGAATATCTTGACAGGAGATCGGCATAGCTATTTATAATCTTCAAGCGCTTCCAAGAATCTTGTAAGAATCTTTTAATATACACATACTAAAGCGCTTATAAGCGCTTATAAGAATCTTAGGCGATACACAGATACATAGATACATAGGATACATAGATTCAGAGAAACTCAGGATGTCCTGCTTCGTTCACAACTTGTACTCTACGACTTTGTTCACAAACACCATGCCCTCCTTAGAGTGGCCTCCAACCCACTCGCCATTCCATTCTAGCCTATCTACAAGTAGACGGGCTGCATTCATGTGGTTATCGTTATCGTCCTTGCTGTGATCGTAAGAGCAGATAACGAAAGATTGTTGGCCTGGTCGGTCTGTGCTGGCCTTAACTCTTGCATCTCTGTGCGTTGTGCAGGGTAAATACTTTGTTTTAATTATTTGCATATTCTACCATTCCTCTTCTATTTGGTTCTCCTTAACTTCTAAAAGCTTCTCAGGTAGAGAGTGCATGATGTCTACCACTGCATCGTTCTCATAGCCAAGCGCTGCAAGCTCTTCTAACGTCTCACTGATCCACCACTTACGCTCGTCTGTGTAAGCTTCTAGGGATGGGTTCCTGCATATAGCACGGCTGTTGCCGTCGCCTAGTATGGCTAAGCCTTGAACGAACAGTGAGCCGTCACTCAGGCGCTGTGTGTATATGTATGTATGATGCAAATCTATGTCAGTTCTCCTCCCAACAGATCCCGCGCTGTCCATGCCTAATTTTAACGCAATCCGTTGGTAATCCTCCAGAATGGCATAGGCCAGCCCGTGAGCCTCTCTTGGCTGCTCTAAGGTTGAAATTGCCATATTCCTCATCCTCGGCTGGCATTAGCACCATGACGGCTCTGGCCCAGTTGGTAAGCTGACTAGACCCATTGCCTATGTAAGACCAATCTAGGGCCGTTCTGGAGCCCGTAATGGCCTTTCCTGTGTGGTGTATCAGTTGCACGGCTACGCCAGTATCAAGCGCCAGGGCTCGCAGGGGATTGAGGAAGGCGCTCACTTGTTGCTGGCTGCAAACATCGCCGTCCATGTACGCCTGGATGTTGTCTATCCACAGCAGATCCGGCTGTACTGCCTTGCACATAGTGCTGGCGTAGTTGAGGAACGCAGCGCCACTGACATCTGCCTTGGACACAATGCTCACTCTTTGCTTCAGATCGGGCCATAGAGCGCTTAATTGAGGCAAACCCATGCGGACACCCTGGAGCACTTCCTTAACGTCTCCAGCGTCATTCTCGGCTTGAATAATTAGGCTCTTGAGTGGGCGCTCTGGCTTGATCCCAAACAGATCATGTCCAGCGGCCCAGGTGAGCGCCGCTTGCAGCGTCAGGCTGCTCTTACCTACGCCTGACGGGCCAACCCATAGGCATGAACCAGCGCGGCACTGCCAACGATTCCCGATTAGATTGTCAGGGTCACTGCCGGTGTCATCCAGGTCATCCCAGGACATGATGTCCTTCTCCGGCCCAGCCTTCACAACCTGGGCATCACCGACAGTGCGAAGGAGATCCTGCAAAGTGCAGCCAGCCTTAAGCCAATCGTTCAGATCCTTATGCGGGGCAGCAGGGCGAGCGACACAGATTCGGACATCGTCTATCACCTCAGTCGCTGCCTTAGCCCACTTCTCACCGGCCTCGTCATTCTGTAGGTAAAGTATTACTGGGCCTACCGTGCGCTTAACTAGGCGCTTAGCATTGGCTGCTCCACGGGTTACTATGATGCGCTGGTGCTCAGGCCAGCCAGCGATGTCCAGGTAGGCGAACGCATCCCATTGACTCTCAAATGCGATTGTGCTGGCAGCTTGTCCGCTTGGCTCAATGACCAAGGGCAGGGCAGTGGTTCCCTTTGGAGAGTACATCCAGCGCCCATCAGTGCAGCGCTTATGGTATCCGATGAGCTCGCGCCCACTCTTAACTGGTATAGCTATGTTGCCGTCAACATTGACTAGTAGTCCTCTGTTATTTAAGAGCTCAACCGTTGTCCGCTTGTAGCCTCGGATTAGCGCTATCTCATCAAGCGCCTGGTCGCTGAGTTTGCTTGGCTTTAAAGCAGCCGTCTGCTCGCGGTGTCCGATAAGATCCTTATAAAACTCAATGGCTTGTTTCTGGTCACAGCCTCGCGCTTTCATAATGAAGTTTATCTCATCGCCTGACTCTCCTACTCCATGATCTTTCCAAAACCATTTATTCTCATGCGGGAAGATCCCAAAGCTTGCTCGCTGCTCTTCCCTAAACGGCGACCTACATGAGCGCCGTTGGAACTCTTCACCGTAACCTAACCGCTCCATGAGTTGGGGGAGCGGAAGCCTGTCTTTCATTTCATCTATTTCCATGTTTTTAAATTATCGTTCTCTCTATGTGGTTCTCTCTGGTTTGATGACTCGTTCCGTTTCAGTGGTTCTCTCTTGTGGTATGACTCGTTCCGTCTAAATGGTTCTCTCTGGCTCAATGACTCGTTCTGCATTTCTGGTTCTTTCAAGTGTTTTGACTCATTCAGAAGCGTTGGTTCTCTCCAGTACGATGACTCGTTCCATTTAATTGGCTCTCTCAACAGCATTGACTCGTTCCAGAATGTTGGCTCTCTCTTTCTACCTGACTCGTTCATGGCTTTTGGCACTCTTCCCACAATTGACTCGTTCCTCCAGCATGGTTCTCTCATTGCAACTGACTCGTTCCTCTTGCTTGGCTCTCTCACAAACAATGACTCGTTCAGTGGATGTGGTTCTCTTTCCCTTAATGACTCGTTCTCCGGTGATGGTTCTCTTTCCTGGGATGACTCGCTCACTTGCTTTGGTTCTCTCTACAGAAATGACTCGTTCTCGCTATTTGGTTCTCTTTGTTCTAATAACTCGCTCTCAGGGTGTGGCTCTCTCCGAGTTCTTGACTCGTTCGTATATTGTGGTGCTCTCGCCGTATATGACTCGCTCCCGTCGGTTGGTTCACTCTGGTAAGCTGACTCGTTCCTATCTTTTAGTTCTTTCAACAGCATTGACTCGTTTTGCCACTATGGTTCTCTCTTCGTTTTTGACTCGTTCTCTCACTTTGGCCCTCTCTAAAACCGTGACTCGTTCTTACATCATGGTTCTCTCTATGCAACTGACTCGTTCTCGTAGTGTGGTTCACTCGGAAGTCTTGACTCGCTCACACGTTTTGGCTCTCTCTCATTTATTGACTCGTTCTGATCTTATGGTTCTCTTCCCGTTTATGACTCACTCGCGCACTTTGGTTCTCTCAGATGGGCTGGATTAAGCTGCCTTAATATGATGCGCGTGACCTAAGTGGGCTATTGGGTACGGCAGGGGCGGCTCAGCTTTGTAATGCTCCCGATAAGCAACCTCATGCCAGTGTGCGAGAAACAATTTAACAGCATACCTCTTGGCCCGTGCGTGTATATGGGCTTTAGGTAATTTGCCAACTGAGTAGCTCTTATAGGCATCAGTAGTTTTGCCAACCTTAGTCGCCTTAATATCGGCTTGATCTTTAAATTCTAAGTTCTCATTTTTAATGATCTCCTGTTCTTTCCTGCGAAGATAGTGTTGGCCATATATGTCCTTTTTATTGCCGCTTACCTTCACAAACGATTCGCCTATTTTCCAACATAAGGTTTTGAGCCCAGCATTCCAGGGACGCTTCTGGCCTTTCTCCCATTTGCAAGTTGGATCTTGTCCAGCATACCTCCATATATGTCCAACGGTTGGAGCCTGAGTAATGTCAATATGAGCTAACAGCCCAGCAGCAATGACAGGGCCGATTCCAGTTATCCCTAAACTCCATTGGCCAACAGGGTTGTGTTTAGCATAGATCTCAAGTGTTCGCTTAATCTTGTTCTCTAGCTCAGCATTAACATCACCAACCCAATCAAGAAGTGAGTGAGGTTCTTCGCTGGATACCAACGCTCGCACCTGGGCTGAAGCTCTTATCCTCGCGTCTTGAATTTGGTAGTATGTGTCAACCAGGAACCTTGCCTGGTCAACAGTCATAGACTTACTAGAATCTAACAAATCCTTCGCCAAGGATAGTTTAGGTTTTAATTCGCTCATAACACTACCTCCATGTCTGTGTAGTCCGATGCTCTGTTTATATTTTTCATTTTATGTTGGTTAGTTTTGTAAGCCAAAACTACTCCTCTTCGCCCTCGCAAGGGCATAGAGGAATGGTGTTACTGCCATACGATTACTTTCTCTCCTTTTATAACTGCCTCGGCGCTGTCCCTTATCATTGAAGGGTCTTGGTTAGGCGCTAATGCTTCCAGCATCACATTCAACCCGCTGTGCATAAATATATAAGCCGTCCGAATCTCAAGCCGTGAACAGCCCTGCATAACGTCTGCGCTTAAAACAAATCCAACATTGTGCTTGGCTAGCAACTTATCGTTAATGACCCCGTCTACACTTAGTAGGTTTCTCTTCCTGGCTACACAGTAGTCCTTAATAGCTCGCCCAATGATTGCCGCTAAAAGGCGGTCAGCAGGATCTTCATATATTAAAGCTGAATCCATATGACATCCTGCTTAGGGATTGCGTAGGTCTTGGTTGTGTAGTTCCTCTCAAAGTCAGGCTGGTCTAGTACAAGCCAGTTGTCTTTGGTCTTCTTAACGTCAACAAGCGCGGCGTGAGTCATTGGCCCGTTGCAGATAAAGTAATATTTAGGCTGCACAACTTGACTATCAAATGAGCTCTGACTGCATATAAGCACCGTCTCAAACGGGTACGTTTCTGCACTGGTAAAATCTAACTTAGGGCGGTGCTTCACCTCCGTGCGAAAATGCATAAACAAGTCGCCGCCGTCTTTGTACTTCTCAGGATCTTCTCCCGCAGGATACATGACACTTGGGTTAACAGAGCAGGGCATCCCTTGCCTGTTAATATACTTAACTACAGCCAGCTTTGCCGCCTCACTAGCACTCAGTCGGTGCTCAAAATTAACTCTATAATTATCCATAATACTTCTTTTTAAAAAGTGACTTGAAGGTGTTCAATGAGGGTGCATAAAACCCTGTCCGTAGCTCTCCTCCGGCTCTATTCCTTCAAGTCACAACCCTCAACCATGCGGTGATAGACACCCCATAGACTTTACTACTTCCAACCACTCATCAGCGTACATTGAAACAACCCAGCGCTCCCTGTCCTTGTGAGCGGCGACTACAGACAGTTCCTCCTGACCTTTGTCGCGTTCGGCTTGTTCTAGTGCTCGCCAAATGTTTATTTGCTTGCCGCTTTTCACCTCAAAATGAAACCAAGCAAGCTCACTACATATAACGTCAGGCGACTCAGGTGAGCCCCTGTGTTGCTGGCCTCTTCTAGCGTCCTTAAAGCCAGCACCTTTTAATATATTAGCCCAAGCTTGTTCATTGACCTTGCCTTTACGCTTACTATTAACTGCCATTCCACGCTCCTTTTTTCCAGGTCTTTAGGAAGGCTTTAGGTGATTTGCGTTGCTTCCTAAACGCGAGGATCATTTCCTTGTCTCTAGGGTCAGGGCTCCACTTACCAGTAAGAACATTAAGCCTTGTCTTATATGTAATCTGATCACCCATTTCCTGCATATTAGGAATAGAGCTAGGATGTCCGCTTGTGCTTTCCTCCATTACTTCATCCGGTTATAGACGTACTCGGTGAGCTCCAAGTCGTTGGCGAGATACTCGTAGGCGGCATCTGGGTCTTTCAGCACAAGCTTGTGAAAATCCTTGCCTGACTTGCCGTCCTTACCGGAGACATGGCCCAGATATAGAGCGAGCCTGTTAAGTCCTATCATGTCCTTGAACTTAGATAGCCCCCACATTTTGCCGGTGTCTACCAGCCACTCACTCCACCATTTCCCAGAGTACCAGCCCACAGGGACAGTCATGCCGTACTTCCACAATCGCCTGACTATAAATGGCAAATCAAAATCATGGATGTTATGACCTATCCAAGTGCGCTGTCCGGCCTTACTTGCCAAGTTGGTAATGCCATGCAGAACAACTTGCTCAACTGTTGGCCCTTCCTCGTCTATGTAATAGTTCTGACCTTGATACCTAAAGCCAAACGCACAGATCTCGCCCGTCACAGGATCTAGCGCGGCCTTGTCCCAGAACTCGTCCTCCTTCTTTGCTATATATGCCTCAATTTTATCTGGGGCAGTATAATTAGAAGGTGCTTTGAAATCTGGAATTAGATCCTTAGCGAAGTTCACCTGGTCGCAAGGCCCAGTTTCAATATCAAAGAAAATTGGAGAGCGATCCACAGGATCAAACTCCAACTTATCTATGTCGTTAATGCCTAACCGCTTCATAGTGTCAGACACCTACTTAAAATGGGACGTTGTTATCCGCTGCTGCTGCCGCAGATCCGATCTCGTCTGGGTTCTTACGCTCGTAACCCTCCTGCGTTGCAAACTCTAAGTCGCTTGGCATGACTGCGACTATGTCCAGCTTCTTTTCGCCAGGTTTGGTGATCTTATTCTTATGCACCACAGTCAGCTTCGCTGGCTTACCAACGAAGTCTTCTAGGTTAGTTTTTGACCCCTCATTCAACGTCTCGCCCGTCCACATTTCCAACATAGGCTTGAGCTTGCCTTTAGGATGCAGTGTTAGCGTAAAGTTGTTTGACCATATATGATGATTAAACTCATCCTCGCCGCCGCCATCCTTTAGTGTGCGCTTCTTGTTTACCTCGTAAACGAACACTACTGTGTTTTTAGGTGGTTCGTTTTGGTAACGAGTTACGACAGGGTAGATGACATCTATGCACATAGCGTCATGGGTTCCTGCCTCTAACATTTCAAACGCATCTTTTCCGTTCGCCTTATCCGATGGTACTACTAGTTCCATATTATTTTATATCAAGTGCCTGGAGTTGTTTTAGTTGTTCGTTTTTCAACCATTCATCCAAGCCGTCAGGTGAAAAACGTATGATTCTCTTGCTAAGTTTGACGTAAGGGATACGACGCTCTTTCATTAAATAATCAAGAGTCCGCTCCGATATATCAAGATACTCGCAAGTCCTTACTTTATTTATGAGGTTTCTCATAAAAATGCTTTTGTAATTACTATTAGTAAAAACCCTGCCAAATAGGCAGCACAACAATAGTCTATAGTGTTTTGTTTCATGTTAATGTGGATTAGGTGTCAGACACCACAAGTTGGCTTTAAATCTTTCATATGTTTGCGCACTTCCCGAATCGCTGTTTCTGCGCTCCAAAGCTCAACGATACAGCCTTCTTTTTTAAGCGCTATTATGTAACTAGTCACAGCCTGGATAATTGCATCAGCACTCTTCTCGTCTCTCGCTATCATTTCCTTCGCTACTGACTTGTATATTCGTTTTTTAGTTATTGCCATTATGTGTTACTTAAAGTGTCAGACACCATTAAAGTAAAAATCTTAATTAGATTTTTTAATTTGTGAAATATTGTACTTAACAATCCTGCTCAAAGATTCAAAGTCATCTTTATTTTTGAACGCATTAATACGAAGCTCTACCCCGTCTGCGACATAATTAGCACCAGCGCGACGAGCATCCGCAACCCAGGTGGTTTTAACTAATGAAGCTCTTTCATAGTTATCAGAAAACATATTGTTAATGTGATGGTTAATTTCATCTTTGTTACCACCAGATAATTCTAGGGTAGTGGCCTGATAAAACTGCTTACCGATTGAGCGCACCAATAACTTTCCTCGTTGTTTTTCATGTTGCGCTTGCAACTTATCATAAGCTAAAGCTGCCTTGTCATTAGATGCGCCCTCAAAAGCTAATTTATTTTTAATTGAGCTTATCATCCAAGAGTTTGCAGTTAAAAATCCAACCACAACAAAAACGCCTAAAAGTGCGGTTCTGTTTTTAATTGTAATTGTTTTATCCTCTCGCATCCCTTTAATCATACTATAGATAGCATGAATTAAATACCCCTGAGCAACTGCTTGCTTATTTTTTAGTTCGTTTTCCATTCGTTAAAAAAAAATTATTATACTCCAAGGGTAAGACATTGATTGTCCTACTCTTTATTTTTTGCGGTTCTGTAAATTTGCTTTTGCGCGTCTTCACCTAGACTGTCTAACTCAGATACCATTGCCTTGATTAAATCAGACATAGTAACACCTTGTTCTTCTGCAATAGCTTGCAGCTTCTCTTTGTCATTTTCCCAAACATAAGAGCTTACGAGTTTTTTGCCGTCTTTCCTTTGACTACTCACAGGGCGTTTATGTTGCTTAAAAAAGGCACGTTAAGCTATCTAAAACGCAAGTGCAATACTTTATCGCAATAACTTATTAGCAATGTATTCCTTATCCTGCTCTGCCGCTGGCAAATGATACCAAGCGCTTGTTGTTTTTGTAGACCGATGCCCAGCATGGACAGATCCAGCCTTGAGCCCCTCGTTCTCAATGACCTGGGTTACGTTCCAGCCCCTTAGTTTGTGGAATTTTTTGCCGCTCGTGGTTAGCCCAACCTCGTTCCAGCCTAGCTTTGCCAGGATAGCATTCACGCGATTTTTCACGCTGTTGTTAGCCTTGATCTCACCGCGCTCAGTCTTGGTGCATGGCTTGCCGCCGACCTCCTGCGTCCATTCTGAACGCTTACGGCGAACAGCCTTGTACTGACCAGTGACCTGGCCTCGGCCAATGCCTATGTCGGGGCTGCGGTTGCAATCTATGTACTTGGCCTTTGGGCGATACGGGATCACTTTGGCGGCTTTGGGCGTCGTGGCGTTGTCCTGCCAATTCCGGGCCTGACGCTGATCGCCGCGGCCTTTGTAGGCGCACAACCCTGGACCATCGCGATTATCCTCATGATCACCCTTGGTTTGCGGATTAAACTGCGGGAAACGCAATAAAAAATGTCACGGGCGGCAGATAATGCCGCCCTTGTACCATTTTATGACGATTGAAGGCTTTCTGTCGTTTCAAATTGCATTATGTTCTGCACAAATTCGTAGCGATAGGACATTACATGCAAAACGATCCCTTGGTTGTTTTTACCCCGTCTGGCAAGCGCGGACATTTTCCTGTTGGAACCCCCGTTTTAACCGCCGCCCGTCAATTGGGCGTGGATTTGGATTCCGTCTGTGGCGGACGTGGGATTTGCAGCAAATGCCAAATCACCCCGTCTTATGGCGAATTTCCCAAACACGGGGTCAGTGTTGGGGATGACGCCCTATCAGAGTGGAACGCAGTAGAAGAACGCTATGACCAAAAACGCGGCCTAAAAGCGGGGCGCCGTTTGGGGTGTCAGGCAACTGTCCAAGGTGACATTGTGATTGATGTCCCCCCCGAAAGCCAAGTGCACAAACAGGTAGTCCGCAAAGCCGCCAGCGCGCGCGCCATCGAAATGGACCCTGCGACAAAGCTTTATTTTGTTGAGGTTGAAGAACCTGACATGCACAAACCCACAGGCGATCTGGAGCGTTTGGCGCATGCGCTAAAGGATCAGTGGGACATTGAAAATGTCACCTGCGATTTGGGCGTACTGACCAAATTACAGCCCCGTTTGCGCAAAGGCAATTGGCAGGCATCCGTGGCCGTTTACCGCGATCACAAAACCGATCAGGCCCGCATTTTGGATATCTGGTCAGGACTACACGAAGGTGGACTATACGGTTTGGCCATTGATTTGGGCTCAACCACGGTGGCGGCACACCTAACCGATTTAACCACGGGCGAAGTGGTTGCAAGCGCAGGTGTGATGAACCCACAAATCCGATTTGGCGAAGATTTAATGAGCCGCGTCAGCTATTCCATGATGAATCCTGGGGGAGACCGCGAAATGACGCGGGCTGTGCGCGATGCGATCAATACATTGGCCGAGGATATCGCAAAAGACGCAGACATTGATCCCAGCCTGATTTTTGAGGTTGTCTTTGTCTGCAACCCTGTCATGCACCATTTGCTGTTGGGCATTGATCCCGTTGAATTGGGTCAGGCGCCTTTTGCCTTGGCCACATCTGAATCCGTCACATTGCTAGCCTATGATCTGGACCTGACCAATATTGCAAAATCTGCACAGATCTATGTCCTTCCTTGTATCGCAGGGCACGTTGGCGCGGATGCCGCGGCGGTTGCATTGTCCGAAGAACCCGGAAAATCCGATGATTTGGTATTGATCGTGGATGTTGGAACGAACGCCGAAATCCTGCTCGGGAATAGATCGCGCGTTTTGGCCTGTTCTTCGCCCACAGGGCCGGCATTTGAAGGGGCGCAAATCAGTTCGGGCCAACGCGCGGCCCCCGGTGCCATTGAACGGATCGAAATTGATCCCGTAACAAAGGAACCGCGTTTCCGCGTGATTGGTAGTGATATTTGGTCAGACGAAGATGGGTTTGCAGAAGCAACCGCCGCATCGGGCATCACAGGCATTTGTGGATCAGGTATTATTGAGGCGGTCGCAGAATTGCGCATCGCGGGATTGATGGATGAAAACGGTCTGATCGGATCGGCCGAG
>MDSW01036123.1_pt1 | contig 35323 bp, 24 predicted proteins | sample 811171 | NCBI WGS metagenome assembly MDSW01 (sample SAMN05326641, study PRJNA326480) | marine metagenome | isolation source: seawater | place: Atlantic Ocean: North West | collected 2012 | reverse complement strand
GTCGCTCCGTCGTCGTTCGCGTCGACGTGTCGCCGCGAGCTCGCGCACGCGCTCGCGACGGGTCCTCGCACGAGGTCGGACCTCTCCGACGCGCTCCCCGCGAGCGTCGCCGCGGAGCAGGCGGACGTGGACGCCGCGCTCGAGGAGCTGGCGGTGTTCCGACCGAGCCGGTCGCTCGACCGGCCCGGGACGTACGCGCTCAAGCCCGAGGCGTGGGCGCACTTCGACGCCTTCTTCCACAGGTACCAGCGCGCGGACGCCGAAAAGGCGCTCGAGGAGGCGACGGAGGTGTTTTTGGAGCGGACGAAAGCGGGCGAACGCGTCGCGTGGACGCCGAGGGCGCTCGTGGAGGCGCCGCCGAGCCCGCCGCGACCGTTCGAGGGGCTCCACAGGTTCGCGCGCGACGCGGCGGTGCTCGCGTTCTGCCGCGACTGCGTCCGCGCGGCGGCGAGGTGGGAGGACGAGCCGGACGTCCAGGACGCCGCCGTCTCCGCCATGTCCCTGATCGGCGTCGCGGCGAAGGCGACGACCGACGATGATTCTCGCGAGCGGGAAACGAGCGACTCCGTCACGAGCACCTTTCTCGAGGGTAAAAGAAGCGCCTCCGTCCCTCGCTGGGCCGCGCCGCTCGTCGCGGGGGCGCCCGGCGGTCGGGAGGAGGGGGATCCGAAGGAGGAGGGGGAGGGGGGGGACGCGGCGACGCCGATCGTCACGTTCGAGGAGGCGTTGGCCCGCCTCGCCGACGCGACTCGCGGCGCGGGGGGGATCCGCCGGGGACGCGAGGACGAGTCGCGCGCGCGCGTCGTCGTCGCGGAGTGCGCGGCGGCGACCGTCGTCGCGCTCCGCCGCGCCGGCGTCCTCGGCGAGGACGTCCCGGAGTCGGAGCGGGGCCGGGCGCGGGGACCGGACGCCACCGGGCGACCGCTCGAGGCGACCGGGCGACCGCTCGAGGCGACCGACCCCTCCCTCGATCCCGTGTTCGAGAAGACCGTCCCCGGTTTGGGTTCGCGCGCGGACGTCTCCGCCGCGGCGGACGCCTCCGCCGTATCGAATCGTTCGCCCTCCGCGGCGGCGACCCCGGCGCCCGGCGCCGGCGGCTCCGAGATGTCCGATTTCGAGCGCGCGCGCGCGGCGAACCGCGAGCGGCAGCGCCTCGTCATGGCGCGCATGGCCGAGCAGCAGCGCGCGTTCGCCGCGGCGCAGGGCCGAGACGCGATCGACTCGGACGAGGCCGAATCGGACGACGACGAATCGGAACCCGAGGAGCTCGTCTCGTTCGGGGAAGAGCAAACAACGTCGGGAGGCGCGGCGCCGCCTTTGAAAAACAAAAACGCGCGCGACGACGCTTCGGCCGAGAAGACGCGGCTTCGGTATCCGCGGAGGCTCCCGTGGGAGCCCGAGGGGACGTGCGGCCTGTGCCACCGCGGCGCCGAGGCTGAGCCCGAGCAAGGCCCCCTGTGTTGGCTCGCGTTGGCGCAGAGAAGCGTCGTCGGGGGGTCGTATGTGCGCTCGGCCGCGTCGTCGCCGTCCTCCCCGCGCGGCGAGTTCCCCGCCGCGCCCGCGCGCGACGCCGCCCACCTCGGCCTCTCGGAGTTACGCGGCGGGCGTTCGAGTTCGAGTTCGTTCACGCCGCGCGTACTCGACCCGATCCGGGCGCACTCTCCACCCGTACACTCCGCCGAACCCTCGCGCGCTCGCGATGCGGTCGTGGATTCGGACGCTCGCGAGGGCGTGCACGCGCTGACGTGCGGCCACGTGGCGCACGCGGCGTGCCACGACCGGTACTTCCGCTCCGTCGCCGGCGTCGGTTCGGAACACGCCGCCGACGACCGGGCGGCGGCGGAGACGGCGGAGGCGAGGGCGCGGGCCGGGCTCGCGGCGAACGATTTCACGTGCCCGACGTGCCGGAGGCTGTGCAACGCGCTCGCGCCCGTCATGCCGCCGACGCTCGCGCAGGCGGCGTTTTTCGAAGCGGGAGGCCGCGAGGGGGCGAGCGCGCGAAGAAGGTTTTTCGAAGCGGGGAACGGAGCGGGAGGCGGCGGCGGCGAAGAAGGGTTTTCGTTCGAGGAGGAGGAGGGCGGAGCGAACGAACCCGAACGCGCGTTCGCGCGCGGTCCCGAACGCGCGCGCGCTTTTTTTTTCGGTCCGACGCGCGCAGCGCTGGCGGAGGGGTTCAAGCGCGTCGTCGCGCAGGTTCGCGCGAGCGTAACGCTCGAAGCTTCGGACCGAGCGCGCGTCGATTTCGCGGGGGCGGAACCCGCGACGGCGGCGGGAGGGACGCGTCCCGGCGAAGGCGCGGGCGAAGGGTCTTCGGACGCGGACGCGCTCGATCAAGGGTCTTCGGACGCGGACGCGCTCGATCGCGCGCTCGACCGCGTCGAGCTCGAACCGGCGGTCGAGGAGGTACGCCCGGGGCGACTCTTCTCGGACGGGCAATACGTCGAGCGGCTCCGCGGAACGGCGCGACCCGAGGGTGAGTATTCCGTCGAGCGCGCCGCCGAATCCTTCGAGCCCCGCGCGCGCGCGCGCCGACACGCCGACGCGTACTGGGCGCGGCACGCGGACACGCGGGTCTGGGCGGCGGCGTTCGAGCGCGCGACTCGCGTCGCCGCGCGCGCGGGGCCGGCGACGGGCACGCCCCGCGGGAGCCCCCACGACGACGACGACGCCGACGTCGACCTCGGGCGGGGGAGGCTTTCGGGCGGCGCGCGTCCCGAAGACGGCGCGAACGATTTGAAAACGCTGTCCCGCGTCGCCGGCGAGTGGCGACGCGTCGCGCACGGCGTCCGCCTCGCCGAGGCCACCGCGAGGCGCGCGTACTCCGGGGACGGGGATGGTGTTCCCGGGGACGCGGGCGACCCCGACCGAACGCCTAAACCGCTCGAGGATGTGTCGTCGGCGGCGCGCGCGGCGACGGTCGGGCGGTGGCGCGCGCTTCGCGAGATGACGCGGCTGGCGACGCTCGGCGGGCCGGGCGACCTCCACGCCGCCGCGACGTCGACCGATCCGACCGAACCGTCCTTCGACGTTCGGGACGCGCTCATCTCGAGCGTGGAGGCGGCGACGTTCGACCGCGCGTGGTTCGAGGAGGAGGAGGAAGAAGACCGCGCGCGGGTCGAGGACGAGGACGAAAACGAAAACGAAAACGAAGAGTCGTCGCGCGCTGAATCGTCGGACGTCGACGCGTCGTTGGGGTTCCTCGCGTCGCGGGGTCGCGCGGAGGCGGAGGCGCGGCGCGCGTATTGGCGCCGCGCCGCCGAGCGCGACCGAATCGCGCGCGCGCGCGGCGTGAGGACCGCCGACGGGTTGGGTCGAGCGGAGGGAGGAGGGACGGACGACGGCCGGGGGGGGCTCGAGGGCGGCGACGAAGAAGACATCCCCGAAGAAGACGTCCCCGACGCCGAGGCGGTCGTCTTGGAAGGCGGCCGCGGTCCGGGGGACCCCTTCCGGTTCGCATCCGACTCGAGCGCGCGCGAAGGAGACACGGAAGCCTCCCCGGGGTCCGGCCGCCGCTCCCCGATGGATCCGGTGCTCGCGTTCGCGAACCCGCCTCGCCTGCGCTTTGCGTTTCTCCGCCGCGATCCGTTCGGGTTCCTCGTCGAGACGCTCGCGCGTCTGACGGCGGCGGCGCCGGGCTACTTCGCCGGGCCCGGGGGCGTCGCGGCGATGGAAACGCTCGCCGCCCCCGTCCTCGCGTGGGTCCTGGGCGCCGCGTGGCGCGACGCCGAGGAGGAGGTCGAAGAAACGGAGCGGGGCTTCGGCGCCGGCGGCGATTCTCTTTCTTTTTCGCCGCGAGGGTCTGGAGGGTCCGCGCGAAAAAGTCGAGACGGAGACGCGCCGCGCCGCGGCGACGATTCGTCGGACGACGACGCGTCCGACGCGCGCGCGAAAAAAACGCTTCATCTGTTCGGGTCTCTGGCGTGCTCTTCGGCGTACGCGATCGACGCGTTGCTTTCGCTCGCGGAGGGCGCGGCGGAGGCGCCCGAGCCGTTCGGGTGGAAGGGCCCCGCGGCGAAGTTGGCCGTCGCCGACGCGTGCGCCCGGCGCCTCTTCGGCCCGGAGGCGACGGCGAAGCGCGTCGCGACGGCGACGGGTTCGGCGGCGACGGGTTCGGGACCACCCGAGGGATTCGAACCCGGATCGAGGGACGCCGGAGGGTCGCACCCTTCCCGGGAGAGGATGGAGGTCGACGAGGAGGAGGATGCGCCGCGCACCGACGCGGCGGTGGGAAACGCGCGGCTGAAGGCTGGCGGGGCGCGTCTTTGTCGTCGTCGACGAGGGCGTCTCGCCGAGGCGAACGCGTCTTTCCGCGCGTCGCGTTTCTCGGCGCTTCCTTCGGACCACTCGGAGGTATTCTTGGCGTTGGCGGATCGCGCGTGCGGCGCGTGCGGCTCGGCGCCTCGCGACCCCGCGCTGTGCCTCGCGTGCGGCGCGGTGACGTGCTGCGCGGGGTTCTGCTGCCGCGCGGGGCGGCACGGCGAGACGTCGCGACACGCCTCAAGCTGCGGCGCGGGGTCGGGCGCTTTTCTGCTCGTCAAATCCACCAAGACGCTCCTCATCCGGGGGCCGAGGGTGTGCCTGTACCCGAGCGTGTTCCTGGACGCGCACGGGGAGGAGGACGAGTTCATGAAGCGAGGGAGGCCGCTCAGGCTCGACCGGAGGAGGGTCGACGCGCTCGAGGCGATGTGGGCGGAGGGGGCATTCGACTACGACACCGCCGCGCTCAGGGCGAGCCGCGTAGGAAGCGATTTCTACTGATGAGAAGGAGCGAGGGAGGACGTGTACCTTAAAACAAAGGATTTTCATTAGCTACGAGGGAGTGGATCTGTGACGGTTTTATCATAGCTGCGGTTTCATACTCGCAGACAAAAAATCGTCGATGGGCTCATAATAACTGGCCGAACGCCGCGCGTCCGCGTCGAAGACGTCGACAGTTGACGAAAGCGCGCGCCGGTTCGCCTTGGCGCGCTTTTTCTGCGACGTGGCGTTCGCTGACCCGCCGCCGAGGCCCTGCGCGATCCTGCAAACACGTCACGCGCGCTTCGCGTCGCGCACTCCGCAACGCACCTCCCCTCCCCTCGCCTCACCGCCGCCCTCACCACCATGTCCGCTTTCATCGCCGGTACCCCCGTCGCGGCTAAGGTCGCCGCCAAGCCCGTCGCGCGCCGCGACGCGACCGTCCGCGCCGCCGCCAACTCCGAGTGCGTCCCCGGCGCCGCGACGATCGGGATGACAAACACGCGCAACGTCGACGTTTCCGCTTTTTCGCGACCGACCTCGGCTGACGCGCCGCGGCCCCTCCCTCCCTCCCCCCCTCCGCTCGCTCACCAGCGGCCTCAACCGCCGCGCCGCCGTCGCCGGCGTCTTCGCGCTCTTCGCCGCCGCGCCGGTGCGTCCCCTCGACCCCTCGCCCGCGACGTCGGCGCGATCCTCGCGATCCCCGAATCCTATCCGCGACGGTTCGCGGCGCGTCTCCCGAAAACGACGCGGCACTATCGATTTCGACGCGTCGCGACGCGCCCCCCGATGGGCGCGTCACCCCCACCCACCCCGCGCGCTCACCCCGCCTTCCTTTCGACCCCCCGCGCGCGCCGTCCGATTCGACAGGCCAACGCCGAGACCAAGCACGTCCGCGTCAAGGCCAGCACGGGCCCCCCCACCGCGTTCACCGCGGGCAAGGTCAAGGCCCCCCGCGCGTTCCTCAAGGACAAGCAGGCCGAGGTCCTCGCCGCGTACGGCCTCGAGTCCCTCCCCGGCCAGTGAAGAAGGGAAAAGCAGACGCCTTCATCATCACGGACCATGAACGATGATGAGACAGACGAGCATGCGCCGCGCGTATCAATATGATAGTATGATGAGACTACTCTCTTCTCCCTTCCAACCCTCGTCCCCTCGGGAGGGTCGTTCTCGTCACCCTCACTCGCCGTCGCCCTCCCCCCTCGCGATGCGCGCGCCCCACCCCTCCGACGCCTCCGCCGCGCGCCTCGTCGCCGCCCCCCCCGAGTAGCCTCCTCCGCCTCCTCCTCCTCCGCCCCTCGCGTCGTCCACGGCTCTTCTGAGCGCGTCGAGCTCCCCCCCCTCGATCCTCCGCACGCCGCCCACCTCCAGGTCGCCCAGCCGCACGCCCCCCACCTCCGTCCTGTGCAGCCGCGTCACCTCCAGACCCACCGCCTCGCACATCTTCCGAATCTGGCGGTTCCGGCCCTCGCGGAGGACGAACCGAAGCGTCGCGAAGCGACGACTCTTTTCCGTCGCAGTGCGTTCTTTATTTCGTGACGCGTCGGAACCGGCGGCTCCTCCGGGACCCTCTTCCTCCCGATCCTCCTCCTTCGCCGCCGCGTGAATTAAACGCGTCGCCTCGACGGGCTCCACCGCGCACGGAAGCGTCGGCGCGACGGTCGCGATTCCCGTCCTCTGCTGCGTCGTCTCGATGACCACCCCCCTCGCGAGCGTCTCCGCGTCGGCGAGCGAGGCGGGCGGGTGCACGTCCACGTCGTACGTCTTGGGCGCCTTGCGCCTCGGGTCCAGGAGCGCCTCGGAAACCCGCCCGTCGTCCGTCAAGAGCACCAGCCCCGAGCTCTCCTTATCGAGCCGCCCCACGGGGAACACGCGAGCGGGCTTCACCCGACGAGCCCGAGCCTTCGCACTACGAGTCGCGCGAGCACCCGCGTGATCAGCACTCGCGGCGTCGTCGGCTCTTTTCGCGCGCCCGAGCGCCGTGAGCTCATCCTTCAGCGCGAACAAGAGCGAGTCGGCGCGGCTGGGTTCCATCGTGCACACGACGCCACGCGGCTTGTGATATTTGAGGTAGACGAACGCGTGGCGCCCCGGGTCGCCGCTCCCGTCGCCTATAGGGTCCCCGAGGCCCGCCTCGACGGCGTTCGCGCGCGCCTCCCACCGCATGACCCTCCCGTCCAGGGTCACGACGTCGCCGTCCAGGACGCGGCGCGACGGGCGCACGAGCGCGCCGTTGACGAGGACGCGGCCCGCGCTCACCGCCGCGTCCGCCTCGCGGCGCTTCAGGTGGGGCATGCACCGAACCAAGCGGAAACCGGAGCCGAGGTACCGAACGCGTCCTCCTCGTGTGGAGGAGGAGGAGGAGGAGGAGGAGGAGGAGGTGGTGGTGGAAGACGACGAGAGGGGGGAGGTACACGTGGCGTCGTCGGAGGAAGGCGACGAGAGGGGGGAGGTACACGTGGCGTCGTCGGAGGCCGCGAGAGAAGCCGCGTCGGACGGCGGGGTGTCGTTGGCGGCGGCTCGGTCGGGGAGAAGAAGAAGATGCGCGACGTTTCGCGCCGCGACGCCGGATGGTTCGGCGCGCTCGCGCGCACCCCCCGACGACGCCGCGGCCTCCGGATCGTCGTCGTCCGCGGAATCGGATGCGTTGATGCGCCTGGACTTCTCGCGGTACGCGCGCTGGAGCTCGCCGCGGCGCAGCGCCGCCGCCGCGAGCCCCCGGGGGGCGTTCGTTTGCTGCGGGGCGCCTCGGCGGCCGCGTGGGGTCCGCGACGAGGGACGCCCGCGCGCGTCGTCGTCGGCGACGTTCGACGCGCCGCGGCGGGCGGCGTTCGCGCCGGCGCGCTTCGCCGCGGCGGACGCGCGGTGCGCTCTCCCGCGCGCGTCCGGGTCCGCGCTGTCGCGCTCGGCGGTCCGCTTCTTCGACGGGCGGGGCGCGCGCGCCTCGCCCTTCGTGCGCCCGCGGCCCATCCCCGCCGCCGCCTCCGTCCAGCTCGGGCGTCGTCGCTCGGACGACCGCCCGCCGCCGCCCGCGCACCGAACCGCGAGCGGGACGCGACGCGCGACGGCGGCCGACCCGCGGGGGTTCGCGAGGCGCGTCGTCGGAGCGAGGCGCGCGGGGGCGACGCGCGCCGAGGCGGCGAGGGAGGACGCCATCCGAGCGCCCCGAACGTGTGCGCGGAGAAAAGTAAGGGCGCCGAGGCGGCGGCGGTGTGAGCGACGATGCACTTTTTCGTTGTTGAAATGCGCGCGAACCGTCGTCGTTCGCCCGAGCGTCGACGCCGGGGGCGCCGTGCACCCGATCGCGGGCGAAGCGTTTCGCGCGACGAAGGCGCCGCGCGCGAAGGTGGCTACTCTCGCGTGCTCGCCGGGGGCGGCGGCGGTGGCCTCGCCTCCCTCCTCTGCTCCTCGTTCTCCTTCCACACCTCCCCGCCCTCGAAGAACTCCTTCTTCCAGATGGGCACCGTCGCTTTCAGCTCGTCGATCATCCACCTCGTCGCCTCGAGCGCGTCCGCCCTGTGCGCGCTGCTCGCCGCGATGACGACGCTGCTCTCGCCCACCCTCACCGTCCCGGTTCGGTGCGCGACGGCGAGCTTCGTCAGCGACCAGCGCCCGCGCGCCATCGCGCACAGCTCGCGGAGCTTCTTCACCGCCATGGGGGCGTAGCACTCGTACTCGAGCCGGTCCACGGGTTTGCCCTGAAACACGTCCCGCGTCGTCCCGACGAACGTCACGATCGCGCCCGCCGCGGGGGAGGCGACGAGGCGCGAGAGGGCGTCCAGGGACAGGGGGGCGGGGGTTATCTCCACGTGGTCGTCGGGCGAAGACGCCGCCATGATGAAGCGACCGGAGACGACAGACGAGCGCGCCCCAGACACCGCGAGTGGCGGCCGAACTGAAGAGCAGCTCGCCGCGCATGCTCAATGATGAGGAGGCTGATTTCTTGAGCGTCGAGCGCGCCGCGAGCTGGGAACGTTTCGCACGTCACGACCGTCGACGTCCACGACACACGTCCCGACGCCGTCGTCGGTCATGTCGACGACGGTTCTGTCGCCCCTGGAGGCGCTCGCTCGGCCGCGCGCCGCCCTCGCGCGTCGCGCGTCGCGCCGCGCGCTCGCGCCGCGCGCCGCTCGGGACGACGCCCCGAACTCGGCATCGAACGCGCCGGAGCCCGCGCCCGAGGGGATGATCGACCGCGCGAACCTCGACAAGAGGTATTACGAGGGCTTCATCAAGTCCAGCCTGGGCGAGGACGACGACGTGCAGAGGGAGGGGCGGGACACGATCACCGCCAGCGTGAAGCTCGGCGCGCAAGCCACCGCGGTCCTGACCGCGCTCACGCTCGGATTCATGTGGAGCAACGGCCTCCTGTGACGAGACGAGCGCGCGTGACGCGGCGGGGGGAGAGGGACGATTCGGTGACGCGCGACCCGCGCGTCGCCTTCGTTGTCTACTGTAGTACTTTCGAAAGTATGAAACAGCCTTTCTAAGTGTCACGGCATCGCGCGTGAAGCGCCATCTCCGGCGTGAACGTCGCTCGCATCGCTCGGCGGGTCTGCAGCACTCGGCGCTTCGGCGTTCGAACAGCTTCGCTCGGCGCTTCACGAGCTGCTCGCCGATTCGAGTCGATCAGTTGGAAAACGACGCCTTGTGCGGGAACCATTTGATGGTCGGCGGGCCCGCGAGGCACGCGCCGAAGACCGGGTTCCAGTCCTTCATCAACTCCGCATCGCCTCGCTTCGCGACGTACGCCGCATAGTCCTCGACCTCGTGCCAGTACTCGAAGATGTACATCGTCTGGGAGCCATCCTCCGCGGTCTCGATGCCGAAGTCGAACTGCACGGCGCCTTTCATGGACATCGTGTACTTGATGCCCCACTCGTGGTCCTTGAACAGGGCGAGCGCCTCGTCCGCCTTCCCCGGGGCGAGGGGGAGGATCACGAGCGCCATCCCGTTGCAGTTAGGAGGAGCCATGGTGCGCACGAGGTGCGAGGGAGAGTGCGGGCGTGACGAGGAGACCTCTAGAGTTGCTAGGGTTGTACAGGCTCTCCGTTGTTGTTATCTGGCTGGTGGACTAAAATAAATGTTGTGCCTCACGTTCAGTGCGCTCGTGAGGGCATCTGCTCCGCCGCGCTCTCGACTCCGTGGACGCTCTCGAGACGCCCCCCCTCGTCGGGTCCCGGCCCATCACCCCATGAGCCCCTCCTCCTCGGCCTGTTCCTCCTCGAGGATATCCCTGAACGCCTGGAACACGCTCGCGGGTTTGTACGTGAAGAACCCCAGGAGCATGGGTATGGGCGCGAGGCTCAGCCCGACGTCCTCCGCGAAGAAGGTGTTCCAGCGGTTGAGCGCCATGAAGAGGATCACGGGCACCAGGATGCTCGGCGGCCCGCCCTGCCCCCCGCCCCCGCTCTCCGCCTTGGACGCCAGCAGTTTGACGTAGAAGAGCGCCCCCGCGGACCCGAACGCGAACGACGCGCCGAGGTCCACGCCGCCGACGAAAAACGCGGCGACGGTTCCCGACCCGCACAAACCCGCGGTGGTGAGCAGAAGGTTCTGCTTCACCCTCAGGTACGCGTCGTCGGCGCTTCTCCGCCGCTCCGCCTTCTCCGCCTCGGTGAGCTCCCTCCCGCCCACCGTCGGCTTCAGGTCCTTCGGCCGGAGCTTCTTCAGCTGCCGCGTGCTGAACTTGCTCTTGGCGTACACCGGGTTCTTGGACGCCGCGATCGCCTCGCCCTTCTCCCACTCGCGCTGCCACCGCGCCTGCTCCGCCCGCGTCGGCGCGTAGTTCCACCCATCCAGGTCGTACTTGCTCACCTTCTTCTCGCTCGTCGCCGCGGTGATCGCCGAGAGCGCGACGGATGGACGCGTGCCCGGCTTCTTCGCGGGACTCTTCCGAGGACCGGGTGCGCCGCTCGCGCCGCCGTCGCCGAGCAGGGCGACCTCATCCTCCCGCGCCGCGTCGTCCTCCTCCTCCGCCTCCGCCTCCTTCTTGACGAGCCGAGCGGACAAATCGACGCTCATGTCGTCGAGCATGGCGAGGTTGCCGAAGCCGAGGCCGGAGGCGGCTTCCTGCTTCTGCTTCGCCTCCTCCTCGGCCTTGCGTCTGGCCTGCCGCTCGAACTCGGCCTCGATGTCGACGTCCCACATGCGCACGTTCTTGTTCTCCCACACCGCGCCGGACGGGGCGGCGGGTTTCGACGCGGAGGAGGAGGAGGAATCCGACGCGTCGGGGGGGGTCCCGCCCGCGGCGGCGGAGACGCGGACGGACGAGGCGCGCCGAGCGCCGCGCCGCGCGGGCGAGGCGCGGGCGAGGCCGCCGACGGACGGCGCGAGGGAGGCCATCCTCACGAACCGGCGCGCGCGAGAGTGAGGGGCACGACGACGGATGGATACCTCATTTCACCCTCCGAGCGGCAGCAGACGTGTCTCGATAAGGCCGCCGCGACGAACGATAGAGCGCGCCGCCCGACGGGCAAATCGTCGACGGGGCGGGGCTTTTTTCGCGGCGCCCGCGCGTGGAGGGCGATCGAAGAACACTCGTCGCGGCGCTCCGCGCGCTTCGCCGTCCGCCATGGCGGCTTGCTCGCGAACCCTCGGCCTCGCGGCGCTCCGCCCCTCCCGCCCCGCGCACCGCCGCGCCGTTTCGCGCCGCGCGGAGGCGTCGGGAAACTCCTCCTCCGCGTCCGAGCAGAAGCGCGAGCTCGCGGCGATGCGCGCGGAGGTGCAACTCCGGTCGATGAACCCGAGCCAGGAGAACGTCGTGAGCGCGATCCTCGATCTGAGCAAGCAGGAGTTCGGGCTGCACGGCGTGAAGTTCGCGGAGATCATGGACAAGGTGAACGAGTGCTACGTCTTCACCCCGTGCCAGTACACCAGCGGCGCGGGCACGGACGCGAGGACGGTGAACCCCGCGGGCACGAACAGCGGCTCGCTCAAGACCTACTACTTCGCCCACATCCACGGCCTGGACGAGGACGCCACCCTGAGGCTCTTCTGCGAGCACTACAGGGACGTCCTCGACACCCCGGACGGAGACAGCCACGCGAACATCCGCGCGTTCATGGTCAACGGGTGGGACGGCATCGAGTTCGAGGGCGAGCCCCTCAAGCTCCGCGACGGCACGGAGGAGGAGGAGCCCGTGGACCAGGTGTGAGGAGTTTCGGTGCTGCTCTTGAAAAAATTTTCTCCTCCCGTCATCACTCTTCAACCGGAATGCGGACACTTGGCGTTTTCTTCGCGCCTTGGCGGGACCTCGAGATGCGTTTTTCTGCGACACGGACAGTGCGGCCCCAGACGCGAAGAGCTGTTGGTCAACGCTTCGCATTGTCCGAGACGCCCGCCGCGGGACGCGCCGACGTCGTCTCGCGACGCGGGTCCCTCCCACGGCGTGCCTCGCCGGATCTCCCGCGGCGTCCCTCCCCGCGCTCGCGGTGGGTTTCCGCCCTCGCTCGCCCGCGCGCGGTCGCGGTCGCGGTCGCGCGCGTCCTCCTCGTCATGCGCGTTCTCGCGCCGCGGTCGAACGCGCGCGCGCCCCTCGCGATTCCCGACGGCGACGCCTCCGCGCGCGTCTCGTCCTCCGCCGCGTCCGCGCCCAAGGCGGCCAAACCCCCGAAGGTGGTGGCCCCTCGCTCGAGCGTCACCAAGATGGCCGACTTCGATGTCGTCCGCAAGCTCGGCGAGGGTTCGTTCGGCGTGGTGTGGGCGGTGACCCGCCGTCGCGACCGCGGCGATTCGCGTCGCCGCACCTTCTGCCTGAAGCAGATCGCGATGGGCCCCCGCCGCGCGTCGCAGGAGGAGGCCATCAACGAGTGCCGCGTCCTCGCCAAGCTCGACAGCCCGCACGTGGTCAAGTACCACGAGTCCTTCGTCGCGGACGGCGGCACCAAGCTGTGCATCGTCATGGAGTACGCGCCCCGCGGCACCGTGCGCGAGCTCATCAAGACGCATCGCTCGTCCCCTCGCGGGCGCGTCCCCGAGCCCGTCGCGTGGCGCCTCCTGCTGCAGTGTTGCCTGGGCCTCTCCCACATCCACTCCAGGCACATCCTCCACCGCGACGTCAAGTCGGAGAACATCTTCCTGGATAAGAACGGCGACGCGAAGATCGGCGACCTGGGCGTGGCGAAGATGATCGGCGCCGAGTCCGCCGGGTTCGCCAAGACGCTCGTCGGCACGCCCTTCTACCTCTCCCCGGAGCTGTGCCGCGGGAAGCCTTACAACCACAAGAGCGACGCGTGGGCGCTGGGGTGCGTCCTGTACGAGTGCATGGAGGCGAGGCACCCGTTCACCGCGAACAGCCGCGAGGGCCTGTTCGCGAAAATCGCCGCGGGGAAGTACCCCGCGCCCTCGGGGCCGCACGGGCTCGGGATGCGGAAAATCGTGACTCGGCTGCTGTCGACGAGCGCCGAGCGAAGGTTCGGCGCGGACGACGTCCTGCGCGCGGACGAAGCCGTCGCCGCGGCGAAAACGGTGGGGGTGGAGCTGGAGGGGAGGAGGACGGCGACCGACGACCGCGGCGAGGGGGGCGCGAGGGAGGGGAGGGAGGTCGGCGGGGGGTTCCAGAAGCCGCCGACGCGCCGACCCGAATCCGCGGGCGCGCCCGAAACACTCGCCCGAAAAAATCCCCCGGGCTTTTGCGCGCCCGAGTCCGCTCGCGCTCGCGCTCGACGCGCGCCACCCGAGATCGTTCACCGCCGAATCGTTCGGGACGCCGACGCGGATCGTCCGGACGACGCGCCCGGTCCCGGGGTCGACGCGCCCGGCCCCGGCGTCTCAGCTCACCGCCGGCGGCCGACGTCCGGCGCGGTGGCCGCGGGCGTCGAGGCGGCGGCGACGGGGAGGCGGCCGGAGGAGCTTCGCCGCGCGTTTCTCGCCGCGCGGCGGGGGCGCGCGGAGGCGGCGCCCGCGGACGCGGTAAAAGGCGCCGACCCCGAACCGACCGAGCCGACCGAGCCGATCGAGCCCGCGGGTTTCCCGCCGTCGAAGCCGCCGCCCTCGTCGAACCCGTCCCCGCCGCCTCGCCTCGTCTCGGCGTCGGCCGCTCGGCGGTCGGAGGCGATCGCGGCGGCGGCGCACCGGCAGAGGGAGCAGAGGGAGCGGACGCGGCGCGCGGCGCGAGCGGCGGAGGAGGCGCGCGCGAACCTCGCCGGCGCCAGGCGCGCTCTGGCGCGAGAGGCGCACGCGCGCGCGCACGCGCCGGTTCCGTTTTCGGCGGCGTCTCCGGTCGACTCGCCGCCGGCTTCGGTCGACGTTCGGTCGAAGGCGGTTCGAAGTGCTCTCGGTTCTCCGACGGCGGCGGCGGCGGCGGCGCGCGCGCCGTCCCGACCGTCGACCGCGGCGGGGCGCGTCGCCGCGCTGAGAGCGGCGGGGCGCGCGCCGAGCGCGAGGCGACCGTCACCGACCGTCACGCACGCCGACGAGAGCGAGCGCCCGGCGCTCGAGAAGCTCGTCCGCGACCTCCCCGCCAACGTCGTTCCGGCTGAGGCGGGGGCGGGGGGGGTGAGTGACGGCGCGTCTCCGCCCCCCCGCGAGGCGCGCGACGCTTCCCTCTCGGCGGTTTCGCGAAACGCGGGCGGGTACTACGCGTTCGGGGACGCGGCGGCGGCGGACGTGGAGGCGGCGGCGCGTCGCGTGCGCGCGATGCGCGCGATTCGCGAGGAGGCGCGGGAGCGGTGCGCCGCGGCGGCGCGCGAGGCGGAGGCAAAGCGCGCGGCGCTCGCGCGGCGACCGGCGACGGCGGCGGCGGCGGCGAGGCCCCTCTCCGCCGCCGCGCGCGAGAAGGCGCCGCCGAGACCTCCGCGGGCGCCGGCCCGAGGCTTTGTGCACCCACCGCCCGCAGACGCGCTCGGTCAGCACGGCGTCCGGGATTTAGGGTTCGACCGCCGGCCCGCGTCCGCGGCGCCCGCGCGGGGGCTCGACCGACTTTGGACGGACGAGGGACCGGCCTCGAAGGGTCCTCGAAGGGTCCTCGAGCGGCCGACTTCAGCAAGGGTCCTCGAGCGGCCGACCTCGGCGGCGGCGACGCGAAGGCGCGAGGAGACGGCGCGCGCCGTCGCCGAGGTGGCCGGGCTTCCGGACGACGTCAAGGAGCCGAGAGCGCTCGAAGCGTCCCGATCCGTTATCGAGGAGGAGGAGGAGGCTGCGGCGGCGGCGAACGAACGCGAACCGTCGCCGCCCCCGGCGGAGGCGTTCCGGCGCGCCGCCGCCCGCGCCGCCGCCGTCGCCGCGGGCGTCCTCGAGAGCCTCGGGGGGAAGACGCCCGGCGGGGAGGAGCGCCTCGGCGGGAACCCGGCGGTGAAAGAGGGAAGCGCCGCGGCGGCGGATGGAGAGGACGCCGCCGCGCCGCCGGAGGAGACTTCCGCGAGCGAAGGAGACGCGATCCGCGAGCGCGACGAGCCGCGCGAGGCGGAGGAGACCGCCGCGGATGCGCTCGCGGAGGCGGAGGAGGAGGATGCGCTCGCGGAGGCGCTCGCGGCGTTTGACTGCGACGCGTTGGACGAAATGGCGGCGCGCGCGGCGGCGGACGCCATCGAAGACGCGCTCGCCGCGATCGCGCTCGAAGATTGGGAAGAAGAGGAGGAGACGTCCGAGGAGGTGGACGGCGGCGAAGACCGTGACGCCGCGGAGTCGGACGACGTTGACGACGAAGACGATGACGACGACGACGTTGACGACGACGACGACGTTGACGACGACGACGACGTTGACGACTCCGCCGCTTCGGACTCCTCCTCCTCCTCCGCCGCTTCGGACTCCTCCTCCCCCTCCTCCCCCTCCTCCTCGTCTCCTTTGTCTTCGTCTCGCGCGTCCCGCGTCGCGGCGACCGTGGCTGAGATGTTCGAGATCGAGACGCGCGCCGAGCGTCTCGCCGGCGGCGACGCCTTCGGGCGCGCGTACGACCTCTTAGCCGCGACGCGCCGCGGAGACGCCGACGAACGGCGAGACCTTTCGCCTCGCGCGTCGGAGACGGGACGCGTTTCTCCTCGCGTGTCCGCGTCCCCCGGGCGCCTTCTCGGGGAGCGGGAGGTGCCTTCTTCGGCGCTCGTCGCCGCGGGGATCCCCGAGTCCGCGGTCGCGGAGATTCGCGTCCTCGCTCGTCGGTTCGCGTCGCGCGTCGCGCGCCTCGAGCGGCTCGGCGTGGGCGCGGGCGGCGCCGACGAGGACCCCGAGGAGCTTCGCGACGAGGACGGGGGGAGAGAAGGCCCGCGCGGAGGAGAGCGGGGCGAGGGCGAGGGCGAGGGCGAGGACGGCGTCGATCGGTTTCGCCCGTCGCGGAGTCTTCGAGACGCGACGCCGTCGGCGAAGGCCGCCGGCGCCGCCGCGGGCGCGGCGCGAGGGGCGGGCGACGGAGACGCGCGGTAGTGACGCGTCGCGGGGCGCGCGTTTCGCGTACTGGTAAGGGTCTCCGAATGAAGAAAGAACCGTGAGATGAGTCTCGTCTCGTCTGTTTATCACAAAAAACATCAGCTCGGCGGGACGCTGACCCTCGTGAGCTCCACGTCGTACCTGATGGTGGCGTTCGGCGGGACGACGGATCCGTCCGCGAGCGTCGCGCCCTCCGCCCCGAACCCGAGGCTCGGCGGCACGTCGAAGACCCTCCTCCCGCCCTGGTTCATCTCCCCGACCATCTCCGTGACGCCGCGCGTGATGGGCCCCTGCGCCCTCCCGTAGGTGAACACGAGCTGTCGCCTCTGCTGCTTGGTGTCCACGAGGACCGCGCCGGTTCCCTCGACCGTCGCGAGAACGTCCGCGGCGACGAGGTAGCCCGGCTTCGGCCGCTCCCCGCCGCCGATCTTGAGCTCCGTGAAGACGACGCCCGACGCGGAGACGCGCGCCTCGGCGTCCTTCACGTCGCGGGTGTTCTCCGTCGCCTCGCGAACCTCGCGGCGGGTCTTGAGCTGCTCGGAGACGACGCCGAAGGTGAGGATCCCGAGCCACGCGAGCCCGCCGGCGAGGCCGAAGCGCCGGGTCAGGAACGACGCCACCGCGTCCGTAGAGTCCGCCCGGCGCTTGCCCCCGCCCTTGCCCCCGCGAAGGATCCCGTTCGACTCGGACGACGATCGGGACGGCGACGAGACGACGGGCGCCGGGTCCGGGGCCGGGGCCGAGATCCGCGGGGGTCTCTCCTCGGGCGCGGCGGGTTTGGGGTCGTCCCCGGGGGCGCCGATGCTGTCGATGTCGATCTCCTCGAGCGGCTCGTTCGAGGGACCCGCGCGAGGGACGAGGGCGACGCCGCGGGGAAGGGCACCCGCGACGCGAGTCGGGAGCGCGGCGGCGTCGCGACGGACGAGCGGCGACGAAGGCTCGGGGCCCGCCCTGCGCGCGGCGAACGGCGCGGTGCACCGCGCGGGTCGGCTCGAGCGCGAGACGCAGCGGGGGCGAGGGGCGACGCCGGCGCGTGGCGCGAGCGCGGTCGATGCGGGGGACGCCATCGTCGCGAGGCGGCGCGCGGATGGCGATGGGACGAGGGGGACACGGACGAGGGCGATCTATCCGATGATCGTTTTCCAGTGACACGTCAGCCGACGACGAGGTCCTGCTGCTGGGGAAAACGCGCTCGTCGGTCCCGCGCCTCGCCCCTCGCGCCTCGACCCTCGCCTCTCCCCGCGCCGGCGTCACATCCCCCCCGCGCGCGCAATGTCGGTTCGGCTCACCCACCCGCGCGCCTCGATCGCGCCCCTCCGCGCCTTCGACGGTCTCGTCTCCGTTCGCGGCTCTCGCGTCGGCGTTCGCTCGGACGCGAGCTCGCTCCTCGGGCGTCGATCCTCCTCTCGCGCGTCCTCTCTCCGCGCGCTCGCGCCCGCGCCCCGTCGGCGTCGCCCCCTCGGCATAGCGCCCGCCTCGCTCGAGTGTCGCGCCCCCCCCTCCCTCTCCGCCGCGAACGAGGACGTCTCGTCCGGGTACGGCGGCGACGGTCCGAGCATCTCGGACGTCCAGGCGATGCTCGACGCGGCGGTGCTTCGCGAGGATTTCGCGGAGGCGGCTTCCCTTCGCGACCGCCTCGCGGCGATGCGCGACGACGCGTCCGCGTCCGCCCTCGAGGCGAACGAGGCCTTCTACCGCGCCTTCCGCGCCGGCGACGCGACCGCGATGCGCGACGCGTGGGGCGTCGGGTCGCACGTGCAGTGCATCCACCCGGGCGCGGCGTGCATCTCGGGGAGCGACCAGGTGGCGCAGTCCTGGGACGTGGTGTTCGGATCCCTGCCCCCCGGCGGCGGCGGCCTGGACGTCAAGGTGGAGCAGGTCAGGGTGCACGCGGGGAACGGGTGGGGCGTCGTGACGTGCGTCGAGCGCGTGGACTCGGACACGGGAACCGGGACGCTCGCGGCGACGAACGTGTTCGAGGTGCAGGGAGGGGAGTGGAAAATCATCCACCACCACGCGCACGGCGTGCAGAGCCTCAGGTGAATCGTGAAGAGTCATCAGACGCGGCGTAGAATAAAAATAAACCTTTACGTGAGGGGGGACGACGATCAGACAAGCGCAGCGCTTCGCGCGGCACTTCGCGCTCCCTCCGTCTCGCGGCGCGTCCGTCACCGCTCGTCCTCGTTCGCGTCTTCGGCGTCTTCGGCGTCTTCGCGCCCTTCGGGAACCGCTCGTTCCTCCTCCCGCTTGGCGCTCTCTTTTTCCTTCTTCTCCCGCTGAGACTTCTTCTCCCTTCTGCGCCTCGCCGCGTTCCTCCGCGCCTGGTACTCCCCCCCCAGCGCGAACACGTCCCGCTCGGGGTCCGTGCCCACGGGCGGGTCCACGAACTCCCCCGTCTCCCTCTGCGCCCAGTACTTCCCCTGGTACACCCACAGGCTCACGCCGTGCTCGAGAAAGTTGACGTGCTTCCCGAACGCCCTCCCCTTGAAGTTGTTCCCCTCGGCGTTTCTCTTGGCGAACCACGCGGGCTGGTACTTCTCCTTTCGTTTCTTCCGCGCCTGCGCCAACGCGCGGTTCCGGTCCTCCACCCGCACCTTCTCCGCGCTCGCCCGCTCCGGGAACCCGTCCTCCAGCGCGCGCATGTCCGGCCTCAGCCTCGAGTCCGTCGGCGGCACGTTTCTGCTCGCCTCGGGGTCGAGCTCGTTGAGCGCGACGGCGAACCTCGTGAACCCGTACTGCCTCTGCGCATCCGGCGCGACGCCGCGGTAGGAGAAGATGGGAGGGTGCGACGCGCCCTTGCCTCCGCCGTCCCCGTGGAACGCCGAGGTCAGGGGTTCTTTATTCCCGTCGTACCCCGGGTCGCGCGTCGCCCTCAGCTCCCCGAGGACGTTCCCCGCGACGAGCGCGGCTCTTCGGCCCTCGGCGTCAAAGACGGCGCCCTGGACGAAGCCTCGGCGCTCGGGCTTCCCCGGCTCCGGCTTGGCGCCCTTCAGGAGCTTCAGGTCCGCGCGCTCCCCGCTCTCGTGCGCGACGATCTGGAACTCGCCGACCATGTCGATCCAGACGCGCCCGGAGACGACGTTGTGCACGTGCATGGACGCCTTGGACCAGGAGAAGGTCTCGTTCGTTCGCGGCAGGCGCATGTGCAGCCCCCCCTGCACCAACACCTGGACGTACTTGCCCCAAAACTTACTCACCCCCGCGCCCTCGCCGTCAATCTCGAACGGGACGCCCCCGGGCGTGACACCCTCCGCCCGGAACGCCGCCACGGGCGGGTCCGCGTAGCTCACCTGCTCGCACACGACCCGGACGCGGCCGTCGGGGCTCCTCCAGTCGTACGTCTCGCCGAGCGTCGGCGCGAACGGCTTCTGCGCCCGGGGGAACCACGAGCTGTAGCTGCTGGCGACGAACCCGGCGAGCGCCGCCATGCGGTCGACGCCCGGCCCGAAGTCGTCGATCGCGCGGTACAGCAGATCGAGGTACTCGAAATCCTCCACCATCTTCTGCAAGATCCCCAGGGGCTGGTTGATGTTCGCGGGCATGCTCACCCGGCTCAGGTCCTTCCCCATCGCCTGCTTCAGGATGCCCCACAGGCTGAACGTCTGGTTCACGGGCGCGGGGGCGGGAAGCCGCGCGCGGGGCGTCCACCCGTCCGACCCGTCGTCGGATCCCGACCCGCCGTCGGAGGCGTCCGAGGACGACCCGGACCCTTTGCCCAGGATGCCCTCGTCGTCGGAGACCGTCTCGAGCGACAGGCGACGCAGATGGCGCGAAGGGCTGCTCGATTCGAATTTTTTTGAAGGAGGAGACGACGACGAACCCCCCGCGGGTTGAGCCGCGGCGACCCCTCCGGACCCGCCCTCGGGGTCTCGTTCGTTCGACGACCCTTCGATCCGGTGGGTGGTTTCAGATTTCTTCGATCCGGTCTGTGGTTTCATCGCCGAGGCGAGGCCGACGGCGGTGCTGTGACTCCTGGCGTGCGTCGCGACGGCGTAGTCGTGCTTGTTGATCACCTCCACGGCGGCGACGTACTCGTCGTCCGCCATCAGGGCGCCGCTCGTCTCCGGGGCCCCGACTGGGTTGATCGGGGCGAACGAGCTCGAGGTTCGCGCGGACTTGAACGACATCGCCGACCCGAACTCGCCGGACGAGTCCCCGGCGGAGTCCGACGAGTCGCTGGCGGAGTCCGACTCGTCCCCGCGGGGGAGCGCCATCAGCGCGCGCGAAAACGCCGACGCCTGGCCCGGGGTCACCACCGTCACGACGCCTTTCCGACCGGACCCGGATCCGCCCCCCGCGCCGTGCCCGGAGGGTCCTTTTCCCGTGGGCGAGGGGAGCGACGTCGAGCGCTGAAGCGCCCCCCCGAGCGACGCGTCCGAGAAGGGCGAGGCTTCGGGCGGAGGCTTCGACGTCGCGGCGGACGCTTCGAACGGATCCGCGCGGGCGTTCGTACCCTCCTCGCCCGCGATCGCCACCCCCGTCACCTCCGCGAGCGCGGCGACGAGCCGCGCGTTCCGGGCCCGCAGCCGGTCGCGCTCCGCCTCCGCGGTCGCGCACCGCGCGATCGCGCCCTCCAGCGCGCGCTCCGCGCCGCTCGCGAGCGCGTCGACGCGCGCCCCGAGGTCGTCCAGCGGGTCCGCGCGCTCGCGGGGTTCCGAGGAGGGACCGCCCATGCCGAGCTTCTCCGCCCACCCGACGGAATCGGACCGCGTCGTCTCGTTCCGCGCCGTCTCCAGCGCGTTCGCCACCGCCGCCCGCGCGCCCTCGAGCGGGACGAGGTACGCGTCGCGGAGCGCCGCGCGGAGGGTCGCCGCGGAGGGCCGCTCCTTCGAAGTCGCGCCTTCGTCGGCGGAGGTTCGAACGGTGAGGGCCCCCGGGGAGGACCGCCCGCCGCCGCCGCCTCCGCCTCCGTTGGCGGCGCCGCTTCGGCTGCGCACGAGCGCTCTGGCGCGCTCGAACTTTTCCGCGCTGGACTTGATGCACTCGACCCAGGGCGCCCTGCACGCGGCGACGAGGACCCGGACGCGGTACAGCGACTCGGACGTGACGATGAGGAACTGACGCGGGTGGCCGCCGTCCGGGACGACGACGTTGGCGGTGGTGAGGTCGATGCTCGTGCTCGGCCCGAGCTTGCTGCTCCGGCGGTACATGATGAGGACACCCGGGGTGCTCGCGACGAGCCAGCGCTTCTGCCACCGGCGGAAGTCGCCGCACCACAGGTTGACGTACCCCTCCGGCGGGTCCGGGGTCTCGCTGTACGAGCTCGCGCCCAACCGACGCGGGTCCATGAGACCGTACCGGCTCTTGCGGCTCGAATCCGGCGCCGCTGGGGTCGAGGGACCGGGCGCGGTCGAATCCGGCGCGAACCCGAGGAACTTGTCCACGACCGCCTCGTCCGGGTCGTCGCCCGCGTCGGTCCCGGACGTGCTGGGGAAGAGCCGCGCGCCGTGGCGGTTCCCGGAGACGACCGCGAGCGGGACGTCGCGCGCGGAGCCGAGGATCTTGCGCCCCATTCGTTTGACCTGCGTCCCGGCGCGACGCAAACCCGACGTGACCTGCGCGACCGCGGCGAAGCCGGGGATGCCCGAGGAGGGCGCGTCGGGCTCCGCGCCGGCGCCCTTCGAAGGCGAGCCCGGGGGGCGAGCGGGGGAGGGGGGAGGCCCCATGTGCCGGGCGCGGAGGAGGCGGAGGGGCGGACCCCGCGTCCGAACGCAATGCGAACGCCCGCATGTGCGGTGGCGCCCGTACACGGCTGGAAGCAACAACAACACGGGGGGCTTGGGACCACGCGGCGACCCGCGAAAACCAACAAAACCGCACACGCGGGTCTGTGTGTCGCCCAAAAATTCCTGGACATAAATTGAAGACTGTCTCTCTGTGCATTTTTAGGAATCTGCGCAGCTGGGATCGGTCGCAGGCGTTCGGCCAATCACCAGAGCCGTGGCGCCACGTCCGATTGGCGGATCAGGCGACCCGGGCGTCGGAGCGCGATGGGACGAAACGCGACGTCGATGCCGCCCGCGTCTCACACGCGGCGCGCCCCCCGCCCGCCACATCCGGTCGGCCCCTCGTCGGATTCCGCCCTCACGCCCCCTCGCGGTGCTCTCGCGCGCGTCCTCTCTTCGTTCCTCGCCCACCCCCGCGCGCGACATGGCCGCGTTCTCCGCCGCTCCCGCGGTCGCTTTTCCGTCGACGCGCGCGCGCGCCTCGCGCGTCGCCTCCCGCAGGGCCGAGGTCGCGGGCGCGCGCCTGAAGCTCGCGTCCGCCCCGAGGCCGGCGACCTCGAGCCGCCGCGGTTCCTTCGCGGTCTCGGCGGCGTCCGATGCCTCCGAGCCCCTGCTCGTTCGCGCGGCGAAGGGTTTGCCCGTGGAGCGCCCGCCTGCGTGGATGATGCGCCAGGCCGGGCGGTACATGCAGGAGTACCGCGACTTGGCGGTGAAGCACCCGAGCTTCCGCGAGCGGTCCGAGACGGTCGATCTGATCACCGAGATCACGCTTCAGCCGTGGCGCGCGTTCCAGCCCGACGGCGTGATTCTGTTCAGCGACATCCTCACGCCCCTCCCCGCGATCGGCATCCCGTTCGAGATCGACGATTACAAGGGCCCCATCCTGGACCAGCCCGTGCGCGACATGAAGGCCGTCGAGGCCATGCACGACCTCGACCTCGACATGCTCCCCTTCGTCGGCGAGGCCTTATCGATCCTCCGCGACGAGGTGGGCGACACCGCGGCCGTCCTCGGCTTCGTCGGCGCGCCGTGGACGCTCGCGACGTACATTGTCGAGGGCGGGAGCTCCAGCACGTACAAGACCATCAAGAGCATGGCGATGGCGAACCCCGAGGTGTTGCGCGCGATTCTGTCCAAGGTGGCGGACGCGGTGGGCACGTACGTCGGCTACCAGATCGACGCCGGCGCGCAGTGCGTGCAGATTTTCGACTCGTGGGGCGGGCAGCTCCCGCCGCATATGTGGGAGGAGTGGAGCAAGCCCTACATCGTGCAGGTGGTTGAGAAGGTTCGCGCGAGCCACCCGGGCGTCCCCCTGACGCTGTACGCCAACGGCAGCGGCGGCTTGCTCGAGCGCATGGCGACGACGGGCGTGGACTGCATCGGCCTCGACTGGACGATCGACATGGCGGACGGGCGGGCGAGGGTCGGCGACCTCGCGGTGCAGGGGAACGTCGACCCGGCGGTCCTCTTCGCCGCGCCGGAGGCGGTGGAGAAGGCGGTCAGGGACGTCTGCGAAAAGGCGGGGCCGAAGGGGCACGTCCTGAACCTCGGGCACGGCGTCCTCGTCGGCACGCCGGAGGAAAACGTCAAGCACTTCTTCGACGTCGCCAAGACGATCGAGTACTAGACGGAAAACCTTAAGAGAGGGCGGAGCGATTTCGGAGGCGCGGCGGAGTGCGGGGTGGAAACGCGAGCGATCGAGCGTGAGCGCGCGCGAGCGACGGGTAATCGACGTTCGACCGTTCGCGACGGATGAGCCGTCACCGACGTTTCTTCGCCTCCGTTTTCCCGTCACGCATCCTCGCCTTCGCCCGCCTTTCCGTCGCCCCGCCGTCCCGACCCCCTCGCGCGTCGGCTCGAAGCCGGCGGGGCGCGTTCGGGGGCGCGCGCGGGACGCTCGGCCCTCCCCCCCGGACCCGCGCGCGGCGTCTCGGATCGCCCCCGCGCGCGCCCCCGTCCCGCCCGCCTCCGCCCCCCGCCTGACGTTTCACGCGTCGTCGTCGTCGTACGAGCGACACTCGCCCCCCGCGACGAACTCCGCCTCCTCTTTGTGCATCCTGAGCCGTCGCACCACCCCGGTGAGCGCCTCGTTCGCCTCCACCTCCCTCAGCGCTTTCGCGTGCGCCTCGAGCATCGCCTCCATCTGCTCGCGCGGCGCGCTCCGCATGCACTCCCTCAGGCTCCGCTCGTACTGCTCGCGGTGCACCGCCCTCGAGAGGACCCGCTGCGACGCGGCGACGCGCAGTCGCCCCGCGAGCGACGCGACGTCGGCGCGCTCCTCGGGCGCCACCCTCAGCGTCGCGTCCTCGGGGCGATTTGCGTCGGTCTCGTCGCGGGCGTCCACCCACACGGTCAGGCAGAAGCGCTCCGCGTCGGAGGGCGCCACGCGGTGGCACACGCGGTCGCTGAGGAACACGCAGAGCCGGTCGTGGGTCGGGGCGATCCGGACGCCGGGGGCGCAGAAGGGCGCCAGGATGAGCTCGCCGCCGTCGCCCGGGGCCCAGCGCGGGTTCAGGTAAAGGATGGCGGTGAGGGCGCGACGCGACGGCGCGCCGGGGTTGTCGTAGTGCATCGGGAAGCACCCGCCGAACCCGCGGTTGTGCTGGAGCTTCACCGTGCGCCTCGCGTCGCCCGAGCCGAGGCGAGGAAGCGCGAAGAGGCGGGGGGGGGGTGGTGAGGGGTGAGGCGGGGCGTCGCCTTCGCGCTTCGAGGCGTGCGACGAAGCATCAGGAGGCGCCGCCGACGCGTCGGATTCTCGCTCGGCGTCCTCGAACGCGTCCGCGAACGCGGCCACGAACTCGGCGCTCGCGGCGTGGAAGAACGCGTCGAGCTCGGGGAGCTTACGGCGCGTCTCGGCCTCGTGTAAGTCCGCCTCGAAGACGTGCGGCTTCGCGAACAAGTACCGGGACGTGCCCTGCGCGTCGACGACGACGACGCGCAACGCGGCGCGGGGCGTTCGTTGTTGGGCGCGAGATGAACGTGTCAGCAGATGGTGGACGATGGAACGCGGACGAGTCTTCGCGCGCGCTTCGCGCGCTCGCGCGTACCTCCGGGTTCGTGAAGTGGGTTCGGTTCGGTCGCATCGCGTCCGTCTCGCGCGCGAGCCACGCGATCTCCGCCCTGAGCGCCGACGCCCACGCGCCTCCGTCGCCCCCCTCGCGACCGCCGCCCATGAACCCGTCCACGACGCACCAACCCTCGCGCCGGAGGTGGTCCACCTTCTCGCGCGTGATGCCCGCGCGCCAACGCGCGAAGTCGCGACGGAACGGCGCGGGGTAAGGGCCGGGGAAGACCCCGTCCCCGGGAGGGGGCTTCCCGTCCGCGGTCATGCCCCCGCGAGGGCGGGAGTGAGGGGGAGGTGGACGCGCGAGGGAAAAGCGGAAAAGCGACGCGCGCGAGGAAACGGCGCGCGCCGAGTCGTTCGAGAAAACAGCCTTATTTCGTCAGCAGCCCAAACAGTCTCCATTTAGTGAAACTCCGCGACCTCTGATTGGCTGGATTGGCCAACACCTGGCAGATCTTCGATCTCGGAGATCCTCCTCGCGGGCACGGCGGGATGGTGCTCCGGGCGCCACCGCGCGCGTGCCTCGACGCACTCGTTCGGCGCGCATTCGCACCCGGAAAGGCATCGAACAATGGCGGCCGTGACCGCGAACTCCGTCTTCTGCCGCGCGCCCGTCGCGTCGGCGCGCGCGCCTCGCGCCGCGGGCGCGTCCGCCGCGCGCGCGGGCGCGCTCCCCGCCCCCACCGACGCTCGCGTCGCCCTCGCCAAGGGTTCGCCGCTCGCGCCGTACGCGCTCGGCGTCGCCGCGCCCGCGGCCCGCGCCGCGCGCGTCCCCGCCCTCCGCGCCATCACGGACACGAAGGACGCGGCCGCCGAGGTCGAGGAGAAGCCGGAGCCCGCGCTCGAGTCCGACGTGCGTCCCCACCCCGCGCGCGCCACCGCGACGTTTCCGAGCGCCCATCCGCATCGCTCGCGATCCCCGGAACCTATCTCCAAAGACCGAAACCGAGGCGGGGGCGGCGACCGAGCTCGGGGGGCCCGCGTGCTCGGGGGCTCGAGCGGCGCGCGGGCGTCGAGCACCGCCCTCGCCCCGCCCTCGCCGCTCGACCCGGCGCGCGGGTGTCGAGCACCGCCCTCGCCCCGCGCTCGCCGCTTCCCCTCGCGTCTGACGACGAAATATCCCCCGGTCCCCGGACGACGCGCGCTCACTTATCCTCTCCGTTTCCGAATCCTCCTCCCCTCGCCTCCTCCCCCGCGCGCAGCTCGGCGTCGACTACACGACCTTCCGCGACCTTCTCAAGGCCGGCGAGTGGGAGAAGGCGGACGACGAGCACCGCCGCCTGATGTGCGTCCTCGCCGGCGAGGACGCCGAGGACCGCGGGTGGGTGTACTTCACCGAGGCGCGGGCGTTCCCGGTGAAGGATCTGAAGACGATCGACAACCTGTGGGTGCACTTCAGCGACGGCCGGTACGGCTTCTCGGTGCAGCGCAAGATCTGGGTCGGCCAGCGCCGGCAGTGGGCCAAGTTCTTCAAGCAGATCGACTGGACGACGGGCGAGAACAACGCGTACCGCAAGTGGCCCGAGGAGTTCATCTGGAAGGGAGACGCGGCGAAGGGGCACATGCCCCTCACCAACGCCCTCCGCGGGACGCAGCTCCTCGAGGCGCTGCTCGAGCACCCGGCGTTTGCACCCCCGGCCAAGCCCAAGACGGGGGCGGAGCAGATGCAGGACGCGGCGCAGCAGGCCGCCCAAGGCGCGCAGAAGGCGATGGGGAACGCGATGAAGGGGCTCAAGGGGCTCAAGAAGCCCGACTGGATGAAGTGAAAGGGGAGAAGAGAACGCGCGAGCGAGGAGAGACGAGCGACGGTGCATCTCATCACGTGATTGTGGAGCGCGCGAAAGGACCGTACCGTCGGGGTATTTTGACGAAAGCGGCCGCGTAGACGAGACGTGTGAACCTATCATCGCAACTACCGTCTTCGTCGCCCGCTACGGTATGTCGTCGAACGGCCTGGTGTCTTTGAAACACTGCGCGAAGACCTCGTCGACCGCTTTCTTCGCCTCCCCTTTGCTCCCGCACCTCGGGTTCATCGCCGTGCTGAGCTCGGCGCGTCGCCGCACGCACTTCTGATGGCCCCCCTTGAACGCAAAGTACCCCCGGAACGCCTCGTTCACCCAGTGGCAGTCCCCGCTGAGGTTACTCGCGCGAACCTCGCTGCACGCGTGCTGCTTCACGTCCAACCAGTCGATGTCCTTGTTCCTGAGGCGGTGGGAGTGCGACGGGGGGGGGGAGGCGGAGGCGAGAGCGGAGAGGCGTCAGCGAGGCGCGTCGCGGCGCGGCGTTTCGCGTGGGGGATCGAGGGAAGGCCCGCCCCGATCGGTCGATCGCGGCTCTCGCTCTCTCCGCGCGCGACCCGCGCACCTGCAGTGGTCGTACGCGTGCACGAGCTCGTGCGCGAGCATGTTTTCCATGTCCGTTCGGCTCATGAGGTTGTTGTGGCAGAGCACGACGCCCTGGTCCGGCCGGAACCCCCCCATCACCGCCTGCGAGCAGTGCTGCACCTCGAAAAACTCGCGCTTGACGGGGCACCCGGCCTTGGCGAGCGCCTCGAGGAGGAAGCGGACCACCGGCGTGCGGGCCGAGATGTCGTCGAGCTCGGACTCGCACTTCTCGGGCGTCATGCCGCTCGCGGACGACCGGTGCCGCGGCGTGCGGTGCTCGGACTCGTCGATGGTGAGCGTGCGAGGACGACCGCGGCGCCCGACGAGATGAGGGCGACGAGGGCCAACACTCGCTGATATTTTCGACGACGACGACGACGTCGCGCGGTGAGCGCGCGGTCCGCCCCGGTTCTCGCATGTGTCGTTTCGGCGTGGGATCTCGCGCCTCTCCGTCTCTTCGCCCCCCCGCGCCCACTTCGCCCCGCGCGTTCCGTCCTCGTCGCTCTCCGGCGGAGAGATGGCCCGCGCGCACCGCTTCCTCGTCGCGGTGTTGGCGCTGACGTGCGTCCTCGCGCGCGCGTCGGCGTCGGCGTCCGTCTCGGACTCTCGGGCGTGTTTCTGGAGCGCGTCCGCGTCCCGGTGCGTTCCCTCCGCGCGCTTCGTCGCGTCGCACCACCTCGTGCACTCCCCCGGCGCGACCTTCCTGGCGGACGTCGTCGCCGGGCTCGAGACGTGCGCGGCGGCGGGCGCGGACGCCGGTTCCTGCGACGCCGCCTCCGCGACGTGCGCCCGCGCGACCGCGTTCGGCGCGGACGCGTGCGTCCCGAGCGCCGCTTGGGGTGTTCGCATCCTCCACCGATGCCTCGTCGGCCCGCGCGCGAAGGTGGACCCCGCGATCGTCGAGCTCCTCGACCTCGCCTCGACGTGCCTCGCGCGAACGCCCAGGGGCGAATCCGCGTGCGCGGACGGGAAGATCGGCCTGGACGCGGAGTGCGCGTGGGTGGACGCGTCGTCGTCGGATTCGGGCGGATCTGGTGATGATTCGCCCTCATTCTCCTCCGCTTCGTTTTGCGCGCCGTCGCCCGTCGCGGCGGCCAAGTCCGCGCTCGGCATTCCCGCCTTCGCCGCCCTCGCGGTCGCCGCGAGCGCGTGCGAGTCGAAGAGCGACACATCCCCCGCGGCGTGCGAGGGCGAGCCGTACTGCGCGTGGTCGTACGAATCGCTCGACTCGGACGCGGGCGCGTGCGTCGCCGATCCCGTGGAGGCGCTCAAGACCTCCACGCGGTCCACCGCCATCCGCGCCGCGCTCGGCGCCATGTCTCGGTGCCGTCTGAGCGGCGAGGAGGCGCGCGGGAGCCACGCGAGCGCCAAGGCGCTCTGCGACGGCAATGCCGCGCCCGGGAACGCGTGCGTCTTCGGGCCGAAATCGAAATCCACGAACGTCTTCCCGGAGGACTTCGGCGGCGACGGCGGCGACTTCACCGGCGGCGAGTGGGTCCCCTCCGAGGCGGGCGAATCGCCGGCGGAGGAATCTCAGCCGCACCAGTGCTACGCGACGTACGACGCCCTGATGGACGCCGTGGCGCCCGAGATCGGGCTGAGCCCCGGCGCGGGGGAGAGCGGAGGGGCCGGTGAGTGCGCGACGCTCGGGCCGCTCTTCGACGCGCTCAGACGGTGCGCCTCCGCGGGCGCCGACGCCGCGCTCTGCGCCTCCGCGGGGCCGACGTGCGCGTTTGTCGCTCTCGGGACCGCCGCCGGATCCTCGGGGTCGGGGTCGCCGTCGTTTTGCGCGATCGACCCCACGAAGGCGTTCGAGGCGTTCGCGCCGGACGCGCGCGACGCGGACCCGATCGAGGCGATGCGCGCGGTGTGCGAGGCGGCGGCGGGCGAGGACGCGTGCGCGGTGGCGGCGGCGGAGGCGGCGGCGGCGGGCGCGAGCGCGGCGCGCGCGGACGGCGACGCGACGGACGGGGGTCGCGAAAAGCGGGGCGCGAGCGCGGAGGCGAGGGCGGGGGCGATCTTCGTCCTGTTCTGCTTCGGCGCGTTCGGGTTCTGCGTCGCGCCGTTCGCGGCGTACGCCAACTGGCTCAAGCGGCGTGGCGAGGACGTGTGCGACAAACTGCCGCCCGCGTTCGGCGCCTTCGTGCCCTCAGCGCTCAGGCCGGACAGGGGCGGGTTCGATGACTCGGAGTTCAGGTACGTCGCGTTCGAGGAAGAGCGAGAGTTACAGCATCCGGGAGACGAAGCGTAGAGAGGCGGGGGCAGAGGCAAGGTTGAAGAGAGGCCCGAGAGAGGTGTTGCGCGAGAGGAGGTGGTCTGGAGGTTCTGGAGGTTCTGGAAGTTCGCCCGAGCGTGACCGAGGCGGAGTACGATGCGCGCGCCTTATTAAAATACTCTCTGCGAATATTTATGACGTCGTCTGTCTCAGCGTGGGCTCTCATCGCTCCGCGGCGGCGCCGAGGACGCTCTCGTGCACTTTTTTCACGGGCTTTGGCTCCCTTCCCGCGAACCTGTCGGCGACCACCTCCGCGGCGAGCTTCCCGCTCAGCACCGCCCCCTCCATGCTCCCCAGGAACTTCTGGCTCGTGAAATCCCCCGCGAGGGTGAAGTTTTCAATCGGCGTCCTCTGGCTCGGGCGGAACTTATTCCGACCGGGCACCGCCGCGTACACCGACCGCGGCGTCTTCACCACCGCGTGCTTCACCACCTTCGCCTTACTCCCGTCCCGGGCGATCTCGTCCGGGAACAATCGCTCGAGCTCCGCCAGCGTCGCCTCCACGATCTCCTCGTCGCTCTTGCCGATCCAGTTCACGCTCGAGCCCGCGACCTCGTCGCACGGCGCGAACACGAGCTCGAGCATGGACCTCTCGTCGTCGGCGTACTCCCTGCAGCACTCGCTCATGTCCGCGTAGACGCTCAGGAGGTCCGATCGCGAAAACACCAGACCGTCGTACGGGCGGAGCTTCCGGTCGAACCACAGGTGGACGTTGATGACCGGGATCCCGCGGAGCTCCCGGAGCTGCGCGAAGAACGGCATCGACTCGTACGGTTCCGGGAGGAGAAGTTTGAGCGCGTCCACGGGCATCGCGCTGACGTAGTGGTCGCCGACCACCGTCTCGCCCGACGCGAGTCGCGCGCCGGCGACCAGACCCGTCGTCTCGTCGACGAGGAGCTCTTTCAGGCCCGCGCCGACCCTGACCTCGCCGTTGCGATCGGTGACGTGCTTCGCCATCGGCGCGCACAGCCGGTCGGGCTGGTTCCCGTCGAGAAAGGCGGTCTTGCTCCCGTGCGTCTCGTTGATGAAGCGGTTCATCGCCGTCAAAATCACCGTCATGGACAGCTTATCGCTGTCGATGAAATCGAGCGCCTTGCCCATGGCGATGAACAGCTCCTCCCGGACGCGCTCAGGCATGAAGTTCTTCCGCATCCACTCCTGCACGCTGAGCTCGTCCTGCGCGTCGATGTACTCCTGCCCGCCCACGAGCATCGGCACGAGCGGCGCCCCCGTGCGCAGCTTCTCGGACCAGGTGAGCATCTTGTCGTTGGTCAAGATGGCGTACGCCATGTTAAACGGCGCGGGGAGGTTCGGGGGGAAGTAAAACTTCGTGAACGTCCCGGGGAAGTCGCGCATCGCGAACGTCATCGCGTGCTCCTTCCACTGCAGACGGTCCTCGATCCCGAGCTCCGCGAAGAGGTTCATCATGTTCGGGTACGCGCCGAAGAAGATGTGCAAGCCCGTCTCGATCCAATCCCCATCCTCGTCCTGCCACGCCGAGACCTTACCGCCCAGCACCTTCCCGCGCTCCAGGACGATCGGCTCGTGGCCCGCGTCCGCCAGGTACTTCGCGCACGACAGGCCCGCCAGGCCGCCGCCGACGACCACGACGCGTTTCGGCTCGGTCGCGGGGGAAGACGCGAGCTTCGCGCTCAGCGCTTTCGCCTCCTGGTAGTTGCGATTGCTCGCCACGTCCAGCTCGGGGGTGGGGAAGTCGCCGGCGCGGACGCGGAGGGGACCGCGCGAAGAGGGGGGGCGGCGCCGGGGGAGCGACGCGTCGATCGAACGGCGCGGCGCGAGCGTGCCGCGGCGGGGGAGGGAGGAGAGCGCGTGCGCCATGGCGAGTGTGAAGCGGGTGGGCGGGGGTGAGAGCTATCCATCGGACGACGAACTGATACGATACGTGGCCGCGAGAACGCCCGAGTGACGGACGACCCGCCGATTTCGACGACGCCCGGCCTGCGAGTCGAGGTCGATGGTCCGGTCGCGATCGTCCACCTCGGCCCTCTCCGTCTCCTCCCCTCTCACGCGGTGCGAACGATGATGTGGAGCCCGCTGTCCGAGTCGACGACGCCTGACATCTGGCCGACTTCCAGGGCGAACGCGGCGTCCTGCGAACGAGGAGGGGGGAGGGGTCGGGTGAGCGAGGCGCCGAGAGGGAAGGCGGAGCGCGCCTCGCGAGACGGCACTTTCAAACGGTCGCGCGCGCGGGATGAAGCGCGGGCTCGGCGGCGCCCCCGCGCCATCGTCTCGTCGGCGCCTCCGTCCGCGGCGTCCGCGCACCTCGAACGCTTTCTGCATCTTCCCCCGGCCAAACGACCCGAGGTCGCCGCCGTGCTTCGCGGAGGAGCAGTCCGAGACCTTCGCGGCGAGGTCCGCGAACGCGACCACGCCGCTGTCGATCTGCTCCTTGTACGCCAACAGCTCTTCGAGCGCCGCGTCCTTCGTGCGCTTCGGAATGAACTGGCCGTCGGGGTCCCTCCACGACGCGGGGCGGCGGCTCCCCTGGTGCTTGACCAGGAGGTGCGAGGCGCGAACTTCGTCGGACATGGCGACGCGCGGCGAGGTGTGCGGGGAGGATGTCGAGGCATCGCGCGAACGAAAAAGAAAAAGCGCCGTCGAGAGCTGGGGAAGATGAAAAATGGTCTCGTCGCCGCGCAGCCGGAGCCGCATACGCGTCGCGCCGCTTCGTCGAGCACCGCCCCTACCCTTCATCGCTTCTTCCCACCCCCTTTCGCGGCGACTTTGAACCCCACGTTCTCGTGCGCTTCCATCGTCGTCGGCTCCGCGGGCGGTTTCGCCGTGCCCCCCCCGCCGCCGCCGCCCCCCGCGCCCGCGTCGACATCATCGTCGTCGTCATCCCCCTCGTCGCCCCGCCGCCCGCCCTCGCCCATCTCGTACCCGCGCGGGAAGAACTGATAGTTATCCCCCAATAAGTTCTCGTCCTGCGGCACGTGGATCCCCGGCCGGTTCGTGAGCGGCGGGAGCGGGCGCGCGTTCACCGCGGCGGCGTGCGCGCGGAGCTCCTCCACCCCCACCGGGTCGACGAACTGCGTCTCGAGCTTCGCCGCGACCGCGAGCTTGACGTCGTCGAGCGCGATCGAATCGCGACCGGCGTGCTCGGCGTACACGCGGGACTCCTCCAAAACCTCGCCGGCGTACCCTGACACGCGTGGAAAAGGAAAGGAGGACGCGGCGCGCGCGGGGGGGGAGGCGGACGGGGTCAGGAACGCGCGCGATCGAGGGGCGGCGTCGGCGACATACCCTAGCGAACCGAGCGCGGGTGAGAGGAAAATGCGAGGGCGAGCGAGGGGTGGCGAGACGCACGGTGGATGAACTCCATGAGCTGGTTCACGACCCGGGGTTCCCACTCCGTCACGCCCATGTCCCGAAGGATGTTCATCACCACCGCGGCATCGCGCGGGATGCGCCGCTCGACCGTGCGCTCAGGCTCCGCCATGGCGATCGACGCGCAGATTTGTGATGATTCAGCGAGGGGCGCTTGCAGGCTGCTCGAAAACATGATGAAAGCGCGACGTCAGTCTGAGACTGATGATTGAGCAACTTCGGTCTGGAGTCGTTCTGTTTCGTCGTCTCCGCTCGCCCTCTTCTCTCGCGGCGGCGGCGCTCGCCCTCCCGCGCGCTTCGTCCTCCGCGCCCACGCCGACATCATCGCCCATCCGCTCGCGTCTTCAGTCTTCATCACGACGAACCCTTCCCCCTCACTTCTTGGAGTAGTCCCTCGCGCCGAAGATGCTCGACCCGACCCTGACCGAGTCGCTTCCCATCTCCACCGCCGCCTCGAAGTCCCCGCTCATGCCCATGCTGAGCTCCACGGCGTTCACGTCGAGGCCGAGCGCGGCGCACACCTCCTCTCGGCACTTGCGCAGACACTCGAAGTTCTCCGGCCGGCTCGTGTAGTCCGGCATGCCGATCGTCATGAGCCCCTCGAAGCGCAGGTGCTCGGCGTCGCGGACGATCTTCGCGAGGTCCACCACCGCCGCCCCCGGCTCGACGCCGTGCTTGCTCTCCTCGCCGCTCGTGTTCACCTGCACCATCACCCCGAGCGGGGCGCGCTCGAGCTCCTTCACCGCGTTGTTCAGCTTGTTCGCGAGCTTCGCGGAGTCCACGGTCTCGATCGCGGCGAGGCCAGGGACGCCCGTCACCAGCGCCCTGACCTTGTTGCTCTGGAGGTGGCCGATGAAGCGCCAGGACACGTCCGCGGGCATCGCGGGCGCCTTCTCGACGATCTCCTGGACGTAGTTCTCGCCGAACACGCGGTGGCCGGCGTCGTAACACTCCATCATCTGGCTCACGGGCTTCGTCTTGGACACCGCGACGAGCCGCGCGGGCTTGGAGCGCGCCGCGCGAGCGGACGCCTGGGCGACGCGAGCGAGCGTCTCGGCGAGATTCTTCGCCGTCATGCCCGGCGCGGGGACGGCGACCGGGGCGGCGCCGCTCATGCGAGAGCGCCGCGGGAGGCGCGGGGTGAGGGTGAGGGAGGCGCGCGAGGGGCGGACGCGCGCGAACCTCGATCGCGACGAGGCGACCGCGCGCGGCGAGAGAGTGGCGGTGTCGCGCGGCGTGAGAACGTGAGAACGGAGTCGAAGGGGCGGATCCTGTCGGTGACGAACGACGCGCACCACACACGCGGGTGATGCCCACCATCGGGTGCCGTGCGGTGCGCGCTCCGAGAGGTCCGCCCGCCACGTGGAGCGTTTTTTTTCTCGGCGCCGGCTCGCGCGAACGCGCGGGTCTCACACCGACGCCGCGCCATGTCTCTCCCGCACTGGCCCCCCTCCCTGCCGCTCACGGACGCGATCGACGCCGCGCCCGCCCCCCCGGCGCTCGTGTGCCCGATCACGCGTCGCCTGATGCGCTCCCCCGCGCTCGTCGCGACGACGGGCCGGAGTTACGAGCGCGAGGATCTCGTGCGCTGGGTCCGCGCGAACGGGACGGACCCGGTGGACGTGACCGTGCGCGTCTCCACGGACGAGCTCGTCCCGAACCTCGCGCTCAGGTCGTCGATCGAGACGCACGCGATCGAGGCGAACGGCGGCGCGCCGCTCCCGTCCACGACGCGCGGTAGTGTCTCGTCGTTCGTCGGTAGTATCTCGCCGTCGTGGATCCGCGCGTCCGCGAACAAAGCCGCCGCCCGCGTTCGGCGCGGCGCGCGGTGGTTCTGGGCCCCCTCCCCTCGTCGCGCGCCCCGGCACTATCGTCATTATCACCACAATAAGGCGCGCGCCGAGGCCCTGGCGAAGGCGCGCGCGAACATCCGGTGGCCCCCCGCGATGCACTACCCTGACGAGCTCGCGTTCGATCCCGGCGCGCCCCCGGAGATCGTCTGCCCGATCACGCAGTGTCCGATGTCCGAGCCCGCCGTGTGCGCGGCGAGCGGGCGCACGTACGAGAGGCGAGCGCTTGAGCGATGGGTCGACGAGCGATCGACCGAGCCGAGCGACCGATCGTGCGCGGTAAGCCGAGACGACATCGCCCCGAACCTCGCGGTGAGAAGGTTGGCGTACGAGTGGGCCAAGTCGAGGGTCCCGGACGCCGATCTGTGTCCGAGGAGGCGGGGGACGGCGACGTCCCGCGCCCGAAAAAAAGTCCGAGCCCGAGCCCTCGCGATGTGGGAGAGAAGCGGCGCGCGCGCGGTCGTGGAGAACCTGTTCGCGAGGCTCGTGTGGGCCATCGCGCGGAGGTTCATCGCGCGAGAGGTCCGCGAGAGGTGGAACCTATGAAGCGGAGGCGGAGAGGGGCGGGGGGGGGG
>MDSW01177202.1_pt1 | contig 35332 bp, 24 predicted proteins | sample 811171 | NCBI WGS metagenome assembly MDSW01 (sample SAMN05326641, study PRJNA326480) | marine metagenome | isolation source: seawater | place: Atlantic Ocean: North West | collected 2012 | reverse complement strand
CGCCTCGTCATATCCATGCTTTGCAGCGAGCCATTCCATTCGATTCGAAGTGTAACCATCGACGGTCCGCCCTGCCGAATGGAGCTGGATCACTCACTCGAGTCGCTGCCGCCGGGCTGCTCACCTGCGGCGGAGGCTCGATCGGGAATCGGACGACCGTGAGGATCCTCCGTGACGTCCCCGGTCTGCGCCTCGAGATCCGCACGCATCCGCTCATCCGTCACGTGTTCCAGACGCATGGCCTGATCATGGACATGATCCGGTGCGAGATCGGCCTGTCGCCACAACCAGGTCTCCCAGAGACGATGGGATCGAATGATCTGGGCAGCCTGATCACGCCCTTCGTCGCTGAGTTTCCAATCCGAACCGTCTCGATGAATGAGCCCCAGTCGCTGCAGTCGAGTCATGGCCAACCTCGATGTGACGGCACTGGATCCCGTCAAACCGGCAATGTTTGCACGGAGCTTCTGAACCGAGCTGCGCTGACCCTGTTCCTCAATCCGGAACAGATGCCCGAGGATGTCCTCCGAGATGATTCGAATCTGCAACGAGATCCTGCGGACTGAACGCATGAGCAGACCGTGACGTGGCGAACACACCCAGGCTGACACGAAGAGCACACCCGCCATGACCGACATCATGCCGGCGGTTGACGTATCCAAGATCTCTCCGGAGAACCAACCAGGCACGGTGATTGCGGAGAGATGCCCCAGAACCGCCGAGAAGATCCCAATGAGGACGGCCAGGATCAGGATCACACCAAGTCGGTCGCTGAGCAGTCGAGCCGCTGCGGGCGGAACAACCAGAAGAGAGACCACGAGGATGCTCCCCACCACTTCGAAGCAGGCAACGCAGGTGGCTGCGGTCATGATCATCAGCACGTGATTCATCAGTCCCGAGGGAATGCCCGCCGAACGAGCCATGCCGGGATCGAATGCACTGATCACCATCTCCTTGAAGAACAGGAGAATCACCGCGAGGTTGATGATGGAGACGATGAGCAGGATTGGAAAAGCCCGCGGCACCTCCCAGCCCATGATGGACACCGTGTCCAGCGGAGCCAGTTCGATGGCGCCATAGAGAACACAATCCGGATGCAGATCGATGTGGTCCGCCGTCTGGACCATCATGATCAGACCCAGTGCGAAGAACGATGTGAATACGATTCCCATCGCGGCCCCTCGCTCGAGTCGTCCTGTTCGATGAAGAAACTGGGAGAGCACGGCCGCCAGGGTTCCAGCAATGGCCGCACCCAGAAACATCCAGAAGCTGTCACGAGTCCCGCTCACCAGAAAACCGATCGTGATACCCGGCAGAATCGCATGCGAGATCGCATCACCCATCATGCCCATGCCCTTGAGCACAAGGAACGTTCCAGGCAGAACACAGGCGAAAGCCGCAAGTGCGCCCAGAACGATGATCCAGTCATCCAGTCCGGACATCCAGATCATGACGCCACCTCGCCGAGTTGATGCGGACTGGATGGGAATTGACCTTCGGAAGACAGGACGGCTTCCAGTTCGTCGACGAGTTGGACGCCGAGGACGTGTTCGATCTCATCGGCATCTCGATCAACATGCGTCGGAGCGATATCGGCATGACGTATGAGGAACAGCTCCCACAATCGATGGTTTCGAACAATCGCTTTCGCGGCGTCGTTGCCTCGAGATGTGAGACCGATTCCCGATTGGTTCCCCGACGTCACTTCACCGCGCCGTCGAGCTCGACGGATAAGACGTGCGACATGCCCCTGCGACCAGTTTCTTCGTTTGACAAGATCATCCAGCTCCACTCGCTGTCCGGATTCCCCACACTCCCAGATGGCGCGCAGAAGGTGCTGACGATTCGTTCTGTGCCGAACACGAATGACCTGAAGACCGCGAACAAGCAGTCCTCCACGACGACCCAGAACAAGACTCAGGACGAAGAGAGTTGCTGCGGAAAGAACGATCACGGCGCCTGCAGGCATGCTGGGCACCAGCGCACTGACCGTCACGCCCAGCCAGGCGCTCAAGGCCCCCAGCAGCGAAGCGATGAGCATCATGTGCACCAGCCGATCGGTCCAGAAACGAGCAGCGGTCGCCGGAATGATCAACAACGCAAGAATGAGAATCAGTCCGACCGATTGCAGCCCGATCACGGTCACTGCGGTGCCGAGAACAAGCAGGGCAAGATCCAGTTTCATGACTGGCCAGCCTTGACTGCCTGCATAGTGCTCGTCGAAACACAGCAGTCGAAACTCCTTGTAGAGCAAAGTCGAGACGAGAACGGTAATCACGGAGGCAACACCGATTCCGATGGCATCCGCTCGGATCATCGAAGCGGTCTTGCCATAGATGATGGCATCGAGTCCGGCCTGGTTCGCATTGGGCAGATCCTGGATCACGCCCAGAAAAGCAATTCCGAGACCGAAAGCGGTGCTCAGGACGATTGCCATGGCCGCATCGTCACGGAGCATGGTGGTCCTTCGGATCAGAAGCACGAATGCAGCAGCCAGAAGCCCGGTGAAGGCGGCCCCCATGAGCAATCCGATCGACCACCGTCCGCTACCACCCATGGACAGCATCAGCAGGAATGCAATCCCCACACCGGGAAGTGTCGCGTGACTGATGACATCACCGACGAGGGCGCGTTTTCGAAGAAGAAGCAGAGAACCGACGGCACCTGCCGAGATTCCCAGCAGCACGGTACCGATGACCACGAGTCTCGTGTTGTAGTCCCGCAACAGCAGAACCTGCCAGAACTCATCCACGATTCAACCCTCTGTCTCTTGGCGTCCGGACTGGTGAGCCCGACCAAGAGCCATGGCCGCCTGATCGAGCAGCGTCAAACGGCCTCCATACGTGCGACGCAGATTCTCGATTGTGAACACGTCGTCGATCGGACCCGCTGCGACCGCTCGCATGTTCAGCATCACGACCCAGTCGAAGGACTCTCGAACGGTCTGCAGATCATGATGCACGCAGACCACGGTGCGCCCCTCGTTTCTGAGCTGGCGAAGAACCGACAGAATGGCCTCTTCCGTCGCAGCATCGACGGATGCAAAGGGTTCATCCATCAGATACAGATCCGCGTTTTGAACCAGTGCCCTGGCCAGGAAGACACGTTGCTGTTGACCACCGGAGAGTTGGCTGATCTGACGACCGGCGAGATCCTTCAGATCCACGCGATCAAGCGCCTCCATCGCAGCCTCACGCTGCCGGCGACCGACGGGTCGGCACCAGCCCAGCTTGCGGTAGATCCCCATCGCAACGACATCAAGCGCGCTGACTGGAAAGTCCCAGTCGACGGATTCCCGTTGTGGCACGTAGGCGATCCGTGATCGCTGCCTGGCAATCGGCTCACCCCAGAAGTTCACCTCACCTGAGATCCGTGGAACCAGACCAAGACAGGCCTTCAGAAGCGTACTCTTGCCCGCACCATTGGGACCGACGATGCAGGCCAGTTGCCCACCGGGAACATCAAGGTCGACATCCCACAGCACAGGCTTGCGGTGGTAGGCGACGGTCATGTCGTGAATCGACAGCGGCGCGCTGCGATCGTGCTCACTCCCCGGCTCGGACCCCGACCTGTCTGCCTGCGCAGCCATCAGGATCCATCACTGCTGGACAGGGCTGTCAGTGCCCTTCCGTGATGGTGTCCCCTTGGATGCGCTGTCAACGCTGCCGCCCAGCGACGTTGCCAGGGTTCTGGCATTGTGCTTCAGCATGCCGACATAGGTCCCCTCGGGCGTACCCGGTTTGCCCATCGCGTCGGAATAGAGCTCTCCGCCAATCACGACCTCGTGTCCCCGGGCGCGAGCCCCTTCGACGAGCGCCTGGACACTCTTTGGTGAAACGCTCGACTCGATGAAGACCACCGGGATGCGGCGTTCGACAAGGAAATCGACCAGTTCATTGAGATCGGCCAGACCAGCCTCGGATTCCGTGGAGATCCCCTGAACACCTCGGACTTCGATGCCATAGGCACGACCGAAGTAACGAAAAGCGTCATGGGCCGTCACGAGAACGCGTTGATTCTCCGGAATCGACTGGATCATGCCCTTGACCTCCAGATGCAGTTGCATGAGCGAGGCACGCGCCTTCTTGGCATTGGCACGATAGACATCGCATCCACCGGGATCGGCTTCACAAAGCACACGCGTCACCAGGGCAATCGTCGATGCCCAGGCTTCGATATCCATCCAGATATGGGGATCGGGATCTCCGGGATGCTCCTCGTCCTCAAGCAGCATCGCCTTGGGCATCCCCTCCGTCACCGCATGCACGGGTCTGCCTCGATCCCGAACCTTCTGGAAGGCATCGCCCATTCGACCTTCAAGCATGAGGCCGCTGTAGAACACCACATCCGCGCCCAGAATCAATCGGACATCGGATGCCTTGGGGTTGTAGAGATGAGGATCCACTCCTTCTCCCATGATGCTGACGACCTTGGCACGATCGCCTGCGACAGCCTGAACCACATCCCCCACCATCCCGGTGGTGGTGACGATGGTGAGCTCGGGCTCTGTTGTTTGTGTGGCAGATACCGCCTCTGGAATGCCCAGCAGGGAACCCAGGAGGACAACGATGGAACACAATTTGTAGCATTGGCTAAATTTCATGTAGCACATGTTACACTTTGATGGAATGATGGTCAATCGGAGAGTCATCCAATGAGCAGCCGTGCCAATCAGTTTGCCAAGACCCGGACGGATCACGCCTCTGAGACGGCTGAGGACTACGTGGAAGCCATTGAGGACATCCTTACGGCTCAACCCTCCTGCCGCGTCAAGGATCTGTCCGAGCGAATGGACGTGAGCCACGTCACCGTCACTCGCATCCTTCAGAGACTGACCAACGAGGGCCTGGTTGCCAAGGAACCCTATGGGCCGGTGAGCCTCACCCCCATTGGAAAACGAATGGCCAAGGCATCCAGACGCCGCCATGAATTGCTCCTTGAATTTCTACTTGCCCTGGGTGTTCCAGAAGCAGATGCCGTGAGAGATACGGAGGGCATGGAACACCATGTCTCCGAATCGACACTGAAATGCATGCGGCGCTACCTCGATACGCACAATGGCGGTTGATGGCCCTGTCTGACCGTCAGACGACTTTCTGTCAGAAAAAACACCTGATCTGTGAGATCTCCCCACGCCGAACGCATCCATGGTGGCGAGGGGGTTTCCGACGATACTGAATTCGCGATTCCTCGCCGCCATGAGGGTGACCCGGATCTCTGGTCCGTTCATCCGGAAATGAGGTATCGACATGAAACGGGAAACAACAATCATCGTGCGCGCACTGTGCGCGCTGAGTTTCGGCAGCCTTTCAGGACTGACCTGGGCAGCCAACTGCAGTCCGGGTGAAATCGAGGACTGCTACGGCAACTGCACACCGGTCAACTGGATCAATGATGGTTTCTGTGATGACGGCAGCTTTGCCTGGGACGGCAATGCCATCTACCTGAACTGTTCCGAATACCAGTTCGATGGTGGCGACTGTGAAACAGGCCTGCCCATATCGGGCATGCCGGTCGCCTCCATGGCGCCACTGGACATGGCCGTGGTGGATCTCATGCAGGATGAGGACATTTCCGCCGGCGCAGTCGGCGTCATGAAGGATGGCGTCATCGTCTATCAGCGGTTCTTCGGCTGGAAGGACGAGGCACGAACCGTGCCTCTGATGCCCGACACCATGATGCGGGTGGCATCCATCACCAAGCCCCATACGGCCGCCTCCATTCGAACGCTCGTCGCCGACGGTGTCATCAGTCTGAACGACAACGTCTTCGATCTGGCGCAACCGGGTGGTGGTCTGCTCAAGATCGGTCCGTTCGGTGGCCGACTCGGCGATCAACGACTGGCCGCCGTAACCGTCCGGGACTGCCTGCTTCATCAGGGAGGCTGGAATCGAAACTCGACGTTCGGAGTCGGCGACCTGACCTACCGGGAAATCGAGATCAAGACGGCTTACGGCCAGGACGCACCAGCAACACCCGAACAGACCGTCAGCTGGATTCTCAGTCAACCTCTGCAGCATGCGCCTGGAACCGTGAATGCCTATTCCAACATCGGCTATCTGGTTCTTGGACTGGTCGTCGAAGAATATGCCGGAAAGGATCCGGTCGAGTTCCTCCATGAACGGGTACTGGCTCCGGTAGGCGTTCTGCCGGAAGAGGTGGAGCTTGGCCGGAGCCTTCCGGCAGATCGCAATCCTCGGGAACCCTGGTACGACGATCAGGGCGCGACGTGGTCGAACGTCTTCGCAACACTGGATGATCTGCAGAACGATCCGGCAGGACAACTGGTTGCCAGACCCGATGGTGGTTGGCATCAGGAAGGCAGAGTCGGCCAGGGTGGTCTGATCATGACTCCCCGAGCACTGCTCAAGTTCCTGGATACCTACACGGCAGCCGGTACCAATATCGGTGCTCCACGCAACAAGGCCGCGGAGTCGCCTACGTTCTTCGCAGTCCATACGGGTGCCATGAGTCGAGGCACCAATGCACTCGCTCAGCACTGGGGTGATGGCTACAACCTGGTCGTGATGTTCAATCGTCGGGAACTCGACAGCGACGAGAGCAGCTATGTCTCGATCATCCGTGATGCCTTCCGGGACATGCTCGACAATGGCGAGATCGTCGTACCGGACTGTCCGCCGAACTATGTGGCTGACTGCAATGGCATCTGCGGACCGGCCGTATGGCTGGGTGACGGCGGTTGCGACAGCAACACACCGTTCGGCTCCGCTGCCATCGACTACAACTGTGAAGCACTGGAGTTCGATCTTGGCGACTGTACGCCGTGTCCAGCAGACCTCGATGATGACGGTGCCGTTGGAATCGACGATCTGCTGGCCATCATCGATGCATTCGGAATCTGCGGTGATCCCAGCAACTGCCCCACGGATCTCGACGGCGATGGCTTCGTGACCATCGACGATCTCCTGGCAGGGATCACGGCCTTTGGCGTTTGCCCCTGAACACGCCTCTCCCGGTCTCGGTACCCCCAGACTCCCCTCCAACTCGCCTCATTCTCAAGGCGCCAACGGGGATCCGGGATCAGGAAGACGACGCCTCCAGATGGCACGCTGGAGGCGTCGTCACGTCCTGATTGCCTGCTGAATGACCCTCAAACGCGTCTTCAGAAAAAAACGGGAGTTGGCGCGCCGATTCTCTCCGGCAGGTCTTTCTTCATTGAAGACAGTCATATGACTCCACACATGATTGTCACAAGAGACTCCTCTCCCACTCTCTCCATGCACGGAGATCCAGGCGAGGCCCTGACAGGGCTCCGCCTGGGTTTCTTTTTGCAGGCTGCTTCGCCAACCGTGGATCAGGTTTCGAGATCAGCTCGTGGACTCGGATGCTTCCGAGGCGTCCGTCTGTGACTTTGGCGGAAGCACATCCGCTTCGAATCCCGACGTGTCACGACAGAGCAGGCGGTACTTCACATTGGTCATCCGCTCGTAGATCGCAATCAATCTGGCATACATGAGTCCGGCACGACCCTCGAGGATGCCGCCCTGAACGAGCAGAAGCTGGATGACACGCAACTTGTCGCGCATGGGCAGGCGGAAACTCAGTCGCTTCAGCGCACGACGTTGACGAATGCGATCTCGACTCAGGAGATCGCCCAGTCCGACATGAGTTCCAGCCTGAATGGCCTGATTCGCTTCTTCCGTCGAGTAGCGATTGTGCTTGGAAAGCCAGTCCGAGACCCCTTTGCTGAAGGCATAATGCAGATAGGGCTCGTCGATTGTTCCGATCTCGCCATCGGTCAATTCACGTTGACCATGACCGTAGTCCTGAAACCTCATGCGTTCCCGATGGAACAGACGCATCTGGTAGGTCGGATATCCACCACATCTCCTGAGCCATCGGCCCATGAGCATCAGCTTGTTGGGCAGATAGAAACCCGCTTCTGAAGGATCCGACGTGAAGAGCTCACGGAGCGCCTGAACCAGCTCCGGCGTGACACGTTCATCCGCGTCGAGATGGAGAATCCAGTCGTGCTGAACGGTGATGTTGTCGATCGCCCAGTTTCGCTGGGCGCCGAAACTCTCGAATGGATGATTCCAGACCGTGGCACCATGCGCCTCACCGAGCTCACGGGTTCGATCGGTCGATCCACTGTCGAGGACATGGACATCGCCCAGTTCCCGGCAACTGGCAATGCAGTCAACCACGTTGATCTCTTCATTCAAGGTGAGGATGACCACCGAAACCGGGATGATGTTCTGATCTGTCATGTTCGGAGCGGGAAATCCAGGATCAGTTTCTCAAATGGAACGACGGAAATGCCCGATGATCACGGGCAGCGTGGACCCGCTCGCCAGGACTGAGCAGGGCTCACTGCCTGATATAGTAATCGACCTTTCAAACGCCGAGGAGTACAGGTCACATGCGAGTTCTCGTCACTGGTGGAGCGGGCTATATCGGGTCCCATGCATCCCTTCGGCTTCTGGAGGATGGCCACGACGTCGTCTCGATCGACAATGTCTCCCGGGGTCATGCACAGGCCGAGGCCGTCCTGTCATCGATCGGCGGAGATCGCTACACCCCCTACCGCTGCGATCTCCACGAGACGGAACGACTGGCCGAGATACTCTCCAGCCATGACATCGACGTACTGATGCACTTCGCCGCATTCGCCGAAGTCGGCGAGTCCGTGGATCACCCACTTCGATATCACCACAACAACATTGCGGGAACCGTCTCCGTCCTTCGAGCAGTCGACCAGGCTGGAACATCACGCATCGTCTTCTCCTCCTCCTGTTCGACCTATGGCGAACCTGCCGAGAACCAGATTCCGATCAACGAAGACACGCCTCAAAGCCCCATCAATCCCTACGGCGCTTCGAAGCTGCAATGTGAACGCATGCTGAGAGATCTGGCCGAAGCGTATCGACGTTCCGATCGCCCATTTTCCTATGCGGCATTGAGATATTTCAACGTTGCAGGGTGCGATCGACAGACGCGACTCGGGGAAGACCATCGCCCGGAATCGCATCTCATTCCGATCTGCCTGCATGCCGCCCTTGGCAAACGGGAGAAGATGGCCATCTTCGGAACCGACTATCCGACTCCGGATGGAACATGCATCCGTGACTATGTCCATGTGGAGGATCTGGCGGATGCCCATGTCAGAGTGATGGGCGTCCTCGAACCGGGTGATGAACGACGCTACAACGTCGGGATCGGCAAGGGATTCTCGGTCCGGGAATGCATTGAATCATCCAAGCGTGTCACCGGAGTCGACTTCCGAGTCGATGAAGCTGAACGCCGACCGGGCGATCCACCCGAACTGTACGCCGACGTCTCCAAGATCAAGCGGGAACTCGGCTGGGAAGCCTCCATCACGGAGATCGATGAAACGGTCGAATCCGCATGGAAGTGGTTCAAGAGCCATCCGGATGGCTGGCCCGGTTCCTGATCAGATTCGAGCCCAGCAAGCCGACCCCTGGACGTTCAGCGGCGAATGCATTCCGCGGATGATGTCCACGTAGCCGTCCTCTTCGGGTGTGATTCGCCCGGTTCGGACCAGATAGTTGATGACGGCCACAGCCGAGTTGTACTTGAACTCAGCCGAATCGCATACCACCTGCGCGACTTCATCGATCGGCATGAGCTGGAATGAACCCACCTCGCCGTCGATCGCCTGTGGTTGGAAATCCTCCGGCACATCGAGATCCATCAGATACATCGCATGGCGACGCAGTCCACGATCGACTTCCATCACGTAGGTCATCACGCCCACAGGCCGAGCCGTCCGGGCCAGGGCCTCGGGAATGTTCGCCTCCTCGGCACATTCCTTCACCACATTGTCCGCAAGACTGATTCCACGTGGCCAACCACCGGCAACCATGTTGTCAAGCTCGCCGGGAAACGTGGGTTTGTGAACCGAGCGACGTGCAATCCACATCTGTTCGCCCACGATGCCGTTGAGATGGAATCCCGAGCTGATGATCCCGAAGGCTTCAACCGCACTGCGATCCACCGCCATCAACGGCGATCCGCCGAGCGTTCCGGAAACCTCGAACTGTTCGCCGACGGCGCTTCGCACGAATCCGGCATCCCGCAGCCCGGGAAGAATACGATCGAAGGCTTCCGATCTTGCTTCGTATCCAGTCAGTGCGGGCTGGATCGCTAGTCCGGAAGTCGTCACCTGGAAGACCTCGGGCAGATCCGAGAGCACTTCAGCCAGTTCATGGTGGGCATAGCCCACGATGTCGCTCTCCAGTTCGATGGGGGCGTATCTGGACAGGTCGTATCGAGTCGCAAACTGGACGCGATCGAGGTAGGTCATCACGGTCCATACTAGGCCTGATGCCTCCGGACGGAACAGTTGGAACTGATCTGAACGTAGAATTCCTCCTGGATGACCTGCCCCGACCCCATCAAGATGGCCTGTCGATGCCTGATTCTCATGATCGTGATTCAGGGGTCGCCTGCGCCTGCGGAGTCCAACGATTTTCCCATCGAGGCGCGGAGGTTGCCCGGCGTCGAACGACTTGTGGAATTCGATGAAGGCATGTTGTGCGGATCCCAACCTGAAACCGTACAGGCCTTGGACGCCTTGAAGCGACTAGGTGTCGGAACCATCATCTGCGTGGATGGGGTGCCGCCTGAAGTCGCTGCGATCGAGGCGCGGGACATGTCGGTGATGCACATTCCGCTGGGCTACGGAGAAGTCACTGCCCGACAACGCCTGCAACTGGCGGCGGCGCTTCATCAAGCAGGCTCCGAATCGAAGGTCTACATCCATTGTCATCATGGCTACCACCGATCCGGCGCTGCCGCCGCAATCGCCTCCGTCGCCACCGGTCGATTGACCGCCAGCGAAGCGATCGATCGCATGAAGCGATCCGGAACATCACCTGACTACAAGGGCTTGTGGACATCCGTGGACGCGACCGTAAGACTGAAACCCGAAGTGATCGCATCCGTGCCACCACCCCCGGCCTCCATTGCGCCACTGGGCATGGTCGAGAGCATGATCCGGGCGGATGACCTGATGGATCGACTGGATCCGCAGGATCCTGCCAGCTGGTCCATTCGGGATGCCGCCTTGCTGGCAGACCTGTTCAGGCAACTCCAGCAGGACTCCAGCATCGAAACGCACGGTGCCCGATTCGCTTCCCAGATGGACGATTCCTGGAAACGTGCCGTCGAGCTGGAAACCGGAATCGAAGACCGTCTTGATCCGGAGCGACTCCTTCTGATCAGACATCGACTGGCTGCGAGCTGCAAGGCCTGTCACGCATCGCACAGGAACTGATCGCACACGCCCAGAGGCCTCTTCCGCGATCAAGGCAGACAATCACCACCGTCGTACTCGAGCGATTCGCAGTTGAAATCGATGATGGCGCCGTTGTACTCGAACTGGCCGTCATCGCAGGTGCCGTCACCCAGCCAGGTCGCGGGTGCACAGTGACCGTTGCAGTCGGGAATCTCGCTTTCGGAACAGTCTGCACAATCCCCACCATCGAAACCGAACTCGGAACAGTTGAAATCGATCGGGAATCCGTTGTAGTCGAACTGCCCGTCATCACAGGTACCATCACCAAGCCAGAGCTCCGGTGCGCAGTGCCCATTGCAATCCGTGATCTCATCTGTCGCACAATCCTGACACGCGCCCCAGCGAGACAGGACAAGAAGCAGATCCTCGATATCGATCCACCAGTTGCGATCGAAATCACCCGGACAAGGATCCGCACCCGTGCACTCTCCCCAGTAACTGACGATCTTCAGAAGATCATCGATATCGATATCGTTGTCGTAGTCCAGATCACCAAGACACTCACAACTGTCCAGAACGCCGTTGTCGTTGACATCGACATCAGACAGCACGAGATCCCCCTGGATGATCTCCCAGACATCGATCACGCCGTCTCCATTGCAATCGTTCGTACAGGATTCCACATTCGGGATGAAGTACCCCCCCATGGCCTCACAGTCCTGCTGATACTGGTCGATGGAGCAGATCGGATCACCACTCTCCTGTGGCGACAGAACACAGATTCCCCTCATCGGAACACTGACCGACAATCGACCCAGGACTTCTCGCACGGCTTCGCGGAATCGAGCTGTATTTTCACCTGCGCGGATATAGGCGCCGCTGCTCAGGAATGCCAGTTCCATCGCCTGCTCGTGGAGCAGTGTTCCAGAACCGGGATACCCGCCGATGCCGTCTTCATAGATCTCATATCCGATGCTGAACGGATTCTGGGCGTCCAGAACGAAGATGCTCGGCGTCTCCGCACAGGTTGTCGGATAGAAGTCAAGATTGCGCAAGGCCTGTGAAACCTGGAGTTCACCCGTACCGATGACTGGATGATCATACGGATACTCCATGTTCGAGAAACCGTCATGGAACTCCGCATCCGTCATCATGATCAGAACAGCCTTGTGATCGTCGCTCCACGTGAACTGGTAGGGCTCGATGTCACCAAGCTCCGGTGAGTACTCACCATCTCCATTCCAGTCCTGGCCCAATCCGGTCAGGACCTGAAAAATTGCTTCGTATTGACTCTCCGGAACATCCAGACCGACCAGGACGTCCAGCTCGTCAATGATCTGCTTGACGAATTCGGGGTTCTGGACGAAATCGGTATGAACCTTGAATGGATAATCGACGAAAGGTTCTCCCCAGGGAAGAATCGGAAAATCAACGAAACTCACGATCGCGTGACGTGAATTCGGATAGCGTTCCTCGATGTCATCGATCGCACCTGTGATCTGATCACGCATGTGAACCAGATCATCTTCATAGCTGGACGACAGATCGAACATCCAGACCACTTCGAGTGGGCCGGGAACGGCCACGAACGGTGGATCGCCCGCGGTGACCGTAGCCGTCATGACGGGATTCCACGCACTGGAAATCTCACGGATCTCGATGCCAAGATCGAATCCGGTGTAGGAAAGTGAATGCGGCATCGTGTCGAATGCGAATCGATCCGCGACATCCTGACGCCAGAAGTCCATGAAGGAAGAATTCGGCAGCCCGTTCTCAAGATCACAGGCACCATCAGCCTGCTCCAGTGTGACCTTGGGATGATTCGATTGAGACAGGCCCGTGCAATCCGGTCGAGTGTTGACCGATCGCGTCTCATCCACGTGATAGATGAGCAGTCCGAAGCCGAAGAGAGACTCGTAGGTATCGTCCTGTCCTCGATGTTCGATGAGAAAGTACTCGGATCCCAACCTGTTCAGATCGATCTTCCAGACGGTCTGCGTATCCGCGGTCCGGGGAAACTCGACCAGTTCCTCATCGAGCCCGTTCAGGGACTGGGCCTCGACCCAGCCCAATCGGTACTTGCACCAGGCCGACAAACCTTCCCCCTTCGCCATCAGGCAATAGTCTCCCAGACCAGCCCATGGATCATCATCGTTGGCTTCATGTGAATCGAGATCGTAGAGATCCGGAAGCCCGAGACAGTGGCCGAACTCGTGCTTGAACACCCGATTTCGATCCACCAGGCCACCATCACAATCCACCGTCGTCTGAAGACTGTACTTGCCGATTCGGATGGGCTGACCGTCATGGGATTCATCCGCAGTGGCGATCCCGTCTCCGTCATTGAACCACGTCGCGGAATGAGCGACCGGCCAGATGTTGCCGAGGTCCTTGTTGGCGCATTCCGGAAACACCAGCATCAGGGTATCGATGTATCCATCGTCATCTCCCGAGTCGGGTATGCCGTCGGGTCCGTCGTTGTCATAGTTCCTGAAATCAACAAGATGATCAACGGACTGCATGATGTCGTTCAACAGGCGAATCCTGACTTCCATCTCATCGCCTTCATAGTCGGTATCGATGCCGGGCAGACTGTCGATCTGGAACAACTCGGGAATGACCCGGAATCGCCCATTGGACATGACGCTGTAATAGGCGCTCAGTGAATTCGCGGGAAACTCGGCAGTCAGTTTCTGATGCAGGTGATCCATGACACCCGCTGGCTGAGGTACGTTGGCATACCCGAAGACGATCACGGGAATGCGGTACGTCCCCGTGATGGGCAGCAGACTCTCGTTCCCACCTGTCCAACTTCGTTCAGCTCCTCGAGCGGACCATCCGTCAGGCTGAATCAAAGCCGGATGCTGCCGAACAGCAGCATCGCTTCCCTTCTGCGAGGAACAGTCCCGGCACACAAGGCAGATGGGGTAGCCCGTTTCATCAAGCAGCTCCTTGGAGCCCAGTGCGGTCTGGGCCAACAGACAGAATGCCGCCAACATCAGGGGCCAATGACCAGCCTTGAACATCGTCATTGAAGCCTCCCCTCAGACAACGCCACCTCCATTGTGGGCACTCGCAAGGCCGGATCAAGAACAACGTCGGCAGGATGCCCAGATCAGCCACTCCAAGGGCCTGAAGGGCCTTCCATTGGTGAATCAGCAGGAATCGTCGGCAGTGGGCTGAAAAAGACATTTGGCCCGGGCTCATCATGACCCAGGCCAAATCGGGGTGACTGGATTCGAACCAGCGACCTCTTCGTCCCGAACGAAGCGCGCTACCAAGCTGCGCTACACCCCGTTTTCATGGCTAAAAACAGCCATCACAGGGGTTTATCGAATGGGCGCGGGAGGATTCGAACCTCCGAAGGCGTACGCCAACAGGTTTACAGCCTGTCCCCTTTGGCCACTTGGGTACACGCCCCAGCAATACTGGAACGGTGGAGGGTACCCAACTGCGGAAGCCGCATCAAGGACCAGTCTGCCTGAAGAGCGGATCTCCCGAAGAAGCGGCTTCAGCTCAGGGCTGATCACTGGGATGTCCGATTCCGGGCGAAGTCAGAAAATTCATCAAATTCTCAATGGCCCGTGATTCAGCCTGAACACCACGTCAGGCCCCACGACGCGCAAATGCTGCCGGATTCCGCAGCAAATCGACTGTACTGTCGAGTTTCAATACTCATCTTCAAAGTCCGGTTTGTCCGATGGTGTCAGAGCTTCGAGGGCAGGAGATCCCTCGTTCAAACTGCCCTATGCCGCATCCACGGATGGCTGCGGGAGGCACCAGACCTCATCGAGGAGACATGGACGTTATGAACAGTATCAATGTCGTCAAAGGTTGGATTCGTGAGTTCATCGACCTGGCTCTGCTCTTCATCGCCGTCGGCGTCGTCGTGCAGATCATCTTCGGTCCTGATGTCACTTACTTCTCAGGCATCACCAATAACCTGATGGCCTTCATCAGCGAACTCGGCAATGGCGGATTCGTTGGACTGATCGCGCTCTTCGTGATCGTCTGGGTCTTCACCAAGGGTGGACAGACTCAGAACAGCTGAGCCCACTGACAATTGAATGATGCAACCCGCTCATGCCATGCATGGGCGGGTTGTCTTTTGAGACCGATTCAGTTTGATGAGTTGAATCAAACAAGAATCGAAATGACCGCTTCGATGTCGATTTGGATTGAGCGAACACGATCCGGACGATGTACGTGTTAGTCTGTTCGGAGACCTGGAGGCTCATGGAATCTGACGATTGACAGGTGTTGATCGCTTCCAGGGAATCGGGGTATCAGTGGATGTGGGGTACAACCGTGGGGGGTGGGCAGGATTCCTGCTCACATGCTCCGGTGTATTCGTTTGCGCCTCCACAGGCGTGAACCGACAGCGCACTGGATCAAGTGACCGGCAATCTGCCCCCCCCGCCCCGGCAACAGCCGGGGCATGATTGGCGTGGCCCGGTCGTCTCTGGACGGCCGGGTCCCGTCTTTTCGTCTGAGATCGTGCAACAACAACGCAACAGGGCCAGGCTCGTACTGGACGAACCTGGCCCCGCGTGTGCTTCATGATTCCGATTCAGAACCCCAGACCCAGACAGCGGCGGGTGATGAGGTTTCCTCCATTGTCGGTCCATCCATCCAGGTAGATATCGATGGCCGTGATCCGATTGCCGCAGAAGGTCGTATTGCCAATGGATGTCAATTTCGGAACCCGCCAGGTTGGAATATGGACAACCGCATTTTGACCGGGATTGGCAGGGTTCGGCTTGGCAAGATTGTTGGCAAACTCCGAGTTGGAGATGTGCAGCTCGGAATTGCTCCAGTCTTTGATGGCCAGGATGTGACCGTCGGCTCCGGCAATGTTGTGATGCAGATTCGACTGCTCGATGTTTAGATCGCAATCATCAATGTTCAGGATACTACCCCTATCCGCGGAGCATCCGCTCATGACCAGGCCTTCGTAGACAGCTGTCCCCTCCCGGTGATACACAACATGGTCTTCGGTATGGCTTTCCGTAGCCTGAGCATCAAGATTGAAGTACGTGTCATTCACAGAGCTCATTTCGCAGCGGAAGTAATGAAAGATAGCCTGAAGATCTACAGAGTCACTCGGCATGTCCGCTGATTTCGAAACCGTTCTGGATCTGGAATAGGACGTGTTGGAAGATTCCACACGGGCGCCACTGGCATAAACCATAGCGCCGTTGACTCCATTGCAATCACGAATCTCGTTGGAATCGCCTTTGAATGAACCACCATACATTTTCAGAAAACCACCATGAACAGCATTGCAGTTTTCGACAAGCGATTCAGTCATAGCCACTTCGGATTCAACCACGAACAAGGCGCTGTCAAGGATATTGCTGAAGTGACAACGCGTCAGATCAACGTTTGAAGCAACACCACGACCCGTGGTGTTGGAGGCCTCAAGGGCCCTGCCACTGAGATCATGAAAATCGCAGGACTCACAGGAAAGATTACTTCCTGCGGCAAAAATACCTCCCTCACAGTGATTCACCGATACATTTTCGAAAGTCGCATCACGACGGTCAACGAGTACTGAACAGTAATTGTTCGTGTAACCGGAAATACTGGTATTCAAAACGTCAACTTTCCATTGGCCCGAATTCGGAAAATAGTTTCTTATGAATTCGACTTCCCAGGATCTGGTGAAACTCCATGGCATGTATGAATAAGCTGTAAACCACAAGGGAAAACGACCGAGTGACTTACCATCAAATTCACATGAATCGATAACGACATTCGAGTTATCTGAATTGATGCCTGATCTCAATTCGAAAGTTGAACGCGTAAATGCCACAGACTCCTCACTGGCACTACGTGGCCGTCTGTCATGTCGACGCCTGTCAAGCTCCACCGGGTAGACATCAATCTCAACACCAGTGCCGCCAAATTGGCATTGACTGAATGACGCCGTACCACGACCAATGGTATTGATTGTTACCCTTGGTGCCCCATGACTTTTGTTGACGGTGAACAAACACTCTTCAAACGAGGGCTTGGAAAGCCACGAATACAACAGACCGCCTTCATACGCCGATGACGGTTCGAAAACACAATTCTCGAATTGAACGTCCGCGTTCTGCAGGAGCACACCACCCCCACGCAGGGACAGCAACATGCTGAGTGCATCATCGCCCCTGGCTGGAAGCGACGATGGGTTATTGAGGAGAGGCGATTGGCCATCCATAAAGATCAATCCCGAGACCGTCATGGCCGATGTCACGTTTCGACATTCCAGGCAGCGAAATCGATTGTCGCCATCCACGATGACTCGACCTGTCGAGGAACTAGACCTCAAGGTCAGATCCTTGCCGTCGATCTCCAGGGATTCCCTGTAAACACCGGGCGTGACCGAGATCACATCACCAGGTGTCGCGATGTCGATGGCTTCCTGGATTGTGGAGTAGTCATGAGGGACATGAATCGTTCCGGCATGAGCTGCTGACGAGGCGACAGCAACACATGCCATGAGCATGAGACGAGGTTTCATTTTTGAGGGCTCCGTTGAGGGTGACGGATTGAGGGATTACGGCAGACACACGCCCACCACCCCCTTCTATGCCCTTCAGGACAATATGTGTGATTCGACCTCAGTGGCCGCGCCGGCATGTGATCTCCGTGCCTGTCTCAACGGTGTTCCCTTGTTTCAGGGTGTCGTGTTTTCACCCCGGGGTGCACATGAGGGAGTCGGCACGGAAGGTGCCAGGAGTCTGCGGAGAAGAGGGTGCTGAAGACTGAAAGAGGCTGTTCAAGAAAGATCGAAGCAGGTTCGATCCAGCTCGATCCCACAGTCTCTCCGGAATACGGACAGCACGGCAACGGAGTGATGCCGCGGTTGACGCATTCATCAGGAGGGTGAAAAAGCCACCGACCGGAATCGAACCGGTAACCTCCAGATTACAAATCAGGTGCTCTGCCAATTGAGCTACGGTGGCGTGGCAGAGGAGCGTACGGTTCATGGAGCCCGCTGACAACCTGTGACCCTCGAAGTGGCTCGGAAAGCCGATGGCCGACCCCGTTTAATCATGGCTAAACAGCTATTTGGGCTGTTCCTGTCCTCTAAACGAACCAACTCCCGGTTCTCCTGATACTGGGAGCGAAGCGCCTGGAACAGGCCCACCACTTGCAGGGAGACCGAACGCATGAATCGCCAAGCCCTCCGGAGGCTGACCCGTCTGTCATTGACACCTGTCGCAACCGCACTCTTTGGGATGCCAGCGGCGGGTGCCGTCGCGGATCTCGTATCCAATGGATCCTTCGAAAACGGTCTGGAAGGCTGGACAACCAGCGGTCAGGTTGAACTCTCCCAAGGCTGGGATGGCGAGCAGGCCATCAAGCTTCTTCCAACCGCTTCGATCACCGCGCAGGCTTCACAGACCATTGAAGGACTGGAACCCCGAACGCGATACACGATCGCCGCACGCGTCAAGACAGATCAGCATCTGGCGCCTCCGATCCTGGGACTCCGAAATGGTCCACAGATCAGCAAGGCATCCGGCTGGGTGGCCATCGACGAAGAGAACCGATGGGTCGAGAGACGCTTCGAGGTCTTCACTGGCGAGAACCAGACCTCACTCGAGGTCTATCTGCAGGCCTGGAAGACCGATCTTGGAGCGGTGATCGAATTCGACTCGGTGCGGGTGTACCAGGGTCGCATCGATCCACCGAGTGCCGACCCCGGTGATCCAGCCTTTCCGGATGCACCCCCCTTCTCGACCAAGCCCCAGGCAGGCACGAACATTCTGATCAACGGTGATCTCTCCAATGAGACTGCTGATCCGTGGCAACTCGGCATCGAAGCCACGCTGGAAACGATCGATGGCCAACCAGCCATCCAGCTTCGATCGACGGAAGACACCTCGAGAGCCTCCCAGGTTCCAGGACTGGCCCTTCCGCCTCGGACATCATGGACCCTGACTGCCGAAGCCAAGGTCGATCCTGGTGTGATTTCCAACATCTACCTGACGGGTTCGAACGAGTTCTTCGCCAACATCGCGATCTCCAACACGGACTGGCAGACCATCACGCTTCCGATCAGTACCGAGGATGACTGGGTTGGCAATGTCAAACTGACATTGGAGAACTGGAAGAACCAACCCGGTTCCGCCTGGTTCAGGAACATCCAATGGACGGCAACAGGTGAGGAGTGGTCGCCTACGACGGATGCCGTCCCCCAACCGCAGGCCGAGATTCTGGACGAGGATTTCTCCAACGGCCTGAACATGGAAGACTGGCTGATCTCCACCAAGGCCTGGGGTGGCGACAATGGTGGCGTGAGCCCGTTGAACGTCTCCATCGTGGATGACGTCGACAACGGCCAGCCGATCAAGGCGCTCCGACTTCAGGCCAATGGCGATCTCTACTCGGGTGACATCGAACACTATGGACGCAGCACACGCGTGGGATCCGCGATCGCGACCCGCCAGTACTACGCATCCGGTCGCTACGTCGTCCGGGCGAAGGTCGCTCCCGAGCTCGGTGCGGTGACCGCCTTCTGGCCCTTCCACTACATCGACTACCAGAAGGGCGAAGCCGGCTACTGGCACGAGCCCAATCCAAGAAGAAACACCGAGATCGACTGGGAGTTTCCCACCGATCTCATGGGAACCGGTGAAGCCCAGGCAGAGGAACTCGGCATCGATCCATCCGAGATCGCCTTCACCAACGCCCGCACCAACAGCTGGGGCGGACAGTTCGGTGGCGAAGGCGGTGAACACAAGGGACGCAAGATCCTCCTCGATGCGGACGGAAACATCGTCGATCTCGCACAGGACAGCAAGGACGGCATCTATCACGACTACGTGATCGAATGGCACAGCGGCTCGGATGTGGGTGATGACGGGGACACCCGAGATGAAGTCGGCTGTGTCCGCTGGTACTTCGATGACATCCTGGTGGACGAGCTGCTGGATGTCGAGTTCGGACAGGGCAACGTGCCGTTCCGCGCCGCCCGTTTCTGGATCGGGGTGTGGTTCGCGGCCGCCGGTTACGGAGACGAAGTCGGCTGGGGCGGAACCCCGGACTTCGACAGCACTGCGCTGCACATCGCCTCGGTCCGGATCGAACCGTTCATGGAGCCACGGGATACCTGGGTTCGGGAGACCGTCCCCAACATCGAGTGGGCCATGCCGGATGCCTATCCAGTCGGACCTGAAACGCCATCATGTCCATCGGATCTGGATGGCAACGGCAGCGTGGGCTCCGACGACATCCTGCTGCTCCTGGCCAGCTGGGACTCCCCGGAAGGCGACGTGAATGGCGACGGCAACACCGATGTCTCGGATGTCCTTCAGATGATCGGCGACTGGGGCGATTGCCCGGCCAACGGTTGATCACTTCAGCAGTTGTCGTTCCAGACGGAGAGCACGAGCAGAATGTCACCCGTGTCCACGACGCCGGAACCATCGACATCCTGAGGACAGCCGGAACAGTCCCAGTTGTCGATGATGGCGAGGATGTCGGAGACATCAATCACGAGGTCACCGTTGGTATCGCCCGGACAACTGGAGGTTTCGTAGGACCAGCTGCTCGCCGGAATCACCTGCTTGCCGGTTCCCGGTCCCTGCCACCGGACAATCAAGCCCGCCCCGCCACCGCGTTCGAAGAACTCGACGCGGATGGCATGGGTGCCGGCCAGCAGGCCGATCTCACCGGATTCCTCCACCATGCCGTGCAGACCGTCGTTCTCAACCACCTCGATGTCACCGATGTACAGCTTGGAACCGTCATCCGAATCGGTGAAGAGTGTCCAGTAGCCACTTTCAGGTACTTCGATGTACCCCTCGAAGACCGCGCCGACATCGTCACTCAGACCGCTGGTGATGAACTCACCCCCGGTACTCGCAAAGTCGATGAGATCGACGACATCTCCGGCATAGGGTTCGAGAGTGCTGAAATCGGGAAGCTGCGAGAGCTGCGGCAGGTCGTAGTAGGCGACCTCTGAACCGGGTGCCGGCAGAATGACGCTGTCCGGGGCGCGAAGAGTCGCCACGTCAACGGTGACCACCGCGACATCGCCCATGGTCAATGCATAGCTGAAACTGTCCATGCCGCCGAAACCCACAGGCGGCTGATACCGCAGGATCTCGGTTCCGGCCAGCAGATCGATGGTGCCTCCTTCGACCGACAGCACGTCGTAGGTGTCGATGACGGGATCGAAAGTGCCATCACAACCGGTCAGGCGATCATTCGCCAGAACATCGATGTCGATGGACTCACCCGGAAGCGTGACGACCATGTCGTCGATCGCCGTACCGGTTTCCTCAACCTGGATATCGCAGCCGGGCTCGAGGCCATCCATGTAGTTCAGCATGACATCCTGGACCAGCGGATCGAAACCGAGCCGGACGTTGGCAATGCCGCCGGGGCACGTATGGCAGTACGACATGATCGTGCCGTTCTCCGCACCGGTGCAATCTCCATTTCCACAGTTGTCGATGGGCGGGTTGTAGCCGTCATGGGTATGCAGCGTGCCGTTGTTGTGCCCGAGTTCATGGGACATCACGACCAGATCCCAGTTGCCCCCGACATTGTCCTGCAGCGGATACGGGAACGTGCCCTCGAGGTAGCCCGAGACGCCGTAGCCATAGTTGTCGTTGCACATCACGCTCAGGTAAGCGACGCCTCCATAGGGCAGGTTCGTCCGACCGGTGAGAATGTGCGCCAGGGTCCGGTCGACATTCCCCATCTGGCTGCTCCAGTGATTCCTGAACTGATCCAGCATGTCCGTGGAACTGTCCGGATCGTATGGATCGACATCCTCAGCCCAGGTCCTGAGATAGGGAATCGAATAGCGGAGGTTGATGTCGTTCCGGTAGATCTCGCTGACCGCGGCGGTCAGAGTCGTCGCATAGGTTGCCGCGGCATCGGCATCCCCACCGAACAGCCGCTCGGCGAACTCCCAATCCGTTTCAATCGCAAGCTGCGAGACACGACAGGGATTCGGAGTCTGATCGATGCCCCGCAGGAGCGTCGTGTCCACAGGACGTGGTGGCACGCCATCGACCGTTCTGAGTTCGCAGGTCGGAACATCCAGCGGCCGGGTCTCGATCGTGGATGCATCAAAGATGTCGAGCGGATGCTGACCACGCGGACCGGTGCCCATGAAGAAGAGGCCTTCGTCGCACTGGACATAGCCTTCGGTGAAGTGTCGGGAGATCGCCATGAAGACTCGACTTCCAGGATCACCCTTGACGCTTCCTCGCCACAACTGCAAGCCACCCAGATCCGCAGGACGGCTGCCGTTCCGATCCTGGACGATGACCTCCGCATCGGGCTCGAACACATCGAAGCGTTCGAGCGACACCATCACATCGACACCGACCGGAAGGGTCAGTGAGGACTCGAGGGAACCGGCCTCGGTCTGCTTGAGCGTGTCCCGAAGATGAGACGGAGTCGCCTCGGCAGAAACAGGAAACGCCATGGACATGGCGGCCAAAGTGGTCATCAGTGACATGTTCGATCCTCTCCTCATGTCGGCCGCCCTCCGGCCAACCCCCTATTTGAAGCTTGCGCCACGATCACAGCAAGTCAAAGTCCTAAATATGGATCGCCAATCAGTCTCTGGAGCGTTCTGAGCGGTGCAGAGCGACTGCCAGAAGGGTCACATCAGCCGGCGTGACACCAGCCAGGCGGCTTGCCTGGCCCAGTGTGGCCGGACGGAACTTGGCAAGTGCCTCGGCGGCTTCGGCTCTCAGGCCACTGGTCCGAGACGCTTCCAGCGGATCGGGAATCCCACGTCGATCGACATCACCGCGACGCGCTACCTGAGCACGCTGACGGCGGACATACCCCTCGTAGCGGGCATCGATCATGACCCGCTCGACAAGAGAAGCATCGAAGGGTTCCGGCAGTCTGGGAAGGATGTCCGCCACGACGACCTCGGGTCGACGCATGTAGTCACGCAGCGTTCGGCCTCCTTCAACCCGGATCGAGCTGCTCAGCGACTGGAGCCTCTCCAGCAGATCGCGTCGTCGACACCAGGCCTGCCATCTCGTATCGCAGGCCAGTCCCCATGTCCGTGCCATGGGAGTCAATCTCGCATCCGCATTGTCCGCACGCAGGAGCAGTCGATGCTCGGCGCGGCTGGTGAACATGCGATAGGGCTCGCGTGGGGTCTTGGTGACGAGGTCGTCGAGCATCACGCCGATGTAGGCCTCGTCGCGTGCGAGTCTCACCATCGGCATGCCCTGGATCATCCTGGCGGCGTTCAATCCCGCCATCAGTCCCTGGCCGGCAGCTTCTTCGTAGCCACTGGTACCGTTGATCTGACCCGCGAGGAACAGGCCGTCCAACCGCTTGGTCATGGTGGTCGAGTCGAGCTGATGCGGCCAGACCATGTCGTACTCGACGGCATAGCCGTGTCGGAAGATCTCGGCATTGGCACACCCTGGCATGGCGCGAACGATCTGTTCCTGGATGTCCGCTGGCAAGGATGTGCTGATGCCGTTGCAGTAGATCTCGTCCGTATGGAGTGATTCGGGCTCGAGAAACACGTGATGCTGTTCACGGTCACGGAACCGGACCACCTTGTCCTCGATCGAAGGACAGTAGCGGGGACCGTGTTCCGCTTCGATCTCACCGTTGTACATCGGTGCCAGATGAAGATTCTGACGGATCAGCTCGTGCATCTCCGGAGTCGTATTCGTCAGACGACAGGAAACCTGAGGCAGTACCGGAAAGCGAGCGGTCGGCAGATTGTCGACGGGCAGATCACTGAATGCGACCGGTGATGAATCCGCTTCCTGACCCGGCAGACCATCCCAGTCCAGGCTCCCTCTTCGAAGCCTCGGTGGCGTGCCCGTCTTCAGTCGACCCAGTTCGAAACCCAGTTCGCGAAGCGTGTCGGACATCGTGGAAGCCGCCGGTTCATTGACACGACCACCCGGGGTGCGCTGATCACCGGTGTGCATCAGACCTCGCATGAACGTACCGGTCGTCAGGACGACCGCGCGTGAACGCAATGCCGTCGGATCCGGACATCGATCCGTTTCCAGTGGCTGGGATGGCCAGATGGGTTCAGGCAATCGATGCGCCCAGTCGGTCCCGGAATCCATTCGTGGATGAACACGGCCGGCCCCTGCCGGAAGCCGGACACCCGCCATGTGATCATCTTCGATGATGAAGGAATCGACCGTAGCGGCAATCACGTGGATGTTCGATCGTGTCGCAACGAGTCTCTGGACTTCCGCCGCGTACAGATACCGATCGGCTTGTGCCCGAGGCCCCCGAACCGCCGGACCCCGCGAGGTGTTGAGCATCTTGAACATGATGCCCGTGGCATCGATGGCTCGTCCCATCAGCCCACCCATGGCGTCCACTTCGCGGACCATCTGACCCTTGGCCAGACCGCCGATCGCCGGGTTGCAGCTCATCGCAGCCATGCGATCCGGTCGCATCGTGACCAATGCGACATGTCCACCGTCACCAAGCAACTGGGCAGCGGCCCATGCCGCTTCGACACCGGCATGTCCCCCACCAATCACGATGACGTCATAGTCCGATCGCATGTCCGGTCCTCAGCTGATCGTCCAGGTCTGCCGTCCCTTGATGAGCGCATCGAGGGATGGATCAGGTTTCTGTTCGCGCGCCTCGTTCATCTGATCACGGGAGGCCGCTTCATAGCTCGGACGATCGGGATTCACGTAGATCACACCCATCGGTTCCGGGAAGTCGGGCTGGAACATGTTGGCCAGAATGGTCGCCTGAACAAGGTTGTGTTCATCATGCACCATCAGATCCTCTTCCGTGATGCCGTCCTCCCCGATCCTCACCACTTCGGGCGTTCCACCGGAGAGTCGGACGCCCAGTTCATTGTCCGCACCGAAGATCAGAGGCTTGCCATGTTCCAGGACAACCGTCGTCTGTGGCCTCGAATCCTTCTGGGATGCGTAGAACCAGGCCTGGTGATTGAAGATGTTGCAGTCCTGATAAACCTCGATGAACGCCATGCCCTGATGAGCGGCACCTCTCGTCATCAGTCCATCGAGGAATTTCGCATCGATGTCGAGACTCCGCGCCACGAAGGTGCACTCGGCGGCCAGAGCCAGTGAGATGGGATTGATCGGCATGTCCAGCGACCCCATCGGCGTCGACTTGGTGATCTTGCCGCGTTCACTGGTCGGTGAATACTGTCCCTTCGTCAGACCGTAGATCCTGTTGTTCAACAGAATCATGTTGATGCCGACGTTCCGCCGCATCGCGTGAATCAGATGATTGCCGCCGATCGAGAGAAGGTCTCCATCTCCGGAGACGAGCCAGACGTCCAGATCTGGCTTGGCGAGCTTGATCCCGGTCGCAAACGCCGGCGCCCGACCGTGGATCGAATGCATGCCGTAGGTCTCCATGTAGTAGGGAAACCGTGCGGCACAACCGATGCCGGATACGAAGACGAAATCCTCCTTGCGACGTCCGAGCTTCGGCAAGGTCTTTCGAACGGCCGCAAGAACCGCATAGTCTCCGCATCCGGGACACCATCTGACGTCCTGGTCGGTCGTGAAATCCTTGGGCTTGTAGGTCGGAAGCTCGACGATGGTGCCCTGCTGAGGATCGATCTGATCAGTCATCGACCACCCCCGTTCATGATGTCGCGAATTCGGTCGGCCAGCTCATCCGTCTTGAACCCTCTGCCCTTCAACTCGTTGATGCCAATGGCGTCCTTGAGATACTTCGACCGGATGAGCGAGGAGAGCTGCCCCATGTTGATTTCGGGAATGATCAGCGTGTCATATCGATCCAGAACCTCTCCGAGATTGGCCGGGAACGGGTTGAGATGACGCAGATGTGCGTAGGCCGGTGCCGCCCCCTCCCGTTCCAGCAACTTGACCGCGGAAGCGATTGAACCGCTCGTACCACCCCAGCCCAGAACCAGCGTGGAGGAATCAACCGTCCCCTTCACCTCCAGAGGTGGAATGACGTCCATGGCCGCATCGACCTTGGCCTGTCGAGCCCGTGTCATTGCATCATGGTTGTCGCCGTCGTAACAGACATTGCCGGTATCCGCTTCCTTCTCGAGACCACCGACACGATGCTCCAGCCCCGGTGTTCCCGGAATGACCCAGGGTCGAGCCAGCGTCTGTTCATCTCGCAGATAAGGAAGGAACTCGTCTCCGTGGTTCGGCGAGGTCGGATGCGTGATCTCGATGGGTTCATAACTCGAGATGTCCGGTACCAGCCACGGCTCGGCTGCATTGGCGATCCCGCCATCCGAGAGCAGAATGACCGGGCACATGTGACGAACAGCCAGACGGACGGCTTCGATGGCGGTATCGAAACAATTGGATGGACTTGATGCCGCAATCACGATGACAGGCGCCTCACCTGATCGCCCGTACATCGCCTGAAGGAGATCCGCCTGTTCCGTCTTGGTGGGCATGCCGGTCGCAGGACCGGCACGCTGCACGTCAACGATGACGAGAGGCAGCTCCAGCATGGTCGCCAACCCCATGGCTTCACCCTTGAGGGCAAGGCCGGGACCGGAGGTCCCCGTGACGCCGATGTTGCCGGCGAAGCTTCCGCCGATGGCTGCACAGACCGCGGCGATTTCGTCCTCGGCCTGGAAGGTCTGCACACCGAAATGCTTCAGACCGGAAAGACCATGAAGGATGTCGCTGGCCGGCGTGATGGGATAGCCGGAATAGAGGACTTCGGTATTCGCCAACCGGCCGGCTGCCGCCAACCCGAGCACGAGCGCTTCATTGCCGCTGATCTTCCTGTAGAGCCCCGGCTCGAGCGGCGCTGGGCTCACCTCGAACTGGGCGGGAAACATCTCGGCGGTCTCACCGAAGTGATAACCCGCCTTCAGGGCATTGATGTTGATCGCCGCGACTTCTGGAAGACCCTTCTTGCGACCGAAGTAGCTCTCGATGTGATCGATCGTGTTGTCCAACGGTCGCTGGTAGAGCCAGTAGGCGATTCCGAGTGCATACATGTTCCGACATCGATCGATGTCCTTGGCACCCATGCCCGACTCCGCGAGAGACTCCCGGGTCAGTCGACTGATCGGAACCTTGTAGAACTGGAAACGTCGATGCAGTTCATCATCATCAAGCGGGTTCTGGTCTTCGGCATATCCCGCCTTCTTGAGATTCACCTTGGTGAATTCATCCTCATTGACGATCACGATGCCACCGGGTTCGACATCCTCGATGTTGACCTTGAAGGCGGCCGGGTTCATCGCAACCATGGCATTGATCGCGTCGCCGGGCGTGTGGATGCGGTGGCTCGAGAACTGGATCTGGAATCCAGAGACGCCGAAGGTGGTTCCCCGTGGGGCCCGGATCTCCGCGGGAAAATCCGGGAACGTGGCAAAGTCGTTGCCAACCGCAGCGGTGGTATTGGTGAACTCTCCACCCGTGAGCTGCATGCCGTCACCGGAGTCACCGCAGAAGCGGATGGCGACGGATTCAACCTGAATGGCGTCCTGGGCGGTCTCTGTGGAAGTCTTTGTTGCAGCCACATCAAATCCTGACGGATAAAGGAGATACAGAGGAATGAAGCGGTCCCGGTCACCGCTCCGACCGTTCGGGCATTTTACGACAAACGGCACCAGACCGTCCGGTTCTCACCGGCTGGATCGACTCCAGCTCCCCAGAAGGATCGCCATGTCCCGGACATCCACCCGACCATCTCCGTTCAGATCCCCACTGGGACGCTTGGCACCCTGAGCCGGTGCTTCAAGCTCCTCACAGCGTGTGTCGGGCCCAGACCACACGCCCCGACCCTCGAGGCACGCTTTCTGGGTCGCCAGAATGCACCGCTCCCCGATGAAGCAGGCGCCCAGCGGATTGGCCTGGTTGATCGATCGCCCACTGCCGGCAATGTCGTCGTTGGGGGTCCGGAAGTCGTTGCCCGATGCGATTCGACCTCGACTTCGCCAGCCGTGATACGCAGCACCACCCTTGTAGGCACCGACATTGTTCAGGAACATCGAATCGCTCACCGTCGTCGCACTGTCGTAGTCGTAGAGGGCACCACCATTGAACGAGGCCCTGTTGTTGATGAAACGACAGTCTGAAACCGTCGTGGTGCTTCGATTGTCGCTGAAGATGGCGCCACCACCGAAATTGGCGTTGTTCTGTTCAAACAGGCATCCCGTGAAACTCAACGTCGATCGATTGGCAAAGACACCCCCACCCTTTTCAGCCGAGTTCGTCGAGAAGGTACAACCTTGGAACGTGCTGTTGCTGTTGGTGGCGTAGACCGCTCCACCGTTGTAGCTCGCGTCGTTGGATTCGAACCGGCAATTGATGAAGGACGGCGACGAGTTCAGAAGAAGCAGGCCTCCGCCGACCTTTGCCCGACTGCCATACCGCGCCGAGTCTCCCGAACCGTTCTTCAGATGAAGACCCTCGAATCTGACATAGCCGCCCTCGCCCGAGGTGCAGTTGACCAGGCTTCCAGACACGCCATCTCCATCCAGGATGGCCGGTTCAGGACCTCTGCTCTTGACCACGATGGACTTGCCCTTCAGATCGATGGATTCGAAATATCGACCTTTCGCAATCGAGATGATGTCGCCGTCCCGGCTGGCCTCGATGGCCGACTGGATGGTTTCGAACTTTTCAGGGACCTGAAGCTCCTCGGCCAAGACGATTCCGAAGGAAGACCAGACCATCAGGAACATGGTCTGAAGCCCCCTCAACGGGGTCCTGAGCCGGAATGTTGGGCTGCCAAGCGTTCTCATGATGTGATTACCGGATGCCGACCCCTTGATATCGACCCGTTCCGGGGCCTGGAGACAGGATTGCAAACCACCGAACCGAGCATGGACCGCTTGGCCCGGGAGTCCTTGAGTGATAGGATAGTCGGCTCGGCACAGGAAGGTACCCATGTCACCAGACACGATCGTCCCCAATTCGACCATGACTTTCACAGTCACCGCTTCTCCCACTCGATCCGCAACGATCAAGACGATCGAGCGACTCATGGGCATGCAGACGCACATTCAGAGTGGTCGTTCGAAGCTGGCCACCCGGCGGCGTCTCAAGGACAACGTGACCTATGTCCGTGCAGGACGTCCATGGGTGAATCGCAAGCGACTGACGAAGCTCGCGCGTGCCGAGAAAGGCGCAACGTTCTCGATCCATGTGACTCCGCAGATCGTCGATGATCTGAAGAGTGTCGCATCCTGGCTCGAAACCGCCTGAGCGGATCCCGCATCGATCAGACTGAATCCACACTGCCTGCAAGGGCCTTCATCTGCTGCGCGATGGGTGTCAACGGCTCGGGAAGGGCATCGAGCTCGCACCACCGCAACGCGTCGTACTCGCTGGATCCGATCGGCATCTCTTCGGGCGTCAGACGAATGAGATGGATGACCTCCCAGGAGTAGGCATGTGGGTCGCAGGCCACCGCGATCGGAATGGGTGGACTGGGCGCATTGCAGAAGACCTCTTCCTGCAGTTCCTCCAGAATCGTCTCGAGCGGTTCCTGTCCGGGCTGAACGGACCCGCCGGGAACGAACTCCCATTGACCCGGGTAGTACATGACCCAGTCCGAACGAAGACCCATCAGGATGCGACCATCGACCACCGTGAGCGCTTTCGCACCCAGGGCGCGAACACCACAATCAAGACCTGTCGTCTGAACCGCATAGAAGCGATACGCACAAGGTGCGACATGAATGCTGACACCTCCAGCACCATTTCGATGCACGCCGACGACATGCAGAACTTCCCCGTCAAATGCACGGGGATTCCGTTCCATGATCTGTGACCAGCGATGGTCCACGTCATCGAGATCGATGCCCTGGGGCACCCACGGCGCACCAGTTGAAACCACGACGGGCGGCCTGCGAATGGGTATCAATCTCTCGACTTCCATGATCTGTCCTTCAGGCATTGAACGCCCAGATGGATTCGGTTCTCCATACTCGCATGATCATGGAACGGCGACTGAATGGCAATCGGTCGGGGTACCGATGGTCGCTACAATGCGGCCGGTCGGAAAGACCGGTACACGCATCACGCATGAGTGACCAGGGGACGTATCCGCATGCCGCAGATCGAAGTCAAGTCACCTCAGGGGCAACGACGCTACGAGCTCCCGAAAAGTGGATTGACGATCGGTCGATCGGATGACAACAAGCTCGTTCTGCAGGACGATCGAGCCAGCCGACATCATTGCGTCATCGAACCCCGTGGCGGCGACTTTCTCATCCGTGATCTGAAATCCCGCAACGGGACCAAACTGAACAACATTCCGCTTGCCGAGCCGGCGTCACTTCAGAATGGCGACGTGGTCAGGATCGGCAAGACGGAGATCACCTTCATCGATCCTGAAGCCGTCATGAAACTCAGTGATCCCGTGAAGGCCACCCGTGGCGAGAACCCCCCCGCCACCCGGCACACGCTCGATCTCGACGTCCGAAGCGAAACGACGGCGAAGACCGGAAAGGTGGCCAACTGGGAAGATCAGCTCAACGAAGTCATCAAGGTCGGCGAAGACCGTGGTTTCACCGAAGCCGAGATCTCCCTCGTCGACAATCGTGGCGAGGTGGTGCATCGATCACAGGCGGATCATCTTCAACTCGGAACGGACAAGGAAGATGCGGAAGGCACTCGAGCCTTCCGAAAACTCCTGCATGCCGCATTCAGGACACGGGCAACCGATATTCACATCGAGCCGCGTGTCCAGATCTGTGTTGCCAGGATGCGGGTCGACGGGACGATGATCTCCGCGGTTGAATTCTCGCCGGTGATCTTCAAGCGGATTCTCGGGATCGTGAAGATCCTCTGCCAGATCGAGACCAGCCAGAAGAATCAGGTTCAGGATGGCCACTTCTCCGTATCGATCAGGGAACGACGAGTGGATTACCGGGTCAGCCTGACCCCGTCCGTGCATGGACAGAAGCTCGTCATTCGCGTGCTGGATTCATCCAACAGCCCCAGTCGCCTGCATGAACTCGGGCTGAAACCATGGATGTATGAGAAGATCCGCACACTGGCCATCCGGGACGCGGGCCTGATCCTCGCCTGCGGCCCGACTGGTTCGGGCAAGACCACAACCCTCTATACCTGCCTGCGTGAAATCGACGTTGACCAACGGAATGCGATCACGATCGAGGACCCGGTCGAGTACTACCTGGAAGGCTGTACCCAGATTCCGGTCGATCATGATCAGGGAACGACTTTCCACAGCGTGCTTCGGTCTGTCCTCAGACAGGATCCCGACGTCATCTTCGTCGGCGAGATCCGGGACATCGAAACCGCGAACGTCGCCATGCAGGCGTCGATGACGGGCCACCTGGTCTACACGACGATCCATGCCAAGGACACCATCGGCGCCATCTTCCGATTGCTCGATCTCGGCATTGATCCACCGCTGCTGGCCAATGCGCTGAACCTGATCGTGGCCCAGCGGCTGATCCGACTGCTGTGCCCGCACTGTCGCAAAGGCGTGATCCCGACTCCGACCCAGACACTCAAGATGGGACAACGACTCGGTGGCCTTCCAGAGATCTTCATTCCGCAGAGCTGCCCGCTCTGCCTGTCCACCGGATATCACGGAAGACGGGCCTTGTTCGAGCTGCTCGAGATCACCGACAGCATCCGTGACATGATCATGAAGACCCCGACCATCAAGGGCATTCGCGAACTGGCACAACAAGGCCTGTTCACGACGCTCGAGGACTTCGGCTTCGAACTCGTCAGCGAAGGTCTCACCAGCTACGAGGAAATCGAACGGGTCTCTTCCACCGATTAGGAAGCACAGCACTCGCACTTCGCACCCTCCCAGAGGGTGCGAAGCCCACGAAAGCCGACAGAAGGCCTGTTGAACTCGCACCGAGGCGGATCGCCTTCGTGAAGGCGATCCAGACCTCATTGTTCAGGACCGATCAACCGAACTCGATGCCCTGTGCCAGCGGAACGTCGTCGCCCCAGTTCAGTGTGCACGTCTGCCGACGCATGTACTGACGCCAGGCGTCCGAACCGGATTCACGGCCACCGCCGGTGTCCTTTTCGCCACCGAATGCGCCGCCGATCTCCGCACCACTGGTGCCGATGTTGACGTTCGCGATTCCGCAATCGGAACCATCGTGGGAGAGGAATCGTTCCGCCTGACGCATGGAGTCCGTGAAGATCGCACTGGAGAGTCCCTGGTCGACGCTGTTCTGAGCTTCGATCGCATCTTCGAGCTTGTCGTACTCGAAGATGTAGAGAACGGGTGCGAAGGTCTCCTCGCGGGCGATCTCGGGATCCTTGCCGGCTGGTACACGAACGATGGTCGGTGTCACGAAGTGACCGGTCGAATCACCGTACTTGTCGATGCCCTCCGTACCACCACACAGAACCTCGCAGCCTTCATCGGCTGCTCGCGTGATGGCATTCCGCATGCCGTCGACGGACTGCTGGTTGATCAGTGGACCCACGAGCGTACTGCTGTCCATCGGATCACCCACCGGCACCTGGCCATAGGCTTTCACCAGTCGCTGGGTCACCTCATCAACGACACTGCTGTGACAGAAGAGACGCCGCGTGGAGGTGCATCGCTGACCAGCGGTACCGACCGCTCCGAACAGGACGCCTCGCAGAACGAGATCCAGATCGGCGGTCTCCGTGATGATGATGGCGTTGTTGCCCCCCAGTTCCAGCAGGCTCTTGCCAAGACGCTTGGCGACCTGTGTTCCGACATGTCGACCCATTCGGCAGGAACCGGTGGCACTGATCAGAGGCAGTCGACGATCCGCGATCATGGTCTCACCGACCTGATCATCCGTACCGATGATGAGGCCGAAGATGTCGCATGGATCACCATTCGTCGGCTGGAAGATGTCCTGTTCACGCATCACTCGATGGGCGACGTTCGTCATCGCGATGGCACAGAGTGGTGTCACCAGACTTGGCTTCCAGACCATCGCATTGCCGCAGACGGCTGCGAGCATGGCGTTCCATGCCCACACGGCGACGGGGAAATTGAATGCCGTGATGATTCCGACCGTACCGAGTGGATGCCACTGTTCGTACATCCTGTGCAACGGTCGCTCCGAGGTCATCGTCAGTCCATACAACTGACGAGAGAGTCCAACGGCGAAGTCCGCAATATCGATGCACTCGACGACTTCACCGATACCCTCGGGAAGAATCTTGCCCATTTCCATCGTGACAAGTGCGCCCAGCTCCTGCTCGTGTTCACGGAAGGCGTTGCCGATGCGGCGAACGATTTCACCACGTTTCGGAGCAGGCAGCATCCGCCACTCCTTCTGGACCAGCATGGCTCGCTTGACCAGATCGTCATAGTCGGATGTGGATTGCAGCCTGACGGCTCCAAGGGCCTCACCGTTGGCAGGATTCGTGGAGATCACGCAGCCCTCACCGGCAGCAGCCGGATCCACGAGCAGCGGGTGTTCAATCAGCGACGCGAATGGGAGTGTTTGTACGTTCATCCCGGGATTGTATCGACCCCGGGAGCATGACTCGGCAGTCCTCCTCGATTACCATTCCCGGCAACAGGAGGGCCTCGTATGCCGCTGGATCGCAATGGAATCGCCCGACGTGCCGCCCAGGAACTGGAAGACGGCTTCTACGTCAATCTGGGCATCGGCATGCCGACCCTGGTGGCCAACCATGTTCCCGACGACATGACCGTCTGGCTCCAGTCCGAAAACGGGCTGCTGGGCATGGGTCCCTTCCCCACCGAGGACGAGGTGGACCCGGACCTGATCAATGCCGGCAAGCAGACCGTCACCGCCGTCGAGGGTGCCAGCTACTTCTCGAGTGCCGATTCCTTCGCCATGATCCGGGGCGGCCACATCAATCTGGCGATCCTGGGTGCCATGGAGATCTCACAGGAAGGCGACATCGCCAACTGGATGATTCCAGGCAAGCTCGTCAAGGGCATGGGTGGTGCGATGGATCTGGTTGCCGGCACGCGTCGAGTCGTCGTGATGATGGACCACTGCAACAAGAAAGGTCAGTCCAAGCTCATCCCGGAATGCACCCTGCCACTGACCGGTGTGCGATGCATCGACATGGTCATCACGGATCTGTGTGTTCTTGAAATGAACCGCGACAAGAGACGTTTCGAGCTCACCGAGCTCGCCCCCGGCATCACAGTCGAGGATGTCCTTGAAAAGACCACCGCTGAGATCATCGTCGAGCGGGAACCGATCTGCATACCCGCCTGAACGCCTTCAGTTCGATCGCACTGCATGAAGACAAGCGGCGGCCCGGAAAGGCCGCCGCTCATTGAATGCATGTTGTGGGAACGGATCAGAATTCCTTGGATCGATGCTGCATCTGTGCCTTGAGTCTCGCAAGGATTGACGAGTGCATCTGACTGACCCGTGATTCGGAAAGGTCCAGGGTGATGCCGATCTCCTTCATCGTCATCTCCTCGTAGTAGTAGAGGATGATGATGAGTCGTTCCGCCCGCGAGAGCCCCTTGGTCAGGAGCAGTTTGAGGTCGTCACGCTGGAGACGGGAGACAGGATTCTCCTGACGTCGATCCCGGACAACATCGATTTCCCGGACATCCTTGCTGGAATCGGTCTCGAACCACTTTCGGTTGAGAGAGACCACACCAACCGGCTTGGCATCCCGGCAGATCTTCTTGTATTCGTCTGGATCGACATCGAGACGCTTGCTGATCTCCTTGTCGGTCGCCTTGCGACCCAGCTCCATCTCGAGCTGCTTGCTCGCCCGCTCCACCTTGGCGGTACGGGATCGCACGAGCCGGGGAACCCAGTCCATGGCTCGAAGCTCATCGAAGATCGCTCCTCGAATCCGCTGCGTGCAATAGGTCTCGAACTTCACGCCCCGTTCGATGTCATAGGCATCGATGGCATCCATGAGTCCGAAAAGGCCCGAGGACATGAGATCCTCCACCTCGACCTCGGCCGGAAGCCGCGTGTGCATGCGCTCCGCCGTGTATCGAACAAGAGGAAGAAAATTCTCCATGAGGAAGTTGCGAATCGATTCGCTTGGTGCGTCTCGATACATGCGCCAGACTTCCTCAATCGGACGATCACCCAGATCAGCCGTTACGTTGGAAGCTACAGGCTCGACCTCAAGAGGCCGCTTCCCATTAGAGATATCGGTCGCTGTACGCTCAGTGAGCTTCGGCATCGGTCTGCTCCTTGACCCTTTCGCCGGT
>MDSW01020853.1_pt1 | contig 35335 bp, 35 predicted proteins | sample 811171 | NCBI WGS metagenome assembly MDSW01 (sample SAMN05326641, study PRJNA326480) | marine metagenome | isolation source: seawater | place: Atlantic Ocean: North West | collected 2012 | reverse complement strand
CACATCAGAGGAACCAATTGCAGAAGAAACCGTCGAAGAGCCTGTGGCAGAGGAAGCTACTGAAGAGCCAATTGCAGAAGAAACCGTCGAAGAGCCTGTGGCAGAGGAAGCTACTGAAGAGTCAATTGAAGAACCTTTGTCAGATTCTAATAATCTATCTGAAGATGAGTCTGAGTCAGAAGCTGTTCCTGTTTCAGTGGATGAAAAATCTCCTGCAGAAATTATTAAAACTTTTGAGTCCAATCAATTAAGAGACGATATACCATCATTTAGACCTGGAGACACTGTCGTAGTCTCTGTCAAAGTCAAAGAGGGTGAAAGAACCAGACTTCAAGCTTTTGAAGGAGTTGTAATGAACATTAAGAATAGAGGTTTAAACTCAGCTTTTATTGTCAGAAAAATATCCAGTGGAATTGGAGTTGAAAGAACATTCCAATTACATAGCCCAATGATTGATTCTATAAAGGTTAAAAGAAAGGGCGATGTGAGGCAGGCTAAACTCTATTATTTACGCGAAAGATCTGGAAGATCTGCAAGAATAAAAGAAAGACTAGACTAATACTATGTCATCTGACTTAGAAAAGGATCAGCTCATAGATTCTTTTTTATCTAATCTTCGTCTTGAAAAAGGCCTATCTGAAAATACGATTAAAGCTTACTCAGCCGACTGCCACTCTTTTAGCAATTGGCTTTTGGTTAAAAGAGCTTCAGTTATAAAAAAAACAGATGAAATAGATATTAAGCTTTATCTTAAAAGCCTTCATGGCCTAAATTTATCGCATACAAGTATAAATAGAAAGCTATCATCGCTTAAGCATTTTTTTATTTTTTTAAACAAAAAAAGATATGTTCAACATAATCCAGTGATAAATTTTTCTGGATTAAAAAATACAAAACCCTTGCCAAAGTCTTTATCAATAACAGATGTAAACATCCTGTTAAATGCTCCAGACAGCTCAAACTTTATAGGATTAAGAGATAAAGCCATGCTCGAGCTTATGTATGCAACAGGCGTCAGAATTAGTGAGTTAATAAATTTGCAATACACGAATATCGACTTAACTAGATCTTTAATTAAGGTAATGGGAAAGGGTGGTAAAGAAAGAATGATTCCATTTGGAGACAACGCATTATATTGGCTTACTGAATACATAGAATATAGAAGAACAAATAATCTATCTCTTAAATCAAGAGATTTTTTTGTAAGCCAACAAGGCAAGAAAATGACTCGACAAGCATTTTGGCACAGAGTAAAACAATATCTGGCAATATCAGGGCTTTCAGACAACGTTTCACCACATACTCTGAGACATGCATTTGCAACACACTTGCTAAATAATGGAGCAGATCTCAGATCAGTTCAAATGCTTTTAGGTCATAGTGATCTCTCTACTACTCAGATATATACTCATATTGCGAAACAAAGATTGAGTGATATGGTCAAAGAGCATCATCCTAGAGGTTAAATTTTATGAAGTTATTATTTTTTATTTTTCTACTCATTTATTCTTTTAATTTGCAATCCGATGAATCAAAAATCATCTCAAGCCTATTAAAAGTTCTGCCCGAAGGTATGTCAGTTCAAAGCATAAAGAAATCTCAAATTGAAAATTTATACATCGTTGATATAGGTGATTTGCAGCCTCTATATGTCTCTAAGGATGGAGAATTCTTTTTTTACGGAGAGTTATATGCAATCAATGGAGATCAATTAGAAAACACTACAAAAGATGAAATTAATTTAAAACGAAAAAAGATTCTTAATAATGAATTAGGCGTGGATGACTTTATTAGCTTTAAGTCAAATAATGAAAAATTTAAAGTCATTATATTTACTGATGTAGATTGCGGATATTGTAGGAAGTTTCATAATGAGATGGAAGATTTTAATAACCTCGGAATTACTGTAAATTATGTTGCTTTTCCAAGATCTGGATTGGATTCTAATTCATATAACAAAATTGTTACTGCTTGGTGTTCAACAAATCCAAATGAAACTATGACTCAAATGAAACAGGGTCAAGAAGTAACATTATTACTATGCGAAGATCATCCAGTTAAAAAACATTATTTGCTTGGGCAAAAGATTGGTATTACCGGGACTCCAGCTATAATTAAATCAGATGGAGAACTGCTTCCTGGATATCTTTCTCCTGATGAACTTTTGAATAGATTAAATTAATAATGGCTAAATTAAAAATAGGTATTTGTGGTTGGGGTAATGTTGCAACAGGTTTATATGAGCAACTTATAAACGGTAACGAACTTTACAGTGATTGGGAAATATCATGTATTGGAGCGCGACGAGATAATCCTCGATGTAATCCTGGATCTACAAAAATTATTAGAGACATTTTTGATGTAGTAAAAGAAGATATAGATGTTCTTGTTGAATTAATTGGAGGAGTTGAAACTGCAAGAGACTTAATAGCCGCAGCCCTAAATTCTGGCAAGCATGTTGTTACTGCCAATAAAGCTGTTATTTTTGAGCATGGCGAAGAGCTCATCAACCTAGCAATTAAAAATAATGTGAGATTATTGTTTGAGTCCTCGGTATGCGCAGGAACTCCTACAATAAAAATATTGTCAAATGATTTGAGTGCCAACAAAATATCAAAAGTTGCAGGGATGCTTAACGGCACAACAAACTTCATTCTTACCAACATGGAAGAAGGGGCTGCATATGCAGATGTTTTAAAAGAAGCGCAAGATAATGGTTATGCTGAACCTGATCCTAGCTTAGATGTAAATGGAACTGATGCAGCACACAAAATTGGAATCCTTTCAGCCTTAGCTTTTAACACCGGTCTTCCTGCTCCAAACTTTTACATTGAGGGCATAGAAAATATTCAATCTCAGGATTTTATATATGCTGAAGATTTTAACTTTACTATTAAGCATCTGGCAGTAGCTAAGCTCTCAGCTGGAGGTATTGAGCTGCGAAGCCATCCTGTAATGCTTAATATAAATTCAAGCTTGGCCGGATTACAGGGCGTTAGAAATGGTATTCAGTTTGATACAGATCTTTTAGGAGCATTTCATGTTGCCGGTTCAGGCGCTGGAAGAGAATCAACGGCATCTGGTTTAATTTCTGATTTATATGCACTATCGAAGTCTTCTGAAATTTCACCCATGAATTATCCAGACTTTTCAAATAAGCCAAATATTTTAAATTTTAATGATCTTATTTTTAAATTTTATGTTTATTTAGAGGTTAAAGACGAACCTGGAGTGCTTGCTTTAATTAGCAAAATCTTTGCTGATCACAGTATAAGCTTTGATAAAGTTATTCAAAAAGATCAGTTAGAAAATGGCAATGTGCCAGTTGTTATATTTACAGATCCAATAATTGAAAGTGAGATGCAGATCGCTTTGGAGGATTTGGCGAATCATCCTGAAATTTTAAATTCTAAAATCATTAGAGTTGAGGATCTCTAATGTTTTTTCATTCAACAAGAGGAAAAGATAAAGATAAAGATTTTTCTTCTATATTAATGCAAGGCTTGGCTGATGATGGCGGTCTTTTTATGCCTGATTATTGGCCACAAATTGATTTAGATGAAATAAAATCTCAAAAGTCCTTCGTTGGAGTAGCAAAATGCATAGTTCCATTGTTCACCTCCTCATCATTCTCTCATCAGGAAACATTAAATATTGTTGAATCAACATGGCATGATTTCGAGCATAAAGATCTTGTTGGAATTAAAAAATTACATAATGTTTCCGTCTTAGAGCTTTTTCATGGTCCCACAGCAGCATTTAAAGATTTTGGCCTCCAGCTTGCTGCAGCCTTTTTTAATAAGGTATTAGAATCTGAGAATAAAACTGCAATTGTTTTAGGAGCAACATCAGGTGATACTGGCTCAGCAGCAATCGATGCATGTAAAAACTATAATCGTATAAAGAGCTTCATAATGCTTCCAAATGGAAATATGTCTGAGGTTCAGCAAAGACAAATGAGCACTATTAAATCTTCAAATGTCTTTGCCTTAAGAATAAATGGCACATTTGATGATTGCCAAGACTTAGTTAAACTTGCTTTTCAAAAACGAGATTTTTTAAAAACTGATCAATATTTGCTAGCAGTTAACTCAATTAATTGGACAAGGATCATCGGTCAAATCTGTTATTATTTTTATGCTTATAACCAGCTGTTCGAAAAAGAAAATTTGAATTTTTCCATTCCAACAGGAAATTTTGGTAATGTATTTGCGTGTTACTCAGCTCGTAAAATGGGTTTACCTGTTAATAATATTTCTGTAGCTGTAAACAACAATGATATTTTGTACAGATTCTTTAATGAAAACGATTATTCAAAGCAATCAGTTTATGAAACCATCTCTCCAAGCATGGATATAAGTGTTGCAAGTAATTTTGAAAGACTTATTTATGATCTTTTTTTAGACAGAGATTCTGTTCAATGTGCTGCAATGTTTAAAAATTTCCCAATTGAACCTATCAAATTGGATCATTCTATGTGGAAAAAGAAAGAAGGTCTTTTTTCTTCATGCAAGGTAAATGATCTTGATACAACAAAAATGATTAAAAGGGTCTTTGAATCTGATAGCTATCTTCTAGATCCTCATACAGCTGTTGCAGCTGTTCAAGCCTTTGAACAGAGTGATCAAAACAATCATTATGTTTTATTATCTACTGCGCACCCAGCAAAATTCCCCAAAGTATATGAAGAACTGGGGATAGAAATTAATGCTATGCCGTTAGCTCTAAGAGGTCTATTCGAAAAAGAAGAAAGCCTTTACAATCTTGATGCTGATTACAAAAAAATTACTAATTTTATTAATCGTAACAATTAATCATTGAATTCATGCATTTTCCAAAGATATTTAAGGCACCTTCAAAGGATTTAGAGCGTGTTAAAGGAGTGCTAAAGTTAGGTTTTGCCTCAGATGCTTTAATTAGATGGGTTTATCCAGATGCATCATCATATTTAAAGTGCTTTGATATTTGGATGGAAGAATTTTCAAAGATTGCTTTTGAAAACAATATTGTATATTCAGAAGAAAATTTCTATGGCTCATCTATTTGGCATCCACCTGGAGTTGAGTTTGATGACTCAGTTTTATTGCCAACCTTTGATTATGTGCCATCTGATCGTATTGAGGTGGTAACACGTTTTTTTGAGGAATTTAAAAAATATCATCCAGAAGATGCCTGGTATTTAGCATTCATCGCAGTTGATCCAGCACAACAAAGAAAGGGCATCGGATCTTTTTTACTTAAAGAAGCATTACAAATGATAGATGCAAATGGAGATAGAGCTTATTTAGAAGCTTCGAATGAGCAGAATAAAGCCTTGTATGAAAGACATGGTTTTGAAGAAATTGGAAGAGTTCAATTTGAAGATTCTCCACCTGCATTTCCAATGATTCGAGAATCAAGTAACTAAATTTTCTTTCATAGACTTGTTAAAGCGATTAAAATATAGCTAATGGAAACAGGTGAACTAAAATCTATTCTTGCCAATCTTAGAGACCGTATGATTGATCTCCGGGGGCATCTTTGACGTTGCTGATAAAGAAAACTTATTAGTTGATATTAATAATAAATTGTCTGAAGAGTCTACCTGGTCAAATCTAGATCTATCTCAGAATCTAAACAAAGAAAAAGCAGATCTTGAAAAATTTTTAGATTCTTTTCTTTTTGTTGATGAAACAATAAATGATAATCTTGATTTATTAGAAATAGCAATTGAAGAATCTGATGAAGACTCTATCACTGAAATAGCTGAAGAAACTCACTCATTAACTTTTAGAGTTGAAGATTTAGAGTTCAATAGAATGTTCTCAAATAAAATGGATCCTAATTCTGCATTTATTGATATTCAATCTGGCTCTGGTGGAACTGAAGCTCAAGATTGGGCTGAAATGCTGCTAAGAATGTATACAAGGTGGGCAGAAAAGCATGATTTTACTGTTTCTGTTATAGAGCATTCCCCTGGGGAGGTTGCTGGCATAAAATCAGCTTCATTATTAATAAAAGGAAGTTATGCCTATGGATGGCTCAGGACAGAAACGGGAGTACATAGATTGGTCAGAAAATCTCCCTTTGATTCTGGCAGCAGAAGACATACATCATTTGCATCGGTTTTCATTTCTCCTGAAATCGATGAATCAATTGAGGTAGAGCTTAATCCTGCTGACGTAAGAATTGATACATATAGAGCATCTGGAGCCGGAGGTCAGCATGTTAATAAAACAGACTCTGCAGTTCGATTGACTCACCTTCCAACTGGCACAGTAGTTCAGTGTCAAAATGATAGGTCTCAACACAAAAATAAAGATAATGCGTTTAAACAGCTTAAATCTAAACTCTACGAACTAGAATTTCAAAAACAGAAAGATGAACAACAATTATTAGAAGACAGCAAATCAGATATTGGATGGGGAAGTCAAATTAGATCATATGTTTTAGATCAATCTCGCATCAAAGACTTAAGAACAAACGTTGAAAGTGGTAATATCTCATCAATTCTAGACGGCGACATAGATATTTTTATCAAAGCCAGTCTAACCCAAGGAGTATAAATGAGTGATTCAAATTTAGGTGGCGAGGCCTCTATCTTAGAAGAAAGACGAAAAAAGCTTGAAGAGCTTAGAGAGAAAAATATTGCATACATTAATGACTATGTTCCAACTCATCATTCTAAGGAATTGCATGATTCTTATGATCATTTAAGTAAAGAGGATCTAGAGGCAAAAAAAATTAACAACTTGTCACTTGCTGGAAGAATTATTCTCAAAAGAGTGATGGGTAATGCAAGCTTTGTCACCATTAGGGATGGGTCAGGCGATATTCAAGCTTACATAACTAAAAATAATATAGACCCTGACTTATATAAAAATTTCAAGACTTGGGACCTTGGAGATATTATTGGCATTAGCGGTAATTTATTTAAAACTAAAACAGATGAGTTAACAGTTGAAGCTCAGTCAATTACATTAATAACTAAATCCTTAAGACCAATGCCTGAAAAGCATAAAGGCCTTGTTGATATTGAAATTAAATATCGTCAAAGATATTTAGACCTAATGAGCAGTCCAGAATCAAAATTAATTTTTGAAAAAAGATCACAAATTATTTCATCTATTAGAGCTACTATGCTTGAGGATGGCTTTTTGGAGGTTGAGACGCCAATGATGCATTCAATTCCTGGAGGAGCTGTTGCCAGGCCGTTTGTCACCCAACATAACGCACTTGATAGAGAGCTTTTTCTAAGAATAGCCCCTGAACTTCATCTAAAACGACTGTTAGTTGGTGGTTTTGAAAAGGTATTCGAGATAAATAGAAGTTTTAGAAATGAAGGCTTATCAACTAAACATAACCCAGAATTTACGATGTTAGAGTTTTATGCAGCTTTTGCAACTTTTAATGGAACATTGGCTTTTACACAAAATATCGTTCAAAGCGCCTCTGAGGCTATCGGTAACAAAAAAGAAATTGAGTGGGATGGAGAAAAAATAGATCTTTCTAATTTTTCAACAAAAAGCTTAAGTGATTTGGTTTTAGAATATAACCCTAAATTGACTGAAGTTGATTTAACTAATTTAGATAAACTTCGAGCTTTTGCAGAATCTATTAAGATTGCAGTAAAAGAAGAATGGAGAGAAGGAAAAATTTTGTTAGAAATCTTTGAAAAAACAGTTGAGGAGAAACTTATTCAACCAACATTTGTTATTCAATATCCTGTTGAAGTTTCTCCTTTATCAAGAAGAAATAATGATAATCCATCCATAGCAGATAGGTTTGAATTATTTATTGGAGGGAAAGAGTTAGCTAATGGTTTTTGTGAGTTAAATGATCCTGATGATCAGGCTCAAAGATTTCATGATCAGGTTAAGGCTAAAGCTGATGGAGATGAAGAGGCAATGGGATTTGATGAAGATTACATCACTGCACTAGAACATGGCATGCCACCTGCTGTAGGGGTTGGCTTGGGAATAGACAGATTGGTGATGATGTTAACTAATCAAAGCTCCATCAGGGATGTTATTTTGTTTCCTCAGCTGAAATCTTAAGAAATTACCATCTATACTTTTCAAAATTTTCTGGATTAGCCCAACCCTCTGGATTATTCCAGTCTCTCTTATTGTTATAAGTTTTTATATTATAAGAATATATTTTTGCCGGTGTGATTTCTACGCTATTAGTGAAGCCTAACTCTATAAATTTTTGATCATCATTTATGCTTTTTTGAATAACTAAAATTTTTTGCGCCAAAGTATTCTTAATTAATCCGATCTGTGTTTTTGAAATGGGTATATCATCAAAAACTATACATAAATCGTTTGGTTCAACTGCATTATTATCAAGATGCTCAAGATTTAAAATAGATAAGCTGTCAAGGCTATCTTCACAAATTTCTGCAAAGGAACTTAAATCTTTTTTAGTGACGGCTAAAACAGTTTTTATTTTTTCGCGATTGATAATTTCAAGAAGAAAGTTATTTAAACCACTTTTACTCATTTATTTTAATAAATCTTCAACAGCAGATCTCTCTTCAATCAATTCGTTCATTGAGATTTTTATTTTTTCTTTCGCAAAATCAGATAAAACAATATCTCTAACAATTTCTACATTACCATCTGATGTGGTCATTAGCGGCATTCCACAAATAACCCCATCAGGAAGATCATAGCTTCCATCTGTAATTACAGCTGCGCTAAAGCAATCTCCTGGATTAGTTGGATTTTCGCAAGCAACAATCGTATCAAGAGCTGCCTTTGCTGCAGAGGTTGCAGAGGACGCTCCTCGTGAATCAATCACAGCCTTACCTCTTTGTTGAACAATTGGGAGAAAATCATTATTAATCCAATTCATATCATTTATAAGATTTTTACCTAATTCTCCATTGGAAATGATATTTTCAAAATCAGGATACATGGTTGGACTATGATTACCCCATATAATCATTTTACTAATATCTTCAATTCCTACATTAAGCTTCTTTGACAACACGGACCTTGCTCTACTTGAATCAAGCATTGTCATAGCCATCCACAGTTGAGAGTCATTACCAGCTGCATGTCTTCCAATTAACGCATTAGTATTTGCAGGATTACCCACGACCAAGATTTTGGCATTTGATTTACCATATTTACCAATCGCTTGCCCTTGCCCGACAAAAATTCCACCATTTATTTGCAATAGATCAGATCGTTCCTCAATTTTTTTTCCATTAAAAACGATGCCCCTTGGAATGCTTCCCACTAGGAGGAACCAATCAGCATCCTTAGCTGCTGAATCAAAATCAGATGTGTAATTTACATTTCCCATATTTGGAAAATTAGAATCTTCAAGTTCCATAATAAGACCCTTTAATTTATCAACTACCTGAGGTATTTCTACTAACTCTAGATCAACAATTTTCTCCCCAAAGGTATACCCATCTACTAATCTGGGAATTAGTGAGTAGCTTATTTGACCGGCAGCACCAGTAACTACAACCTTAACTCTATCTTTCATAAAATTCCTTAAAATTTGCTTCAGGCTATTATATTCCTAAACGTTAGATTAATTCGTGGACCAATGATTTTTTGTGTCTTTTTTATTGAATGTTCCCAATTTTTTTGTGTTTTGCCGTCAATCACTATTAAACATCCATGTGCTTGAGGAATTGATATTGTTTCTCTAGTAATTTTATTTCTGAAATATAAATTTCTTTCACTACCAAATGAAATTGAGGCTATTGTTGGATTAGGCCCTAGTTCTTTTTCATTATCTGAATGCCATCCCATTGAGTCTTTGCCGTCACGATAATAATTTGCAAGCACTGAATTAAAATTGATTTTTAATTCTTTTAAAATTTTATTTCGAATAAACGCTAATTCTTCATTCCAATCATGTCGGTTAAGCTTTTTACCAGAATACTTATAATCGCATCCCTCATCACCGATCCAACACTGTAATCTAGGTATCTTTAAATCTTTACCAAACATTTTAATCATCATGGATTCCCATGAAAGATTTTTAATAAGTTTGTTAAGGAATTCATCAGATTCATTAGAATTAAAAAAATTATCTTCTACTCGAATTTTTAGATCGTTGTGAGCTACAATTTCATTGTTCATAAAATAGTAAGTATAAATATGTTTTTATATATTCCAATCGGTATATTCAATGAGTAAAGTGGTAATTATTGGAGGAGGTCATGCCGGTGCAAATACAGCTTTTGCTCTAAGAAAGGATGGATTTAAAGGAGAGATTAATATTTTATGTGATGAGAGCTATTTGCCTTATCATAGACCTCCACTATCAAAAGATTTTTTAAAGCAGAAGGTTCAAGAAGACAAACTGAGTTTTAAGCAAGCAGAATTTTATAATGATCAAACTATCTCAGTACATCTTAATACTCGAGTAAATTCAATTGATCTTGAGTCAAACACAGTCGGTTCGGATGATGCTTCATTTGATTTTGATTATCTAGTTTTTGCTACTGGATCTGCCCCAAGACTATTATCTATGGAAAATGCCGATGCTAAAAATTTATTTTATTTAAGAAAGATTTCAGATGTTTTGTCCTTGCAAAAATTTACTACTACTGGAAAAAAAATAGTTTTAATCGGAGGAGGCTATATCGGTTTGGAAGTTGCATCTGCAATGATTGAGATGGGATTAGAAGTCACAATTTTGGAGTCAGAGGACAGAATTCTTAAAAGAGTTACAAGTCCTGAGCTCTCTAAATTTTACAATGACTATCACTCAAAGATGGGCGTTGAAATTATTTGTGGTGCAAAGGTGAATGAATTGATTGCTGAAAATCAAAACATTAATTCTGTTTATTTAGAGTCTGGAGAAAAGATTGCTGCTGATATTGTTCTAGTTGGAATTGGAGCAATCCCAAATATTCAACTTGCTGAATCAATCGGACTTGCATGTGATAATGGCATAAAAACTGATCAATTTTGTAGAACTTCTTCACCAAATATTCTTGCAGTTGGTGATTGTACGTCCTCATTCAATACCCTCTTAAATAAAGAGCTAAGACTGGAAAGCGTTCCAAATGCCCTAGCCCAATCAAAAGTAGCGTCCTCATCAATAGTTGGAAATGAGCTTTTCAACAATGAGATGCCATGGTTTTGGTCTGATCAATATGATTTGAAGCTGCAAATGGCAGGTATATCAAATGGCTATGATGAATGTCATATTCTTGGAAGTATTTCCTCTGCTGAATTTATTGCTTGTTATGGAAAAGATGGATACTTAATTGCAATAGATAGTGTAAATCAGTCTAAGCAATTTATGCTTTTTAAAAAGGCGCTAGGAAATGGCTTTAAATTAGAGATGGAGCTTATTAAAAATAAAGATTTTCAACCTGAATCAATTTTTTCTGGTTCAAATTAGTTAAAATAAATTCAATTTAACGGAGATAGTTATGAGCATTAGATTTGACGATAAAGTAGTAATTGTTACAGGTGCAGGAGGAGGCCTGGGAAAACAACACGCTCTTGAGTTTGCAAGAAGAGGAGCCAAAGTAGTTGTCAATGATCTAGGAAGCGCTGTAGACGGCTCAGGAGGCTCAAGTGATGCAGCAAATGCAGTTGTTGAAGAAATAAAAGCGGAAGGTGGTGTGGCTATAGCGAATGGCTCTAGCGTTGCAGATCAAGAAGGAGTATCAAAAATGGTCGCTGAAACCATGGACAAATGGGGCCGAATAGATATTTTAGTCAACAACGCAGGAATCTTAAGAGATAAAAGTTTTCACAAAGTAACAATCGAAGAATTCAATCAGGTCATGGACGTTCACTTTCAAGGAAGTTTTTACGCTTCACATGCTGTTTATCCAATTATGAGAGAGCAAAATTTTGGCAGAATAATTTTTACAACTTCGTCAGGTGGACTAGTTGGAAGCTTTGGCCAAACAAATTATGGTGCTGCAAAAATGGCTATGATTGGTTTGATGAATTGTTTAAAGATAGAGGGTCAAAAATACAATGTTTTTTCAAGTGCTGTTTCCCCAGTTGCTTTATCGAGGATGACAGAATCTTTAATGCCGGAGGGGTTGGGTGAGAGGTTTTTGCCTGAGTACGTGACCCCAGCTGTGATTTATCTAGCGAGCGAAGAGAGCCAAAACGGAGCAATTATTGGTGCAGGAGCAGGTGTTTTTACAAGGTTTAGAATTTTTGAAACAATGGGTCTCGCTCTGGGTACTGGTGACGAGATGACACCTGAAAATATTGCAGCAGGCTGGGATTCAGTTTCTGATATGGATGATGCAAGGGAATTATTTAGTGGTCCTGAGCAAACTGTTAAAATTCTTGAACAGGCAGACAAATCTTAAGCTGAGAAACTTGATCTCTCAGACATTAAGTTAAAATGCCTATTTATTTCTGGGTAATCCTCCATAGATAATCGGTTCAAGCCAATAAAAAAATCAGTGGTTGTTATCATTTGAATGTCTGCAAAGGTGAACCTATCACCTGCAATAAATTTTGACTCAGAAAGCACTGTATCAAAATATTTGAGTGATTTTATTCCAATACTTTTTTGCGTTTCACCATAATCTTTATTTTGTATTTCCATATTAGACATTCCTGGATGAAGATGTCTAAATGCCATAGCCAATGGAATCATTAATTCGTTGTAGATTCGTGCCTGCCACATTTCAATTGATGCAATTTCTATTGCGCTTTCTCCAAATAGATTAGGCTCTGGATAAAGTGATTCAAGGTATCGACAGATAGCCGTTGATTCCATAATTACAGTGCCATCATCTAGCTCCAAAGCTGGAATTCTTGAATTTGGCGCAATTGCTCTATATTCCGGTGTTTTATGCTCGCCTGACATTAGATCTATATTGATAATTTCAATATCAGATATATTTTTTTCAGCAATGAACATTCTTACTTTTCTAGGGCTATTAGCCATCTCGTTGTTATATAACTTCATCTATTTTTTGTCTCCAGCTTTTTTATTATTTACATAACCCCTAAAAGCAATATATGTTTGAATCAAATTTGCAATTACAAATGCAGGTAAATCAACAAAAATAAAAACCAGCGCTCCAGCAAATCTACTTATGCCTGTCAGAATATATCCATTCAATCGTGTTTCATGCTTAACAGAGCTGACTAACATTAGGCTAAGTATACTCAGGAGTAAAATTATCCATTGACCATACTGTAAAAAATTTTCAATCATGATGAGCCCATTTTTGCCAATTTCACGTTATTTTTTTCCGCTATCTCCCAGTCCCTTGGTAACTTTCGTGCAACAATCAAAAAACTAATTATTGAAGGAATAAAAACACATGAAATTGCTGTCATTGCATACCTCATTGAATTAATATCTTCATAATCAGATTTAAAAAAATCTATCAACCACCCAGAAATTGAGGGACCAAGCCCTAAGCCAATCATATTTAAAATAAAAAAGAATAGGGCGGTTGACATTGCTCTCATGTGGATTGGCGCAAGAGTCTGCGCAATCGCAAAACAAGGCCCAAGATAGATGCCCATAAATATTAAAAATAGTGACGTAAAAATTAAGTTAATTTCTACCGATGGTGCCCACCATCCTGCAATACCAATTGGTAAACATAGAGCAATAGATATGGCTGGTAGCCATCCATAGGCTCTTATATCTCTTTTACCCCATTTATCAGCAAGTCTTGCTCCAAAAAAGGCTCCCCCTGCATAAGTTATTCCATTAATTATCCCAAGTATGATTACAAGTGTTTTAAAATCAAAGCTTGGATCAAGGGTGACTAGAAATTTAGTATGAAATGCTGATTTTGAATATGAAACAAAAGATCCAAAAGCAATTCCTAAGCACATTGCCCACCATGCAGGTATTTGAAGAAGGGTTTTTAGAGATTCCAAGAACGGAGGCTTATTAATGTTTTCACTTTCACCGAATTCCATTGCGCCTCGGATAGGCTCGCGTATTGTAAATTTGACAACTACTGCTAGGAGAATGCCTGTTACTCCCAGAAAAATAAAAATTTGTCGCCAATTTACATCTTCGCCAGATGCTCCTATTAAGGATGCAGTAACAAAATATGCTGCCATAATACCTAAAGGAATCCCCATAGAATAGACACCCAGAGCACTTGCCCGTTCTTCCTTGGCATACATATCTGAAATGATTGAATGAGAAGGAGGACTCCCGCCGGCTTCTCCTATACCAACGCCCATTCTTGCAAGGCCTATTTGAATAAAATTATTTGCCAGACCAGTTAATGCAGTAAAGCCACTCCAAGTAGCCAAAGCTATGGAAAGAATATTAACCCTGTTATATCTGTCAGCTAACCATGCTATTGGGATAGCCACAGTTGTATAAAACACTGCAAAGGCTAATCCAATCAGCAATCCCAATTCTGTATTAGTAAGATTTAAATCAGCTTGGATAAATGGAGCTAAAATACCTACAATTTGCCTATCAATGAAATTAAATCCATAAACGATGGTAAGTAATATCAATACAAAATTACGATAGCCTTTATTAGGCTGAATATTGTCAGTCACAGGAAAGCCCCTAGTTTATGATGCTCTAATTATAGCCTAGAGATTAAATGTTTCTTGTATTATTCCCAGTTAAGTGCTCCACCTGTTTGATATTCGATGACTCTAGTTTCAAAGAAATTCTTTTCTTTTCTGAGATCCATTATTTCTGACATCCATGGAAATGGATTGGTAGCTCCTTTAAATTCCTCTTCAAGACCTATTTGTGTAAGCCTTCTATTTGCAATGAACTGGAGATATTCTTCCATCATAGAAGCATTCATTCCAAGGACGCCTCTTGGCATGGTATCTCTTGCATACATGACTTCAAGCTCTGTACCCTCAAGAATCATTTGCGCCGCCTCATTTTTCATTTGCTCGTCCCATAGGTGAGGATTTTCGATTTTAATTTGATTAATGACATCAATTCCAAAATTAACATGCATAGACTCATCCCTGAGGATGTATTGGAACTGCTCAGCTGTGCCTGTCATTTTATTTCGTCGTCCCATTGATAAGATTTGAGTGAATCCACAATAGAAGAAAATTCCCTCAAGCACACAATAAAAGGCAATAAGGTTTCTCAGTAATTGCTTATCTGTTTCTTCAGTCCCTGTTTGAAAAGTTGGATCTGAGATTTGTTGAGTATATTTCAAACCCCAAGCTGCTTTTTTTGCAACACTTGGTATTTCTCTATACATATTAAATATCTCACCTTCATCCATACCTAAAGACTCTATACAGTATTGATAAGCGTGCGTATGAATGGCTTCTTCTAGACTTTGTCTGAGGATATATTGTCTGCACTCAGGATTAGTTACCAGCCTATATAGGGCAAGCACCAGGTTATTTGCAACCAATGAATCAGCGGTAGAAAAGAAACCAAGATTCCTTTTAACTATAGTTCTTTCATCTTCAGTAAGGCCGTCTTCAGATTTCCACAGAGCTATGTCTGCTGTCATATTTACTTCTTGAGGCATCCAATGATTAGCACTGCCATCAAGATATTTTTGCCACGCCCAGTCATATTTGAATGGCACTAACTGATTTAAATCAGCTTTACAATTAATCATGGCCTTATCATCTACTTGAACTCTACCGGCCATACCTTGCATTTCATCAAGCTCTTTAATGCCTTCTGACTCATCAAAGTTTTCTATGGCTTTTCTAGCAATTTCAGCTCGTGAACCTTCTTCAACAGAAGTTGACTCTGTTTGAGTAGATACTTTTGGTATTACTTGTTCAGCTTCTCTAGCTTCTTTAGGCGCAGTGTTTTTGACTGCAGGAGCTATTTGAGCTTCTTCGTTATTATATTCATCCCAATTTAACATTTTCCTCTCCTTATATTGGTCATTGGCAGGCTTCGCAGTCAGGGTCATCTAATGAGCATGCTTCTGGCACCGGTGCTGGCGCACCAAGCTCATGAGGAACCTCTGGCGCTGTTTCAGCCTGAGCACTTACAGCATTTAAGCTGCCTTGATTAATGGTTGATTTTTCGGTTGTTGTTGCCGCTATAGATCTTAAGTAATATGTTGTTTTTAAACCTGAATACCAAGCCATTCTGTAGGTCAGGTCAAGCTTTTTACCATTGGCATTTCCGATATACAGATTAAGTGATTGCGCCTGATCAATCCATTTTTGTCTTCTGCTAGCTGACTCAACGATATATTTTGGCTCAACTTCAAATGCTGTTGAAAAAAGTTTTTTAATATCATCAGGAATTCTAGATATCTCACTTAAACTGCCCTCAAAGTACTTTAAGTCATTGATCATAACGTCATCCCACAAGTCTAATGCTTTTAATTTCCTTACCAAGTGGGGGTTAACAATTGTGAACTCGCCTGATAAATTCGATTTCACATATAAATTTTGGTAAGTTGGTTCAATAGATTGAGTAACCCCTGTGATATTAGAAATTGTTGCAGTTGGAGCTATGGCCATGACATTAGAGTTTCTCATACCATCTTTCTTCACTTTTGCTTTTAACTTTTCCCAATCCAAGGTTTCCGACCTATCAACTTTTATGTATTCACTGCCTCTATTTTTTTCTAGGATATCGATTGAGTCTTTGGGAAATATTCCCTGACTCCAGAGAGAACCCTCATAAGATGGATATGTCCCTCTTTCCTTAGCTAGTTCACTTGACGCATGAATCGCATAGTAGCTTATTACTTCCATGCTTCGATCAGCAAATTCAATGGCTGCGTCAGAGCAATAAGGAGCATCCTGCATATACAGTGCATCTTGGAATCCCATAAGGCCCATACCAACTGGGCGGTGTTTTAAGTTAGAATTCCTTGCTGTATCTACAGAGTAGTAATTAATATCAATAACGTTATCGAGCATTCTTAGGGCAGTTGTAACAGTTTGTTTTACTTTTTCGTGATCAAGCACACCATCTTTCATGTGCTGCGGAAGATTTACTGAGCCTAGATTACATACCGCTATTTCATCATTACTTGTATTTAGTGTTATTTCAGTACATAGATTCGAAGAATGGATAACTCCAATATGCTGTTGTGGCGAACGCAAATTACATGAGTCCTTAAAAGTAATCCAAGGATGACCAGTTTCAAACAACATTGTTAACATTTTCCTCCATAGATCTTTTGCAGGAATTGTTTTATGTTGATCCATTTTGCCTTCTGCTGCTAAAACCTCATATTCTTCATATCTTTTTTCAAATGCAAGACCGGTAAGATCATGCAAATCAGGCGTTTCACCCGGAGAAAATAAAGTCCAGTTAGCATCAGATTCAACCCTTTTCATAAATAGATCTGGCACCCAATTTGCAGTATTCATATCATGAGTTCTTCTTCTATCATCACCTGTATTTTTTCTGAGATCGAGAAATTCTTCTATGTCTAAATGCCACGTCTCAAGGTATGCACACATTGCTCCCTTTCTTTTGCCGCCTTGATTAACAGCAACTGCAGTATCATTCGCAACTTTTAAGAACGGAACTACGCCTTGACTCTTTCCATTTGTTCCTTTGATGTAAGAACCTAAAGCCCTTACTGGTGACCAATCATTTCCTAGTCCTCCTGCCCATTTAGAAAGCAAGGCATTGTCTTTCATAGCACCAAAGATTCCGTCTAGATCGTCTGGAATTGTTGTTAAATAGCATGATGATAATTGAGGACGCAATGTACCAGAGTTAAATAGAGTAGGGGTTGAGCTCATATAGTCGAAACTCGACAGCAATTTATAGAACTCAATGGCCCGTTCTTCTTTTTTGTCTTCCTCTATTGCTAGGCCCATAGCAACTCTCATAAAAAAGATTTGTGGCAGTTCGTATCTTGTATCCTGATAGTGAATAAAGTACCTGTCATAAAGAGTTTGTAGTCCTAAATAGGTGAATTGATAATCTCTGTCATGATCTATTGCTTTACCAAGCTTCTTAAGATCAAATTCTTTTAGTTGTGGATCTAGCATTTGTAATTCAATGCCTTTGTCTATATATGCTTGAAATGCTTGCGGATAATATTTTTCCATTTCTGGGTGCGAGCTTTCTTCAGCAATATTTAAAAATGTCAGTGCTTCACTTCTAAGTTCATCAAGAAGAATTCTGGCTGTAACGAAACTATAATTTGGCTCTTGTTCAACTTTTGTCCTTGCTGACATTACAAGAGATGATTTCATGTCACTCACAGAAACTCCGTCGTAGAGATTCTTTAATGACTCTTCTAAAATCAAGTCTGCACTTACATCTTCCAAACCATCGCATGCATGATTTACGACAGCTGCTAATCTGTTGATGTCTAGTGGAACTTGGGTACCATCTTTTTTTGTAACTGATATTTCTGGAGCATTTATAGTTATTTCTTGAGGAGCTTCTTTTGTTCTTTCTGTGGCTCTTTCCTCTCTATAAAGAATGTACTTTCTTGCAACTACATATTCTTCATTGCGCATAAGTTGTAGTTCTACCTGATCTTGGATCTCTTCAATATGAAGTGTTCCCCCTGAAGGCATTCTTCTTTTAAAAACTTCTTCAACATCTGCCGAAATTTCTTCAACCTTTCTGTGTATTCTTTCACTTGCAGCTGCATTACCCGACTCGTTTGCTAAGAAGGCTTTAGTCACAGCAACTTTAATTTTGTCTTCTTCAAATGGAACCACCTTTCCATTTCTTTTTATTACTCTCATCTTTCCTGGAGCCGTAATGTTTACATCATCTGATGCCAATGCCCCTATAGCTTCTTGAGCAGAAGCTTCCTGAGTTTTACTTAACTCTTGTGTTGTCATTTTATTTCCTCTAAATTTTTCTTTCGTTGGTAAAACTTTAGGAGATTTACCAATGGGTGGGGTCAAAACGTTTTTTTTGATATTTTTTAACCAAAGACAATATTCTTACATTGTTAATAAATAATCAAGTAAAAAACACAATATATTGTGAATTCTTTTAATTTTTACACAATATACTGTATAAATGGTGTTTATTGATTGTTATGAAAAAGTGAGTAAATTGTGGATAAATTTATAAAAAAGGAGCCAATATGTCTTTAATTATTGCTATTGATCAGGGAACAACAAGCACTAGAACTGTTGCTTTCGATCGTGATTTAAACATTATTCATTCTCAGCAAAAAGAGTATTCATTAAAGTATCCAAATGATGGATGGGTCGAGATCGAGCCTGATGAGCTAATGGCTTCGGTTCACAATACTCTTGATCCAGTGCTCGAGGCTTGCTCGGATATCGTCGCTTTAGGAATTACGAATCAAAGAGAAACAACTTTAGTTTGGGATGCATCGACTGGAAAATCTATTTATAACGCAATTGTTTGGCAGGATCGAAGGACTGCGGAGGATTGCGCTAGATTAAAAAAAGATGGTTATGAGGAAACAATAAAAAATAAGACAGGGCTTTTGCTTGATCCGTATTTTTCAGCAACAAAAATTTCTTGGATTCTTGAAAACGTTGATGGCGCGAGACAAAAAGCTGCAAATGGTGAACTAAGATTTGGAACAGTAGACACTTATTTGTTATGGCAATTATCTGAAGGGGCGATTCATAAAACTGATGTAACAAATGCATCAAGAACAAACTTGTTTAATATTCATTCAAAGGTTTGGGATCAAGAACTGCTGGATATTTTTAATATACCATCCTCAATGCTTCCAGATGTTCATTTATCCGACTCTGTTTTTGGAGAGATTTCTAGACAGAATAGAAAGATAAAGATTTCAGGACTAATAGGAGATCAACAAAGTGCCTTGGTTGGACAAAAATGTTTTGAGCCGGGTCAAATGAAAGCAACTTTTGGGACAGGATGTTTTCTAATGGTTAACACTGGCGATAAATCCAATCCTTCTTCATCGGGCTTACTAAATACTATAGGGTATGGCATCTCTAATCAGACTCCGTATGCTTTAGAGGGTAGTATTTTTTCAGCTGGAACTATTATCCAATGGTTAAGAGATGAAATGAAATTCTTTCCAGATTCAAAAAATAGTATTGATTTTTTAAGCACTACAGGTGATTCAAAGGATATTTTTTTCATACCAGGCTTTACAGGAATTGGAGCACCACATTGGAATTCAGAGATTAGAGCAGCTTTTTATGGAATAACTAGGGATACATCTCAAAAAGATATTACTACCGCAGCATTTAAAGCTTTAATTTATCAAGTAATCGATATCAAAGAGGCGCTTGCTAAAGATAGTATTAAAATTAAAAACTTATCTATTGATGGCGGGATGGCATCAAATAGTATGTTTTGTCAGTTGCTTTCAGATTATCTTGGCCAAGAAGTAAATGTTCCTTCCAGCCTTGAATCTACTGCAATTGGAGCAGCAATTACCGCTGGATTAGGAGTAAATTATTTTTCAATTAAAGAGCTGCAGGAAGGCACGAAAAATTCTGTAATTTTTAAACCCCGCGAGGGGATTTTTGATCCTGAGGATTTAACAAAATGGAGAAAATTTCTTAGCGTCTTAATGGAGGCATATAATTAAGAGTCAATCAAACCTTTGAATTAATTAAAAATTTCTCCAGCAGGCTTTCAGAGACTTCTATGGCAAAGATTTATTGGTATTGACGTAATAGAATATTATTGAAATATGCGTGACGGTTTTTGTTTACCGTTTATTATAATAAAATAGCTTCAATTTTTTTATTAAGTCTTCCTACTATTGCGAAAAAAAATGTTTAATTTTAAAAGTTTTAATAATATCGCCGAAGATGGGTTGAAGATTTTAGGCGACAATAATTTTAAAGAGGTCTCTGATAATCCCGATGGCTTGTTGTTAAGAAGTTATGCACTAACAAAAGAAGATTTTGGAGATAACTTAAAATGTATTGCTAGGGCGGGGGCTGGCGTAAATAATATCCCAATAGATGAAGCAACCAAACAAGGAATAGTTGTATTTAATACACCGGGCGCGAATGCAAATGCTGTAAAAGAGTTAGTGATATGCGGTATGCTACTCTCCTCCAGGGGTATAATTGATGGCATTGAGTTTGCAAAAAATCTTGATCTCAAAGATCCTGATGGACTAAACAAAGCAATGGAAGTCCAAAAGAAGACTTTTGCAGGCAATGAACTCCATGGAAAAACTCTTGGTATTATAGGGTTGGGATCTATTGGGTCGATGCTTGCTCAGGCAGCTCAAACTCTTGGGATGAAATTGATAGGGTATGATCCATATATTTCAATAGAGGGAGCATGGAGGCTTCCTCGTGAGGTTGAAAAAGCTGAAACAATGGACGAGCTATTGCAGCATTCAGACTATGTCTCTTTACATGTTCCTCTTGTGGAGGAGACAAAAAACCTCATTAATAAATTAAATCTTAAAAAATTTAAAAAAGGAGCGAGGCTGATTAACCTTTCTAGAGGGGGAATTGTAAATACTAATGACGTAATTAAAGATCTTGAAACTGGTAATTTAGGAAGATTTGTAACTGATTTCCCAACCCCAGAACTTATAAAACGCTCAGCTGAAAAGAATGATGTGGTGCTTTTGCCTCACTTGGGAGCAAGCACAAAAGAAGCTGAAGTGAACTGCGCAGTTATGGCTGCAAATCAAATGGTCAACTATCTCCAACATGGAACTATAGTTAACTCAGTCAATTTTCCTAGAATTTCTCTTTCAAGAGGTACTCACCATCGCTTAGTGATAATAAATCATAATGAACCGGGGATGATTAGTAAAATTACTGATTCTATTGCTGCATTTGATATCAATATTGCCGAAATGACAAATAAGAGTAGGGATGAGATTGCTATCAATTTGATTGATTTAGAATGTGAGGCTAGTCCAAAGCTTATCCAGCAGCTTAAATCTGTCGAGCATGTATTAAGCGTTAGAGCTTTAGATATATGAAGGTTTAAGACTATACGTAATTGTCTACAAAACTTTTATCAAAAGGAATAATTTGTTCCTCTAACCCATCTTGAACTTTATTCGCCCAATCTGGATCAGATAAAAGGGCTCTTCCAACTGCAATGAGATCAAATTCTGATTTATTTAATTTTTCGTGAAGGATTTCCAAATCAACAGTCTTCGTTTGATGATCACCAGCATAAAGTTTAATAAAATCTTTATCCAAACCAACGCTGCCCACGCTTATGGTTGGAAGGCCTGTTGCTTCTTTTGCAACTCCTGCCAAATTAAGACCATTAGGTTCAAATTCTCCCTCCCAAAAACGTCTATTACTACAATGCACAAAATCAGCACCTGCATTTTTTAAGATTTGAAAAAATTCATTTAGCTCATCTGGTTCAGATGTTATTTTGGCATCATAGTCTTGTTGCTTCCATTGAGAAACCCTTATCCCAACTTTAAAATTTTCGGCTGTATTCTTTTGAGCTTCTTCAAGAATTTCTTTAGCAAATCTGGATCTATTTTTGATAGAGCCACCATAATCATCATCTCGAAAATTAATTTCATCCCAAAAAAATTGATCTATTAAATATCCATGTGCCCCATGAATTTCCACTCCATCAAATCCAAGTTGCTCGCAAGTTTTTGCGTCTTCGGAATAAATATTAATCAATTCTTGTATTTCTTCATGAGACATTTCATGCGCCACTTTTTTACCTGGACGCACATAACCAGAAGGGGTAAATCCTGGAACTTCTGGAAAAGGAGGCAATCCAGGTTTTCTTATTCCGCCTACATGCCATAGTTGACAGAAGATAGATGAATTATTTTTATGAACTTCATGTACGACTTTTTCCCACATTTTTTTTGCTTCGTCAGATTCTAAGTTTGGGCAATTGGGATAGCCGCTAGCAGCTGGATGACTAACCTCCACTCCCTCTGTAATGATTAATCCTACTCCCCCTTGAGCCCTGCGAGCATAGTAGGTTGGAGCGTAATCTTTTGGCACTCCATTAGGAGATAAATTTCTTGTCATTGGAGCCATCACCACTCTGTTTCTTAGCTTTAAGCCATTTAAGTCGAATTCTGAAAAAAGAGTGTTTTTTTGGTCATTCATATGAATTATTTATGGTAAACATAAAGAGAGCCTATTCTAATTTATTTTTTTTTAAAAAAATACTTGCCCACAAAGTAAAAAAGTGTTATTGAAGGCCAAGCTACTTGTTTAAAAAAGACAACTTAAGATAACATTTTATTATATAAATAACTGAAATGCGGTTATTTTATTATTAATTGATTAGTTTTTGATCAATTTAGATGAAACCTTTATAAATCAGTCTAAAATATAGAAATAGTAAGTTATCCCAAGCTTTATCCACAGTTTCTGTGGATAAAATTTAAGCAACTTTTAAGAGTAATTTTTTGAATATTTTAAGTTTTCCTGATGCATGGTTAGAACCCCTAGATAAAGGATTTTGCGTAGATTTTTTAAGAGATATTGAGTCTAAATTGATTCCTAAGAATGATGAAAAAGTGTCTATATTTCCTCCAAATAATTTAATATTTCGTGCTTTAGATTTAGTATGCTTCGAAGATGCGAAAGTATTAATTTTAGGACAAGATCCTTATCATGGATTCGGTCAAGCAAATGGACTGTCATTTTCTGTAAACAAAGCAATATCAATTCCACCATCACTTAAAAATATTTTTCTAGAACTTAAAAATGATTTAGATGTACCCATTTCTCCTCATGGTGATTTGACATATTGGGCACAGCAAAAAGTTTTACTACTAAATTCTGCTTTAACTGTCGAAAGGGGAAAACCAAACTCACATAAAAAACTTGGTTGGGAAAAATTAACAGACAAAATTATAAATCAGCTGAGTGATAGGGGGAATATGATTTTTGTTTTATGGGGAAAATCTGCCCAAAAAAAATATACTTTAATTGATCAAAAGCATAATAAAATTTTGGTAGCCTCTCATCCATCTCCTCTATCTGCCTACAAGGGATTTTTTGGTTGTAAGCATTTCTCAAAGATTAATAAAATATTAAAACAAAAAGGAGCCAGCGAGATAGATTGGCAATTAAAATAATTAGCTTTTAAGAAAAATTATCTATACCACCAAGACATGAAGAAAAAAATTGATCTTTATTTTTGTATGTCTCCCCAATAATTGTAAATTGAGATATTTCTTCTTTGTCTGCATAAACAATTAATCTTGTTTCTTTTTTTATTTTGCCAAGATACTCCATTCGAGCAATTATCTCTTGGCCTTTGAAACAACCTTTTTTGAAACTAACTCTTGTGATGTGCTGACCTAACTCGTGAGGCCTGTATTTTCCCTTTTCTTCAAAGTTGATTTGATGATCTCCTAAAAATTTTCTGTTAAAAGCCCAATCACTTATTTCAAGATTACATTCAAGGTGTTCATTATTTCTTATAATCAATAATAATAATGCGTCATCTGACTGAAGAATGACGTGTTCATCTGAGAGTAATTTTTCATTTTTATTTTTTGTAACCCCCATAACTTGGAAGTTGATGAGCTTTGCCTCAACCTTGTAAAATGGCAAAAATTTACTTATTTCGTCTAAAAAGATGTCTTTTGAAGATTCTTCGATAACGATTAGCCATTTTTTTTTATCGTAAATAATTTCAAAATTACATAAAACAAACCCTTTTTCATCACATAATGATGAAATCTGGCCAAATTGATCAGAAATTAGGCTGCAATCAGATGTTACTTGTCCTTGTAAAAGATTAAAGACAGAGTCAAAATCACCGTCAAGATGAATTACAACAGCGCTATCAAGTCTAACGGATCCGAATTTTAATAGTTCAGAATTTAACAATTAATTTAATTATATAAATTTTTAATAAAGATATTATATTAGCTTAGAAAATGAATACAGACATCAATAAAACAAAATGGAAGTGCAGAAGAGGACTAAGAGAGTTAGATCTGTTATTTAGGCGATATAGTGAAGATAATTTGGAATCTCTTTCTAAAGAGGACTTTGAGATGTTCAATAGTATTTTAGATCTTGATGACCAACCCTTATATGATTTCATCTTTAAAAATCAGACTTTGAATAGCCCTGATAAAGAAAAGTTCATAATAAATAATTTAAAAAACTTCTTAGACAAGTGAAACTATTTGATTTTCTCTCTGTCAAAACACGTGAGTAAAATTATGGGGATTAGCAAAGGAGATGAAATGTTAATTGCTGAGATCAAAGCTGGGAATGAAATGGCCTTTGAGGCCATGGTTCTTAAATACAGACCAAAGCTTATGTCGGTTCTAATTGGATACACAAAGTCTAAAGATCTTGCTGAAGAATTATGCCAAAAAACATTTATAAGGGTATGGCAAAAGATTAATACTTTCAAAGGCGAAAGCTCACTATTTACATGGGTTTATAGAATAGGTATTAATTTGGCAAAAAATGAATTTGCCAGTAGTTTTTCTAAAAATTCAAAGATGACGGACCAACTAAATCAAGATCAACATGACGTTCCCGAATATCGATCTCCTGAAACAGAATTAATAGCAGCTGAATCTGAAAATAAAATTATACAATTCATTCAAAACCTTGATGCTGACACAAAAACTGCTTTTACATTAAGAGAAATTGATGGCAGAACATATGATGAAATTGCCAAGATAATTGATTGTCCAATTGGTACAGTAAGATCAAGAATTTTTAGAGCCAGAAAACTAATTTTAGAATTTATTAATCAGGAGAATATTATCAATGGATAAAGATTTAGAAAAACTATCTGCATTTTATGACGGCGAATTGTCTCATAATGAGATGCAAGAAATTTTGAAGGAAATGCATTCTGACGAGGGTAAAAGAAATACCTTTCATAAATTTGGAGTAATTTCCGAATTAATGCAAAGGCATTCTGATGAGCAAAATTCAAAAATTATACATCTTCGAAATTACTACAAAAAAACTAATCCCGTTATAACTAATATAGCAACAGCAGCTGCAACAGTTTTTCTGACATTGATTGTTTTATATCAGTTTGATGAGGATAGATTTCAAGTTAATAAGGAGACTTCATTGCAACTTTCCTCAGCAATTTCAAGCGATCAAGCAAAGCTTCAATTGCTCAATGCAGACCAAAATATAATGGAGCATATGATTCACATAATGCAATCAAACCAATCAAATATATCTCAGCAGGTTGCTCAAAATTGGATTCCAGTTGGCTTTTCTGTGAATCCAAAGAATCCTAATCAATATTCAAATGGAAGAAATAATTTATTCTTTCACCTTGAAAACAAACAACTTGGTATTAAACAAGTAAAATACTTTAAAGCGAATAATAATTGGATATATTTAATACCATTAAAAGATGGAAGGCTCTTAACAGCCTATGGAGATATTCCCCCATCAATAGCAGATCAGATGATCCAGTCAATCTATCAAAGGAATTAATATGAAGTTATATCAACAAAAGATTTTTCTTATATTTATTATAGGACTCTCATCAATAGCTAGCGCTGCTCTGCCCTCTAATATCTCAGATTTAGTTGAAACATCCGCACCTGCAGTTGTCAATATTACCTCTCGTAAAGAGGTAAAAATGCAAAATTCTTTTAGAGGTTTCGACGAATTTGAAAGATTTTTTGGTATCCCAAGAGGAAGAGGTTTCCCTGAGCAACAGCAGCCTCAGACAAGAGAAGCTGTTGCCTATGGTTCTGGATTTATTTTTAAGGGTGGGTATCTCCTCACAAACTTTCATGTGATAGAAGAGGCTGAAGAAATCACTGTCTCTTTGAACGACAGAAGAGAATTTTCTGCAGAAGTAGTTGGTGTAGATCCTCTATCAGATTTAGCAGTTTTAAAGATCGATGGCAAAAATTTACCAAAGGTCGCTATAGGTAAAAGCGAAAGCTTAAAGGTGGGAGATTGGGTTGTTGCAATTGGCTCACCATTTTCATTTGATTTTTCAGTAACTGCAGGAATCGTTAGCGCAAAAGGTAGGAGCATACAAAATCAAAATATTGGAAACTATGTACCATTCATTCAAACTGATGTTGCAATAAATCCTGGTAATTCAGGCGGACCATTATTTGATTTAAATGGAAAAGTTGTAGGAATTAATTCTCAAATTTATTCAAGAAGCGGTGGTTATCAAGGATTAGCTTTTGCAATACCAATAGATGTTGCTATGGAAGTGGCTAGCCAAATTATTGATGATGGAAGTGTTGCCAGAGGATACCTTGGTGTAAGAGTTGGTGAGGTTGATAATGATCTTGCTGAAGCTTTAAGCATGGATAAGCCCTATGGCGCACTGATCACTGATGTTGAAAAGGGAGAGTCTGGAGACGATGCAGGACTGCAGGCTGGAGATGTGATCATTGAGTTTAATGGAAAAGAAATTAAATTTGGATCTGATTTACCTCATGTTGTTGGGAGAATCCAACCTAAAACAAAAGCAAATGCAAAGATTATCCGTGATGGAAAGAATGTAAACTTAAAATTTACCTTAGGTGAGTTGCCTACAGATGAAAGAACATTTATTCCAGCAAAAACCGAAATTTCATCTGATCCACTCGGTTTAAAAATCGAAGATCTTTCTGAAGAAAATTCTAGACCTAATGATCCTGAAAGTGGAGTATTAGTTATAAGAGTGAATAATGGATCTCCTGCTTATGGAAAACTGGTAAGAGGAGATATTATTACCGAGGTTATTTCTCAAGGTAAGCGATATTCTATCGAAGATGCTGAATCATTTGAAGATCTTGTAGAAGAATTTGAGGAAGGCGATAAATTAGCAATTGTAGGACGTCGCAACAGTAATAGATTCTTTGTTGCCGTAACTGTGGATTAAATTCATCTTAAATGCATCAGAAAAGCTAATAAGCGATAAGCTTTTCTTATAGAATAGTCATGCATTACATTTAAGATGAATAATATTAGAAATTTCTCAATCATTGCCCACATCGATCATGGCAAATCTACCCTTTCTGATCGATTGATAGAATATTGTGGTGGATTATCACAAAGAGAAATGTCTGAGCAAATTCTTGATTCAATGGATATTGAAAGAGAGCGGGGAATTACAATTAAAGCTCAAGCTGTAACTCTTGATTTCAAGAGAGATGGACAAACTTATCAATTAAATTTTATCGATACGCCAGGTCATGTAGATTTTTCTTATGAAGTTTCTCGTTCATTATCTGCGTGCGAGGGAGCTTTATTAGTTGTCGACGGATCGCAAGGAGTGGAAGCGCAAACATTAGCCAATTGCTACACAGCAGTAGATCAAAATCTTGAGGTTTTAGCAGTAATAAATAAAATTGATTTACCTCAGTCTGAGCCAGACAGAGTCAAGCAAGAAATTGAGGACATGATTGGAATTGATGCAACCTTAGCGCCTCTAGTGAGCGCTAAAACAGGCCAAGGTATTGAAGATCTTCTGAATCTTTTGGTAGATAAAATACCTCCACCTAAGGGCAATCCTGATGGAGATGTTGAAGCGTTGATTATTGACTCATGGTTTGATGCATACCTAGGAGTAGTTTCTTTAATCAAAGTTATAAATGGCTCTATTAAAGAAGGACAAAAAATAAAGGTATATTCAACACAGCAATCATACTTGGTTGATCAAGTTGGTATTTTTTCCCCAAAAAAGATTGCAAAAAAAGAATTAAATGTTGGTCAAGTTGGTTATATGGTTGCTGGTATAAAAAATATTCAAGGAGCTCCAGTTGGCGATACAATTTTAGATTCAAAAAATGATACATCAAGTCCATTACCGGGATTTCAAAAAGTTATGCCAAAAGTTTTTGCTTCATTGTTTACTGTTGACTCAGATGAGTATGAAAAGTTTCGTGATGCTTTATCTAAATTGGTGCTAAATGATTCTGCTTTAATCTATGAGCCAGAAGTTTCTGATGCATTAGGTTTTGGCTTTAGATGCGGCTTTTTAGGAACATTGCATTTGGAAGTTGTTCGCGAGCGTTTGGAGAGAGAATATGATCTCAGTTTAATTTCTTCTGCTCCTTCAGTTCAATATCAAGTTTTAAAAACAGATGGTGAGCTAATTGATTGTGACAGTCCATCGCAGTTACCACCAATGAGCAACGTCGATGAAATAAGAGAGCCTTTCGTAATTGCAACAATCTTAACGCCAAAAGATTTTGTCGGAAACGTAATTACTCTTTGTACTCAAAAAAGAGGCATGCAAAAGGAAATGACATATTTTGGCAATCAAGTTTCAATTGTCTTCGAAATACCCCTTGCTGAGGTAATTATAGATTTTTTTGATCGTTTGAAATCCACGACCAAAGGTTATGCATCAATTGAATATAATATATCGGAATTTAAAAAATCAGATTTAATTAAACTAGATGTTCTGTTGAATAATGACATTGTAGATGCTTTATCAATGATTATTCATAAAGATTTTGCTATGAGCAGAGGGAGACAAGTCGCTAAAAATTTACAAAAGTTAATTCCACGTCAAATGTTTGATGTGCCCATTCAAGTTGCCATAGGCTCAAAAATTATTTCAAGAGAAACAGTTAAAGCTTTCAGAAAAAATGTAACTGCAAAGTTATATGGCGGAGATGTAACGCGCAAAAAGAAATTACTTGAGAAGCAGAAAGAAGGAAAGAAGAAAATGAAACAGTTTGGAAGGGTGTCCATACCTCAAGAAGCATTTTTAAATTATTTTAGCTCAGGAGACAAATAATGTTTGCAGATCCAACTTTTTTATTATCACTGGCAGTATTGTTTATATTACTAGGACTTTGGATTTATTTAGTTTTGCAAGATACCCTAACTGATCAAACTCAACAATTAATTTATTTTTCTGGTCTATCGGCATCTTTGATAGGAATCTACAGGATTTTCATTAATGCCGGAGATCTTGGATCGGTTCTATTGATTGGTTCAGTCATTTGTTTAGTTATTTATTTCATTGGTATCTTAAGCAAAAATGCCTTGCTTAAAACTACTGGGCGGGGTTGGTTTATACCGGTCTTTTTAATATTTGTTCTTCGTACTTTTGCCTATGAGCCATATCAGATTCCCTCTGGATCTATGATTCCAGGACTTAAAGTAGGGGATTTCATTTTGGTAAATAAACACAGTTATGGTCTCAAAATTAATAGAATTGGTAACGCATTTGCTTTGTCTGAAGATCCTGATTACGGAGATGTTGTTGTCTTCATACCGCCTCATGTGAATGTTCCTTATATAAAGCGTCTCATTGGAAAGCCAGGAGATACAATCGGATACTTAAATAAAAAGATTTATGTTAATGGTCAGCCTATTGATCAGGAGTTAATTTCAACAAGCGCTGAAGAAACGCTTTTGAAGGAGACTTTTAAGAATTCAGAAAGGATTATAAGAATTGTAGGAGGTAGCGCCTCTTACCCTGAAGAATTTGAAGTTCCAAAAAATCATTATTTTGTGATGGGAGACAATAGAGATAATTCAAGTGATTCTCGATATTTTGGATTCGTTCCAAGAGAAAATTTTATGGGCACAGGTCAATTAATATGGATGACCTGGGAATGTTGGACTTGTCTGCCTTCATTTGAACGAGCTGGCTTTATTAAATAAATGTAATGAAAAAAAATACTCTAGCCATTAAGAAGTCGTACCTTCAATTACCTCTTTTTAAACAAGCATTCGTCCATAAAAGCTCTTCACCAGATCAAAACAATGAACGCCTAGAGTTTTTGGGAGATGCGGTTCTTGAAATTTTTATATCGGAGTATTTGTTCAATCGTTTTAGTGATTTGAATGAAGGCAGATTAACTCAAATGAGGGCTTCTTTGGTTAATACCCAATCCCTTGCTGAGATTTTTTTAAGACTGGATTGCAGAGATTTATTGACCACCTCAAAAGGAACAAAAAACTTAGATGAAACTCATAAATACTCAATATATGCAGGTACATTGGAGGCATGTATAGGTGCAGTTTTTATAGAACTGGGTTTTGAGGAGAGTAAAAATTTTATTTTCAATCTTTTTAAAAGTAACTTTTCAAATCTTGATGAATTCATTGATTTCAAGGACGCGAAATCAAAATTGCAAGAGGTTCTGCAATCATCAGGTAGGGAACTTCCAGAATATTCGGTTGTTGCTAACAAAGAAGGCAATCAATTTAATTGCACAGTGATTTTTAATGGTGAAACTTTTCAAGCTTCTGCAGGATTAAAAAAAGAATCAGAGCAGAAGGTCTCGGAGTTAATTTTAGATAGAGTCAATGAATTATGACAAAGCAGTTTTGTGGTTATATATCAATTGTTGGAAAACCTAATGTCGGTAAATCAACTTTACTAAATACTATACTAGATAAAAAAATATCAATTACTTCACGTAAATCTCAAACTACAAGAAATAACATCATAGGCGTTAAAACCGATGATGAATTTCAGATGATTTTTCTAGACACCCCTGGTATTCATATGCAGGCCAAAAAAACCTTAAACAAAGTATTAAATCATTCTGCTTTGAGCGTCATACAAGACTCAGATTTAGTTTTATTTCTATTACATCGCACTTCATTACAGGCTCAGGACATGCAGGTTTTAAAAAAAATTCAAGAAAGCAAAGTTCCAGCTATTTGTGTTCTCAATAAAGTAGACCAAGTGCAAAATAAAAACGACTTATTGCCGCTAATCAAAGAAATTGATGAAATTTATTCTTTCTTAGATTATGTTCCTATTTCAGCCAAACAAAATGATGGTATAGAAGAGTTATTAGGATGCATCAAAAAATCTTTACCAGAAAATAATCATTTATATCCTTTAGATTCTGAAGAAAAAGAAATCCCAGATAATTTTTTTATCAGCGAGCTAGTGCGAGAAAAGATAATCCGTTCATTGGGAGATGAATTGCCTCATGAAACCTATGTAGCGGTTGAAACAAAGGCCATGGATGGAAAAATGCTTTCTATAGGAGTTATCATATATGTTGCACGAGATAGCCAAAAAAGCATTGTTATTGGACACGAGGGCTCAAATTTAAAAAGAATAGGGCAACAAACTAGGATTGAGCTTGAAAAAATGATCCACAAAAAGGTTTTATTAAAAACTTTTGTAAAAGTTAATAAAAATTGGAACAATGATGCTCAATATTTAAGCAGCCTTGGAGTGGGCAGCAATCAAGATGCCACATAATTGGGAGTCTTGCTTTCTCTTGCATGCTAGGTCATTTGGCGATACTTCTGTCATTGCAGATATTTTTACAAAGTCCTCCGGAAAGATTTCAATCATGGCCAAGGGCGCAAAAAATCCACGTTCTAAATTTTTTGGACACTTGCTTCCTTTTTCAGCGTTAAAGGTTATTTTCACTGGTAAATCTGAAATGAAGACTTTAACTCACATAGATTCAAACTTTGTTTCTCAATCCACCAAAGGTCCTCATGACCTCTACACATACTTATATGTCAATGAGTTAATGGTTCGTTTGTTGCCCAAAGGATTGCCTAATCAAGAGCTTTACGAGCTCTATCAAAACTTTGTTGAACTTGCACGGGCGGATGCAATTTCTGAATTAGATTTGAGAGTGTTTGAATTAGATCTTTTGGATGTTCTTGGTTATGGAATCAATTTTGATACTGACACTAAAGATAATTCAGAGTTTCAGGAAGCAGTTATTTATTCCTATATACCTGAAAAAGGTTTTCTTAGTGCAGGCAATGCTGAGGGTTTTAATGCTGAAGAAATTTCAAATATTAAAAATAGATCACTAAAAGGCATTGATAAGTTAAAATTAAAAAAACTGCTACAAATCGCTATCAGCTCATGCCTAGATGGCAGAGAATTAAGTAGCAGAGAATTTTTTAAAAAAATTAAAATATGATTTATGGTATTGGAACAGATTTAGTAGATTTAGATAGGATAAAAAAAATCAAATCTTTATCTGCTTTTGCTAAGAAAATTTTGGGCAATCAAGAGCTCGAAAAATATCAGCAATTAACTGATGGACTCAATCAATCATACATAGGTAAACAATTTGCGGGTAAGGAGGCCTTCGCAAAGGCTTTAGGGACAGGTTTTAAAAAGCCAATCTTTCCTAGGGATATTCAAATTTTAAGAAATTCCTATGGTCAGCCCGAGGTATTATTATCTGATGCGGCAAAATCTTATATTAAGGATTTGGGCATCACGAAGACCCATGTTAGTCTAGCCGATGAAAGCAACCATCTCATTGCCTTTGCGGTTTTAGAAACATGAATAAAATTCTTCTATTAGGGCCTCCTGGCGCTGGAAAAGGCACTCAGGCAGACCTTATTTGTAAATCTTTAGCTATTCCTAAGATAAGCACAGGTGACATGCTTCGCTCAGCTATTGCCTCTGGAAGTGAATTAGGAAAAAAGGTAACAGATATTATGAACTCTGGAGCCTTAGTTTCTGATCAGATTATTATTGAGCTGATTTTAGATAGGATTTCTCAGCCTGATTGTACACAAGGTTTTCTATTTGATGGTGGCATAAGAACAGTTGGTCAAGCAGATTTATGTGTTGAAAATAATATTGAGTTTAGCCATGTTATTGAAATTAAAGTTGAAGATAATGTCATCGTAGATAGAATGTCAGGAAGGAGGGTGCATCCTGGCTCGGGTAGAAATTACCATCTTGTCTATCAGCCTCCTAAAAAAGAAGGCGTTGATGATATAACTGGTGAACCCTTAATTCAGAGAGATGATGACATGCCTGAAACAGTTATGCATCGTTTAAAAGTTTATCAAAATGAGACCAAACCCCTTGTTACCTATTACAAATCGCTAGAAAATAAGAGTTCACTTAAATATGTTGCCGTAGATGGATCTCAATCAGTTGAGAAAGTATTTGAGGATATCGAACGTTCTTTATAGTTGAATGAAAATCCTGTCATTTGATGTAAGTGGAAATTATTCATCTATTTCTTTTTTGAACAACGAGGAAGTTAATACTTTTACTCAAACTCACGACCGAAAAGATCGACCAGACTGGGATAAACTCTTTGAAAGCATTGGATTTGATTCAGATGAGGGCTTTGATGCTATTAATGGGATCGCATTTGCTTGCGGCCCAGGTTCATATACTGCTCTCAGAATTACAGCTTCTTTTTTAAAAGCTATTGCTGAAATAAAAAAATTGCCTTTAGTTCCTATTTCTAATTTAGAATCTATTGCAAAAGAAGCTTCCTATTGGATAAATGAAAATAAAGCAAAAATTTTTGTAACCATCGAAGCCGACGCAAACGAAAGCTATTTCTGTTCTTATGAAAAACTCAATGATGAGGTTCTTGCAATCGAAGAAGAATCAGTAATCAACATGGATCACTTATTAAAAATTTTAGATGAGGAGGGTTGTTATTTTGCTGGATCAGGTTGGCCAGACCCGATAGAAAAACATCCTAATTTTTTATCACAAGCAATTGGAAGTGCTGAGTCTGTTGCGATCGTTGCAAAGAAAAAATTAGAGACTAATAAAGACTTTTTACCTGAGGATGCAAATCCGGTATACCTCAAAACACCAGAGTACAAAAAATCATGATCACAGATTTTTTTCTAGCATTGTTTCTTTCATTAATTCAAGGCTTGACTGAATTTTTACCAGTCTCAAGTTCAGCTCATCTGTTATTTCCATCACTCATTTTTGGAACAAAAGATTTCGGGATAGTTTTTGATATTTCGGTGCATGCCGGCACTCTTGCAGCAGTAATATATTATTTCAAAAAAGAAATTCATGGCTTGATTCAAGCTTGGAAACCATGGACAAATGATCGAGATCAACAAAATTATTTCTTGGGGTTAAACCTATTGGTGGCAACTCTACCAATCATAATTCTTGGATTATTTTTTTCTGATTTCACAGAATCTAGATTTGCTAATACAAACTCAATTGCTTGGACCAATCTTATATTTGCCGTTTTGTTATATGTTGTTTTTAGGTCCTCTGCTCAATCAAAATCTTTAGCAGAGTTAACTTTGACCGCTGCCTTAATAATTGGTTGCTTTCAGGCTTTGGCTATTTTTCCTGGAGCTTCAAGATCTGGTATGGCCATAACAGGAGCATTGCTTATAGGTTTAAATCTAAAAGATACCTCAAAGTTTGCATTTTTATTAAGCATTCCAACCATTTTGGGAGCTTTGGTATTAATGTTTTTTAAGGGGGCCTACTCCTTAGAGTTGAATGATTTATTAATAATCTTAACCGGTTTTTTTGGCTCAGCTTTTGTAGCATTTTTTACTATCAAAAGTTTTCTCAAATTTGTTGAAAAAATAGGAATGACACCATTTGTTTTGTATAGGGTTGCATTAGGAGCTGTTCTTTTGCTTCTATGATTCCACCCCTCATATATTCATCAGATAAATGCAAATCTTCTGCTGAGACTCTTGCAAGTTCCATTGGAACCACTTCTAGTGATGAAAAAAAAATGATTCAATATTGTCACTTTTACCTTTCAGAAACAGGTTTATCGTTTTTTCATCCAGAAGCAAGATCAACTAAGAAATTTAAAATTGATTTTAACTCTGGCACAACACGTTGGCGGACAAATAGGGCAGATCATGAAAAGCTAATT
>MDSW01131667.1_pt1 | contig 35336 bp, 18 predicted proteins | sample 811171 | NCBI WGS metagenome assembly MDSW01 (sample SAMN05326641, study PRJNA326480) | marine metagenome | isolation source: seawater | place: Atlantic Ocean: North West | collected 2012 | reverse complement strand
GCTCGTCCAGGCTTCGCCAAATGGCGTATAACTTTCGCGCCACACCACACTGCCCGCTGCGTTGGTACCAGTCATTGGAGATCCAAGATGATCTGCATGCAGATAAGTCGGCGTCCAGAAATGCTCGATCCTTGCAACCGGCGTATCACCGAAGCCAACAAAGGCGTGGTATTTTCCGGTATCGTTCTCCTTGCGGAAAACCAGGCGCCCGCTCTGATTATAGATGGAGTAAATCGTCTTTCCGTCGATCACCTGCTTCACGCGCCGGAAGTTCCCGTCATATTGGAACGTACCGCTCGCATCGCCGGACAATGCCTTTGGCTGGTCGGCAAAATCATAGCTGATCGCCAGCGGTCCATTAATGGTGACATTGCCGCGATTGTCATGTGAGAGATATTGCCATGCGCCGCCGGCCGCGCTGTCCCGCATGCGGGAGACGCGGTTGCTGGAATTGTATTCGATGTCGACCACCCGGGAGCCGAGTGTCTTCTTCCGGATATTGCCAACCGCGTCATAGGCGAAACTGCCGCTGCCCCAGGGGCCGGAGGCGGATGTCAGACGGCCGGCACCGTCATAGCCGAAGCCGCGGTTTTGCCCGGCGACGGCCCCATCGGTTATACCGGTGATACGCCGTACTGCATCATGCGCGTAGGTGAAGTCCGTCGCCTTCACCGTACCTTTGACGGATTTCATCGTCTGAATGTTCTGACGGGCATCCAGCGTCGTGCTGAACTGGAAGCCATTACCATAGGTGAAGCTCTTCAGTGCGCCATTGGGATGATAAGTCCCGTTGCTTGCATACGTCGCGCCGCCCCACACCCATGTCAGTTCGGTTTGCCGCCCAAGACCATCAGGATTGTAATCCACCGATCCCCGGCCCGTTGCAGCATCTCGCCACACGGCACCCGAATTGTTGTAAAAGTACTGAAGTGTGTAAGTGCTGCCGTCTATGGCCAGCACTTCGGTCAATGGCAGGCTGAGCTCATTATACGTATACGCCCAGTCAGCCCCGCCCCTGTTCGATGTAAGGCGATTGTCATCATCGTCGTAAGTGTAGGTAATGTTATCTGTGCCGGAATCGGTAAAGTTTGTAAACTTCAGGCGGCCGCGCAGATCGTAGGTATAGGCGACCTTACCGTTTCCGGACGGAGCGGCGCAATTCGTTCCGCTGCCGGCCCCTTTCTGGAGGGCTGTGAGTTCACCGGCCGCATTGTACTGCATCAGCGTATCGCCGCCCTCGGGCGTGCGGTGGCGGCAGACGCGCCGCTGGCTGTCGTAGTAATAGTACTGGCTGAAATCGACAGGATATGTACCACCCCCATACTGGCGCGCACGTTCGAGCTCGCCCCAAATATTGAGGGTCAGCTCTGTTGTGATGCCTTCGGGCTGAACGATCTTCTTGATCTCTTCGCTGCCAGGGCCGCCATAGCCCGTATTGTAGATCGTCGTGACCTTGCTGAGCGGATCCGTGATGATCTTTCTGTGCTGGCTCGCATAGGCATAGGTGGTTGTCGCATAGGGCGAGACCGTTTCTGCCTCTGATACAAGACGGCCGAGGCCGTCATAGCCGAAATTTACGCCCGTTGTGGGGCTCGACGAACTGCTGGGAAGCGAACGGAACGTCACCTCATTTAGGGCGTTGTAGCTCTCCTTGATATGGGAAACCCAGCCCGTACCCGTATCCCGTGTTCGGACCAGAATTGGCCGCAGCATGGCATCATAGGTGATCCGTGTTTCGGCATTGCCTTTTGTAATCGTCTGTACCGGATTTGCCCCGAACGAATAGGCAATCGTGGTGGGCGTCCAGGACTGGCTCACCTGAGGTGGTGTAACGCTGGTCAGACGGCCCATATTGTCACGGCCGTATGAGGTGACATAGCCTCGTCCGCTCGTGCTGCTGGTCAGCCAGCCATTATCGTCAAAAGTCTGATAGACCTTGGAATTGTCTTCCCGTTCGACTTCTTGAGGATACCCGCGTTTCCAGTTGCGCGCATAGGCTGTGCGGTTCAGCGCATCCTTGACCGAATAGACAGCCCCCTTGTAGCCCGAAGCCGTATGATAGGTGAGCGTGAACGCCGTACTCCCGTATTGCTTGATGACTGTTGGGCGCCCAAGGGAGTCATAGTCGAAATCGTCTGTCGCACGGCCATTGACCGTGGTCGTATCGACAAGGCCCAGCACCCATTTCGTCTTGTTGTGGATATAGGCGGTCACCGTTGAACGCAGCGTGGTGCTTGTGCTTGTAGAAACGCTCGTTGTGGTGGGATTGCCGAAACTGTACGTGCTTGACGACTGGTTGGTATTGTAAGCGTTCGTCATCGTATAGGTATCGCCGTCCTGCGCTGTGACAGAACTGGTGAGATGTCGCGGCGCCCGGACTTGACTGGATGTCGGTCCAAAGATGTAACTCTGCCCGAAGACTGTTTCGCTTGTATAGGCATTGGTCGTACTGCTGAGGACAGTCGACCCCGACTTCGCTTCCACCTTCATGAGAAGGTTCTCATTCGCGCCCTGGTTGCGATCATGATACCATTTGGACTTGCGGCCCAGCGGATCCGTCATTTCGGTCCACTTCCAGTCACCGCCGGACGTGTTGTAGCTTTGCCCGCTCCAGCCTTCATACGCCCAGGTCCAGGTCGCGGCCGGATAACCAGTGCCGCTCAGCGTCTTCGACTTTACGGACATGGTTTCATAGAAAGGATAGTCCGTCGGAGATGAGATACCCGACTGAGGATCGTATTCCGGCGGATCAAGATAGCACGACCCAGCCAGGTTGGTTAATGTACTAATTTTCCGCCAGTGCTTTGTTTCAGACAGAACGAATGTCGCCGTCATACCCATTGGGTGAGTCATGCTCATGGAGGTGTCAGTCGCCACACAGGTACCTCTTTCGGGCTCAACGCGCATGCCGGCCAGATTCGTGAAGGTCCACGCTTTGCCGTCGGGCCGGGTGACTCCGTCAAGCCGGGCATAGGACCCATTGGTGGTGTAGGAATATGTCCAGCTACGGCCATTGGCCGTGACACTCGAAATAAGGTGCGAGGTCCCGGAATAAGACAGTGTGACAACGCGCCCATCACTGGCCTCAATCCGAGTCAGCCGGTTCGATGAATCATAGGTGTAGTCAACTGTGTTGCCGTTTACGTCGGTCGCGCGGGTTGCAAGCCATACAACATAAACACGCGCATAGCTCCCCTGGTTTCCAGCGATTCCATCCGTTGCGCGGACAAGCTTGACCTTGTCAAAGCGGTACACGCTTCCGGATGGCGAGGTAAAACTTATCCCCTCTATCCAGCCCGTCTGCGCAGTCGCAGCGAGGCAGGTTGCCTTCCAGTACTGGTTGGTGACCATTGCGGTCCCGGAAGGCCATTGGCCGCCGGTTGGCTGACGGAGAACCTGCTGCGAACCCGCACCGGGCACGTGCAGGTGCATGCCGTCCGAATAGTCCTTATAGGGAACCTGCACCTCATTGGGCTCACCCCCGCCCGAACCTGGCACGGTTACTGAGATACTCGGAGGCTGCTGCGGGTACGTACAGTGGTTCACCGCAATGCCGCCCTCCATCGGGATCAGTTCGGTAATCCGGGGAACATCCAGAACCCAGTCACCAAGCTCTGTTGATACTGTGTTGTGATACTTCCAGCCCTGCGACAAGCGACGGCGGACTGCAACTTCAAGCGGGAAGTTTCCCGGCAACATCACATCTGTATGCTCGAAACTGATACCACCAGTATTGGGATCGATGTAGTCCCCCATGAGATCCGGCGTCAGCATACTCAGCCGTTCGTCAGTCTGCTGACGGACATACCAATTTATCTTGGGGTCCTTGTTTCCACCGAAGCCGCCTCCAGGACCAAAAAGCGCAAGAGCTTGAGGAGCGCCCTCTGAGGCGTCGCCACAAGGACGCAACTTCATCATGCGGCCGGAGGTCATAGGAGCGGGACTGCCTTCTGGCAGACAGGCGACCGCAGCCAGCGTCAACTCCTGTTCGCTGCCACGGCTATTGACCTGACCGAATGCTGGGCCAACCATAAGTAACGCTGCCAGGATGAGAGGAAGAACTGACCGGGCGGCCAGAGCAATTCGAACAAGATGACCTGCCTCAGTCATGCCTCTCTCCTTCCAAAAGCAAGAAAATGCTCGCACGCTTTCCTCAAGAGAACAATCCCTAAAGTAGCAAGATACGCAACTTTCTGGAGGGCCCCTTTTGAGGCCTCAAAGGGCGAGATGAATCCGGAAATGTTGGGGTAACATCGTCGAATGCCTTGTATTTCCCGGCGCTTCATCAAGCGGCGGGGAGATAATGGCCATTGGCGATGGCGCCCCATCCGGAGGGGCACTTTGACAATGGCGCTTACTCGCATAGTGTTTGAGGTCTGGGGACAAATGCGGGGACAGAACATGGCGAAATCTCCCGGTTTCAGGCTGGCGCGGGTCTTGGCTTCCCTCTGGCTCGCATGCGCGGTCTGGCTGTCCGTTCCAGCGGCGCAGGCGCAGGTTCCGCAATGGCAAATGGACATCTACGCCACGCCGCCACAGCATCGCATGCCCAATTTCGCGGAGAACATGCGGTACAATACGCTCACCCAGCAGGCACAGGAAGCGGATGCCACCGGCGATACGGAAGCCCTCGCCGCGCTGATCGAGGAATCCATCGGCCTGTTCGAAACCACTTATGGGGAAACGCATCCTGCAACGGCAATGAACCTGCTCAATGGTGCGATGACCCTGCAGCGGTATAACCTGTTTGCAGACTCGCAGGAACTTGTCCTGAAAGCGGAAACGGCCGTCGCGCAGAGCCTTGAGCCAGGCCATCCGCTGAAAGTCGCCGTCATCGCCACCAAGGCCCAGAACCTTGTCGTACTTGGCGGCTGGGAAGCTGCAGGGCCCGCCTTCGAGGCGGCCTATGCGGAGCTGGATCTGGCAGATCCGGTGGATGCCGAAACCCGCTCGAACCTGAATGTCACCTATGGCAGCGCCTTGCTCAGAAGCGGGCAGCATGCGGAAGGGCGGCAAATCCTGCTGGACGAAATGGACGCCATCGAAGCCAAGTATTCGGCGCATTCCTTCCGGCTGGTCAGCCCGATGGATTCACTGATTACCTCCTATCTGAGCTTCGGGGAAACCGAAGCCGCCCAACCGCTGCTTGAGCGCAAGATCGGGATCGAATCCGCATTTTACGGGCCGACACATTCGCAGACATTGTACTCCAAGTTCCGTCTCGCAACGCTCCTGAACCGGACCGGGCAAGGCGAAGCCGCGCTCGCGCTCTCGGAAGAGCTGCTGTCTGCGGCTGAGGCGCTGGAAAGCACCAATCCTCTCGCAACGGGACAGGCAAATGCCAGTCACGGCGCCACGCTGATGATGGCCGGCAGGCCGGTGGAGGCGATCCCTTATTTCGAACGCGCAATTGCCCTTCTCGGAGTGCATGCCAGCCCCGAAGCCGTGGAACTCGTCGACGCGGAAGGCAATCTTGCGATTTGCCAGCGGGCATCGGGCGATCTGAAAGGGTCCGAACAGACATTGCTCGCAAGCCATGACCGGATCGCGCAATCCCTTCCCGCCGACCACCCGCTGCAGGCCGCCATACGGCAGCGGCTGGCCCAGCACTACAGCATCGTGGGCGACGACAGTTCCGCCAGCAAATATGCCGTCGAAGGCCTGGAAATTGTCGCACGGCTGCCGCCCGGATTTGCCGACTTGCTGAAGGCAGACCTGCTGCTGAACAAGGCAACTGCGGCCCCCGCGCATCAGCTGGCCGAAGCGCGCAGTGATCTTGAGGAAGCGCTTGCGATCTACAGCGAGCTGAACGGGCCCATGATCGAGGACAACATCCGGTTCACAAAACTTCTGATCGCCCAAAACGCGTCGGAACAGGACGACTTGGAGACCGCGGAACGCCTGGCGCTCGAAGTGCTTGAGGCGCTGCCGGAGAAGGACATGCGCCGGCCGCTGGCCCTGGCCCTGCTCTCCATGGCGGCCTATGCGCGCAACGATCCGGATCAGGCGCTCGCCTATCAGCGCGAACGGGTGCTTCTCGAAAACGAGGCTTCGGTGCAGATGCCCGGAATGCTCCTGAACGAAGCGATGGCCGCCCGCTCGCAGGTCGGCTTCCTGACCAGTCAGGCGGGCATCGCCGTCGCCGAGGACAATCTGGATCTGGCCATGGTGCTGTTCGATGAGGCGCTCCAGATTTGCAACCGGCATCCGAACGAGCTGATCAATGACAAGCTCTTCATTCTGCTTCACCTGTCCACGGCACATGCGAAGAATGCGGACATGGGCAAGGCCCGCGACGCGCTGATCAGCATCGTGAGCGCGTATGATTCCGACATCCAGCCGGAAGATTTGTCTTTGCTCTCCATGGCCAGCTTCATGGCCGCGATGTTCGGAGAGCTTGATGTCGCGGCGGACGGCGTCAATCTCTGGTACCAGAGATACTCGTTTTCCGATTACGATCCGGATACGGAGATTTTTATCGACCTTGCGGAAGCCTATCTTAGTTTCCTGAACGAGGACCTTGAAACCGCGCGCCTGGCGCTGGAGCGCGCACCTGAAGACTCTGTCATGGCCCCCATGCTTGACCCGCTCATGCGCGCCATCAAGTCCATCACACTTGCGGCCGAAGGCGATCATGAGAAGGCCTATGAAACGGCCGCAAGTTCCGGCTTCCAGACAGAGAGATCCGCCTCGCGCGGCATCAGCGAGCAGATGGCTGCCGGCCGGGTCAAACGCGACACGGACAATCTTCTTGGTGCGATCGTGATCGGATCGGGTTTCCAATTGTACCAGTCGGCCGCACCGGAGGCCCGTCAGGCCTATTTCGAAACGGCATTCGAATATGCACAGGCTAACCGGCTGAGAGAAGCAAGTACGGCATTTGAGCAGGGTTACCTGAAGACGCTGGCGTCGGATGCGGGAATCCGCGAACAGCTCGACACCTGGCGCGCGGCCGAACAGCGGATCACCGCGCTGAATTTCAAGGTCAGCCAGCTCATCTCATCGCGCGGCGCTCCGGAACAAGTCGAAGCCATCGAAGACGAACGCATAAGTGCCTTGAAGGAAGCCGAGCAGGCCTCGGGCGCAATCCGCGACGCGCTCCCGGCGCTTGCCGACATTGCCGGGGGCAAGCCTGTCTCTGTCTCCGAGGTCCGCGACTCCCTGCTGGGGCCGGACGAGGTTCTCATCGTAATCTTCAGCAACCCCAATTACGCATTCGCATCATCCGACAGCGAGAACTACAAGATGCTGGACCGCAGCTATGTGTTCGCGATCACGCAGGAAGGCACGGCATGGGACGGTATCGGCCTTTCATCCTTCAGGACGCTTACGGACATTCTTGCCCTGCATGAATCCTTTGCCACGGCATCCGGGCTTGCGCGCGGCGGTCCCGTCGAAAGTGTGGGGGAGACTGCCGGTTACCCCGTTGGGGCGGCGGCGGAGCTGCATGAGGCGATCTTCGGCTCCCCCGAGATCCGGGAGCTGAGCGCGGGGAAGAAATACATGACCATCGTCGCATCCGGAGCGTTTGCCAGCATCCCGTTTCCTGCGCTGATCGACGCGCCGGGCACCGATCCGGACCTGTTTGTCAGCGCCCCCGAAGAGCTGCGGGAAATGAACTGGTTCGGCCTGCGGCAGGCCATCTCCGTGGCACCGTCCGTCCAGTCAATCAAGTTCGCCAGGAACACCGGGGGCGCTTCGCGCACGACACTCAGAACGCCCTTCTTCGGCATCGGCGCACCGCGGTTTTCCGGCGCGGCGGATGACGACCTGCAGGCCACGGCCGAATACTTCCAGAAGCGGAGCTCGAATGCGGCGGCGGTCAACAAGCTGCCGGCACTGCCGCATACGGCGACGGAGATCCGCTCGCTCGCGGCGGCGCTTGGTGCAAAGCCCGGCTCATTCCTTCTGGACTCCGAGGCGACAGAGGCAGAGCTGCGCCGGTTCAACCGCACGGGCGAGCTGGGCCGGGCCGATGTTATCGCGTTTGCCACGCACGGCCTGCTGGGCACGGAGGCCGAGGACTATATCGGCGAACCGGCCCTCGCCCTGACACCTCCCACACTGAATGGCGAGGAGGAAAATCCCTTCAATGACGGCCTGCTGACGGCAAGCGAAGCAACCGAGCTGGATATCAGTGCCAATTGGGTTCTCCTGTCCGCGTGCAACACGGCGGCGGGCGACAAGCCGGGTGCGGAGCAATTGTCGGGACTGGCCAGCGGGTTCCTGGCGGCAGGTGCGAAGTCGCTTCTGGTGTCCCACTACCCTGTCTTCGACGATGCGGCGGCCGATCTGACGATCAACGCCGTTTCGACCGCGAAGGAGCAGGATGTCAGGCGTTCGGAAGCGTTGCGGCTGGCCATGAAGGACATCATGATGGATACGAGCCGGGACGGCACGCCCTTCAGCCGGGCGCATCCCTCATTCTGGGCGCCCTTCATCCTCATAGACCCGTCATAAGGCCCCCCGCCGGCTTCCAGATTCAGCGTGTCATTCCAGAGCCGAGGTATCAGCCGTTGCGGCCTCCGCAGTCACGCGGCACTCGCCGCCCGGAAGCAGACAGAGGATGAAATCCCAGTTGATGCCCGTGAGCCAGAACTCGGCGGCCTGCCGCTCCTCGATGAAGGATTTGTGCCGCCAGCATGCTTTCAGCTCGGTTTCTTCCTTGTCCCAGTTGGACCAGTCGCGCGTCCCGCCGATCTTCTGATACTCGACGCCACGGTCCTTGTAGCCGGTCGTGCGATAGCTGCCGTCCCATCCGTGCGATCCCCAGGCAATTTCCCGTTCCGGATCGATGACCATGACCGTATGCCCGTTCCCTTCCTCCTCGTTCCGGTAGACCAGCACATCTCCGTTCTGGAGCGGCTCTCCCGTGCAGGATTCAAACTGGGCGGACATGGGCGAGTCTTCACGGGCCATGTCGGCGGTCGCCAGAAAATCATTCCCTTTCGACAAATAGGGTACGCTCGCCTTGCGTTTCGGGCTGTCGAATATCTGGTCTGTGTACGGTAATCCCGCCTGCGTGAAGACGTACCAGATCGACCGGGAGCAATCGATGCCCTTTTCCAGATTGGCCTGGAAATCGATGTAGCCTTCCTCATCCCGGAGGGTCCAGTCATGCTGCAGATAAGGGTAGCCCTCGCCCGGATCGTCTTCGCCCTCGGTCGAATCCGTTGCGATGAACTCGCTGGACCGGGTGGCAAGCTCGTGGGCCTTGGCGAGAACCTTGTAGAGGGACGAATTGGTGTTCGCCGGGAGATACGGCCCGATCTGGAAACCGGCGATCGTGTATTCGCGCTTGTCTCCCCGGCCTTCTTCCGCAAAGCCCGGATCCGGCACGGCCTTTATGCTCGCGCGTGTGACCGCCCAGACGGAAGAATTGCCATCGCCCGTGGATGCCGGACCGCCCCGCGTCCCCAGGCCCATGAATTCGTTGAGCTCCCTGTACAGGCTGCTGTCCGTCTGGACGGCATTCCGTGTCCGGATTTCCGACTGGAGCGACCACCACGGCACGGGCGTGCGTGCGTCTACGGCGAACACCAGCACATCATCCTCCGGCCCCAGCGGCGGATAGGCCTGATACACATCGTCGTACGGTTTATCGAAGACAACCCTCAGATTGCCCGGTGAATTCCCTGTAGGCGGGGTTAGCCGCAATCTCTGAAAATCCCGATCCGCAGAGCGCCTGCCTGGAAGCGAGTAAATGTTTCCGTCAGCGGCGAGATATAACAGGCCGATCTGAATCTCCCGGTCCAAGGTGTCCGCTGCTTCCACAACGAACCTGTACCTAGCACATAGCGGCACCTCAAACTGGTGATCCGCCACCTCTACCGGCGGACCGAAGGGAACGAAGTCGGGCCTGCACCTGGTCGTTCCTTCTCCCTTCACTTCCTCGAGCGATATCCTGACTGTTTCATTGTCTACAAGGTGGCCGCCGCCCTCACCTTTCAACTGCCGCAGCATCTTCTGGCGCGAAAAACTGTTCAGCGCACCAATCATGTTGCTAGCGGTGCGGGTGTTGATCTCGATCGCGTTCCGGAGAACGCCCTGAGGGTCCACGATACCCAGCCTGTTGTCCGGAATGGCAAGGATCGCCAGATCGAAATCCCCAGCCCCGTCATCCGTTTCCCGAACCAGTTCGACACCGCGAACAGCGTCCACATTCAGCTGATATGTCTTCTGAAGACTCTCGACCAGTTCCTCGCTCAGCTCGCGGCCGAGGCGCACCCGCAGCTTCCGGGATTCCGGCGACGGCGTGATCATGATGCCGATATCGCCTTCGGCAATGGTCTCACCTTCCGTCAGGCTCACGATCTCTGCCACGGCCCGGATCTGATCGTCATTCAGGACCCTGACGATGGCCTTGGCATTCGCCGGATTGTTCAGGCCCGAAAGATCGGAACCGGAATAGATCCGGAATTCGGCACCCGGCCCCATGCCTGCGACTGGCGCGCCGACCAAGGTCAGCAGGCCACCGGCTGGCGGCTCCGCCACCCGATGTGCCGCACCGGTTCCACGCACTTCCGAGTCGAACACCAGTGTCCCCAGCGGGCCGTGAAATGCGGGCACCTGGAATGCGTTCCGCATCGCCGACCGGACCCGCCATTCGAGCGCGGCATAGGTCAGCGGTTCTGTCGCGCTCCGCAGTTCATGGATCAGCGCTGTCGAGAAGACGCCATAGCCGGACGGCGACTCTACTGCCACGGTTCCGTCACCAGCTGCAACGAGAATGACGGCGCCTTCCGGGGCGAGACTGGTGAATCGTTCGCCACTGTCAATCGCGGCGCTTCCCGCCGCGATCGATGCAAAGCCCGCCTCGGTCAGCGCAGGCGATGCCGAGGCGAAAATCCGCTTGCGGCCCTTGCCGCCATTTCTCTGCGTCATGCCATCAGACAGGAAGCGGACGGTTGAGCTATCGCGCGTTGCCGACAGCGAATTGCAGGAATCCAGAATGACCGTCAGCGCATGAGCACCTGGCCGGCCTTCGGTCAGCCTGGCGTTGACGGCATCAAGCAGTGCCCCGAAGACGTCATCCGTCAGGTGCGGCTGGAAAATCGGGCGGCCGTCCTGATCCACATAGAGAGTCGATTCCGAGTCATAGAGAACCAGCGTCTCATCCAGTCCGTCGCTCTCGATGCCGTCCGCATCGCGTACCTGTCCGCCATGCCCCGCATAAAAGATGGTCACATGATCTTCATTGTCGATCCGGTCCATGAGGAAATGGCGGAACGCATACAGCACGTTCGGCAGGGACGCGTCGGAATCGATGAGTGTACAGATATTTTCCTCTGACAGTTCGAAGCCTGCATCGGGACTGGTCAGAAGGTCCTTCATGTTGGAGACGTCGTTCAGGGTGCCGTTCAGGTCCGAGATATGCGGCGCCGCATAGTCTCCGATACCGATCAGCAGGGCGACATGCTGGCGGCCCGGCCCTGTCGGCTCCACACTGTGCGAGCAAACCGGCGGCTTCTGTGCCTCCGCGTCTCCCGAGACGTTCCAGAGAATGGAAATGAGTGCGGCCGCAAGGATAATCCGGAGGATCAATCTGACTGAATGGCTCATGGCGTCTCCCCTTACACCTACCGACGATAGAACAGCGTCTCAGACAAGTGAAGGCCCGGCCGGGCCCTTATCGCCATCCGGCCCTGTTGCCGGGTTCGTCTGGTGACGCGGTTTTCCTCAGCGATTTCCGCGTTACAGTGGCGATGGACAGGGACCGCAGCGGAGGAAGGATCCATGACGGCCATCAGGTGGGCGCCCCGGTGACGCGCCGCCGTCATAATTGACTGGACAAAGGCAGACGGTGAAGGCCGGTCATGCCCCGTCTGCTCATGCACAAGGCGAGAGATTTCACACGCTGGGAGCGGCCTGAGTTTCTGGGGCTGCACCACGTCCGGCCCTTGGAGAAAGCACCGCGGTGGCGACGCCAATCACCTGGGGCAACCGACACGCGCTGGCGGGCCGGCTCCTCTGAGAATTCCCTGGCAATAGATGCTCAGGCGAGTGAGCCGATGCGCCCGCCCTTGCTGACCAGATCCCCTTCGCTGACGGCGTGGGACAGGACCCCGTCGGCCGGGGCGGCGATATCGACCTGGAGCTTCTCAACCGTGATTTCGGCGATGATGTCGCCAGCCTTCACGTCTGATCCGTCCGGATAGATCCAGGTCAGGAGGGAGCCTTCGATATCCTCGTCCCATGCGTCTTGTGCGATAACAATGTCAGCCATGTTTGTATTCAAGTGTCCTGTATGCTGCAGCCAAAAGCTTGTCTTCGTCCGGGCGGGCGAACTTTTCGAGCGGCCGGGCAAAGGGAATGGGGGTATCGAGGAAGGCAACACGCTGGGGCGGCGCGAGCAGCTGCGGCCCGATCTCCTCGACGACTGAGGCGATGACCTCACCGGCGACGCCGCAGGTCCTGTAATCCTCATCGATGACGACCAGACGGCCCGTCTTCCGCACGGAATTGATGATCGTTTCGCGGTCGAGCGGAACGACGCTGCAAAGGTCGATGACTTCCGCGCTTACACCGTCCTTTTCGAGCGTGGTGGCCACGCGCGAGGCAACGTGAGCCATCGAGGCGAGCCCGACCAGCGTGATGTCGGTGCCTTCCCGCCGGACGAAGGACTTGCCGAGCGGGATCTCGAAATATTCGTCCGGCACATTGGCGCTGGCCTCCGGCATCGTGCCCCAGAGGCCGAGGCCGAGCAGTTCCTTGTGCATCAGGTAGAGCACGGGGCCCGGATCCCGGATCGCTGCGTGCAGCGCGCCGCGCGCATCATAGGCATTGGTCGGGGCCACCACTTTCATTCCCGGCAAATGGGCGAAGGTGGCGAACAGGGTCTGCGAGTGCTGCGACGCATCGCAATAGCCGCCGCCGATGCCGGACATGATGACGACCGGCATGTCCTGCTTGCCGCCAGTGTGCACGGCGTGCTTGGCCATGAAATTGTAGATCGGGTCGAGGCAGACGCCCATGAAGTCGATGAACATGAGTTCGACGATGGGCTTCATGCCGGACATGGCGGCGCCGGCGGCGGCGGCCATGAAACCGGCCTCTGAGATGGGCGTATCCCGGACACGGTCTTCGCCATATTTGTCGATGAAGCCGGTCGCTGTTCCGTACACGCCGCCGAACCTGCCGAGGTCTTCGCCCATCAGGAAGACGGACGGGTCATTGGCGAGTTCCCAGTCGAGCGCTTCGCGGATCGCCCGGTTCATCACCACTTTCCGGGCGGGCGCCTTGCTCGCCGGTTGTGCCGGCGTTTCTGTTGTCACTGTCATCTGGACCCTCCCGTTCAGTTGAAGACTGTTTCTAGAACCGATTCCGGTTCGGGTTCCGGGCTGGAGCGCGCGAAGGCTTCGGACGCTTCCAGCTGTGCCTGAACCTGCGCCTCGACCTCGTCGGCCTGCGCCTGCGTCATGACACCTTCGGAGATCAGGCGGTCGCGCATGATGACGATCGGATCGGTCAGCGCCTGCTTCTGCTCCTTGGAGACATAGACCTGCGGATCGCCAACAAAGTGGCCCTGCAGGCGATGCGTCTGGACCTCGATAATGGTCGGCCCCTCGCCCGCGCGGGCCCGGTCGACGGCGCGCCTGGCAGCGGCATAGACGCCCCAGACGTCATTGTTCGCGACGTATTCGCCGGCAGCGCCGTAGGAGGCTGCCCGGTCGGAGTTCCGTGCGATGGCCGTGGAGCGGTCCTTTGAGACAGAGACGGACCAGTGATTATCCTCGACGATGAGGATGTAGGGGAGTTTCCAGAGGCCTGCGAGGTTCATCGCCTCGTGGAAGATGCCCTGATTGGCACCGCCCTCGCCGACCCATGCCACGGAGACCTGGGAGCCGCCCTTCATCTTGATGGCCAGCGCATGGCCGACGCCGATGCCGATACCCTGCCCGACAATGCCGCTGCAGGAGAAGTTCACCGCCTGGTCGTAGAGGTGCATATGGCCGCCGCGCCCGCGGCTGAGGCCGGTCTCGCGGCCGAAGATTTCCGCCGTCATCGCGTCGAGGTTCACGCCCTTGGCGATGGCGACATGGTGCGGCCGGTGGGAGCCAATGGCATAGTCGTCAGCATTGAGGTGGACGCACACGCCGACGGCGCAAGGCTCCTGCCCGTCAGAGAGGTGCATCTCGCCCGGGACCGGCCCCTTGGCCATGTCGAAGACGGGCGTTTTGCCTTCCATGTAGACGCGGTCCATCATCCGCTCATACCGGCGGCTGAGCACCATGTGCGAGTACATCCAGAGGAGTTCTTCCTGGCTTGGCTCGATATTGCTGCTCATTCACTGCCCTCCAGATACTTGTCGTACTCTGCATAATAATACCGCAGGCGGATCTCCTGGTCGCAAAGGCGGACACCCTTGAAACCTTTAGACTTGAGACCCGCCTGAACGGTTGGGAGGAACTCGCTGTCCTGATCGAGCACAAGGCCCATGCCTTCTTCGCCATGCTTGATGAAGACACGCTCGGGACGGGGGGACTTGCCGCTGAGGTCGGTGCCTTCCGGCACGGCCATGTAGAACGGCACCTTGAAGTCCGGCTTGTCGGATGTGTGCGACAGCACGATCACATCATAGTAGCAGGCATCCGGATCGCTCTCATGCGGACGGAAGCGCATGATCAGCACGCCCTCCGGGTGCGCGTTGAGCGTAATGTTCGGGAACAGGTTATAGTTGCCATCATCGATGACCTGGCTGTCGGACATGGTCGACATGTCGATGCCGTTTTCCTTTGCCCATTTCCGCTTCGCCTCGATGACCGCCTTGCGGACATCGCGCTGGCGGCCCTCGAAATCCTCGGCCTTGAGGCCAAGGTCTTCGATGAAGTAGCGCAGCTCTGGCGTCAGGGTGGACCGGTCGGAGAAACGCGGGCTCTTCAGCCCCATCGGAATGATCATGCTGGAATGGCCATTCCCGTAGAAGTCATAATCGAAGTTAACATCATCGATCATGCGCACCAGTTCAGGGTGACGGGCATGGGCGTGGTAACCTTCCATGAAGGCATCCAGCGCGACTTTCCAGTTGAACGGCCAGAGGGCCGTGTAATCCTTCGCGACGATCATGTCCTCGAAATGGTAGGCATCCAGCGGCTCGCGGATTGCGCCGAGGAAATCGATCAGCGGTTCGGCTTCTTCATCCATGTTGATGAAGACGAACCCGCCCCATGTTTCGCATCGCACTTCGGTCAGGCCCGGACGGTCGCAGATGGTTTCCTCCGGGAAGGTTTCCTCATCCGTGATGGACCGCAGCGATCCATCGGTCTTCCATGACCAGGAATGGAACGGGCACACAAAGGCGTTGGCGTGTCCGAACTCATTATTCACCAGACGCGCACCGCGATGCTGGCAGACATTGTAGAACGCCCGGATTTCGCCATCCTGGCTGCGTGTGACGATGAAGCTCTCATGCCCGAGGTCGAAGGTGAAATAGTCGCCCTTCTTCGCCACATCGGATACGCGGCCTGCAATGTTCCATGTGCGGGACCAGAGGTCTTTCCACTCTTTCTCAGCATATTCCCGGCTGAAATACTTCGCATGGTCGCGCAGCACACCTTCGCCGAGACCGAGATTGGGTAGCGACAATCGGCCTTTGGGCAGGCCGTCCCGCGTGCCCCCCTGTTCCTTGACGGGATCGTTCTGTTTACTGGGCATTGGAAGCTCCCTGCACTTCTTTCGATTTCGAGGTTTTGCCGGTCCGGCCGGCGGCCATCCGGTCCCACACATCCGAGGACAGGCCTTCGGTACGCAGCACCGCTTTCTGGACCTTGTTCGTGGGGGTGTAGGGCAGCGCGGCCCGCAGCTGAAAATAGCGCGGCACCATGAAGCGTGGCATCTCTCGCGCGCAATAGTCCGCGAGGTCTTCGATATTGAAACCGCACCGACGGCCGGGGTCAGGACGACCATGATCTCGTCTTCGCCCGTCTCCGACGGCACGGCGACGGCGGCGCATTCGGCAACACCGGGATAGCGCCGGATGAAGCTCTCCACTTCGAACGACGAGATGTTCTCGCCCCGGCGGCGGATGGCGTCCTTGATCCGGTCGACGAAGTAGTAGTTGCCGTCCGTATCGGCGCGGAAGGCATCACCCGTATGGAACCAGCCATCGCGGAGCGCTTTCTCCGTCGCCTGAGGATTATCCAGATATTCCCGCAGAACCGAATGCGGTGTGTCGCATCTGACCAGCAGCTCGCCGACTTCACCAACCGGCACGTCATTCCCTTCGGCATCCACAATGCGAACATGCCAGGTTTCCCGCAGCTGCCCGCAGGAGGCCGCGTTCACCAGGCCAGACGGCGGCGATACAAAAGGAAAGCCGCACTCGCTCATCCCGTAAATCGTCATCACCGGCAGGCCGAAGCGTTCTTCGAACTTCAGATAATCGTCCGCGACCGGCGCCATCACGACATTCCGCATGGAATGGTTGCGGTCGTCTTCGGATTCCGGCTGGTTCGCGAGGAAGCTGGCGGTGCCACCGATCAGGATCGTCGTCGTGCAGTTCCACTCGCGGACATCTTTCCAGAAATCATTCGTGCTGAACCGGCGCCGCAGCACGGCCCGGCCAGCGAATGACGCCATCAGGAAAACCGGCACCTTGCCGGATAGGTGATTTATCGGGAACGGCGTGTACATCGCATCGAGGCCGTCACGCTTGCAGCCATAGATGCCGAAGGCCGTGTAGAATTCGCCCCATGGCACGACGACGCCTTTCGATGGACCTGTGGTGCCGCTGGTGTAGATGATCGTCGCGACATCCGCCGCGGTCAGGTCCGGTTCGGTCTGCACGCGCGGCGAGACCGGGACTGCATCGGTATGCGCGACAATATCAAAGCCGGCGGTCTCAACGGCCACGCCATTCGTGTCGAGGACAACAAGGGTCTCAAGATGATGCAGCCTGTCGCGGATATGCTCGAACGCCGGCAGGAACTCCATCAGGGTTACGGCGGTTCTTGCCCGGCTGTTGTTCAGAACATAGGCAAGCATCTCGCCATGGAACTCATTATTGATCGGCACTTCCCACGCGCCGAGCCAGGCAACGGCCTGCCAGACAACATGGGCGTCAATGCTCTGGGGCACCATCACGGCAACCCGGTCGTCCCGCGTGACGGAAACGCCTTCCAGCGTCGAAAGGAACCGGCCGATGCGCGCAATCATGTCCGAATAGGTCGCGGCGCCGACACCGATTTCCTGGAGATAGACCCTGTCCGGACAGGCCTGTGCCCGCCGGAACAGCGTCTGCGGCAGTGGCAGCTGCAAGACGGGGCAATCCGAACTGGCCGGCGGCTCTGACACCTGGCGATTCCTCCACCTGCCGTGTGATCTGATGACGACTCGTCAAAGCATTGCGGCCGGCAGCTGCCATGCATGCTGAGCCTGAACTAAAAACTGCATTGGGTGGAAACGCTTGCTCGGCGGCGCAGGGCGACGTTGCAAAATATGCAATTCCTGCCTCAGCGCTTTGTGCGTGACACAAAAGCGTTATAGGTTGACGATGGAGGAAACGAGCCAAGAGGCTTGGAATGATAAAACAGTTCTGGTCATTGGATGGCGTGCCAAACCGCCATCGCGTGAATTCGCTGACCTCTGCGATCAGCGAAACGTTCGGACTCTGCGTCTGCGGATATGATCTGGCAGATGATGAGATTTCCGCGCGCTTTACCCACATACGCCTCGGGCAGCTGACGCTGGTGAATTTCACGGGCAAGGGCACGACATGGTGCGAGCGGCGCCTGTCACACCTGCGCCAGGATTATGCGGACAATTTCCTTCTCTACCTGCCGACCGGCAGCCGCGTGACGATCAGCCAGAAAAACCAGCAACACATGTTCGGGGCGGACAAGATTGGCTTCATCAATACGAAGTATGCCTACAAGGGTGCGCTGACGGGACAGGATGGGGGCGCGTTCTCATCCTCGCACATCATTGTGCCCGGCTCTCTCCTGCGGAGCCGCTTTCCCAACGCCGATCTTCTCGCAGGTGTCGCCGTCACCATGGACGAAAGCCTGACAGGGCTGATGGAATCCTTTGTCGAGATGATTTCCGACCGCAACGACAAGGCCAGCGATGTCGCCTATCGCGGCCTTGAGCGCGTTCTGATGGAGATGGTCTCATCTGCCAGCGAGTGCGCGATCGATATCGCGGGGGTCGGCCATGAGAAGTCCGGTGCGCTGAATGCCGCGCTGGAGCGGGTGACAACCCACATCATCCGTCACCTGACTGACCCGTCCCTGTCGATCTCCAGCATCGCGCAGGATCTGAACATCTCGGTGCGGCATATCCACAACCTGTTCGAGGAGACGGACTGGACGGCGAAGAGCTGGATCAAGCACCGGCGCCTGCTGGAATGCCGCAAGGCCATTCACTCGGCGGAACTCGCCAGCCGGACGCTGACGGAAATTGCCTATACATGGGGCTTTTCGGACTTCTCGCATTTCAGCCGCTGCTACAAGGAGAAGTTCGGCATCTCGCCAAGCGAGGACCGGAAATCCGGTCAGTACACGGCTGACCCTGCAACGGATGGCAGTCCCGTGTTCGACATGCTGTCGAGGAAGTCCGCGACCGTACAGTGAGCGCCTACGCGGTAGGGCGCATCCAGCCCGAGCGACATCTCGAATTCCCGTACCGCTTCAACATCCTCAGCAACATTGCCAAATACCGTGAGGCAGGCATGGGACAGGAGGCCAGTGAAGCCTGACCGGCTGACCTGCCGCGCGGAGGCACCGGCGGCCTTGCGACCACAGATCCGGAGGTTCTGGGAGCCATCGCAATAGGCGCCTGGCACGCTTCCCCGTTCAGCCGCGATCCCCATCCGGCCGCATACCGTGATCAGAAGGCCCAGCAGGTCATCATAGGCATCCGCCGCACCGCCTTCGCGCACCGAGATCACGGATACGTTCAGGACACCGGGGTGAAGCGCGACTGTGAGACCGGCACTGGGCCGGATAGCAACAGGCCAGCCCCGTTCCATCGAACGGGCAACGGCCCGTTCGAACCCTTCCAGCCGTGCGAGGCGGGGCGACGTGACGAGCGTGCGCGGGCTGGACCACAGCCGAACCAGCCGTGCCACCTGCTGCGCCGCGAGCAATTCTTGCAACAGAGCGAGATCGGTCTCTGGCGATGGGTCCTGCAGGGCGATGTTCAGCTGATGTGCCGGGACAGCCTCCCGGAAGGCCTGAAGGACTTGCGCGAACACGGCCGCGTCATTCATCGGCAAGTGCCTGCAGGGCAGAGCCTATCGCGCCGAGCAGCTGGCCGGCGGGTTCGCCATCCACGAAGCGGTGATCGGCTGTCAGGGACAGGCCCATCATCTTCCGCTCCTCGACGTCTCCGGCATCATTGAACGCAAGACGCGGCTGGATGTTGCCGACACCCAGCAAGACCACCTGACCATTGTTCAGGATCGGCGTGAAATGGTGCACAGCGGTGAGCCCGAGATTGCTGAGCGTAACCGTGCCGCCAACCATGTCAGACACTTTCAGCTGGCCCGCGCGGGCCCGGTCCGCCAGTTCGCGGCGAATAGAGGAAATCTCGTCGAGGCTCTTGCTGTCTGCATTCTTCAGGACCGGCGTCAGCAGCATGCCATTGACCGGCATGGCCAGCGCGACATGGACGTCTTCCGATCCACGCAGGCAGTCGTCTTCGACAACGCCATTGTATCTGGGATTGGCGTGCATGACGCGTGCAAGCGCCGTGACGAGACAGTCTTCAAGTCCGGCGGTGCGGCCTGCCGCTTTCCATTCGGCCCGCCGTGCCAGAAGGTCCGTCACATCGCAGTCGGTATGGAAAGTAAGCTGGGCCGCGCCCGCCAGGCTCTGCATCATGTGCCTGGCCACCAGCGCGCGCGGCCCTTTCAGAGGAGTATCCAGAGACAAGTGCCTATCTCTTGACCGTGAAGCGGATACCATAGGTCATTGGATCACCCGCGAGACGGTAAACATATTCACCAAGATAGTTGGCGTTGGTGATGTAGTACTCATCCGTCAGGTTGCGGCCCCATATCTGGAGCGACCATTTATCGTCCGCCGATCTGACACCAACCCGCGCATCGAGAATGGTGTAGGAGTCGATCTCGAAGATATCGAGCCCACCATACCCCGCATGCGTACTGCTCTGATGACGGACATCCGCACCGACGAAGAAGTCTTTCGACGGGTTGAGCGGCGTCTCGTATTCAAAGCCGGCATTGAAGGAAAATTCCGGCGTGAATTCGAAGGATTCACCTTCAAGGTTCACAGGGGTCGCGATGGGCGTAAGCCCGTTGAAGGACGACTCGATTTCAGAGTCGAGCCAGGTCACCGCGCCGTTGAGGGTCAGTCCCTCGGCCGGAGAGCTGAGAACGCTGATCTCGGCGCCGAAGAGGCTGGACTGCGGCACATTGTAGAGCTGTTCGATCGAGCCGAAGAAGCTGTCGAGAATCTTCCCGCGGAACTGCTTGTCGGAATAGTCGTAATAGAAGACCGCTCCGTTCAGCTGTGTCGACATTTCGCGCAGTGTGAGCTTGGTGCCAACTTCATAGGCCAGCAGGGATTCCTGCGTGGCGGGCGCGTACTGCACCGACAGGACACCGCCAACGGTCGGGAAGCTGCCCGCCTTGTATCCCTTGCTGACATTGCCATAAATGAGGACATCATCCGTCGGTTCGTAATTCAACCCGACGCGCCATGAGACATTGTCTTCCTTCAGCGTGTCGCTGACAGGACCGATCACATTCGTGAACGGATCGAGCGTTGTGCATTCGCCGGGATTGATCGTCGTCATGTAGGCAGCGCTGAATAGCGTCGCCCATGCTCCGTCACCGGGGTCAGCGATACAGCCGGTGAAGTCCCGGTCCTGCTCGGTGTAACGGATGCCGGTCTGCAGCTCGAGCTGGTCCGTCAGGGCGAAATCGAGCCCGCCGAAGATTGCCCAGGTTTCGACATCCTGGCTGGACCAGGTGCGCGAGAAGCGGATCGGCAGAACCGGCACCGTCAGCGCCGTGGAGGAATCCCCCACCGCGAAGAGTGTGTCGTCAAAGATCGTATCCGAAGAATAGTTTCCACCCAGAACATAGCGGACGCGGCCATTTTCTCCCTGCAGGCGCAATTCCTGAGAGAAGGATTCGACGGATCCGTCCTGTGTGACATCGGCCAGTTCGAGGTTCGAACCGTCAGCATCTACCCACTGGGCCTGATTGTAATCCTGATAGGAGGTGATCGAGATGACATCGCCCAGATCACCGAGCGACAATGTGCTCTTCAAGGCTATCTGGATGAAGTCGTTGTCCTTGGCGAAATCACGGCCGGGTGTCCAGTCCGCGACGCGATTGTCACCCGGCGGGATGAGCAGGACGTCCAGTTCCTGTGGCTGGATGTTCGCCGTTGCCGGCGAAAAGAAAATCGCCTGCCCGGCGCGCGTATCGGATTTGTCCGCAAAGCCGTTGACGTTCAGCATGAAGGACAATTGCTCGCTTGGCACCCAGTCGAGCAGGATGCGTCCTGTCATGATGTCGGTCTCGCCGAGCGTGTCGTTCCGTGTTGCGCTTTTCTGCCAGCCATCGCCAGTCTGGACACGGAAGGCTGCCCGCGCGTTCAAGGTCGGGGCCAAAGGACCGCTGACATAGGCCTCAAGGTCGGCTTCGGAGAACCGGCCGATGTTGCCAGAAAGACCCGCGGCAAACTCGTCTGTCGGCTTTGCCGCGACATAGTTCACAAGGCCGCCAGTCGTATTCTGCCCGTAGAGGGTGCCTTGCGGCCCTTTCAGGACCTCAACCCGCTCAGCGTCGAGGCCAGCGCCAAGCGCCATCCGCGGATAAGGCAGTGCGATCTCGTCGATATAGGTCGCAACAGGAGAGCTGGCCGCAAGGCTGGATTCGTAGAAACCGACGCCCCGCAGGGTGAGCACACCCGTGCCATAGGGCGTTTCGGTATAGGTAAGCCCCGGTACGATCTTGACCAGATCAGCCGGTTCCATGACGCCGCGCTCAAGCAGTTCGTCGCCCGGTGCGGCAACGATCGACATGCCGACATCGCTCGCACTTTCGGAGCGCCGCTGCGCCGTCACCATGACAGTACCGAGATTGTATTCCCTGTCTTCCGCGGCTCCGGACTCTTCGCCTTCAGCCTCGGGGTTTTTCGTCTGCGCCCAGCTCGGTGCGCCCGACGCCGATAACGCGGCGAGCGACATTGCAATAACAGATACGGCAGACCTGACTTTGCCAGACACCATGACTCCTCCCTTTCGTCATTGTAGGCATCCGCGCATCTCTGACGAGGATTGCCATTATGTGCAGGAAAACCTATCCGACGCCGCACAAACAGACTTGGCCATCTGCGCATTGCGAGTAGGTCAATTGTGTAGACGGCAAGTCTCCGGCGGTACCTCATTCCGGACATTCAGGAAAATCGGCACGCATCGCGTCCGGACTTTCTCCTGCCCCCGCTCTTCTTCCGGCAATTGAAGTGATTGTGCACTGAGGTGTCGGCGCAAGATATGGCTGCGGCAGGTCCGGTTTCCCTATTACTGCAAGTTGCGGTAGTCAGGCCGGCCCCATTTCTGCTTAGTGCAGCAATTGTCGGAACGCGCATGCCAGCGCTGCGCAGACTTTGGCTCATGAGACTTGCCCCATGCTGTATGATCCGGCGCATGAATTCATCTTTGTTCACATCTGGAAAACCGGCGGGGAATCCGTCGTCGGCGCCTTGCGCAACCATTGCCCTGCCTATTTCCGGAACAGGTATCTGAACAAGGCGATCCGGCTGGCGCCTCCGGCAGGACGCCTCCTGCTCGGCTGGCGCGCGCAGCTGGTCCTCGAACAGCACATGACGGCACAGGATATCCGGAAGGTCATGCCGCCTGATGCCTTTGACCGCGCCTTCAAATTCACGTTCGTGCGCAACCCCTGGGACTGGCAGGTATCGGCCTATTTCTATGCCATCCAGACGAAAGCCCACTCGCATCATGAGGAGATCAGCAATCTCGGTTCATTCGATGCATTCATCCGCTACCAGTGCGAGCAAAACGCGCCAGACCAGTCGTCCTTCATCTTCGATTCTGGCGGCCAGCCGCTCGTGGATTTTGTTGGCCGGTTCGAGAACTTCGAAGAAGATTTCCGAGTCATTTGCGGGAAACTGGGTATCGATGCCGACCTGCCGCACCGGAATGCCTCCCAGCGGCGCCAGGACTGGCGATCCTATTATACCAAGGAAACCAAGGCACTTGTTGGTGAACTGTTTCAGCGCGACATTCGGGAATTCGGATATGAGTGGGATTGATCTGTTCAACCATGCGGAAAAGCCCTAAGCGGGTTTCCCTCACCATCCTGCCGGCGAAAGAATCCACCCAAATTGCCTATCAAACAGACCGAAGCGAAGATGTTTGCCCGGGAGGACCGGACAGGCGCGGAAGCCCTCAAGCAGAGCCCTGTCGCAAGCATGGCCTATTTCGCAGGAGACGCCACCAACCCGACCGTTCGCCTTCGCATCCGGTCGTTCCTGAAGCTCGGCGTCAGTGTTGTGGGGTTCACATTCAGGCGCGACAAGTTTCATCAGGACTTCGTCCCGTTCTGGCCGAATGTCGCTCTCGGCACGACCCGGGACCGGCGCTATCTCCTGCGCCTCGGCACCCTATTTCTCGCGTTTGGAGCGATCTGGCGCGAACGCAAACGTCTCAGGGACGTCGAGGTGCTCTATGCCAGACTGTTCGATGCGGCATTCATCGCCATGATGGCCAGGTGGCTGTTGCGACTGGACGCCAAGCTTGTCTACGAGATCGAGGATGTACAGGAGGTCTTTTTCAAGAAGGGCCTCACCGGTTCCATATTCCGGTTTCTTGAGCGGCGCGTGCTCGCCGCCTCAGACCTGGTGGTTGTGCCGTCTCCCGGTTTCGTTGAAGGCTATCTGAAGCCGCTACAGGGATATCATGGCCGGACGTGCCTGCTCGAAAACCGCATTCAGCTCGACGAAATCCGGCCGCATGGCTCCGGCGCCCTGCCGTCTGCCGCCGAGCGCTGGCGGGAGACAAAGGATCGCTGGGTGATTGGCTGGTTCGGAACGCTCCGCTGCAGGAAAAGCATGCGGCTACTCGAACAGATAGCCGAGCGGCTTGGCGATCGCGTGCTGATCTACACGCGCGGCTACCCCACCGAAACAGGCATCGATGCATATATGGAGATTGTGAACCGTTATCCAAACTGGATCTATGATGGTCCGTATACGATGCCGGATGATCTCGAAGACCTGTACGGCCGGGTTCATTTCGTCTGGTGTTTCGACTTCCTCGATGAGGGCGGAAACTCGGAATTGCTGCTTGCCTGCAGGATGTATCATGGCGGCTATTACGGGGCCGTGCCGCTGGTGAGCCAGAAGTCCCAGATGGCCCGCCACCTTGCGCCATATGGAATTGGCCATGCGGTGTCGGGTGACTTTGTCGACGATATCTGCGATCTCCTCGGGACGCTGACCTGGGATGAGTATGTCCGGGAACGCGGGAAGATCCTGGGTCTTCGCGACGAGCTGTTCCTTGAAGACGGGTCGGGCATCATGCGGCTTCTGGAAGGCATCAACGCCGCTTAGCTGCCGGGATACAGCAGGTCCAGCCTGGCACCGCCAGCATGGCGCCTGACATAATCCATGAGAGCCTGAACGGTCTCCACAGAAATCTGCACCGGCGACACACCGAACGCGTGCACATTGGTATTGTCGACTGTCATGTCATTGCCCGATGGCTCGCTGCGGGGTGATGGCAAATGAACAACTTCGCAATTCGTCGTCTGCGCGAACAGGCGCGCAAGATCGCGGATCCGCATTGTCTGGGCGACCTGGTTGACCACCTGGACGCGGCGGCTGTCCATGGGTGGGGCGGCGATGACCGCCTCAACACAATTGAGGACATCGTCGATATGGATGAAACCGCGCGTCTGGTCGCCTGTTCCGTAGACGGATATCGGCTTTCCGAGCGCTGCCTGAACAGCGAAGCGGTTGAGGACCGTGCCGTAGATGGTGTCATAGTCGAACCGGTTGGCAAGGCGCGGATCGCGCGCGGTCTCTTCCGTTTCGGCCCCCCAGACCGTGCCCTGGTGCAGGTCGCTGGCGCGGACGCCAAACTTCGCCGCGTAGTAGGCAATGGCCAGATGATCCAGCGCCTTGGTCAGGTGGTAATTGGAGACCGGATTGAAGGGATGAAGGATCTTCTCTTCGGGCGCCAGTGAGCCATCCGCCAGAACACGCCGGACCGTCATATAGCCTTCCGGAATTTCGTAATCGAGCGTTTCGTATCCATACACACCGACGGACCCGATATGGACGAGGTGCGTATCAATCCCGGTTTCGGCAATTGCCGCCAGCAGGTTCGTCGTCGTCATGAGATTATTTCGGATCGTGTACTGACCGGCCGACGCCGACATCATCGAATACGGCACGGCCCTTTGCTCTGCCATGTGCACAATGGCCTCGGGTTGCGAGGCGGCCAGAAGGCTGGTCAGCGCTTCAAGGTCTTCCGCCACATCGATGTCGTGAACATCGATACGCTTGCCGCTCACCGCATTCCAGGCGGCAATCCTTTCATCGAGGGACGCGATGGCAACGAGACTGTCAGAGCCCATATCCCGGTCGATCCGCCGGCGGGACTGGTTGTCGACGATTGTGACGTCCATCCCGCGGGCTGACAGGCGAAGCGCCGTTGGCCATCCGCAATAGCCATCCCCCCCAAACACAAGCACCCGCATTCCATAATTCCATTATAATTCAACAGTTTGAAAGATCACCTCCCATACGCTCCGCCCCGGATGTCAACTCCGGAAGTCAGCGGTTGAGATGAGTGCTGGCCACTTTCAAAGGCTGTTCTTATTGCTCAGGAATACTGAACGATTTCCTGATGCTACATACAAGATTACCGGTATATGCGAATATTATATTCCGCCCGGCCATAGCATAGGAGCGCCCAACCGCGGCAGTCTCCAGCAGTCGCCATAAGGACCCCTCAGACTTTAATGTTAAAGTACGCAATGATGAACTGAACAAGGGACCGCAGCCGGGACACCCCGTGGGACTGTCAGGACACCTCAGCCCGCTCCTCTGAGAAAGACCTGGCCCGCGGATTTCATCAGGGCCAGCGGTCACACAAGCCGCGCAAACAGGCCGGACACATGACCGTATCCCTCAGATCGTCGCTCGCTCAAACTTTGTATTTGCAGAACCGGGGCCGTCCAAACATGACAATCTCATCGCGCCCGGCATATTGACTTCACTAAACATTGAGTGAATATCTTTCACGGAGAATGCGCGCCTCGGAGCCCCTTCCGAAACGCAACAAGCACCGGGACATTGAAGCCCGCGGGAGGAAAAATGAGGACTGACGCGCCCAGCACCCCTGGTGCCAATGAAGCACTATCCGAGCCTGAAGGCGGCGCTGCAACGACCCCATATTCCAGACCGCTCTATCGCTACTATGTGCTGGCAGTCCTGACGGTCGTCTATGTCTTCAACTTCGTTGACCGCCAGCTTCTGGTCATCCTGCAGGAGCCTATCAAGGCGGAATTGAATCTCTCCGACACACAGCTTGGCCTGCTGACCGGATTCGCATTTGCATTGTTCTACGTCATCTGTGGCATTCCCATTGCCCGTTGGGCCGACAAGGGTAACCGGCGCAGCATTATCGCTATCTCGCTGACAATCTGGAGCGTGATGACCGCCATGTGCGGACTGGCGGCAAACTACGCGCACCTGCTTCTGGCCCGTATTGGTGTCGGTGTCGGCGAGGCCGGAGGCAGCCCTCCGGCGCATTCGATGATCTCCGATATATTCAAACCGAAGAACCGCGCGCTGGCGCTGTCAGTCTACTCCATCGGTATCTATATCGGCATCCTGATCGGTTTTGCTGCAGGCGGCTTTCTTGCAGATGCCTTTAGCTGGCGGCTGGCTTTCTTCGTCGTCGGTATTCCGGGCGTGGCCCTCGCGCTGCTCCTGCTGCTAACCGTTCGCGAGCCGATCCGTGGATGGTCTGAGGGCGACAAGGCGGCTGCCGAACCTGCACCGCCGATCGGGGATGTTGCGCACCTCCTGTGGACGCGCGTTTCCTTCCGCCACATTGCACTCGCCGCCAGCCTGCAGGCCTTCATCATCTATGGCATTGGCAACTGGCTGCCATCCTACTTCCTGCGTACCTACGAACTGGAGCTCGGTACAATCGGAGCGTGGATGGCGTTGACGACCGGTATCGGTGGGGGGCTTGGCTCATTCTGCGGCGGCTGGCTGGCGGACAAGTTCGGTGCGAAGGATGTGCGATGGTATCTGTGGATTCCCGCGATTCTGACCTCCCTGCTCGTTCCTGTGCAGCTGGCGATACTGCTGTCGGGCGATGTCTACTTCGCCCTCGTGATGACGGCACCCTTCCACTTCCTGTCGGCGGCCTATCTGGGGGCCGTGCTGGCCGTTTCGCACAATCTTGTCAGCGGGCGCATGCGCGCACTGACATCTGCTGTACTGTTCTTCGTTCTGAACCTGATCGGCCTTGGTCTCGGCCCAGTTGCCGTCGGCTTCCTCAGCGATACGTTCACGGAGAATGGCATGTCTGCCCCGCTTGGGACGGCAATGCTGATCTGTGGCACGATCGCAGCGATCTGGTCCGTTCTCCATTATGTTCTGGCCGCAACAAAGGTGCGCGAAGACATCGCGCGGCGGCAGGTCTGATGCGGCGCGCTGGGGTATCGGCAGCCGCTCTTGTGCTTGCCAGCTGCATGCAATCGCCGCCACCCGTACAGAGTGTAGCCGGGACGCCCACCGAGGCGCAGGCGCCGGATGGGCGGTTCATTTCCTGGCGAGAACACCGCATTGATGACGAAGGCATAAATGGAGGTGTGCCCATCCGCGGTGGCGACGGGCTGCAGATGGCGGACATGGATCGTGACGGCCTGATCGACATTGTATCCGTACACGAAGATTCCAATCACCTGCGTATCGCCTATGCGACCGACGACCCGGACACCTGGATCAACGTCACGATCGGAGAAGGCGCCGATATCGCAGCGATCGAAGATGTCGCGGTCGGCGATCTCAACGGCGATGGCTGGCCTGATCTCGTCGCGGCCTGCGAGGAGGCCCATCTCATATATTTCGAGAACCCCGGCACACCGATTGCCTCGTGGCAAAGCCTTATCCCGCCGGTCACGCAAGGCCGCGGATCCTGGCTGCGTACCTTTATCGCGGATGTCGATGGTGACGGCCGGATGGATGTGCTCGGCGCGAACAAGGGCGCATCCGACATCATCGATCCATCGCTGCCCTCGGCAGCTCGGCCAACCTCGCTCTTCCTGATTGAAGGCGACCCATTGGACCCGGCGAGCTGGCGCGAACAGGTTCTGTCGCGCGAAGTGGTGCCGAACACGGCCATGCCTGTGGATGTGGATGGAGACGGTGACCTCGACATACTCTCCGCCGCCCGCCTGCACCTGACCATGACACTTCTGGAGAATACGGGTTCGCGCGATGGGGGTGGTGTGGAGATCAGGCCGCATCCCATCCACATTGTGCCCGGCTTCGATGCACCGGACGGGTGGAAGGGCTCTTCCAGCGGCTTCCAGACCGCATTTGCAGACATTGACGGAGATGGCCGGCTGGACCTCGCGGTCGCAGTCTATGAGACGCCTGCTGCAATAGAGGGCGCGCCGCTAATGGCATCGCTGGGCTGGCTGAGACAACCAGACAGTCTCGATGCCCCTTGGGTCTACCACCGCATCGGCGGCATCCTGCCGGACGTCGTGATTGGTATCGCGCTCGCTGACATTGACGGAGATGGAGATCTCGATGCCGTTACAGGTGGCTACTCTGGCCTGAATATCCTCAAAGGCGGCTATTCCGGCGCATCCCGTTCTCATGATGAGCCGGACGTGACTGCGTCTTCAACTGTGGGCCGGATTGCCTGGTTCGAGAATGCCGGTGACCCGGCGGCTGAATGGACGCGGCACGACATCTCGCGCCGCGTGCGCGGCATGTATGACTCCTTCATAGCCACTGACATGGACGGCGATGGGGACATCGATCTTGTCACCACGCGGGGGAACAGCGGCGAGTTTGACGGTGTGATCTGGCTGGAACAGGCGCGCTCGTCAGAGCCGCGCGCTGCCTTCACGCAAGCCCGCGACAGCGAGAGCCGTGCCCTGCCCCTGCCACCGGCCAACTGGATCGACTCTTATGAGAGCGGCATGACATTCGTCGCCCCGAACAAGACCGGCGAGGAATAGCGTTCGGCCTATTCGAGTGGCTCGGCCCCAAGGCCAACGCGCAGGAACCACCCCTCGCCCGCAGCCCGCCGTTCCTGGTAGAGCCGTTCGTGAAATTCAAACATGCCGGGATAAGCGTCCTGACGAGTCTCCGGAACATCGCCGATGTGGAGATAGGTCTCACCCTCACTGTAAGGTGCCCAGTCCGGTCCATCCGCACTTTCCGGCTTGCCGGTCGCTGCGAAAGACGCCCAATAGTCGACCAGCACCGACGACAGCGCTTCCGCATCTTCGATTTCCGGCTGCGGCCATTGCGCGGGATAGGCGTCCAATTCTCCAGTCGTGCCGAACACGAAGGGCACTTCGCTGGCGTGGAAGGCACACAACTCCCGCTCTTCCATCGCCGGATAGCAGTGGTCGAAAACGTACAGATACGCTGGCTGACCCGCGCCGCTCACGCTGCGCACGACACGCTCCGTCGACCAGCCAAAAACGTTATCGCGGTTCACCGCCAGCATGGATTCCTCCATGTCGTCACCCGGATAAAGTGCGAGGAACGCATCGGTCAGCTCGCCATAGCGCGCTCTGATCGCGGCCTCATAGGCTTCAGGCGTTTCCGGCGCTTTCGGCAAGAACATCCGGTAGGTTCGTGCTTCGCCGCTGTTGAACCCGGCGAGCACGGGTACTTTCGCGAATTCCCCTTCATCGAATGCATCGTTGAGTTGCTGCGGTACATACACGCCGTCGATTGTTCCGGAAGGCGCATAGCCCGCCAGCGTGGCGCGGTTGATGATATTCTGCGCATTGGCCGCACGTGCATCTTCAAGTGACTCGAAGCCCAGCTTGTCGAACAGTTCTGCACCGGTCGTTTCCGCTGCCGGCAAGTCGTAGCTCGCCTGTCCGAGTTCGGCAAAATTGCGGGTGTTCGTCGATTGGATAATCGCCTTGTGAAAGAGCCCCTCGGCAGGCGGGCTTGCCAGCAGATAGGTCACACTGAGCGCCCCGGCAGACTCGCCCATGATGGTGACATTCGACGGGTCTCCACCAAACGCGGCAATATTCTCCTGCACCCATTCCAATGCCGCAATCTGATCCATCAGACCATAGTTCCCGGCCAGACCGTTCGCGCTCTCGGCCATCAGGTCCGGATGCACGACCCAGCCGAGCACACCAAGCCGGTAATTGATCGAGACGAACACGACACCCCGCTCGGCATAGGCGGTGCCATCATAGACAGGTTGCGCAGCGCCACCGATGCGAAGCGACCCGCCATGGATCCACAAGATCACCGGAGTGCTTTCGGCATCCGCAGGTGCCCAGACGTTCAATGAAAGACAGTCCTCGGAAGATTCCACCGGTGGATCATTATAGACACTTGTGGGCGGGACCGGCGGTTGGATACAGCTCGGCCCGAACGCGCTCGCATCGCGAACGCCTTCCCAGGCAACTGGCGCGACAGGCGGCGTCCACCGACGGTCACCAACAGGTGGCGCCGCATAGGGAATGCCGCGAAACACACTGATGCCCCCTTCGCTGACCCCTTGCACATCGCCCTGCGCGACACCGACGACAGGGCCCGTCGATACGGACTCCTGCGTCGGCGCGGCTGGGGAGGAGCTCATATCGCCGTTGGAACAAGCACTGACGGCCAACATCGCGAGACCGGCAGCACCAAGGATGAAATTTGATCTTTTCATATGTCAGTCTCTTCTGCTTCAAGCTGACCCATAAAGGCTCCGAAGGCGAATTTTGTCGATCTTGCCGGTTCCGGCGAGTGGCATGCTCGGTATACGAATTACCGCATCTGGCAGCCACCATGATGGCACATGACCATTCAGGGCATCAAGGAGAACGTCGTCCTCCAGGGCTTCTCCATTGCGGAACTCGACGAGAAGCACCGGGCGCTCGCCCCATTTCTCGTGCTCGCGCCCGACTACCGCGGCATGGGCGACTTCCGGCAGGTCCGAAACCAGCGCCTCGATCTCGGCAGGATTAATCCATTCGCCGCCGGACTTTATCAGATCCTTCGCACGCCCTGTAATAAAAAGCTGGCCGTCCTCGCTGATCTGGGCAAGGTCGCCTGTTGGAAACCAGCCATTTCGTGTGGCGGTCTTCGTCTGTCCGAAATAGCGCTCCACGACTGACGGACCGCGCACCCAGAGGTGCCCCTCATGTCCGCGCTGCTGAGCCAGAGGCGCGCCTTCGTGATCGGCCAGCATCAGATCGATACCGAGCGCCGGCCGGCCTGCTGTGTCGGGCGATCGGGCGTCTCCGGGTGGGGCGGCTGTGCCAAGCGGCGACAGTTCAGTCATGCCCCAAGTCGTCTGGACCGCGATGCCGCGCGCTTCGATTCTGCGCATCAAGGCCGCGTTCATTGGCGCGCCACCAACCATAATGCGCTGGAGGCTGGGCACATCGAGCCCCTTCTCATCGAGATAGTCGAACAGGCCGAGCCAGAGAGTCGGTACCCCCACCGCTATGGTCACCCCCTCATTGATGATCAGGTCAGCCAGCGTTTCGCCGTCTGACTGCCGCCCGGAGAAGACGAGCCGTGCGCCTGTCGCAGGCGCTGAGTAGGGCAAGCCCCACGCATTGGCATGAAACATCGGCACGACCGGCATGACGACATCATGCGAATTGATACCACTGACATCCGCTTGAAGCTGGCGAAGCGTATGCAGATAGCTGCCACGATGGGTATAAGTCACGCCCTTTGGGCGGCCCGTCGTGCCGGAGGTAAAGCAAAGCCCGCAAGGCGTCGTTTCCGGAAAGTCGCCCCAGCCAATGCCGTCGGAGTTCGCCTGTGAGAGCAATACCTCAAGATCCCGGGCTTGTGGCAAATCCACATTCGCGCAGCAATCAGGCCCGTCCGGATCGATAACGAGGACGTGCTCGATTGTTCTGGCCTCTGCTGCGATCTCTGCCGCGAGGGGCTGAAGATCACCGCTGACGATCAGGATGCGCGCCTCTGACTGACCGACCATCCAAGCCAGCTGTTCGCTCGTGAGACGCGGGTTCAACGTATGGCAAACAGCGCCCATGCCCATGATGCCATACCAGCATTCCATGTGCGCCTGACTGTTCCAGGCGAGCGTCGCAACGCGGTGACCGCGCCGCATTCCGAGATCCTGAAGCACCGCCGACACCCTGAGCGCCCGCTCGCGAAGATCGGAATACCCAATGCGGGCCAGACTTCCGTCGCTCCGCCGTGTCACCACATCTTTTTCAGGATGCCACCGCGCGGCATGATCGATCATCCGGTCGAGAGTCAGCGCGAAATCCTGCATTGCGCCGTCAGTTAGTTGCAAGACGGCCCCTCCGGCGGCAGGGGTGGCGAAATAATGCCGACATTCCAGTTCCACTGGAGATTTCCGTCCGCGCGCTTGCGGCAGATGATTGTCTCGTTCAGCACAAACCGCTCCCGTGCCAGGCCTGGCCAGGCTGTCGGTGTTTCGGAAAACACCATGCCGGTCGCATTCTCGCCATAGGCGGGCCAGTCAGGTGCCCCTTCAGCAGTCGGAACGCCGGTGCGTGCAAAGCTCGCCCAATATTGCATCATCGCAGTCATCAGACCGCGCTCGGCATCACTGCGCGGAGGCTGCGGCCACGGCTCGGTGATGTCGAAGAGCGTGCCGAAGACATAAGGGATTTCCATGGCGTGAAAGGCACGCAGGCCCAGTTCATCAGCGGCCGGATAAGTATGGTCAAAGAAGTAGAAATAGGAAGGGTGGCCAGCCGCCGTCTGTGAGGCAGCGAGGCGTTCGGCCGTCCAGCCGTACATTGCATCGCGTGTGGTTGCGAGCATGCTGGCTTCCGGATTTTCGGCCGGATAGGTGCGAAGGAAACGTTCTGCGAGATCGCCATGACTGGAGCGGATGGCCGCTTCATACTCCCTGCTTCCCGGCACCGGAGGCAGGAGAAAACGTAGCGAACGGATCTCACCCTCATTGAAGCCGGCCAGGACCGGGACAGGGGCCTGCTCGCCCTTGTCGAACGCGGCTGGCATCTGATCGGTCAACCAGACATCGTCAATGACGCCAAACGGGATAAAGCCATTGCGCCCTGCGATGGAGACAAGATCATCCGGGTCCATATCGCGCAATTCAGCCAGCGAAGCGGCCTTCGCTTTTTCCTGAAACGCCACACCCGCACTTTCGGCAGAGGCATGTCCATTTGCACTACCCCGAAGTGGTGCCATGGAGACCATGTAAGCGCTTTGCGCGATCGCCTTGTCGAACAGGCCACGTGCCTCCGGTGACACCATCAGCAAGACGACACTGAGTGCGCCTGCTGACTCTCCGGCGATGGTAACATTGTCCGGATCTCCACCGAAGGATTCAATATTGCGCTCAACCCACTCCAGCGCAGCCACCTGGTCTTTCAGGCCGTAATTGCCCGAAATATTCTGCGGCGACTCGGCGCTGAGATCGGGATGAGCCAGATAGCCGAGCACACCAAGACGATAGTTGATCGTGACGACGACAAGACCGGTCTCCCGCGCCAGTCTGGCACCATCATACATGTCCTGGCTACCAGTGCCGGTTACGAGTGAGCCACCGTGAATCCAGACGAAAACCGGGGCATCCCTGGCATCCTCTGGCACCCAGACATTGAGGCTAAGACAATCCTCGCTGACCTTGGGTAAAGCCCAGGCATATATGCTGCCAGAACGAGACGACGGCTGCGGACAGGCAGGACCAAATTCGGTCGCCTGCCGCACGCCGTCCCAATCCGGAAAGGGCTCGGGCGGTGCCCAGCGGCGGTCGCCTACCGGTGCCAGCGCGAACGGTATGCCCCGAAACACAGTGACACCATTTTCGACCACGCCCTGAAGTGCACCGGCAGGCGCTTGCAGCGTGGCAGTGGGCTGAGCTTCCGATGCACCCATTCGCACCGTATCAGTAGCCTCACAGCCAGCCAGCAGCAGACCGCCGGCCAGAACCGGACCGGCCAAACGCCTTCCGCTGATGTCGGCGAATATCGGGCGCCACCCCTGCTTCCTGCCAAAGTACCGCATGCCCCTGCCCCCGATCAGTATTCGACGCTGAGCCGGACCCCCACGGTCTGCGGGCGCTGGCGCGCATAACGAGCGTCGATGAAGGATTCGGGATGGACGTAGGTGATCGAATTGTCGTCAAACAGATTCTCGACATATCCCGTGATTTGCCAATTGTCCTTTGAAAGGCCGGCCTGGAGATTCACGACGGTATAGGCGTCAGTGAAGTCGAAGGTCGGCGCCGGGACGGTCGGTTGTCCCGGGACATTGGGCAGCATTGCCGGGAAGTCGCCGACATAAGCGGCCGTACCAGCAATGAAGGCGTCCTTCTCTCCGATATTGAAGTCGTAACGCGCTGTCGCGGCCCCCTGGAAGTTCGGCATGGCGAGCTGCAAGCCAGGCTCGGCACCCGAAATCGCAGCTTCCGCTGGCGTCAACTCAGTGATTTCGGTATCGTTCAGCGAGCCGTTCAGGAACAGGCTGAACCCATTGCCAGGATAATAGCCGACTTCAAACTCAAGCCCTTGGCTGACGGCCTCACCAATGTTGGTGGCAAACTGCACCTGGTCGGAAAGCCGGTTGGCTTGAACCTGGATGTCTTCCCAGATGATATAGTAAGCTGCGAGGTTCGAGGTCAGCTTGCCATTGAAGAAGGTACCCTTCATGCCGAGTTCGTAATTGGTCAGCTTGTCGGATTCCGCGCCATTGGGAATGACGAGATCGTTGGGGTCAACAATGCTGACCGCGCCCGCACGCGCATTTGCGACGGGAGAACGGAAACCCGTGGAGATCGACGCGTAAGTGGTCAGGTTTTCCATGGGTTTGAACGAGAGGCTGCCCTTATAAGACAGGTTGTCGGCTTCGACCTTCAGGCCATCTGACGCGACAACTGGAAACACAGTCAGCGCGACGTTTGAGAATCCGCCGAGTGCGACCGCGAGGTAGTTGGAGTTGTAGCCACCCCCAAGCGTGTGCGCCTGTACGGACGTTTCGGTATAGCGAAGGCCGCCGGTCGCCCACAGCCTGTCGGAGAAGCGGTAGGTCAGTTCACCGAATGCGGCCGACTCGATCGCGTCGAAATAGCCCTGGAAGCTCTGATAGTACTCGTTAGGCAGGCCCGTAAGATTGCGCGCCTGAAGGAATTCAATC
>MDSW01167227.1_pt1 | contig 35346 bp, 23 predicted proteins | sample 811171 | NCBI WGS metagenome assembly MDSW01 (sample SAMN05326641, study PRJNA326480) | marine metagenome | isolation source: seawater | place: Atlantic Ocean: North West | collected 2012 | reverse complement strand
GTCTTACCGGTCAAACGTTGAAAGGGAAGCGCGGGTGAAGAGTGACGACGGGAAAAGTCCTTAAGGAACGACGTGCACCACGCGAACGGGGTCGTATGGAAAGCAGTCTCACCTCCGCCGCCGCCGCCTTCGCCGCCGCCCAACGCGTTCCCGCTGCTCGCCCTCGTCGCCGCCATCGCCTCGTCCTCGGACCACGACTCCTCGCCGTCCGACGCGAAACCGCCAATACTCTCCCCGCCTCCTCCTCCGAGACGCGCCGCGCCGTTCCCGCCGCGCTTCCAATCGAACCGCGCGCACTCGACGTTCAGCCGCGAGCACAGCGCCTTGAATTTCGCGTCGTGCGCGCCGTGTACGTTGTGCGTCAGCTCGTGCAGCAGCGTCTCTCGCACGCGTCCGTACCGTCGAAACCCTCGCAGGTCGTCCGTGCGCAGCCGCAGGTGTATCTCCGCGCCCATGTTGACGTTGTACCCGAGCACGCACGACTCGGAGACGCCGACTTTCCCCTCCGGCGGCATCTCCGCGAGGAGGCCTACTTTCCATTTGTGCGTTCGCATGACGCCGAGGACGCCCGGGTCCGACGCGAGTCTGTGCAGGAGCGACAGCGCCGCGGACGCCGGCGGAGCGCCGGACGCGAGGAGGACGGGCGGGATCGGCAGCGCGCGGTAGGCGCCGAACGTGTACGGGTGAAGCGCCGCGGACGGCGGCCCCGACGCGGACGCCGCCGACGCGCCGGATCTGGAGCGATGCGAGCGCTGCCGTCGTCGATGGCGCTTCGCCTCGTCGTCGAACCCGCGGACGCGGTGGTCCACCCCTTCCGCGTCGTGAAGCCTCTGGATCTCCTCTCGCGGCGTCGCCATGAGCATGAGCGGCTTCGCGGCGTCGCACAGGCCGGCCACGGCGGCGACGAGAAGCGCGCCGTCCGCCTCGCGCGACGGGACGAGCACGCCCGCGGTCGCGCGAGGTCCGCTCTTGACGCCGAGCAATTTCTGCGTCGCGAGCGACGCGCCCGTCGCGCGCTCGAGCTCCGCGCCGAGGTCGCGGACGGTCGCGTCGCGCGCGAGCGTCGCGACGACGACGTCGCCGCGGTACGTCACGCGCACGGTCGCGACGTCGCCGCCGGGATGGGCGGGCGAGGCCTCCATCGAGAGGCGCGCGGGGTTGTGACGACGCGGACCCCGCGGGAAGGAAGGTTCTCGAAGGACAACGGTTCGGGTGCCGACGCGCGTGACGCACGCTTGCGTCAGCGTCATCGGCGACGTCGTCAGATCGATGCGCGCGCGCGCGTTCGCGGCGCCGTCGGGACGTCCCCTCCGGGCGCCGTCCCCCTCCTCCCGGTGCCCGCGCCGCGCGGCACGACGCGCGCGTCCACCGCGCGCGACGAGCGCGAGAGCGTCGAACGCCGCGGACGACGACGACGACGACGACGACGACGACCTCCTCCGCGATGGACTCTCGCCGTGGGACGTCCTCGGCGTCTCCGAGACGGCGCGCGCCTCTCGCGGTCCCGACGGTCCATCGGTCGCGGAGGCGAAGGCGGCGTACCGCGCGCGAATGAAAGTCTACCACCCGGACGTGTACCGCGGCGACGGCGACGGCGAGGCGATCGCGCGCAAGATCGTCGCCGCGTACGTCGCGGTCGTGGACGACGCGGCCGCTGACGTCCGCGGACGCGACGGCGTCGACGAAAGGTTTCCGTGGGCGGGTGCGCGAAGAGGCGAACTCTCATCATCGCGATCTCGTCTCGTCTCGTCGTCCCGCCCGCCTCGTCGCGTCGCGCGCATTCGCGCGCTCGCTCTCCTCGATCCCCGCCGCCGTCCCCAAGTGACCCGTCGCGACCTCCTCCCCCCCTCCCCGCTCGACGCCGACTCGCAGACGACGACGCGGACCCCTTCGAGTCCCCCGAGGGACCCGCGACGACGCCGTTCGTGAATCCGTTCGCGTGCCGCGGCGTGACGCGATGCCCGGAGTACTGCCGCTGCGTCGCGACGCACGCCGCCGGGTTCGAGCGCGACCCAAAGACCGGCGCGGCGAGGTTCAAGCCGAGCGCCGCGAGCTACGGCGCGCTGAGCGCGACCCCCGGGCGCGAGGGCGACGCGTACGCGATGCACCTCGCCGTCGGGCGATGCCCGGAGATGGCCATACACTGGACGACGCCGAGGCAGGCGACGCGATTGACGGAGGTCGCGGAGAGACTCGACGGCGGCGGCGTCGGCGACGAGTGGCGATTCGTCGCGGAGGAGCTGTACGGGCTGATAGCCAAGGCGAATTACGAGAACGGTCGCGCGTCTGCGCCGGCGTCGAAGCGGACGCCGCGACGGAGCGACGAGTGGGTGGATTGGTACTAGTCTAGCTGAAGTAGTCGGTCTCAGTGTCGAAGTTTTAGGTCAGCATCATCGATCGCTCGTGAGAATTGGATCGCGCGCGCAGTGCTCCGGAGCGCCGAGCACGGGTCGCCGCGATGGGCGACTCCTCGAAGAAGCGCGACCGCGACGAGGACGGCGGGAAGAAAGAGAAGAAAGAGAAGAAGGACAAGAAGGACAAGAAGGACAAGCGCGAGTCCGCCTCGCCGAAGCGCTCGAAACGCGACGACGACGTCGACGCGAGCGGCGCCGCCGCCGCCGACGACGGCGCGCCGACGACCGTCAAGGTCACCGGCCTCGTCGCGACCATCACGGGCGATAAGATCGCGGACCACTTCGGCGTGGACGTGTACGACGTCGGCGTGCAGACGAACGGCGAGGCGTTCGTCACGCTGCCCTCGCGCGCGGCGGCGGCGAGGGCGGTGCGCGAGCTCAACGAGACGCGACTCGTCGGGCGATTCATCGTCGTGTCGGAGCACGTCGAGGAACCGCCCGAGGCGCCGCCCGCGTTCGCGCCGACGCCGACGCCGCGGACGGAGCAGCGCCGCGGCGGGTTACGCCACGGCGGCGGCGAGGCCGTCATGGTCGAGTGCGCGGGCCAGACCGGCCGCATCATCGGTCGCGGCGGCGCGAAGATCAAGGAGATCGAAGACCTCACCGGGTGCGTCCTTCGCATTCACAAGGAGCGCGGCGTCTGCGAGGTCACGGGGCGGGACGTGATGGCGGCGGTGCAAGAGATCAAGAACATCGTCGCGGAGGGGAGAGAGCGAGACGACGGCGGCCTGAGCGGAAGAGACGAGCACCTGCGCGGAGGCACGAAGAACGACGGCGGCGGCCGCGGGGTCTTCGACGCGCGCGACGAGACGCCGCGTTGGGACGAGACGCAGACGCCGCGTTTCGACGCGCCCGCGCCGGCGCGCGCCGCGCCGCCGCGCGCGGACCCGAGCGTGGACCCGGTGACCGCTCCGTTCGGGAAACCCCCGCCCGGGAGCGCGTCGCGGCACGACACCGGCGCGAACGACTGGCACTGCGCGTGCGGGTCCACAAACTTCGCGCGGCGGACGACCTGTTTCGGATGCGGCGCGCCGCGAGGCGACGACGCGCGGCCCGCCGCCGCCGCCGCCGCCGCCGCGGCCCCCCGGCCGGGCCAGTCGACGTCCGAGGGCGCGAACACGCTGCGCGCGCTCCTCTCGAGCATTCCGAGCATTCCGAGCGCGCTGGGGGCGACGACGGGCGCGGGCGCGCCCGCGGGCGCGCCCGCGGCGGTCAAGGCGCCGACGCAAGGCACCGACGGCGACGGGTACGAGGTGTTCGTGAAGTACCTGCCGCACGACTGCGAGGCGCGCGACGTCGCGTCGTTTTTCGAGTCGAAATTCGGCCCGTTAAAGGACGACGTCCGGCTGTTGATAAACCCCGCCACGGGGCAGTGCAAGGGCGCCGGGTTCGTGTCGTTCCAGACCGAGCCCGCGCGAGCCGCCGCGATCGCCGCGGACGGGATAAGGTTTGGCGGAAGGCACCTCTCCATCACCGCGGCCAAGACGGGAACCTACGGCGTGCGCGGCACGGACCAGGCGCACGGGACGCACACGCCGGCGATGTTGAGAGAGACGATCGACGCGCTCGTCGCGCCGAACAGGGACGGGGTGTACGTGGACGGGACGTTCGGGAGAGGCGGGCACTCGCGGGGGATACTCGCCGCGTTGTCGAATCGGGGGAGGCTGCACGCGTTCGACATGGACCCCGAGGTGCGCGACGACGTCCCTTTGGTTTTTTTTTGGTTTTTTTTGGTTTTTTTTTTCGTCGTCGCCGTCGTCGTCGCGAACGGAGAGATGCGATGATAACACAACCGAGGCCTAAGAAACCTCTCGCGGAGCGGTGCCTAAACAACACCCTGAAGACAAACGTATCACCCATAGAAATTGAGCATCTCTCTCCGGCGACGACGGCGGTTCGGCGGTTCGGCGGCTTGGCTCTCGTCTGGCGCGCTCGTCGTTTTTTTCTCTCGTCGCCGCTCGCGTTGACCTCACCCTCTCTCGACGCGCAACCCGTCCGCCTCACGTCGCAGGCGATCGCGGAAGCGAAGAAACTCGAAGCCGAGGACGCGCGGTTCACGATCCACCACGCCCCGTTCGGATGCATGGACACCGTGCTCAAACCGAAAGGCGTCGTCGTCGCCGGCGTCTTCTTAGACCTCGGGATTTCCTCCCCGCAGTTTGACGACGCGAGCCGCGGATTCCGCCCGGAGCAAGACGGCCCGCTCGACCTCCGGTTCGACGTCACGCGCGGGATCCCGGCGTCGGAGTATTTACGCCGCGTGGAGAGAGACGAACTCGCGCGAGTGATCGAGACGTACGGGGAGACCGCGGACGCGACCGCGGCGCGAAGAGTCGCGGACGCCGTCTGTCTCGCGCGAGAGACGGGCGAGGGGGTGCCGTCCACGACCAAGGCGTTCGCGTCGCTCGTCGCGAGGGCGAAAGGGCAGGAGTACCAGGCGATGCACCCGGCGAAGCTGACGTTTCAAGCGCTTCGGATCGAGCTCAATCAGGAGTTTGATGAGATGCGCCGAGGGATGCGCGCGGCGGTGGAGGTCATGGAAGACGGTGGACGGCTCGGCGTGCTCACGGTGCGTTTTTTTTTTCTCTCGCTCGGCGCTTCCCTTCCCTCCTCCTCCTCCTCCTCCTCCTCCTCCGCCGCCGCCGCGAGTGATGTTAAACCATTTCGTGAAACCGCCGGACCACACATCCGGCGGTCGATAATGATCCATCAAACACATGATAGGAAGAGACTGACGCGCGCGCCGCGCGGAGGAAGGAGGCACACATTGCGTCGCGCGCTTCACTCCCCCCCGAAGGACCCCGACCGCCGCCGACTGACGCCCAGATCGCCTTCTTCCCGTCGTCTCTCCGCGCGCTCCCCGCCGCCTTCGCAGTGGAAACACAGCGAGTGCGCGATACTCGTGGACTTCTTCCGTCACGTCGAGGAGACGCGACCGGACCTGCCGCTCGCGCGATTCCTCGAGGACAGACACCCGTCCGTCGCCGCCGAGGTCGCGCTCGCCAACTCGGACGGGTGGGCGTTGACCGCGGACGACGCGAAGCGTCCGAGCGAGAAGGAGACGCGCGAGAACAGCCGATCGAGGAGCGCGATTCTTCACGTGTTGCGGAAGCGATGCCGCGCGTCGCGGGTGGTGGACGTCGAGAGGGCGGCGTATCCGCTGCTCGGGTGGGGGAAGCCGCCCGAGCCGCCGCCGCCGCCGCCGGTGACGTTCGCGTACGCGGACGCGAACGTCACCCCGGGGAAGGAGAAGAAGGACAAGAAGGAGAAGAAGGACAAGAAGGAGAAGAAACGCGGCTCGAAGTGGGCGGAGGCGTGAGACGCGGGACAGCAGTGTCGCGCTGTAGCGGCGCGTGATTTAACGCACGGTAGACTAACGCATCGTCGCTCACTTCTTCTTCATCAACCCCGGCGCGTCCAGCGGCCCGTTGCACGGCCGTCCGACGAGCGGCCCGAGCACCGGGACCGCGTCGATGTACACCCCCGTCGCGATGACCTTCTCTTCGCTCTCGATCGCGACGGTGCCCTCCTTGTCGCGGCTCTTCCTGAACGCGTCCCACTTCGCGTAGTGCGGCGTCTCCTTGTGCTTCGTCACCGCGGCCTCGTTCTTGTACACCTCGTAGAACATGAACTCCCTCTCGCCCTCCAGCGCGGAGACGTGGAAGCACACGCAGCCGGGCTCCTTCCTGCTCTCGAGCGCGTCCTCGCGCATGACGCGCAGAAACTCCGCGACGCGTCCCCACGCGACCTTGACCTTGACCGTGATCACGATCTCGCCCTTCAGGCCGTGATGCTTGAACGGGAGCGACATCGCGACGGCGGCGGCGGCGGCGACGACGACGACGACGACGGCGACGGCGACGACGTGCTGCGCCGGGTGGTGTGACGACGGCGCGGCTGCGGTGCGTTTCAAACGGTCTTGAGCTTGAGGCCTCGGCGCATCAAGCGCGTGATGACTCAGATCTTCCCTCGAAAAGTCGCGCGCGTTCGTTCATTGACGGCGGCGGCGAGAGGGAATCGACGCGCGCGCGCGCACGCGGAGGAGCGCCCTCGAGGCTCGCGCGTCATGAGCGGCCGCGGCGCGTCGCGGCGGGACAGCCTCAAGTCGCGGATCGCGTCGCAGCAGCAGAAACGACGGTGCGCGCGCGCTTCGTTCGCCGCGTCGTCGATCGCGAATCGCTCGCGCTTTTTCCCTCTCTCGTCCGCCTCGCGTCCACGAACGACCACCATCGCGCTCCTCGATCTGACGCCCCAACCCTCCCCCCCATCTCCGCAGAGACGCGGCGAGGCAGCGCCAGAAAGACGCGCGAAGGGACTTCACGAACCACGCGCGATCGCTCGCGTTCGGCGACCACGACGGCGGCGGAGACGACGGCGACGGCGGCGAACGCGACGCCTCGTCGTCGTTCGCGGAGCGAGACGAGATCGACGCGCTGAACGCCGCGGAGGGGATCTGCGCGAGCCGCGGGGCGGGCTCGCAGAGCTCGCTCGCGAGCGCGGACGCGGACGCGCTGTTCCGCGTCGACAGCGCGCCCGCGACCGCGGCGGCGATGGAGGACGCGGAGGCGCGCGGGCGAGGCGCGACGGCGGAGGAGGCGACGGTTGACGGCCACGGCCGGCGGCGGAAACAGCGGCATCGTCGCTCGTCCTCGGCGCCCGGAAAGTGGAGCGATCGCGAGCCCTCCAGAGGGACATCGTTCGGGGAGACGCAGTTCATGCTCCCGGAGTGGATGATCGACGTGCCCCCGGACCTCGCGTCCGGGTGGTTCGCGATCCCGAGGCCGGAGGGCCGGCGGTGCCTCGTCGTGTCGTCGCGCGGCGGCGTCGTCAGCCGGCTCCGGTCGGGGCGGCCGCTGCACCGATTTAAATCCGCGCTCCCCGGCGGCAGCGACGCGACGCGCCACGGCCCGGACGCGTTCTGCATCCTGGACTGCGTCTTCCACGAGCGCGACCAGACGTACTACGTCTTAGACTGCCTCGCGTGGAACAGCGTGTCGCTGTACGACTGCGCGGCGGAGATGCGCGTGGCGTGGGTGCGCGGCAAGCTCGGCGACGCGGAGACTGCAGAGTGCGACGCCGCGCGCGGGGGCGCCTCGTATGGGCAAACACCCTCGCCGCAGAATAAGTACGCGTTCGCGGTCCCGCCGACGCACGACGCGGACGTCGAGGGCCTGCGCGCCGCGTACGAGGGCGCGGTGCCGTTCGAGAGGGACGGGATCTTATTCCTCGCGAAGGATGGGAACTACGCCATCGGCGCGTCGCCGCTCGCGTTGCAGTGGAAGGACGCGAGGTGTTCGAAGCACGTGCTCGAGAAGGTGGACGGCGACGACGGCGCGGACGAGACGCAGCGCGTCGTGCTGTGCCTGGACGCGTCCACCGGGGACGTGTGCACCGGGGACGTGCCCCCGGTCGCGCTCGCGCGTTTGCCGGAGGAGTACCGCGTCGGCGGCGTCGACGGCGACGCGCACGGGTTGCTGCTTCGATTCGCGATCGGCGAGGGCGGGATCGTCGTCGACGAGAGCGGCGCGATCGCGCGCGTTGACCTCGTGTACGAGGGCCTCGCGAACCAGCGAAGGGCCTCCGGCGCGGACGCGACGACGAAGATTTTGTTTCAGTACTACGCGCGACGGGAGCCGATCACGATCGACGAGATCGCGCGCGTCGCAGAGGGGTCGTCGGCAGACGCGGCGGCACCCTGGGCGGGGGACGGCGGCGGGAGCGGGAGCGAGAGCTCGCTCAGCGCGCCGCGGCCGCCCGCGTCGCCGGGGGCGCTGATGCGACGCAGTCACAGCGTGACGATGGGCGCGGTGAGCCCGCTGAAAGGGACGAACGTCGGCGGCGTGAGAGTAGAAGACATCGCGATGGACGAGTGACGAGCGATCCAGTCGCGACGAAATTAGAAATAAGAATAAGTCATCTAGAAGTACTTTCGTAAAACATAAACGACCGCTAAGACGATGACGCGTTCACTTGTCCTTCTTCGTCTCCGCGACGTCGCCCTCCTCGTCCTTCTTCTCTTCGTCCTCCTCCTTCTTCTCTTCGTCGTTCTCGTCCTTCTCGTACGCGCGCCCGAACTCGTTCACGCGCTTCTTGTCCACCGGATACAACCACCTCTGATACAGGTACACGAAGAAAACGACGTCGTCGCGTAAACACGCGAGCCGATGAATCGTCGGCATCGCGATCGCGAACGCGAAGACGTCGTCGATGAACGTGTTGAACGCCTTGTACGTGAACGCCTTCCACGGCAGGTGCGCGACGGACTTTAATCGGTAGTTGACGTACAACTGCGGCGTCATCGCGATGAACCCGAACATGTACACGCCGTTGGCGAGCGTCCGCAGCGCCCACGACCGCCAGCTCCGTTGCGGGTGATTCAACAGCGAGTACGCTCCGTACGCGGCGACGACGGGGTACAGAGTCAGGGATAATACGAACATCGCGCGCTTATCGTACGACTCGACGTCTTTTTGCATCTGCGTCTTCGGCGCCGGCGGGTCGCCGACGCCGAACAGTCGGTGTAACGTCCCGTCTCGCGCCAGGAATTTCGACACCTTCCACGCCTCGATGGCGACGCCGACGCCCATCTCGACGAGGATGATCGTGCTCGCCTGACCGGTGTCCGCGAGGTTCAGAAAGATGATCAGCGTGCACACGAACGAGCTCCACTGCGATCGCACGCTCAGGCCTTCCAGGTTACTCTTTTGTTTCCAGAAGCCGACGTCGGATTTAAACGCGAGAAACGCGAACCACGAGTGCAACGCCGACACGAGAAACATCATCATCATGTACTTCCAGTCCGTCGCCGTGAACATCTCTATCACCTCGTCTACGTCGCCGCGCGTCATCCCGAACGATGTGATCATCGTCTCCGTCGCCGCCGCGACCTGACGCCACAGGCGATACACGCCGACGCGGCACGGATGCATCGTCACCGTCATCGTCGGATCCGCGCGAGACGCGTTCGCGTCCAACGGGACGTACTCGCGCCGCGGGATCGTGACGTCGTCCACTTGCATCGGCTGCCGGTACGCCGCGGCGTACCCGCGATACTGCGGCGACTGCGTGAACTCGAGGTTCATGTCCCCGGGGATCTGGTCGACGGGGAACGCGCGCGGAGACTTGAGCGTGAAAATCGTCAGACGCGGGCGCAGATGCGTCGTCGGCGTCCGCGGCGTCGGTTTCGTCGTCGATTTCGATTCCTCCGTCTTCGCGCCGCCGCCGCCGCCGCCGCCGCCGCCGAGCAGCATCGCGCCGTCCGCGCGATCGTATACGAGATGTTTCGTCAGCGGCGCGGTCGCCACGCTGAGCGGCCCGCCCGTCGGCGCGCGTCGACGCCGCTTCCTCTCGTTTTCGCGTTCTCGCGCCGCCTCCGCGACGGCAAAGTCCGCGTCGCTCTCGCCCTTCTTCCTCTTCCTCGCGAACGTCCTCCCTTGATCGGGGTACATCATCACGTGCGCGTACATCGTCCCGTTCGCGCGCGTCCCGAACGCCTTCGCCGGGAGCGTTACGTTTACGCGCACCGCGTCCTCGACGCGCGCGCCGAGACGTTTGCCCACCAGGATCGCGACCGGATCGCCGCCGTCCTCGTCCTCCGCGCCGGCGCCGCTTCCTCCTCCCTCTCCCGCTCCCTCTCCATCCTCCTCCTCGTTCGCCGCGACGCGCGCGACGTTACCCTCCGCGTCGACGACGCGCGGGGCGTGCACGTCTCTCATGAACGCCTTGGACTTCCACGTGGAGTGCGGCGACGCGTAGACGTAGAGGTCGTACGTCTCGTTCGCGCCGATCGTCGGCTCCACGCACGACGACCTCGGCGCGTCCTCCGGGCACGGCGCCGGGAAGAACAGGACGTGGAGGTGCTTCGCGAGGACGGCGAAGTAGAGCGCGATCAGCGCGTGGACGACGCGGCCGGCGGTGAGGAACGACGCCATCGCGGCCGCGGACGCGCGGCGCGCCGAGATCTGATATTGAGCTGCTGCGTCGTCTCCTCCGACGCGAACGCCGCCAGCGCGCCAGGAAGTCGGCACTGTTCTAACTGTCTCAGATGGCGACGCGCGGGGCGACCCCGACCGCGGGGTTCCGCGCGTACGCCAAGCCGCGCGGCGGCAGGCCCGTCGCGAGGCGACCCGGCGTCCGCGTCGCGCTCCTCGCCGGTCTGGCCGCGGTCCTGACGCTGGCGCTCGCGTGGGCGGCGTTCGGACGCGGCGGAGACGACGGATCGCGCGTCGTTCGAATCTCGTCGCGCGACGCCGCGGGCGAGGGGGGGAGCGCGTCGACGAGGGCCGCGCGGATCGCGGACGCCGCGAGCGCGGCCGCGGCGTCGTTCGTGCCGTTCAAGCGCGCGAAGAAGCGCGCGGGGGGCGCCGCGCCCGGCGCGGGACGCGCGGGACGCGCGGGGCCGAGCGACGCGAGCGGCGCGGCGACGAACGCGACGGACGCGGTCGCGAGGCACTTTAGCAGGGATACGCCGCATCGCTTCACCGCGGAAGACGCGGCGGCGGCGAGGAAGAGAAAAGAGGAACACGCGGGGGGGACGATGGAATACGACGCGGCCGCGCCGGAGGAGGAGGAGAACGCGGCGGAGACGACGACGACGACGGCGACGACGGCGACGACGACGACGACGACGCGCGCGGCGGAAGACGAGGCGACGACGACGACGACGACGGCGACGACGGACGCGCCGCCGCCGCCGCCGCCGCCGCCGTCGCCGCCGTCGCCGCAGTCCCCCTCCCGCCCGCCGCCGCGGTCGCGCCATCGACCGCGGGACGCGTCTTCGAACTCCGTGGGGTTCCTCCTCCAGATGGCGCGCGAGCCGAAAGCGTCGCTGGAGATCGTCAAAGCGACGAGGGAGCGGTACCCGAGCGCGCCGATCCGCGTGGTCAGCGACGCCGGATACGATTGCTCACGGATGTGCGAGATCTACGCGTGCAACTTCACGCTGGATCCTACCGCGAGCGGGTACGGCGGCAAGGGCGACGTCATGGTGTGGCTTCAGCGCCTCGCCGTCGCCGCGGAGGCGATGAACACGACGTGGATGGTGTACCTGGAGGACGACGTGTCGTGGAACGCGCCGGGTCCCGGAGGGATACGTCGGTGGCCTCGCGACGGCGTCGACGCCGGCGGCGTGGACGACCGCGGATGGGGCACGCCGATGACGCCCGCGCTGTCGCGCGAGCTCGCGAAGCGCGCGGGCGGGAAGAGGCCCCGCGAGCACTACGGCCTGTGCGGCGGGAGCGTGTTGCGCGTCGACGCGTTGCTCCGCGCCGTCGGCGCGACGACGCGCGAGGATTTGAAAACTTTTCAGGCGCGTTCACCTCACACTGGTCCCCATACGACCGCGTCGGCGTGGTGAACGCCGATCCTTAAGGACTTTGCCCGGCGATTCTCTCCGCCCACACCTCGTTTTCAATCCCCGCCCTCGATGCCTTTCAACTCCACCTGACGCCTATGAACTCCACCCCCACTTCGCATTGTATGGAACGACCCTCAAGGCGCTGGACGCGAAGGCGAAGTGGAACGACCTCGCGCTCGCGGCGACGCTCGCGGCGTCGGGGCACGCGTACGAACCGTGGAGCGAGGTGAGGGAGAAGGGAGTCCCGAAGCACGCGACCGCGCTGACGCACGACGACAAGCGGTGGTACGGGAAGTCGTTGGAGGGGGCGGAGGATGAAAAGATGTGCGCGCCGCCACCGGGGTGACGCGGTACGTGTAGTGTGTAGCCCTGCGTTTAACGCGTTTACTTATTGCGATTATTACTACTTATCGCGCTCGCGTATTCCTCGCGCGCGCGTGTTAGGCGTTCGAACTCGAGCCTCACCTCCGCGTCCCCGAGCGCGAACGCGCGCTCGACGCAGTCGTTCGCGAACAAGCCCGACGCGCGTAACAACTTGAGGGACTCGTGCGACATCCCCGGCGTGCTCCACGCCGGAGATGAGTACATGTCGCCGCCGCCAGAGGCGACCGCGCGTTTCTTGCGTCGGTGGCCTTTGCGCCCCGTGGTGAGCGTCCCCGAGCCCGCCCTACTCTTCGAGCCCTTCGGTCGTCCGCGTTTTTTCCCGCCATCGATCTCATTTGGAAACGATTGCGTTCGAGCGACGACGAGCGCGAGCGCCGCGTCGCCGCCGCCGTGCGCGCTCGGCATCGCGTCCCGTTCGTAGAGACCGCATCCGCGCGGAAGAATCGCGGTGAGGGGGTGTCGTGGGAACATTCTCGCTGTCGAGGAAGTGCGGAAGTCGTCGATCGACGCGCGCAGGTCTCTGGTCCCTCGCGGCGCGAAGTGCGGCCGCGAAAGTGCCGGCGCGAAATCGTGCCAGTCGCGACGCTTCGTCGTCCGGCGCCCGTTTTGGTCGACTCGTCGCGCGTCGCGCGCGTCACTCGCCGCCGGCGCGACGCGCGCTTCCGCTCGTCCGCGCGCGCGTCGACACGCGCGCGAACGAGCGCGAGTCGCGCGCGCTCGTAGATGCCTCGCGGCGCGGACCGATACCTCGCGCGCGGTTCCGTCGAGGACGATCCGAGAACGCGTCGATCCGAGGATCTGACGACCACGACCGCGACCGCGACCGCGACGCCGCCGCGCATGGGGGCGATGCCGGTCGCGCCGAACCCGTCGCGCGACGTCCCTCCCCTCGAATCCCGCCCGCTCGAGGGGGGCGCGTCCTCGGGAAGCGACGACGAGACGCCGCGCTCGCCCGCGACGCCGCGTCGCGCGCGTCGTCTCGCGTCCGATCGTCAGATTAGCGCTCTCGAAGACGGAAACGGCAACGCGTCGTCGCAAAACGATCCTCCTCCCGCGTCAGGGCCCGGCGGCGACGCGCGCGACGCCGCGGCCACGACATCGCGACGCGCGCGATGCGGCAGCGCCGCGAGCGTGGACTCCGTGATCTCCTCCGTCGGCAGCGTCGGCAGCGGCTTCACGACGGAGGACGAATGGACAGGCGGCGGCCTGTTCCCGGGCGCGCCGGGACTCGGCGGCGGGCTCAGGTGCGTTCTATACACTGGTCCCCATACGACCGCGTTCGCGTGGTGAACGCCGATCCTTAAGGACGTTTCCCGGCGTGACTCTGCGCCCAGCCCCCGCTTTCAGTCCCCGCCCGCGACGCCTTTCAACTCCACCTGACGCCTTTGAACTCCACCCCGACATTCGCTTGTATAGAATGGCCCTCAATGACGCCGACCGCCGCCGAAAAAAGTCCAGACGCGCGACGCGCGCCAGGGACTCTGGCTTCCGCGGCGCGTCCGCGAAGCGCGTCGTGCTCCTCGACAAACCGCGCGAGATGGAACGCTCGCGGTTCGCGTTCGCGAAGGAGATCTTCCGATTAAAGGACACGATCGTCCCGCGGGTGGTCCCGCAAGTCATCGCCGCCGCGCTCGTCGGGTTGGTCGCGAACGTCGTGAAAATTCGTCAGTGCGGGGAAGACATCACGGACGACACGGAGTGCGACGTGACGTTTAACCTGGACGGGCACCTCGGCGTGTCCGTCGTGTTGTCGTTTCTCCTCGTCTTCCGCGCGGACCTCGCGTACGAGAGGTACTACCAGGGCAAAGAGAATCTCGGGCGCGTGCACAGCGGGTTGAGAAACTTGAACGTCGCCGCGGCGACGTTTTTGCGACCGATGGCGACGACGACGACGACGACGACGATGAGCGACGCCGCGGACGCGGCGCTCGCGGCGGCGAAGATGGCGAAAGATCGCATGGAGCTGTTCCGACTCACGAACCTGCTCTACGCGTTCCTCCGGCAAGCGGTGCGAGGACAGCGGCACGGGTACAGCGACGTCGGCCCCGTCACGGACGAGGAGCTCGTGACGCGCGACCGCGGAGGCAAGCCGAGGGTGCCGGACATCGTGAAAGACCGCGACGAGCTCGAGGAGTTTAAACTTCTGGAACCGTGGAACCGCCCGAACGTGTGCGTTTCTAAGATCACGTCCATCATCGAGCACCACAGACGCGCGGGGAACCTCGGCGAGCGCGCGTGTTTAGACGCGTTTCGCGACTGCCAAACGGTGCTGGACGCGTTAAAGTCCGCGGAGCGCATCGTCACGACGCCGATTCCGTACCAGTACTTGCACATGCTCAACATCCTGCTATTTTTCTTCGTGTTCAGCGTCCCGTTCGTGTTCACCGCGAACTTCAAGTGGGTCACGCCGTTGCCCGCGGCCGTCGTCGCGCTGTCGTTTTACGGCGTCAACGAGATCGGCCGTTGCATGGAGGATCCGTTCAGCTGGGACGAGCCGTGCCACGACTTGAGCGGCATCGGGTGGCGCATCTACCGCGAGAACCTGCAGATTCACGAGCGCGCGGACGACGTGGAGAGAGACGCGATGAAGCTAGATGCCGCGGAGAGGCTCGCCGGGGAGAAGACGAACGGCGGCGACGGCGAGGCACCCGACGGCGACCGGCGAGAAATGGCGACGAGAGCCCTCCGCCGCGCCGTCGCCGCCGCGCCCCTCGCGGATTCGAAATCACAGGCTGCGGCGCTCGAGGAAGCGTGCGCGCTCGAGGCGCTCGCGCTCGAGGACGGCGACGTCCCGCCTCTGTCCGGCGCCCCCGGGTCGCCGGCGCCGAAGCCCAGCCCCGGCGGCGTCCCGCGCAGCGCGTTGCGTCGCCGCGCGTCGAGCGCGGCGTCCGTGAGCGGCCCGCCGTCCGCCGCCGCCGCCGCGGCGAGAGCGCGCGCGGCACGGCTCGACGAAGCCGCGAACGGCTCGCCGAAGCCGTCGACGGGCGGACGCCGCGGCGAACGCGGCGGCGGCGACGATGAGCGCGGCGGCGACGACGACGACGACGACGACGACGCGATGACGTTGGACCCGCACATGCTCCCGATGGAGCTCAGCGCGCACTGGACCGGTTTTTTCAGCGAGATTTTCACGTGGCGGAACACCGTGATGCCGTCGCTGCTGCCGCAGATCTGCGTCGCGGTGATCCTCGGTCTGTTCGCGAACTGGCTGAAAGGGTTCTACTGCGACCCGAGCGTCGTCGCCGCGGCGGAGTGCGAGACCACGTTCGACATCACCGGGCATCAAGTCGTCTCCGTGTCGCTCGGGTTCCTACTCGTGTTTCGCACGGACTGGGCGTACGATCGGTACTACGAAGGGAAGCAGTCGTTAGGTCACCTGTACTCCGGGCTGCGGAACCTGAACGTGTGCTTCGTGAACTACCTGCGCGCGAACAAGCCGGGGGAGAAGCCCGCGAGCGAGCTCGACGGCGCGCTCAGAGGCGTCGGGCGGACCGGCGACGAGCAAGACGCCGCCGCCGCGCGGAGAATCGAAGAAGACCGCACCGAGCTCCTCCGCCTGACCAACATCCTGTACGCGACGATGCGACACATCCTGCGCGACCTGCGCGTCGGCGGGGAAGACGGCGAGCCGATGACGGACGAGGAGTGCGTGATGTCGGATCCGACCGGGAAGCCGCCTCTGCCGGACCTGCTCAAGCCGGGGGAGGCGAAGACGCTGCTCGCGATGATGCCGTCGAACCGCTGCAACTGGGTCGCGATGCGCGTGCAGATGATCGTCGAGACGCACAGGAGGCTGGGGAACATAAGCGAGCGCGCCGCGTTCGAGATTTACCAGCAGCTCGAGCTGTGCCTCGGAGCGTACAAAGCCATGGAGCGGATCGTCTCCACGCCGATTCCGTTCACGTATCTGCACATGTTGCAGTTCATCCTGTTCTTCTTCGTGTTCAGCGCGCCGTTCGTGTTCGCGACGACGTTCCGATGGATCGCGTGGCTGCCGAGCGCGATCGTCGCGGTCGGGTTCTACGGCATCAACGAGATGGGGAAGCTCATTCAGGATCCGTTCAACTGGCAGCAGCCGTGCCACGACCTCAGCGGCGTCGGGTTGCGGATTTACAGGGAGAACTTGAAGGTGCACGAAAACGCCGCCGCCGCCGCGGCGAAGGACGCCAGCCTCGCTTCGAACGCGAGCGCGCGCGCGGACGGCGCCGCGTTCTTGAAAGTCATGCAGACCGCGCTCGAGCGGCACGACTCCGAGAGCGACATCGCGGCGACATCGCCGGGGAACGCGAACGACGCGAACGCGAACGCAAAGTCGAGGAGCGCGGCGAAGGCGCGCGCGAGGTCGAGAGCCAACTCGGTCACGTCGCAGACGAGCTTCGGAAGCGACGCCGCGCGATCGCGCTCGAGCGCCAAGTCCGTGTTCTTGGCCCTGGATGCGATGCCGTCCGTGAACGCGCACGGCGGCGCGAGCGAGAGCTACGGCGAAGAGCTCGACTCCGGTCCGCTAACGTTTTTTACCGTTTTATTTCGGTACCGCGGCACCGTGCTTCCGAAGATCATGCCGCAGACGTTGTTCGCGGTGTTCGTGTCCGTGCTCGCGCAGGTCGTGAAGATTTACTGGTGCGGCGCGAACATCACGTCGCACAGCGAGTGCCCGCTCGCGTTCAGCGAGACCGCGCACTCGGTCGCGGGAGGGATCATCGGCTTCATGCTCGTGTTTCGAACGTCCATCTCGTACTACCGGTTCTACGAAGGGAAGAAATACCTCGGAAACCTGTACGACTCGGTACGGAACGCGAACATCGGGTTCAACGCGTTCATGCGCAGCAGCGAGGACGAGCACGTCCACGCCGGGTTCTCACATTCCCTGAATCGCGACAGGGTCGAGCTCAGGCGGTTATCGTCCGTTTTGTACGCGTTCATTCGTCAGGCGGTGCGAGAACACCGACACGGGTATCCGACGCGTTGCGACGTCGCGGCGACGGACGCGTCGCTCGTGGACGACGACCTGTTCGGTCGTCCGTCGCTCGGCGTCCTCCTCACGGACGCGGAGCGCGCGGAGTTCAAAGCGCTCGACTTTAACAACCGCGCGAACATGGTCGTGTGGAAGATGCAGTCGATCGTGGAGCACCACAGGCGGTTAGGGCACGTCTCCGACCGCGGCGCGTTCGACATCTACCACGACCTCGAAGGTTGCCTCGAGGCGTACAAGCACATGGAGCGCATCGTGTCCACGAAGATGCCGTTCCAGTACCTGCACATGGTGAACTTTCTGCTGTTCATCTTCGTCTTCAGCGCGCCGTTCGTGTTCACGACCGGGTTCAAGTGGCTCTCGCCGATCCCGTCGTGCATCGTCGCGATTTCGTTTTACGGCGTCGCAGAGGTGGCGCGATCGATCGAGGACCCGTACTCGTGGGTGAAACCGTGCCACGACCTGACCGGCGTGGGGTGGCGTCTGTACGCGGAGTCGCTGCAGCTGCACGAGGCGTCCGTCGTGGACGTGGACGCGGCGATCGCGAACGACGGCGGGGGCGCGTTCGAATGCGAAACCCCCGCGGCGGCGGCGGCGGCGGCGGCGGCGGCGGACGCGTCAGTCGTGTACGTCGGCGTGGACGCGACCGGCGGCGCGAAGAGCGCCGGGGGCGCGAAGCGAGTCTCCCCCGGCGGCGTGCGTCGCAGCGTCGCGCACGGCGCCGTGGACGTCGAGCTGCTCGCGCACGCTCCGACGGTGGAGCCGTCCGCGGAAGCGATCGAGGTCGCGAAAGCGCGAGCCGCGGCGGCGGCAAAGGCTGCTCAGGAGCCGCCGCCGCCACCGCGGGCGCCCGCGACCGCGACCGCCGCCGCGGCCGGCACCCTCTCCGGCGGCGTCCCCTTGACGCACACGCCTCTCCCGACGCCGGAGCTGTCCTCGCACGCGCTCGGCTTCATCTTCGACATCTTCCGGTTCAAGCACACGATTCACCGCGAAGTCGTCCCGCAAGTCGCGCTCGCGTTCGTCATCGGCTGGGCCGCGCAGATCGCGAAGCTGATCCGGTGCGGCGGGCACGTCCAAGAGGCGTACGAGTGCCCGGTCACGTTCGAGCCGCACGCGCACGCGGTCGTGGGGTCCGTCCTCGCGTTCATGATCGTGTACCGGTTTAAGTTCGCGTACGATCGGTACTACGAGGCCAAGAGCGCGATGGGCGAGTTACACTGCGGGTTGCGGAATTTCAACATCGGCGTGTGCGCGTTTTTACGCGACGCGCGCGAGGGCGAGCCCGGGTACGACGGCGCAGACGGCGCGGTCGCGAGCGCGCGCGCGGCGCTGCTGCTGAACGAGCGCACGGAGCTTCTGCGTCTGAGCGGTTTGCTCTTCGGGTTCCTCCGGCACATGCTTCGCGAGCAACGTTTAGGGTACCCGGACGATACCAAGCCGGGGGATAAGCAACTGCTCATGGAGGACCGTTACGGCGCGCCGTCGCTCGGGTCGCTGCTCAAAGGCGCGAGCGAGGCGAACGAGTACAGCGAGGCGCCGTTTCAGAACCGCCCGAACATGGTCGTGACGCGGATACAGGCCATCGTCGAGCACCACCGTCGGTTGGGGCACATCTGTGAACGCGGCGCGTTCGACTTGTACAGCGAGTGCCAGCTCGTGATGTCGTCCTTGAAAGCGTGCGAGCGCGTTGTGACGACGCCGATACCGTTCCAGTACGTCCAGATTTGCTCGTTCGTGACGTTTCTGTTCACGTACAGCGCGCCGTTCATATTCACGGTGAGTTATCAGTACATCTCGTTTTTCCCGTCGTGCCTCCTCGCGATGGCGTTTTACGGGATCAACTCCATCGGCGAAGTCATCGAGCGGCCGTTCAACTGGACGGAGCCGAACCACGACATCGCCGGCGTCGGGTTGCGGGTCTGGCGCGAGTGCGTGCAGATCCACGAGCGGTGCGCGGAGAAGGTCGTGCGAGACGCGACGACTCGCGACGACGACGACGACGACGACGACGACGACGACGACGACGACGGCGGCGACGACGGCGGCGGCGGCGGCGAGGCTTCGCGCGCCGCGCGCGCTCTGCGCGACCTCGCGCATCGCGCGTCGCTGAAACCCGACCACGAGTCGCTTCTGAGACAGCACGCGGAGATTCAGCGGACGTTCCGCGACCGCCGCCAGTCCGCGATCGACGTGTCCAAGGGCATACGGTCGCTGGAGTATCCGCGTCACCCGTTGGCGTTCATCACCGGCTTGTTCTCGATTCGGCACAGCGTGCTGAAGAAGGTTGCCCCGCAGATTATGTTGTCCGCGTCGGTGGGTTTATTCGCGAACGCGGCCAAGTCGTACCTGTGCGGGGACGACGTGAAGCTATCCTCCGAGTGCATGGTCACGTTCAACACGGAAGCGCACGCGATATGCGGCGCGATCATCGGGTTCCTTCTCGTGTTTTGCGCGCAGATTTCGTACGTGAAATTTTACGAGGCGAAAACCGCCGTCGGGGAGGTGTACCACGGGATACGGAACATGAACATCGCCTTCGCAGCCTTCTTGCGCGCGCCCGCGCCCGGAGAGCCCGGTCACGACGACGCGACGCCGCGCGACCAAACGACGCGCGACGTCCTCCGCGCGGATCAGATCGAACTCCGCCGCCTGACCAACGTCCTCTTCGCGTTCGTCCGCCAAGCCCTGCGCGAGCACCGCCACGGGTACTCGCACCACGCGTCCGAGCGTCGCCACCGCGCGCCGACGCCGATCGCGGACCTCCTCGCGAGCGACGAGCGCGACGACCGGTCGCGCGGCGCGGGCGCGGGCGCCGGTCGCGCGCGGAGCTGCGTCCACCTCGGCGGCGCCGTCGCCGGCCCGGTGTCCGACGCCGACCTCCTCCGGGAGGACGCGTGCGGCGACCCGACGCTCGCGCTGCTGCTCACGGCGGACGAGCGCGCGAGGTACGCGAAGGTGGACCGCGCGAACCGGTTCAACGTCGTCGTCGCGGACGTGCAGAGGCTCGTGGAGAGGCGGCGACGCGCGGGGGATGTGTACGAGAAAGCCGCGTTCGACGTCTACAAATCCTGCGACTTCGTCCTCGCCGCGTACAAGTCCTGCGAGCGGATCATATCCACGCCGATACCGTATCAGTACGTGCACATGGTGAACCTCGTGTTGTTCGTGTTCGTGTTCAGCGCGCCGTTCACGTTCACGGCGACATTTAAGTGGCTCACGCCCGTTCCGGCGGCGATCCTCGCGCTCGGGTTTTACGGGATCTGGGAGGTGGGCAAGACGATGATGGACCCGTTCGACTGGCACCAGCCGTCGATCGATCTGACCGGCGAGGGCAGGAGGATCGCGAACGAGGCGCAGAGGATCACGGAGGCGGGCGCGCGGCGGTATTCGCTGTTCTCGCCGAGGAAGAAGTGATCCGTCTTCTCGCGCACGGAGATGACGTTGAAAGCGGTCGAACAGCTTTTTACCGTTCAAAAGAGTGTTACCCATGTTTCAAATATCGCAAATACCTTCTACTTTCCTCGCGTTCATCGCACCTGCCTTTCAAAACAGAGTGGTGTTACAAAAATCCCACGCCAAACATCGACCGAGGCCCGACTCTTCGTAAGGTTACGATCGTCGGGGACGCGAAGGCGCGCGCCGCGCACAACCCGCGGCGCTCTCGGAGGGATGCCACCTCCGATGACGCCGCCGCCGCCGCGATCGAGGGCGACGATGACGAGCGCGCTCGCGATCGCGATCGTTCTCGTGTGCGGCACCGTCGCGACGCTGACGGCGTCGCCCGACGCGCGCGCGCATGTCCCGCGGCCGTTCGTGGGGGGTGAATCGCGTGGGGGGGCGAAATTATTGTCGGCGGAAGGGTCCGCGTCCCCCGCGCTCGGCGGCTTCGTCTCGGACGTCGTCGGCACGGTCACGGGCGAGACGGACACGGAGACGACGTCGCGCAAGAATTTGGAGACGCTAAACGTGGACGTCTACTTGGACGCCGCGGAGAGCAACTCGCTGCAGCTCGTCGTCGGGGATCTGCGCGATATGATGAACGCGGACCTCGGCCCGATCAAGTGGTCGTTCCTCGGCAACAACAACGGCGGCGCGCACTCCCTGGAGCAGGTCGTCAACGTCGACTACCTCCCCGCGAACTATCACGCGAGCGCGTACGCGTGCGCGATCGGCGCGGACGGCGCGACGCATCAGTCGTGCCCCGCGAACGCCGCGTTCTCGTGCGCGCCGAGCGCGTTCGGGTCGATGACCTCCGGGGTCGCGACGTCGACCGCGGCCGCCGCCGCCTCCTTGGGCGCGTCCTCCCTCGGCGCGGAGGAGCGCGAGGGCGACGAAGACGCGTTCGCGAGCGTCCTCGCGCACGTCGGGTTCGCGCCGAAAGAGATCGAGGCGCTGACGACGACGCGTCGATCGTCGTCCTCCGTCGGGGGGCGTTCGAGGTTGAAGACGACCGAATCTACCAAAAAACCCGAAACCGAAACCGCGGCGACGGGCCTGTCCCCCGACGCCGTCGCGGCGATCCACGAGAGACTCGCGAGGATGAGGACGACGTCGGTGGCGGCGACCGCCCACGAAGGCGTCGACCCCCCTGCGCCGGCGACGTCGTCGACCGCCGTCGACCCCGCCGAGATCGCGAAGGTCCGCGAGAAGCTCGACGGCGCGCTGGACACGGTGAACGCGCAGCCGTTCAGCGGCAAGACGGGCTCCTATCGCGTCCTCGCGCGCACGCTCGGCATCATGGCGGGCGACCCCCGCGTCGTGGAGGGCGTCGATAGCCCGATCGCGTCCGTTCGCGAGATGCTCGCCGCCGCCGCGAAGGCGCCGACGACGACCGAGAAGGTTCCCGACGTTAACGCGCCGACGAAGGAGACGAACGCTGCGGCGCGGGCCCCGACGACGGAGACGACGAAGGGCCTGGACGCGAACGCCGTCGCGAACATCCACGAAAAACTAAAACGCGAAGCCGACGAGGCGAAGGCTCGCGAGGACGCCGCGCCGAAGCCGCCGACGGAGGTGGATGCGCCGCCGACGGAAGACAAGATCGCGGCGATCCACGCCAAGCTCGAACGCGTCCGCGCCTCGCGCGACGCCGCGGACGACGACCTCGCACGCCACGACGACGCCTCGCGCGACGCCGCCGTCGAGCGTTCGAAGCCTTCGAAGCCGAAGAGCCCCGCGGAGGCGCGCGTCGAGGCGCTCGGACCGGGAGAGATCAAGTCCACGCACGATAAGCTCCGGGATGAGGCGGCGAACGCGCTTATCCACGCGGTGGACGACTTCACCGCGGAGCAGCGGGACGAACGCGACGCGGAGGCGAGAGCGCCGCCGGGCGCGACCGCGGCGGCGGAGGCGAAGCGCGCGGCGGAGCACGCGGAGGCGGTGTCTAAAATCTTGAACCACCTTCTGGACAGCGTGGAGACGTACTTTACCCCCGCGCAGGTCGCAGAGATTCGCGGGAGGATCGAGATCGCGACGAGCCTCACCGCGGAGAAGGTTGCGGAGATTCGAGCGATCATCGCCGCGGACGCGAAGAACGCGACGACGCACGACGCGGGCGGGCGCGCGTCAGAGGTTCAGATGCGGCGCATCCACGACGCGTTCGCGGGCACGGACGAACCCCACGACCGCGGCCAGACGCCGACGACGCCCGGGGCGCACCACGCCTGGGAGAAAGCCGCGTCGAAGGTGAATCTGACGAGCGACCAGATCGCGGGGATCCACGGACACATCGCGGAGAAGGAGGCGGAGAAGAAGAAGGCGGCGGAGGTGGAAGAAGCCGCACCCGCGGAGGAGTTCACGAGCGAGACGTTATCGAAGATGAGCGCCGAGGACATCGCGAAGATGCACGAGGACGTCGCGAAGGCGGTGTCCTCGGGGAAGGACGCCCCGGTGTCGTCCGCCGCGGTCAAAAATATCCACGAGTTGATCGCCAATAAAACGCAGAGCGTCGCCGCCAATAAAACGCAGAGCGTCGCCGCCCCGGCGGTCGCCTCCGTCGTTCGCGAGCCGACCGACGAGGAACTGAACGACGTCCACGAGTCCGTGGCTTCCGAGGCGAACGTCTCTGAGGACCTCGTCAAAGAGATTCACGAGAAGATCGAAGCGCACGTGGAAGCGATCGGGCCCGGAAAGAAAATCACCCCCGTCGAGCTCACTCCCGAGGAGGTCAAAGCCGTGCACGACGAGCACTGGGAGGAGGGCGCGAGGAAGCATAACGTGTCCGATGAGACGATCGAGAAGATGCGGCAGATCATCGACTGGAAAGAGCCGACCACGCTGACCGGTTTGAGGACCCCGGACAAGCGTCTCGAGGTTCGTCACCCCGCCGGAGCCCCGGACTGCTTCGCCGAGATTCACGGCGACGAAGAGGCCGCCGGGTGCTCCGCGGACGTCCTCCCGGACTGGAACAGCGCGCAGACGGTCGAGATCCTTCACGAATTCGGGAAGAGGTTGGAGGAGTGCTATCGCATCGACGCCAACAGCTCGGACGTGGACGTGCCGTGCCCGAGCAGATTCCACGACTTGGCGGACTCGCTCTTGGCGTCGAACATCGAGTCGAGCGGCGCGCATTTCGAAGAGTTCAAGCGAGGCGTGCACGAGTTATTCGGACCCGGCGGCGGAACCGGCGGCGACGACGGCCAAGGCCCGGGCGGCGACGACGGCCCAGGCCCGGGCGGCGGCGGCCCGAGCCCTGGCCCGGAGCCGTCGCGTAAACCCATCGCCGAGCGCATGGCGGAGAAACTAAAACTCTCCCCGGAGGAACGGAAAAAGCAGATGCTCGAGAAGCTCCAGGCTGTCGTGACGAAGGTGCAGTCCGTGGTGGCCGCGAAAACTATCGCGGAGGTTGCGCCCGGCGCGCCCGCGATATCCGCGGAGGAGCAAGCGAAGATCGACGAAAGTCTCGCGAGGCTTCAAAAACAGTGGGAGGAGGCGATCGCGCTTCGCGAAGCCGCGGAGGCGGCGCGAGCCAAGGTGGAAGCGGAGAGAGAGGCGATGAAAGCGCGCGTCAAAGCCAAGGCGGAGGCCGCGGGCAAGCCCCCCGCGGCGGTGAAGAAGGAAGTCGCGAAAGAGGAGCTCCTATTGGACGCCGCGCTCGCGGGCGTGCCCGTGAAACAGGTGGAGACGCAGCAGACGGCGGCGTCGGAGGACGACGCGTGCGAGAGCACGTTCGCGGCGATGGGGACGAACTCCTCCCTGGGCATCTGCGAGGCGACAACCTCGACGCGGCGACGCTCGCTGCGTCTGCGTCGCGCGCTGCTGCAAGACGCCGTGGACGCGAAGTGGATCGTGACGATTCTCATGTCCGCCGTCGCCGTGCCCGAGACGGAGATCGACGCGGCGCTCGGGAAGCTCGTCGCGTCCGGCGCGATGTTGACCGCGGCCGACACGGACGCGGTGAACTTGATCACGGACCCCGTGTCCGGCGCGATCACCAGGTACACGGACGCCAACGACGCATCGCTGACCGCGGAGGAGGCGGCGGAGGTTCTCGAGGACACGTCCGCGGACGTCGCGCTCGCGGCGGCGGCGACGTCGACGGCGGAGTCGTCGAGCGGCGGCGCCGCGGGGACGGAGAGCGCCTGGAAACCGGATCCGGCGACGCCCGCGGCGATGTACGTCCAGTGCGTCTCCGCGTTCTTGCTCAAGCTCGAGCAGTCCGAGTCCGCGGTCGCCAACGCGGCGGTGAACATGACGGCGCGCGTGGCGTCCGTCTCTGGGATGTGCTGCGACGCCGTCGTGCAGACCAAACGCGCGACGGCGGCGTCGTGCACCACGCTGAGCTCGTGCCTCGACACCGGGCTGGGGTACGTCAAGACGCAGAACAACGCGGACGCGCTGAACGCGATCCGACCGACGTACAAGTTCCAGCCGTGGGCGCTGATCGACGACGTCGCGGTGTGCGACGCGATCGAGTGCGCGAAGGACGTCGGCGAGGCGATCAAGTACAAAATTTGCGAGAGGCGCGCGCCGAAGAACGACGAGCTCGCCGGGTGCGCCGAGTACGACTTCACGTCGTCGCCGTGGTACGCGTCGCTGGCGCTGGTGGTGCTCATGATCGTCGGCGTCCTCGCGGTGTGCTGCTGCGCGCTGTGCTGCTGCTGCCGCGCGCGAGGGTGGTGCTGTTACGGCGCGAGAGAGGGCAAGGGGGGCGACGTCGAAAAGGGAAAGTCGAACGAAGCGACGCCGCTGATGATGCAGCAGTTTCAAACGTTCATGGCGCAGGCGAAAGCGCAACAGGGGGGTCAGGCCTCCCCGGGGAGGAAGTGGAACCGTCAGGAGTCTACGTCGACCGCCCCGAAGAAGGACGCGGATGACGCGAGTTGGGACATGAGCAAGATGTTCTGACCGACTGGATAGGGGTTGGTTTTTCGGCGTGTAAACCCGATGCCCGACGCGCGGTGAGGCTGTGCATCGCGCGCGAGAAGTACTGTATATGAGCACGAAACGCGACCACCCACCGCGCGACTCGCGCCGCGGCGTCGCGCGCTCTACGACGTCGCGTCGGTCTCGTTCGTCGCGTCCGCGTCGTCCCCGCCCTCGTCCTTTCCGTCGTCCTTTCCGTCGTCGTCTTCCTTCTCCTCCTTCTCACTCTTCTCCTCCGCGAGGTATAAGTATTTCTCCCGCAAGTCCGGCGTCCTCCACCGCCGATTATACGCGCTCCACTCCGCGATCCGTCGTCGACTCACCGCGGTGGTCCCCGCGATGTGCGCGCCGTCCACCCCTTGCTCCGTCAACGTCGGCGACCCCAGGTGCGTGATCCCCTGCGCGTCCACCACGCCCATCCCGTCCACCGCCGTCGCGTTCTTCGTATCGTCCGCCGCGCAGAGCTGCCACGTCAGATCCAGCCCCCAGCCGTGCGAGAGATCGTTCTGGATCATCTCCCACACGCATCGCCACGCGCGTCGAGTGAACACGGGCACCTGAGGGCCATTCCATACAAAAACAGTTCTCCGGTCAGTTGAAAGGGGATGCGATCAAGTGTTGAAACCGGGCGATGGGTGAAAAACTTTTGTATACCATGATCTCGACGTACGCCGCGCACGGCGGCCGCGTCGTCGGATTTCCGTCGTCGTCGACGCACCGATTCCCGTTCCAATCCGCGCCGAGGCGGTGGAACTCGCCGAGCGGCTCGCCGCCGGTGGTCTCGTTCTCGCGGCGCACGACGCGCGTGATGGGCCACGCGCCGTTCCCGGCGACGATCGCGGGCTGGGATATGTGCAGACCGTTCTCGCGCACGATGCGGAGGTACTCTCTCGGGTCGAATTTCGAGTCGCGCGCGTCGATGTCCTCGTCCCACAAGAACACGTGGTCGTACGGCCGCACGACGTCGGGGTGCAAGAACCGCTTGGCGTACCACCACTTGGATTGCTTCGACACGGAGACGTGGACGACGTCGTCGCTCCACGGCAGCGTGCGCCACGCGTCCACCTCGCCGTCGTAGTGGAACAAGATCACGGAGAACGCGTCCGACGCCGGATCTGACGACGACGCCGCGTCCGACGTCGACGCGGAGGAGAGAAACGTCCGAACGAGCGCGTCGACGACGTCTTTCTGCTTGACGCCCACGGTGAGCGCGAGGAGATTACGCGCTATCGGCGCGTCGTCCGCGGGAGAGCCCTCCAGCCTCCTGGGACGCAGGTCCGTCGTCCGCGCGCGAATCCGCGGCGGGATGTTCCGAGCCGGGTCGTCCGCGCCCGCCGCCGCGCACAGCGGCGCGAGCGTCTCCGCGTCGCACGTCTGATGGTCGAGGGTCCGCGCGAGGCGACGCGACGTCGGGGGCGCGTCAGTCGGCCGGCGTCGTGAGGCGTCGCGGTCGTGGATTGAAGCCGAGCGACGCGACGGGCGGAGAGAAACGCGCGCCGCGCCGGGAGAGAAATGTATTAGAAAGTCCACGAGGGACGCGCGCCTGCCGCGTCACGAGCGACGCCACGCGCGCGGCGTCGCGCTCGATCGTCTCCGTCAGCGCCCACAGCGCGCGCTCGCGGTCGCGCGCGACCTCGAGCGCGGCCTCGAGCGCGGCGACGCGCGCGGACGGCGACGGCGCGGACGGCGACGGCGCGAGCGCGTCGCGCGCGAGCGCGAGAAGTCGCGACGACGACGACGACGACGACGACGGCGACGACGGCGGCGACGACGACGACGACGACGCGGTCGCCGCGCTCGCGCGGATCCGCGCGCCGCACAGCGTCGCGATCGTCGCGCCGATCGCGAGCCCGAGGACGAGCGCGAGCGCGCCGCGGCCGCGCGCCGCGGCCGCGCGCGACGACGCGCGGCCTCGAGCGCGCGCGCCGAAGAGAAGCGACGTCCTTCGCTTGTCGTCGCCGTCGTCGTCGTCGTCCGCGAGTCCCGCGAGGTCGTCCCAGCTCTCGAGCCGCGTCGCGACCGTCTCCATGCCGTCGTCGGCGAGGGAGCGATCGAGCGCGATCGAGCGCGGCGGCGGCGCGCGGAAGAGTGCGACGCGTCGCGACGGGGGAGGCGCGCGCCGCGGCGTCGCCGTCGCGCGGCGGCCCCGCGCGCTCCCTCGGAGGAGGCGAGCGGGTCCGTCCGAGATTGGAGCGAGCGGGCGGGCGTTATTTTCTTTTCCTGTCGTCGACGCGACCTGACGCGACCTCCCGACGCGACGTCGCGTCCGCGTCGTCACGCGCGAGCGCGCCGCGCCGGCGCGCGTCGTCGTGTCGTCCGGATGGTCGCGCCGCCTCCCGCGCGCGACGCCGCCGCCGCGGAGGCGTCGACGTCGACCGCGGCGGGCGAGCACCGCGCGCGTCTTCGATGGGCGGTGAACACGACGCGCTGGACGCCGCGCGACGACCACGACGGCGACGAGTTTCGATTCCTCCTCGACCTCCTCCCGCCGAACGAGCGCGCGGACGTCGTGAAGATGGTGCACATGGCGGACAAGAAGCGCGCGATCGCGAGCCGCCTGCTTCAGCGCATGGTGTGCCATCGCGTGACGGGGGTCCCGCACGCGGACGTGACGATCAAGCGCACGAAGGGAAGGAAACCGTTCCTCTCCCGCGAGGCGCCCGCGAGAGGGGATGGCGCGACGACGACGAACACGACGACGGTTCCGACGGTTCCGACGATGCCCGACGCGCGGAACTTCAACTTCAACGTCTCGCACGAGGGCGACTTCGTCGTCCTCGCGAGCGAGCCGGACGTCGTCGTCGGCGTCGACGTCGCCGCGCCCGGGCAGGCGCGGAGGCGCGGGAAGGACGGGCGGACGCCCACCGCGGAAGAGATGCTCCGCACGTTTTCCTCCGTCTTTACCGAGAGGGAGAAGGACGCCGTGCGCGCGGGCGGCGCGACGGACGACGAGAGAGAGACGGTGTTCAGACAGCTGTGGAGCCTGAAGGAGGCGCTGGTGAAGGCCATGGGCGTCGGCCTCGCGCTCGATCTGCGAAGGGCGGAGTTCACGATTCATCATCATCATCATCATCATCATCATCATCATCGGATCTCGGCGACGCTGACGCTCGACGGCGAACCGAAACCGGACTGGCGGTTCATCGTCCAGCCGATGGGCGCGTCGGTCGGCGGCGGCGGCGGCGGGCCCCCGGGGGTTGGGACGCACTGGGTGACCGTCGCGAGGGGCCCGACGCGCGACGTCGTGGACGCGAACGGAGAGTTTTTGAAGACGCTCGCGAGGATGGCGTTCACCGCGGAGGAGTGGGTCGACGCCGTGGACGCGCCGTCGCCGCCGTTCGCGCTGCTGACGATCGGCGACCTCGTCCCGGAGGCGTTGCGGTCGGCGTACGAGGACGCGGGGGGGGAGGTGTTCTGACGGAGGAAGGAAAGGAGGCGCGAGGAGGGCGTGAGAAAGAAAAAAAACTCTGAAAGAAAATAGACTACAGCACCGCATCCGTTCTGTCCTCGCGCGCTCGCGCTCCGTCGCCGTCGCCATCGCCGTCGCCGTCGTCGATCACCACGTCATCTCTCGGACATCGCCCTTCGCCGCTTCGTCGCCGTCGGATTCGTCACCGCGTCCGCCATCTTCCGAACGACCTTCACGATCATCCGAGACGGGCGCGTCTTCGCGTCGTAAAATTCGTCGTCGTCGTCCTTCGCGGGTCCCGACGCGGTGGGCGTGACGGGCGCCGCGGGGGGCGCGTCGACCGCGACAGCGTCGACAGCGTCGACGTCGCCGCTCTCGCGCGCGTTATCGTCCCCGCTCGGCGACCGTCCGTCCCTCGAGGCGGCGTCCGCGGCGTCCGCGGCGCCCTCCTCCTCGGCGCCGCCGCGCGTCTTTACGTCGACGTCCTCATCAGCGCGGTTGTTCAGGACGAGGTAGTGCGCCACCGACGCGTATCCCTCTTTGATCGCGCGGCGGTACAGCGTTCCGGTCGGCGGCCAGCCCTTCCGCTGCCTGCAGAAGCTGCAGTTGCACAGGTCGCGGCAGGGAGGGCACCGCCACTTCGCCCCCAGCGCGTTCGCTTCGTCCACGTGCTCGCCGTAACGCATCCACAGGCAGTCGCCGCAAAACTGCCCTCGGAGTTCCCCGCACCCGCCGCAGCTCGTGTGCGCGCAGACCGTCTTCTGGCGGCACTGAGGGTCGTTCCATACAAAGCGATGTCGGGTTGGAGTTCATAGGCGTCAGATGGAGTTGAAAGGCGTCGTGGGCGGGCGTTGAAAGGGAGGGATGAGCGGAGAGAATCGCCGGGAAAAGTCCTTAAGGATCGGCATTCACCACGCCAACGCCGTCGTATGGGGACCAGTGTATAGAACGCACCTGATGGCACGTCGCGCCGATAGCGCTGTCGTAGATGCGGTTCCCGTTCGCGTCGTACCCGTCCACGAACAGCGTCCACGTCTTCGTCGCGCTCCCGAGCGCGGCGACCTGCGCCGGGGAGTACGTCTCCGGGTTCCTGTCGACGTCGTCGTCGCGATCCGTCGTGCGCGTCGTCGTCGCGGCGTCGTCCGGGGACGCGCCGCTGAGGCGGCCGCTGCGTCGCGTCGCGACCGCCGGCTTTGCTGCGCGATCCGCGACGCGATACGCGGGGTTCCCGTCCGCGTCGGAGCCCTTCGGGGTTCTCGCCGCGCGAACCGCCGCGCGTCGGGCGGCGGCCGCGGCGTCCGTCGCGCGCAGGCGCGCGGTCGCGTCGAGTATCCCGAGATCGCGCATGCGCGCCTTGTTCGCTTCGATCCTCGCCGCGCGCTCCGCCTCGTACGCGGTCATCTCCTCTCTCGCGTCGGCCGCGACCATCTTGTGTCCGAAGCGAGGCATCTCGTCGACGCCGCGAGGCACGACGACGCGCGGAACGTGTGGCGGCCGAGGCAGGCGCGTCGGATTGTGTGCGGGAGAATCGTAATCGCGCGCGAAAAGAAAGCGAACAGAAAATCCAACCGACCGACGACAGCGACAGGATGACATCGCCCCCCCACCCCCGCGTCTTCCCCGTCGCGCACTCCTCGACGCGCGATGACGACGACGTCGACGCCGCCCGCGCGCCCTCCCCAACGCGCGGTGCGAACGTCCCAGCGCGCGTGGATCATCGAGGGCGTCCACACCGAGTGCCTCGTGACGGACTACGACGACCGCGCGCTCGTCGTCGTGACGCAGGTCGCGAAGCTCGGGCTCGTGTTCCACGCCGCGGGCGGGAGCGTCGAGCGAGGCGGCGGCGACGGCGGAAACCTCCCCGGACACTACGCCCCGAAACTCCGCGCGCTGAGCGGCGGCGGACGGAAGGACGACGAGCTCGTGCAGGCGGTCGCGAGCCGCGTCGTGCAGGTGGTGCGAGGCGCGGGAGTGGACAAACCCGTGATCGTGTCGATGGGGCTCGAGAAGGCGTTCAGGGAGATGGACGCGCTGCGAGGGATGGCGCGCGTGTGCGGGGATTTCGCCGCGGAGGCGCTGTCGGGGGTCGTCCCTCCGTCGAGCGCGGCGGTTTCGGCGGCGACGTAGGCGGAGGGTCGACGACGATAGGTAGCCCGGCGGCCTCGTGGGCTCGGCCAGTAGGATTTCTCGATGTGCGTCCAGTTGGCAACGATACGCGACGTCCACGATCGCGATCGTCAGTCATTCGAACCGGCGCCCGCGGCGGGGGGCACCACCCTCCCACCGCGTCGATGATCGCGCTCAACCGCGCCGCGCCGTGCGCGCGCGCCGCCCCCCGCGCGCTGCCGTCCCGCCGTCATCGCGCCGCGCGCGCCGCGCGCCTCGCCGCGGCCGCCGACGCCGACGCGTCGTCGTCGTCGTCGTCGTCGTCGACGGAGACGTCGTCGGAGACGCCCGTCTTATCCCCCGAAGACCTCGTGCGCGCGCAGTACGCCGCGACCGACGAGACGCAGGCGTTCGGCGACAGCATCCTGGGCGGCGCGTCCGTCGTGCGGGGTTCCGCGGAGGAGACGATGGACCTCGTCCCGTTCGGGGCGAACAACCTCGCGGTGCTGCGCGCGACGAAGCAATACGCGGAAGCCATCGAGAACGATCTCGACCCGTCCGAGGTCATCGCGAAAGCGCTCGGGGTCGAATCGCTCGACGACTTGTCCCCAGCGCAGAGGGCGTACAGCGACAAGGTGCGCGCGAAGCTCGAGGAGAACGCGCAGCGCATGCGCGGGTTCACGCTCGAGGCGTCGCGTCTGCATAAGAAAGCCGAGTACGCGTACTCGAAGGGCTTGTATGTCGACTGCGTGCGGTGGTGCGACACCGCGCTCGAGGAGACGGAGGAGAAGACGCTGCTCGGAGGACGGATACTGATACAGAAGTGCCTGGGGTTGGACGCGAGCGGGAAGACGGAGGACGCGATCGAACTCTACGCGTGGCTCGCGGCGACGCATCCGGAGGGCATCGTGAAGCGGCAGGCGGAGGAGCTCAAGTACATCTTAGAGGCGCCGAAGATGGACATCGGCGAGGACGAGAAGGTGGACGTGCCGGTTCTGAGGGACGCGTACGCGTACAGCGATAAGTGGGCGAGCACCGGGGGGGGGAAGAAGTCTGGCGGGGGAGGAAAGAGAGAGAAGAGCCTCGAGGAGGAGTACGGCGGGGAGTTCACGCCGAGCGTGCGGCTGCCGCAGAACCCTTTCATCACCGTCGCGGCGTCGGTGATCGCCGCGGGGATAGCGTACTACAGCGCGACGATCCCGAGGTAGGCGCGCGCGTGGGCGGCGTGCGCGCGCGTGGGCGGCGTGCGCGCGCGTAGCGTGTCGTTCGCGTTCGTTCAATATTTACCTACGAGCGTGAGTAGGTCGGTTTTCGTTGTTTTCGTCCGTCTTTTCCTCGACGACCGATCTGAGCGCCGGCGGCGTCGTGGAGACGACGCCGGCGGTCATCGCATTCGCGCGTGCTCGCGCTCGAAGTGTCGTCGCGTCGCTGCCCCGTTCGTCGTCGCGTCCCATCCCCCGCGTACCCCCCAACCTTTTAATCCTTCGCGTCCTCGATGCCCATCTCCGAGATGGAAAACTGCGCCTCGCTCTCCGGGAGCACGGGCGAGCACGCGATCTTCGCGATCCGGTTCTCCCCCCTCCCCTTCCTCAGCGCCAGTCGCGTCGTGGACGCGTGCGCCATGATGTTCCCGCCGATGGGCTTCATCGCGTTCGCGCCCGCGAACATCGCGTTCCCGTCCGGGTTCGCCACGACCTGGTTCGTCACGACGACGGCGACGCCGAACTCGTCCGCGAGACGCGCGAGCTGCCGCAAAAACTTCCCGAGGTGCATCTGCCGCGCGGAGAGCTCCCCTCGCCCTTCGTACTCCGTCCTGTACAAGTTCGTCACGGAGTCGACGATGATCACCCCGAAACGAGCCTCCGCCATCATCCCCGCGGCGGCGACGAGGAGCTCGGACTGGTGCTCGCAGTTGTGCGCCTTGGCGTACGCGACGTTGTCGAGAACGGCGGCGGAGTCCATCCCAAACCGCTCCGCGATCGCGATGAGACGCTGCGGTCGAAACGTCCCTTCCGTGTCGATGTACATCGCCTTGCCTTCCGCGCCGCCCTGCGCGAGCGGGAGCTGGCACGTCACCGCGAGCGTGTGGCACAGCTGCGTCTTACCCGTGCGAAACTCGCCGTAAATTTCCGTGAGCGAGCCAGACTCGAACCCGCCGCCGAGGAGCTCGTCGAGCTTGGACGACCCCGTGGAGATCATGATCGTGCTCTCGCGCACGGCCTGGACCATGGACGCGGTCGTGAACCCGAGGGGAACGACTTTCATCGCTGCTCGGAAGGATGGGAGAGGGATTTTCAGGTGGTGAGCGTCGAGTCGAGATTTGGTTTTCGAGGGCTCTCCGCGTGACGGAGGGTTGCCAAGTTGAAATCGCACCCGCAGCCTTCAGCTTCTCGACCTTCATCTCGCTCAGGCCTTTGATGTCCTTCAGCTGCTTCTTCGGCGCGTGCGCGAGTCCTTCCACGGTGTGGATGCCCGCCTCGAGAAGCTTCTTCAAGTCCGACGCCGCGATGCCGTGCTCCTGTGCGAGGGAAGAGGGCGCGTGAGATCCTTTGGCATTCGCGGGGGGGACAGATTCGACGGGTGCCGCGTTGGACGTGGGCGCGCGCGTGCACGAACCTCGAGCGTCTGCAGGGGGAGCGGCCCCGCGGCCTCCATCCCTTCCTGCCATTCCTGCATGTCGCCTTCCATCTGCGGCGCCTCCATCGGCGCCTCCATCATGTCCGTCATGTCGCGACTAGAAGCTTCTTCGGCGACGACGAACGCGTCGACGCGTGCGAACGACGATTTACTCGCCGAGGGTCGCGCGTCGACGTGCGCTGCTCGACTCGAAGGACGACGCGGAGGGCGCGCGCGGGCGCTGGCGCGTGCGTGCGAAGTGAATACGACGCGGACGCGCGCGTATCGCGGTTCGCGTGCTCGGCGTGCGGAGCGCGGACGACTGTGGCGGGGACAGCTCGAGCGCGCGTATTCAAACGAACGTAAAACTTGCACTGCAGTGCTGACGATCCGCGAGAGCGGCGGTGACGCGTCAGCGACGAGAGCGACCGACGGGCTCCGATCCGCCCGGCGCCCGTCACAACGCTTCGCACATGTCCGCCCCGTGCCGACTCGCACCGACGACGCTCGCACATCGCCGTTTCCTCGCCCCCAACACCGCGCGAACGACCAGGGTCATGGCGACCGCGAGCAAGAGCGTCAGCAGCTACCTCCCCGCGGACACGTACAACTCGCTTCCGAAGGACGGCGATCTCACGTTTCTGCACACGATGCTCCGCGTGAACGACCTGGACGCGACGATGGCGTTCTTCTCCGCGCTGGGGTTGATGGAGACGCGGAGGAAGGAGAGTGAGAAGGGGAAGTTCACGCTCGTGTTCATGGCGTCCGCTCCGGGTACGTGCCCCCGAGAGGAGCGCCCGAGGAGTGGGCATTATTGCATCCAGCGTCGTTCGGCATTCTGGCACCCCGCGTTCGCGACGCCCGCTGACCCCGCCGCCCACCCTACACCTCCCACCCCACCCCACCCCACTCCATCCCAGGCGCGCCCGAGATCGAGCTGACGTACAACTGGGGCGGCGAGGAGTTCGCCCCGCCGTCGAGGAGCATGGGTCACCTCGCGTTCGCGACGGACGACATCTACGGGTTGTGCGAGAAGCTGCGAGCCGCGGGCCACGTGATCCACAGGCCACCGCGCGACGGGAAGATGGCGTTCGTGAAGTCCCCGGACGGGATCTCCGTGGAGCTTCTGCAGAAAGGGGTGCCGTTAGAGCCCGCGGAGCCGTGGAGCTCGATGGAGAACACCGGCGAGTGGTAGAGCGCGCGTAGTCAACGACCGTAGCCGTGTAAGATGATGAGTGCGAGTGCACCGACACGTTTACGTTTTCCAGCCGCCAGCTTCAGCGCGTGGAATTTCATTGCGGCGCCGCACCGAGCACGGAGGGCGCGTGCACCGCGCGTCGTCGGGATGAGCGCCGCCGCGAAAGGCGGCAGGGAGGCGGCGAAGCGACCGCGGGCGCTGATCGAGTCCACGCGCGCGCTCGTCAAGCTGATCGACGACGGGATGGCGGGCGCGGCGTCGAGAGGACACGCGACGGCGGCGGTGGACGAGAACGACGCCGCGGGCGCGTCCGCGGCCGCGGGCGCGGCGCCGGCGAAGAAGAAGCGGTCGCGGTCGGGGAAGCCGCAGGTGCCGAAGATCGACCCGCTGACGCCGCCGCCGCCGGCGTCGGAGTTCCCGCCGTACGCGCCGCGCGACTTCTTCCGGTACGAGCTGATCCATCAGTCGAAGAAATCGAACGCGCGCGTGGGGCGGATTCACACCCCGCACGGGGTCATCGACACC